>Ga0070741_10000386_pt1 | contig 163072 bp, 160 predicted proteins | sample Coa_R1_4_FD_66440 | JGI IMG/M metagenome (GOLD analysis project Ga0070741, IMG submission 66440) | Surface soil microbial communities from Centralia Pennsylvania, which are recovering from an underground coalmine fire - Coalmine... | ecosystem: Environmental > Terrestrial > Soil >... | reverse complement strand
CGTATCTGAAGAAGCGCGGATATCCGATTGCTTACGTCGAGCTGGGTGAAGAAGCCGACGGGCAGTTTACGCTGCCGGAAGATTACGCGGAGCTTTACATTCAGGCGGCGAGGGCGATCCACAAAGTCTGGCCCGGACTCAAGCTGGGCGGTCCGTCGTTCACTGGTGAAAATCAGGACATTGAAGCGTGGCCGGATGAAAACGGCAAGACATCGTGGACCGGAAGATTTATCGATTATTTGAAATCGCACAACGCGATGAATGAGCTGGCGTTCTTCTCCTTCGAACACTATCCGTATGAGCCGTGCAAAATCCCTTGGGGAAGTCTTTACGACGAGCCGGAGCTGGTGAGCCACATCATGCAGGTGTGGCATGAGGATGGCGTCCCCGCGGACATGCCCTTGCTGATCACCGAATCGAATCTTTCTTCCGCAGCCAGCGAGGCAAACCAGGACATCTTTGCGGCGCTATGGCTTGCGGATTATGTCGGGGCGTTCTTGAACAGCGGCGGCAAGGGGCTTTATTACTTTCATTACTTACCACTGCAGATGGAGCACGGTTGCAACGATTCGCCAGGAACGTTCGGCATGTTCACCATCGACCGCGACTACCAGATACAGCAGAACCTGTCTCAATATTTCGCGTCGCAGTTAATCAACCTGGAGTGGCTGAAGCCGGGAGATGGCGAGCACCGCGTCTTTCCCGCGAAAGGCGACGTCACCGATGGCGCGGGGCACGCCATGCTGACCGCTTATGCCGTCGACCGGCCGGACGGAGACTGGTCGGTGATGATCGTGAATCGGGACCAGTTAACGCCGCATAGGTTCGAGATCAAGTTCCACGACGATTCCACGCACGCTGCGAAATCCTTCGCGGGGCCGGTGCAGATTTCGGTTTTCGGGAGCGAGCAGTACAAGTGGCATCCCGCGACTTCGGTATTTATGGCGCACTCGGCAAATTCCGGACAGCAGGCGGTGATCATGAACACGCGAGGTTCTGCGGACCCGGATGGGCCAGCGGCCCATTCGACGAAGAATGCGGGCGCGGGCACGAGTTACGAAATTCCGCCGGCGTCGATGATGGTGGTTAGAGGGAAGGTGAGGTAGGCATTCTATGGGTACTTCGCGACGTACTTTCTTAGGGGTGACCGCCGGCACGGCTGCATCGGCGATGGTTCAGCCGCTGGCCAGCGCGCTGGTTCGGCCTGAGCAAGATTCCTCTTCAGCAGCTTTGCCTTCGTCCGCAGCGTCGCCCGCGACCCTGCGAGTGCACGCAGCGCCCGACGAGGTACTCAACTCCTTCGATCCGGACAAAGCCCTCGCGACATCGATGGATATTCAGTCCCGCGAGTCCATCAATTGGATCTACACGCCCGAGACCGTGAAGCTGTGTCTGTCGGCAGGGTGGGGGCCGATCAGCTATCGCCTGCATACGCCCGAAACCATCGATTACTGGCATTGGAACCCCGACGGGCGCTGGTCGGACGAAGCCAACCAATCCGGGTATTTCGTGGGCAGTTCGGAACTGGGCGAGCCCATTCGCGATTCGTTCGGCTACAGCCTTCCCCATCGCGGTTGCACGCACAATGGTGGAACCGACCGCGGCTATTCGCGGCTAACCGATGGCGATCCCAAAACTTTCTGGAAGAGCAACCCGTATTTGACCAAAGCGTTCACCAAAGAAGACGACTCATTGCATCCGCAATGGATCATTGTTGACCTGGGCAAATACTACGACGTGAATGCGGTCCGCATTGACTGGTGCGAGCCCAGCGCCCGTGAGTACGAAGTGCAGTATTGGGTCGGAGCCGATCCCATGAACTGGGAAGAGCCGGCGCTGGATTCTACAAACGAGGGCGGGGAATACCTGCCTGTGTCAAATCAAGCGATGGGCAACTGGATTCGTTTCCCCAAAGGCGTCGTTCACGACGGCAAAGGCGGGAGCGTGACCCTGAAGCTTGCGGACAACCTGATCGCGACGCGCTGGGTCCGCGTCGTGATGACGCAATCCTCGAACCAGCCCGGGCCACACGGAAATGACGACGTGCGGCATGGAGTGGGATATGCGATTTACGAAGTTTACGTCGGCAGATTGGAAGCCGATGGAAAGTTTGCGGATTTCGTCAAGCATGCGCCGGACGGGCAAAAGCAGACCGCAACCTATTGCTCTTCGACCGACCCATGGCACACCGCCAAAGATCTCAACCCGCACGGAGACCAGACTGGCTGGGACATTTTCTACACGAGCGGCATCACCAACAATCTGCCGGCGCTGATCACCGTTCCTCTTATCTATAGCGTCCCCGAAGATGCCGCCGCCATGATCGCTTATCTGAAAAAGCGAGGCTATCCCATCAGTTGGGTTGAGATGGACGAAGAAGCCGACGGCCAGTTCTACATGCCGGAGGACTACGCCACGCTCTACATTCAATTTGCCGACGCAATGTTAAAAGTCGATCCCACGCTGAAGTCAAAGTTGGGCGGGCCCGTATTCCAGGGCATCAACCAGGATGTGTCGGTCTGGCCGGATGCGCGCGGAAACAAATCCTGGTTCGGCCGCTTTTATGATTATCTGAAGTCGCACAAGCGTGAGAAAGACTTGTCGTTCGCTTCTTTTGAGATATATCCCTACGAAGCCTGCACCATGAAATGGGAAGACTTGTACCGCAACCGCGAGCTGACGCGCAAAACTCTGCAGGCCTTTCGCGATGACGGATTGCCTGCATCCGTTCCGCTGATGAACACTGAGAGCAATCTATGCGGTTCGCTTTCCGTCTACATGTCCGATATTTTCTCGGCGCTATGGCTCGCCGATAATGTGGGCAGCTTCTTTGCGGAGGGCGGCGCGCTCTATATTCATTCACCCATTGAACCTAGCCGGATCGAGCACGGTTGCCAGGGCTGGGCGATCTGGGGCAACGCTCTGTTGGATCGTGATGGAAAGTTCGTGGGCTACACCGCTTTTTACCACGCCGGCCGGATGATCAATAACGAGTGGGTTACGCACGGGACGGGAGTCCATCATCTTCATGCTGCCGATGTAGAAATCGAAGACGCCGCTGGGAATGCTCTCGTCACCAGCTATGCCGTTCATCGCCCGGACGGACAGTGGGCTTTGCTGCTCATCAATAAAGATAGGGACAATGTGCACTCCGTTCGAGTCGCGTTTGAAAACGGTGGCAAGACCGGGCACTTTTCTGGACAGGTGCGCGTGGTTACGTACGGCAGCGAGCAATACGTCTGGCACGGCGCGGACGCGAGCGCTCATGCTGACCCGAACCTGCCGCCTATGGAATCGGCGATGGACGTCTCTGCCGAAACCGTGTTCACGCTGCCCAAAGCTTCGGTGACGGTGTTGAAGGGAGAGGTTGCGGGATAGTCGTGCGGAGCCATCATCACTCGACTAGTCCGCGCGATGTCGGCGCCACGATTGCAGAGTATGCCGCGGGGGCTTGCCGAGTAAGCCTCTCGTCCGGGTAGTAGAACGGCCCTTGAGCGCCGCGTCCGCAACGCTGGATTTACGCAAGCTTAAGCTCGACGGGAAGAATCCAGCTTCAGAAATACCAGAATTGTCGAGGAGCACCCGCCCTTGTTCTTTGCTGCAGATAACGGTACAGTTTCCGTCATGTTGACGAAGAAGTGGTTTCTGCTAGCGCTGATTGGATTTTTTGCTGCCGTTCTCTCAGCGGAGCAATCGCCGAAACTCAAATCGGCGAGACTAGTGTTTATCGAAAATACGAGCGGGGATTCATTTGTTCTCGACAGCGCACATTTGATATTGGCTGCGTCCCAGATCGGGTGGACAGACCAGCGCGACAAGGCCGATCTAATTCTGAATTTTGGGGTGGGTGCGTCTGAAGGCAGTCGGTCCACCAACGGAAATGAAATCAGTGTTAATGTTCGGAATTTTTACACTCTCAATATCACGGATGACACCGGAACTACATGTTGGAAGGAATCAGTCGAATTTGACCCACGCTCAATGGTCCGAAAAGACAGGACTGAACGTTCCTGGATCGAATTCCTTCACAATCATCCTGCAGCAAAGCTAACGAGGGACTTTGTGAAGATGACAGAGTAGTCGTCACGCATCTAGTCTTCGATGGCCTCAACGCCCTGTTGTCTTGATCGTTCAACCCCAGCCTTCATCTTGCTGAGTTCTTCGGCGGAGTGGGGTTGCCAATCGATGACCTCGCCGATCACCCGAAGCGGGTCCTTGGAGCGATATGACAATGTCGGATTGCCTGGGTACTTCTTGTCAGTCAGGTTGGGCTCGTCTTCGACAGGGCCGGTCGCTTCGACAACATAAATTCTGCCGGGTTCATCGCCGAAGGCCAACTTCGGCTCCCCAGATCGCCGCATTCAATGTGCCTGAAAAATAGACGTAAGCCGCCGTCGCCCTTTTCCCGTAGTTGGAGCTGTAGCCTGGCTTGATGAGGTCCCCTGGTTTCAAGTTTGCCTTGGTTCCGTGGAAGAAGCTTGGGCCGGGGAACCCAGGATGGGTCACGAATATCTCCTGATTACGATTCGTTTATATATGATGTGCCGGGCGATGAGAAAAATCTGCCGGACAGTGCGAGATACAATATCCGTCACCTCGAGTTCGACGAACTATGCGCAAAATTATTTCAATATCGCTCGTTTTGCTTTTATTCGTTCCCTTCGGCTGGCCGCAGGCGACCAAGACGCCGGTCAGTAAGCACGGGCCAAGTGTCGCGATCGGCGGCCAGGGCGTAGTTGTTTCCGGTAAGCCAGCCGCGACTGCGGCCGGCATCAAGATTCTGGAAGCGGGCGGAAACGCGGCTGATGCAGGCGCGGCCACTCTGCTGGCGCTTTCCGTAACTTATGTGGGCGCGTTTTGCGTGGGTGGAGAAGTGCCTATTCTGGTTTACAACGCAAACGAGAAGAACGTGAAGCTGATCGAGGGAATGGGAGAAGCGCCGCGCGATCCTAAAGCGATCGGTTGCTACATGAAGCATGGAATTCCGGATGGTGACGTCAAGGCAGCGGCTGTGCCCAGCACCATTGATGCGGTAGTCACGCTGTTGAAAGTTTACGGAACGAAGAGTTTCGAGGAAGTCGTGCAGCCGACGCTGGCGATTCTCGACGCTGGCGGTCCAACTTCGTACCGGGACACGGGGAGCGGGCAGGTGATCGAAACCGGCGTGCACTGGCAGGCGGATCTGGCGGTGACGTTTCGCAAATTAGTCGAGTCGGAAAAAAATGCGAAAGGTACGCGGGAGCAGAAGCTGCAAGCTGTTTCGGACCGCTTCTATCGTGGCGACATCGCCGACGCATTGCAGGCCTGGTATATCGAAAAGGGCGGTTTCCTTCGGAAATCAGATCTCGCCGCGCACAAAACTCCCGTAGTCGATCCGCTCACCGCCATGTATCGCGGCTATACCGTATATAAGACTGGACCTCTGACGCAGGGGCCTTATCTTTTGCAGGCGCTGCGCTTGCTCGAAGGCTTCGACCTGAAGAAGATGGGATTCAATTCCGCCGATTACATTCACACGGTGATTGAAGCGGAGAAGCTGGCGCTCGCAGATCGCGACGAATATTACGGCGATCCGAACTTTACGAAAGTGCCGATGCAGCAGTTGCTTTCCGATCAGTACACCGAAATGCGGCGCAAGCTGATTGATCCGAAAAAAGCATCTCTCGAGCTGCGGCCTGGCGATCCCTACAACATGAAGCCGACGAAGCCGCCGACCATCACCGGCCCGTGGCATGGCGGAACTACGGTGATGTGCGTGACAGATAAATTTGGCAACGTCATCGCGGCGACTCCGAGCGGCTTGTCGAGCACGGCGGGCGTGGCCGGGCACACGGGCATTATTCACGGAGCGCGGCTGACGAGCTTGAACACGTTTGCGGGAACTCCCAACGTCATTGAGCCCGGCAAGCGGCCGCGAATTACGCTGAGCCCGACTCTGCTCTTTCACGATAACCAACCTGTCATGGCGATCTCGGTAGCGGGTGGCGACATGCAGGACCAGGCAGCCATTCAGGTCATCCTTAATTATGTGGACTTCGGCATGAGTCCCGAGGAGGCGTTTAAGGCTCCGCGTTTCTCAACCGAGCATTTCATCAGCTCCTTCGGTCAGGACGGCGCTAAACTCGGCAGCCTGTATGTTCCCAACACTTTGCCTGAAAAGATCAAAGCCGACCTGAGAGCTCGCGGCCACGTGGTAAGCGATCTTCACGACGGAGTCGGGGGAGTGGCGCTGATCGGCATCGATCCGAAGACCAAGCAGGCGACTGCGGTGGGGCCGGCAGCGGAGAGAGCGGAGTAGAGGGCAGGCAATTTTCTATGGGGACCGCCAGAAGCCGAATGCTTGATCTTACGTATCTGATTGCGTCTGCACTTTCAGTGTGCACTGTCGGTGTGGGAGCATTCATCTTCGCAGAAATTCACCACTTCAATCCTCTCTGGGTTTTTCTGATATTGGTGTCCATTGGATTCTTAGCGGGCGCTGTCGAAGAATATCGGACCAAACTACGCTCTGCATCTTTCATTGCGTTTGTTTGCAGCTGGCTTTTTATTCACCTGATCGTAGTTGTCGTTGTGTGGGGTTCGTTTGGATTCGTGTACCTGATACCCGTACTGTTGATCGAGCAGGTTCTCTTCTATATGACTGCGTACTGGTTCTTCGATGTACTTCCGCCTTCGAAGCGACGACCTTTCCAACGCGCTAAGCCATCCGACAGCAACGATGAAAAGACGCTACAAACACGAAGTTAGAACTTCCTCTTTGATTGTGGATGAATCTCGATAATTATAAGGAGAACCTATGAAACGACGCTCTTTTCTGAAGACCGCCGGCGCGGCTGGCATGATGGCCGGGGCTATACCCGCCTGGAGTGCGCCGCAACACGCAAATCACCAAGCGTCGGACCAACCATCAGCCAGCAAGACATCCGCCGCGTCCTCGCCGGAACACATTCTCCTCAAAGACTACAAGCCGAAATCCATTTACAAGATTCCGATCACACAAGTTCCTAAGGCGAAGTTTCCTGTCATTGATATGCACTCGCATCCTTACGCGAAGACGGCGCAGGAAATCGCCGAGTGGGTCAGGAATATGGACGAGGTCGGCATAGAGAAGACGATGATTCTGGCCATGGCGACGGGAGATAAATTCTCCCAAATCTATAAAAAATATTCCGTGCATCCCGACCGCTTCGAGGTGTGGTGCGGGTTTGACTACACCGGATACGACCAGCCGGGATTTAGTGCAAAGGCTGTCAAGGCACTGGAGCAATGTCACGACATCGGCGCGCGCGGAGTTGGCGAGCTTCACGACAAAGGAAAGGGACTGAGTTCAAGCACGGTGACGGCCAATGGCATGCATCCCGATGATGAACGCATGGATCCCGTGTTTGAGAGATGCGGGCAGTTGGGCCTGCCGGTCAGCATTCATGTCGCCGATCCGATCTGGATGTACCAGCCAATGGATAACACCAATGACGGCCTGATGAATGCCTATCATTGGCGGTTGGACAACCAGCCCGGCATCGTCAAGCTTTCCGGGATGGTTGACATTCTGGAGCGCACGGTCAAGAAACACGCGAACACGACTTTTATCGCCTGCCACTTCGCGAATTTGGGCTACGATCTGGCGCGCCTGGGCGAAGTGCTCGATGCTCAGCCGAATCTCTATGCCGACATCTCGGCGCGCTATGCCGAGACTGCGCCCATTCCCCGCTTCACCGCCAAGTTCTACGAAAGGTATGCCGACCGCCTGGTTTACGGCACCGACATGGGATTTGATAAGTCCATGTATCGAATTACGTTCCGGGTCCTCGAAACTGAGGACGAGCACTTCTATGAAACCGAACAGTTCGGCTATCACTGGAGCCTGAATGGCTTCGGACTCTCGGACGAAATACTGCGCAAGGTTTATCACAATAATGCGGAGAAACTCTTGGCTTCGCGAAAAGCTTAAGCTTCAAAACTTGCGGGCTGCGGTGCGCCGAACCTCTCCAATATCAGGTGCCGAAGTGAATGAGATGACTCGACAAGAAATCCTGGACGCCATAGTGCCCCTTAACGATCATCAGAACGCGCCTAAGCGTCTCCAATGGCTGATCCGTTTGGGCTATCAGATGACCATTTCTGCACGGGCTGGCTATCCTGCGGTAGAAAATAAAATAGAACAGCTAGTCGCGTTCAATGAATTACAACACCAGCTCTACAACCAAATGCTGCATTGCCAGACAAACGACGAGTGGTACAAAGTCGAGGAGTTACTGGAAAACCTTCGGAAGCGTGCCGTGGCGGCAGGAGTTGGTGGCGACTTCGGTGCGGCTGTACACGCTTCGATCCGGTCACTCAAGCAGCAGTAAGAATAAGGAAAGCAGTGGCGACTAATCCGGTAGCACTCATTGACGCCGAAGTTTGCCAGTGCAGCGCAAATAGGCTCTCGTGGAATGCTGTGTCCTTTGTAGCTACGTAGTTTTGTTTGTCCACGGAGCAACCGCATAACCCAGGGAGATTGAGCGTGAAATTCCTAACTGCGTTTATTTTGTTTTTGTGTGCCTCAGCCGCTTCGGCTCAGCCCAACGCCTCCTTTTACGTGGCCACCTCCGGCAATAATTCCAATTCCGGCAGTGAATCGGCGCCCTGGCGGACGATTCAACATGCCGCCGACACCGTCCATGCCGGGAGCACGGTTTTCGTTCGCGGCGGGATTTACGAGGAGTTGGTGCGCATCAATGTCTCTGGAAATGCGAATGACGGCTTTGTTACTTTCAAAAGTTATCCGGGAGAAACTGCGGTGCTGGACGCATCACACTTCACCCCTCAAGGCAGACAGGGCGTGGTCACTATTCAGAATCAGTCTTACGTGTGGATCGAAGGATTTGAAATCCGAAATTTCCGCACCGCCGAGCATGACCTTGCCCCGTTGGGAATTAACGTCATCGGCTCCGGCTCGCACATTGAACTACTGAAAAATAATGTTCACGATATTCAACAGACCTTCCCAGGTCGCGATAAGCCGGGGAGCGGCGGCAATGGATTTGGAATCGCTGTCTATGGCACGAATGCCAAAGCTCCGATTACCGACCTGATCATCGACGGCAACGAAGTACATCATTTGAAAACCGGGTCGAGCGAGTCGCTGGTAGTAAATGGCAACGTTACGAATTTCCGCATCACCCACAACACGGTTCACGACAACAACAACATCGGCATCGATGTCATAGGGTTCGAGCGCACTGCGCCCGATCCTGCCGTCGATCAGGCCCGCGATGGCGTCGTGAGCCATAATCTGGTTTACAACATCACCTCACGCGGCAATCCTGCGTACGGAAACGATCAATCGTCTGACGGCATTTACGTGGATGGCGGGACCAGAATTCTGATCGAGCAAAATACGATGCATGACGTGGATTTCGGGATCGAGCTGGCCAGCGAGCACAAGGACCGGTCCACCAGCTACATTACCGCCCGCAATAATCTTATTTATCACTGCCACACGGCGGGTGTTTCCATTGGAGGCTACGCGCCCGACCGCGGACACACCGAACACTCCAAGGTGATCAACAACACGCTATATGAAAACGACACGTCCTCGACCGGCAGCGGTGAGTTCCAGATGCAATGGAACATGTCGGACAACGTGTTCGAGAACAATATTGTCTATGCGGGCCCGCGCTGCCTGATTTCGTTGATCAAAACCCAGGTGGATCAAGGCCAGCCGCCCGCGCTTATTGACCACAACCTTTATTACTGCGCCGCCGGCGCCGAAGCGAGCGCCTGGGCTGGCGTCTCCGGTACCACGAAGGGCTTCGAAAATTACGTTAAGTCCACGGGCAACGACCAGCATTCACGCTTTGCCGATCCGCACTTTGTAGATGCCGGTGCGCATGATTTTCATCTGCAATCCGGTTCGCCTGCGATCGGCGCAGGAACCATCGATGACTTGCCGGTGGGAGAACTCGACCTCGACGGCTCGGCGCGAGTTAGTTCCGGGAAAATCGATCTCGGCTGTTACCAGAAGCCATAGGAGATTTGAATGAACAGACCTTCTCTTGTATTGGCATTGCTCGTTGGCGCATTGCCGCTCCTGGCTATTCCCGCAAACGCCCAGTCCTGGCAGTCGCGCGTGAAAGACGAACTGCAGATCCTGGGCCACCGCAATTGGATACTGGTCGTCGACTCGGCTTATCCGGCGCAGGTTGGCGCGGGGATCGAGACGATTGAGACCAACTCAGATCAGTTGGAAGTAGTGCGCAGCGTTCTCGCGGAGATCAGGGACTCCATCCACGTGCGACCCGTCATTTCTATGGACGCTGAGCTGCCATTCGTTCCTGAACAGAAGGGGGTGGGTGTCTCAAATTACCGCGCGCAGATTTGCGAAACTTTTGCATGGATATGAAGTCAATTCGCAACTTCACCAGTCGCTGATCGACCAAATCGCCAAAGACAGCGGGCAATATCGCGTGCTGATTTTGAAAACCAATCTCGCGATCCCTTACACGTCCGTATTTATTCATCTCGACTGCAAGTATTGGGGGGCCGACGATGAGCGCGAGATGCGAGAGAAGATGCGCTCGCAGGGTGTGCGATAGTTCGGGTAGATCAGGGGCGCCTTTAGTGCGCATGGATGATGGTCAAGGCTGCGAAAGCGAACGGTAAGAATCGGTGCTGAGTGCTAGAATCCGGAAGAACTATGTTGACCATTTCACAAATTCGAAATCGAACCAGGCTCGCCTTCTCACTCGCGACTTTGCCAGTCAAATTGTCGCTTCCTGCGCCACGAAAGCTGGAATCATCGCTGCATTTCGCGTTGAACGAATACGCAATCAAGTCTATTCAAGTGCCGTTCGAAATAGCGAGGTTTGTCGAAATCGCAAAATCGCTCAACCCAAAGAGGGTTGTGGAGATCGGCACGAGCTTAGGCGGGACGCTATACCTGCTTTGCCGAATTGCCACGCCGGACGCGACATTGGTCAGCGTCGACTTACCGGCGGCGGCCAATGGAGATTCTCGCAGCTGGCTCAGTCGTCCGTTTTTTCGTATGTTCGCGAAGGACCGGCAACGCGTAGTTCCTCTTCGCGCCGATTCACACAGCCAGTCAACCAGGGAGCAGGTCCAGAGAATCCTTCCCGGTGGGAAAACTGATCTACTGTTTATCGATGGCGACCACTCCTATGATGGAGTCAAGCGTGATTTCGAGTTGTACTCTCCCCTGGTTCGCGATGGTGGAATCATCGCGATGCACGACATTGCGAGACATCAATACGCCGAACGCGACAACTGCTACGTAGACGTGTTCTGGAACGAAATCAAGCACCGCTATCGCTCTGAAGAAATCATTGAGCGTCAAGACCAGGGCTGGGCAGGAATCGGGATTTTATATGTTTAACACTTTCCTGGGTGCATCTGCAGTTTCGTAATTGCGGATTGAGGGCAACGACAGGGTCGGTTCCTCAGCCGTCGAGCAATTTAGAGCCCTTTGACCCGGTACAGCACGACGCCGTGCGACGGAACAACCGCGCTGATGTTGCTTGTTTGCTTCGTATCGCCGGTCGTGTGTCCACCCCACAAATTGTGTAACGAATAGCCGTTTTTGTTTTCGGAGAGGCCCAGGGAGGAGATCGAAGCCGAGACTTCCTCCGACTTGCCGCCTGTGTTGAACAAGCCGACGATCACGTCTCCATTGGGTTCTTTTTTAGCGAAAACCTGATGGTCGCCGGAATTGAGCACCCTTTTCGCGGAGATCGAGTCCTGGTCAACCGCAAGCACTTCGGAGTTCTTCAGATATTTTTCCAGATCCGTTTGGTCAAGGTGAGTAAGATCGATGCCGAGGATGAAGGGCGATGCTCCAAGGGCCCATAGGCTGATTTGGGTTTGGCGCTCGTCGGGAGTCAGTCCGTCGTTGTCGCCGTTTCCAATCTCGATGGAGTCATAGTCATTGAATCCGCCCGGGCCCGCGTAAGGCTGCCACTCTGCAACGAAGTCGAAGCGGTTGGAAACGTCGGCCCAACTGGTCAGAGGATAGCTGCTGTCGTCTTTTTCGCAGCGATAGCATTCGACGTCGGGCGCGAACTCCCATTGATTGGCGTACTTCATCAACGTAGGTGTGAGGGCGGTTGTATAGTGCCCCTGCGTGACATCCAGCACCATGGGCCGTCCGCTCTGCCGTATTGCGTTCGACCATGCCTTCACGTCAGCGGCGTTGTCGTCTGTCATGCCGTCAATTTTGATGTAATCGACACCCCAGCCCGCGAGCATCTCGACCCATGAATTCGTGTACTCCTGCGCTCCGGGCTTTTTGTAGTTAACGCGGACCATGCCTTTGCAGTTGTAGTTATTCTCCTTTACAGACGGCTCGGCAATCTGGGCAGCAGTGTACGACGTGCCCTTGATCGACGTGTTCCGGCTGACCGCTTGCTTTGAAATACCCGGCGTAACGTAAATTCCAAACTTCATTCCGAGACCATGAATGAAGTCAGCCACGACCTTGATGCCGTCGTTATCTCCCTGCGGCGGGAATATCGATGGGTCTGTGATCCAGCGGCCATAAGCATCGACGTTCGGACCTTGAGGCCCCGGACACTGATACCAAAAGTCGTCGAGGTTCACGTACTCGTAGCCGAGTTTCTGCAGCCCGGAATTGTGCAAGGCAAGCGCCTGGGCTTTCATTTTGTCCGCGGTGGGAAGCTTGCGGATGAAACTCCAGCTACTCCAACCAAGAACCGGAGTACGCTCGAGACCGTTATCTTCTGCGTTGGCGGTGTGCAGGGTTCCGCACGCCAACAAGGCGATCACCATTCTTGTCGTTAAGCTGACTGTCCATTTCCTCAAAGGAAGCATCGCATTGCTCCTCAAGCAAAACAAAACAATTACCTAACGCCGTACACGCCCTTTATTTTTTCTCGTTCGCCAAAGAATTATCTTCCCACTTTACGGTGGCAAGTTCGATGTTCCAGACCGGTCCACCTTCAAATAGCTGCCCTGTGAACTTCACAAAAGTCGGAGCTTTCCCACCGACCACCCAGATATGAATGTCAGATGGTTGTTTGCCGATTATAGGGGCAACCGCTCCCGCAACACCTCCAATGTCAGTGTGAACCACGTAATGAATCGCCTCCAGGCGTTCACCACTCACAGAAAACGGCTGCTTGCCCTCGGCGTGTATTTTGAGTTTGACTACGCGTGGCTTCGAGGAAGTTGAAACGATAGACACGGTGGTCTCGGGCTCGGACGGCGACAGATTTTTTAGCAGCGTTACCATTAAGCCGTTCGCAGCATCTTCGGGGATTTGCAGTCGGTGATGCTCACTCTTGGGTGTCCCTTTTTTAACTGAGGAAACTTCTACATCACCTGTTGCCACGTTGATAAGTTCATTGACTGGATTTGGAAATGATTTTCCTCCTTCTCGAAGATGATCGGAGATGAGGTGAAACTCTTTCCTTTGTGAAAAGGTCGTTACTTCGTCATAGACGGAACCATCCTTAAAATGAAGCACCATCTCGCTGGTTACGTTCTCGCCTTGGACGGTCTCGATCGTATCTCCAGTAGCGAGATCCTGTCCTTCTTGCGAGCGCAAGACGATGAAACCGTGAGAAGTCCCTTCTTTGTGTTTCACCGGAATGAGCCTGGCTGAGATCTTGGAGACACAGAAAGTGAGCGCCAAGATGAGGCAGAGCACGCGTCGCTCGAACCGAGTGTTCACACAAATCAAGTCTATCGCCGCAGCGCTTTTTTGAAAAACCGCAATAGCGCTCGTTATCTCTCCTGACCGGTGTCCGAGTGCAATAGTGTGGTCCAAGATTAGGGCTTTTTTAGCGGATGACGGCACTCCCATTGTGACCTCGCAAGGGAAAGCAGTATCATCGGCGCGGGAGTGAATCAATGGAACCGCCAAAACCCAAATTGCCAATCGAAGCCATCGAGCTCTATAACGATTTCATTCACGGTGAAATTAGTCGCCGCGCGTTTATGGAGGGCGTGCAGAAATTGGCAGGCGGTCTGGCCGCCGCCACGATCATCAACGCATTGATGCCGAATTATGCTCTGGGCCAGCAGGTATCTCGAACGGATGACCGGATCAAAGCAAGTTACGAAACCGTGCCCTCGTCGCAGGGCAACGGAAGTATCAAGGGATACCTTGTGCGGCCGATCAGTGCTGACACCCGTTCGGAGACGGTGACCAAGTTGCCCGGCATAATCGTGGTGCATGAGAACCGCGGTCTGAACCCCCATATCGAAGACATCGCGCGGCGGTTTGCTCTGGCCAACTTTATGGCGTTTGCGCCGGACGGGCTGACGTCTCTCGGCGGGTATCCCGGCGACGACTACAAGGGCGGCCAGATGTTCAACAAGATCGACAAGGCCAAGATGCTCGAGGATATGGTGGCCGCCGCATTGTGGCTGAAGGCGCGCCCTGACTGCACAGGGAAAATTGGTGCTACCGGCTTCTGCTACGGCGGCTCGACCGCCAACATGCTGGCGGTGCGGCTGGGAAATGATCTGGCGGCGGCGGTGCCGTTTTATGGCGGCCCTCCCCCTTCAGAGGACATCCCGAAAATTAGGGCGGCGATTCTCGTGCACCACGGGGAACTCGATACGCGGCTGGCGGCGACTTGGCCGGCTTACGACCAGGCGCTCACGGCGGCGCACGTCACGCACGAAGGCTATATCTATCCTGGCGCTGTGCATGGGTTCCATTGCGACGCGACGCCGGAACGTTATAACAAGGCCGCCGCCGATCTGGCCTGGCAGCGCACCATCGATTGGTTCAACAAATACGTGCGCAGCTGATTTCTTCCGCGACTACCGTGACGGGAGCACTTGCCCTCGCTTGGCCACTCGGCTCATAAGTGATAAGAGCAAAAGGATTCTCACGTCACCAATGAACTGGATAAACCAAACCGTTGACCGTATTTTGACTTGATCGGGATTCTGCGCAGGTGAGAAACTCGCTAGAAACCCTGGATGAATCTACAAATGACTGCTCGAGTCGGCGGGCGATTCGCCATCTTTTCCTTGTTCCTTGTCTGCGCCATGCGCTTAGTGGCACAGCCGCCGCGGCCAACTGATGTTTTCTCATCCACAGCGATGGGTGACCCATCGCAGGCCCAGGTCTACCGATCCGTAGGTGCTGTATTGGTTCTCACGGTCGTTGGCGCAAATCACGAATTGCTCGACCGCCAATCAGTCGTGAAGCTTGAAAACAAAACGACTCACGCCATTCGTTGGTTGACTACCGCGGATCAATCGGAAGTCTCTTTTGGGGATTTGAGTTCAGGCGAGTACGAGATTGAAGCCAGTGCCGTCGGGTACTTGAGTGCCAAAAAGTCTTATCAAGTTGGAAGTCTTTATACTAGCTATCGTCTTGAAATCAGCCTCCAACGCGACCCGAACGCGGTCGAAATCCAGGCGCCGAACGCTCCAGACTTGTCCAAGAAGGCCCGCAAAGAGATTCAGCGAGGTGTTAGGGCGCTGAAGTCCGGGAACCTGAAAGAAGCCCAGAACAGCCTCGGGTCTGCAAACAAACTTGCCCCGAACAGTGCGGATGTGAGTTTCCTTCTGGGATATCTATATTTCTTGAAGCAGGATTTCCATCAAGCTGAATCGTTCTTAACAAAGGCTTCAACAGAGGATCCGCGCAATGTGCAGGTGCTGACACTACTGGGACGGATTCGCTTACATGAAGGCAATGATATTGCAGCGCGGGGAACTCTCGAAGAGGCCGTGGCCACCGATCCCGACTATTGGCTCGCGCACAAGTTTCTTGCCATTGCCTATCTTAGGCAACATGAATTCGAAAAATCACTTGCGCAGTGCCAAATGGCCATCGCCAAGAGTAAAGGCGCGGGCGTTTCTGTAGACCTCACATTGGCGGCTGCGCTTGCAAATCTGGGCAGAACAGAAGAAGCCATTTCCACGCTCAACGGTTTTCTCCGCTCTGCTCCCGACAATACGCAAGCTGGAGAGGCGCAAAATCTTATTAAGCTCATTAAGGACAGGGCCGCCGCGCTGCCTAAGGTTGAAACGCTATCGACTACTGTCACTCTGATCAGTCCGTCCGACTCGGTTGCTGATGATACCGACTTAAGATTATCTATCAAGTCCTGGTTACCTCCTGGAATTGACGACGAAAAGCCCTCGGTCGCATCAGGAGTGTCTTGCCCAACCGACAAGCTGATGACTGAGAGCGGAATAAAAGTGGAGCAGTTTGCAAATGATATATCGAAGTTCTCCGCGATAGAAGATCTTGTCCATGAAAGGGTCGACGAACTTGGGCATGCAATAACAAAGGAAACGCGCAAGTACAATTACGTTGCTCAGATTTCGGAAGCAAGGCCAGGCTATCTAGAAGTGGAAGAGTATCGAACGCAAAACCTGCAAGTGCCCGTACCTCCGGCTGATACATTTCCTGACGGTATGGTTACAAATGGTTTCCCATCGCTGGCCTTGGTTTTTCATCCCGACATGAGAGACAATTTTGAATTTGTTTGTGAAGGACTGGGGGAACTACAAGGCCAGGCAACATGGCTCATACATTTTCGGCAGCGGGATGACCGCCCCAATCGTATTCACGAGTTTAAAGTTGGAGGGCTGATTTACCCTGTCAACTTGAAGGGGCGCGCCTGGGTCAGTGCGGGGAGTTTCCAAATTGTCCGCATCGAAGCCCAACTGGTAAAACCGATGCCGGATATCCAATTACTAACTGAAAGAGAAATCGTCGACTACGGGCCCGTTCAATTCCATAGTAAAGATGTGGAGCTCTGGCTGCCGATTAAAGCGGACTTGTACTTTGATTTCAGAAAGCACAGGTATTACAGACAGCACAGCTTCAGCCACTTCATGCTGTTTTCGACAGATAGTCAGGACAAAGTTAGTGGCCCCAAGAAGGAACCGAAACTGAACGACGGTACTCAACCGAACTAAGGAATTAAAGTCGGGACCAACTGCTCGGATTTTCTTGCCGCATTGGACTCGGGTCAAGCTCAGCGCCCTTTGAAATGCCGCTTAGCACGGCATGGCGAAAACATCGGATTCAATCAAGGAAAACACGGAACCGCCAACCCGATAACTTTTTTTTAAAATTGGGTTCGGGCAGTATAGTTCTTGACTCATGACCATGCGCATATTCACGATCCTGATTTTGTTTTGCTCATTGGTGTCCGCACAGACTGAGCAGACTACGACCGTCGTCCGTCCGGCCGAAATCGATGACATCCTCGTAAATCCTGGGATGGGCATCGAGACATTCAACCGCTTTTCTGGGCAGGCACTGAACGAAGGAACGAAGTGGTCAGAGGTCGGACCGGAAGCGCCCATTGCGGACGCGCCGGCCGGCAGCGTCGATTTTCCCGGGTCAAGCGTCGCATATCTGCGCTGGTTCTGGTCGCAGCTCGAGCCGCAACCCGGCAAATATCGCTGGGAAATTATCGACAGTGCATTGGCCGAAGCGCATCGTCATAGCCAGAAGCTCGCAATTCGGCTGATGCCTTATGACGACAAACATCCATTGCCGGATTGGTATGTTCACTCGGGCGCGCGCCGGGCAAACAAAGCAAGTGATAAAGATGGTGAGATCTGGTCTCCTGATTCCGCCGACCCCTTCTATATCAAAAGCTGGAGCAAGATCATCAGCGAGATGGGCAAACGGTACGACGGTCATCCCGACCTGAACCACGTTGACATTTCGACCGTGGGCTATTGGGGTGAAGGATGGGGACCGTACTTACCAGACTGGCCAGTACAGCAAGAGCTCATCGACGTTTACCTTCAGGCGTTCACACGCACCTCTCTGCTAATGAACTTCGACGCGTTACAAGCGCTCGTTTACGGCACGAAACATGGCGCCGGCTGGCGGCTTGACTGCTGGGGAGACATGGGGCGGCCGTCCAGGAATTTTGCGCACATGCTCGATCTTTATCCGCAACAGATCGCACGTGGACACCTGCAGGATGTGTGGCGAACGGCTCCGGTAGCGCTTGAAAGTTGCGGAGTTCCATTGTCGTGGAAGCAGTGGGGTTTTTCGCTGAAACCTATTCTCGATCAGGCGCTGCGCTGGCACGTTTCAACCATCAACATTAAATCGAGCACCATCCCGGAGGAATGGAAGTCGGCGTTTGATGAATTCCAGAAGCAGATCGGTTACCGCTTCGTTTTGAAAAAGCTTGAATACCCTACGCGCGTCAAACCCGGTTCCATGGCGCAAATCAACATGTGGTGGTTTAACGCAGGGGTTGCGCCGGTTTATCGCGAGTACCTGCTGGCGCTTGAAATCGGCGACACGGTTGTGCCGCTTGATGCCGACATCCGGCAGTGGCTTCCAGGTGACTCTGTCTACGAAAACAGCGTACCTATTCCTTGGGATTTGAAACCTGGAAAATATCGGCTCCGCGTAGCGCTACTTGATCCGCGTACCCGTACGCCCGCTATTAAATTGGCAATTGCCGGACGTCAGAGTGATGGCTGGTACGACCTGAGTGACATTGTCGTCGAATAAGTCTGTTCAGTGTGACCGTGAAATCGCCTGACCACGACATCTACATTTGTTCTCGGGCAATACCGACTTTCCGATCCGGCCCCTTCACCTCAGTTCAACGAATCGGCTTTTCCTCCACTCCGGCAATTCACATACGGCGGCGCATTCTGACGCTTCAGTTATTTTTCGGACAGGATGTTGACATTCTTTTTGCATTCCTCGGCCAACAACAGAGCCATACTTTACTTCGAATACCGCGCTGAGTAGCCCCTCGCATTTGCCGATGTAGCTTCGCGCTTCAGCAATTCAAGGACTCCTCTTCTCTGGTCGTCAACACGCTAACCGATTTCGGAGGCAAGAAATGTACAAACGCTATTTGTTACTTTCACTGTTTCCCGTCCTGGTAATCCTGCTTTTCGCACAAACTCCCAGTGATCAGAGTTCCAGTTCCAGCTTTTTTGGAAGCGCGCAAGCGAATTCCACGAACATGATCAACCAGGGACGTCAAACCTTTCGCTTCGACACTTTCGGAGATGAGGCGTTCTGGGGCGGCCAGCTCAAGCTCCACCAAACAATCAACCATCTCACACCAACCCAAGCGCTACAACTCGGCCTCAAGGTCGATTCGGATGCATTGCCTCCAGCCGTTATTCAAGCGATAAAGAGCGGCAAGGTGAACCTCAATGATCCCACCGTTACGCTTCTCCTTATTAAATTGAACGCAGTGCTTGGAGTGAAAGGCTTTTTCAATGGAAACGGCACACTTAGCTCGGTTGGACTTACCTGTGCCGTGTGCCACTCAACCGTTGATAACTCGATTGCTCCCAGTATTGGAAAGAGAATAGATGGCATCGCTAATCACGATCTGAACGTAGGGGCAATCGTCGCGAGCGCGCCCAACCTCCAGCCGGTTATCGACCTGCTCAAGATTGTCCACCCGAACATCACCGCGGACCAGGTTCGAGCAGTTCTGAACAGTTGGGGACCAGGAAAATTCGACGCTGAGATTTTCCTGGATGGCAAGGCCTTCAATCCTCGGCAAGTCACGAATGGCATGGTAACGGGCATGAATGTGCCGGGTGCCACGTTGATCCCCAATGCGCGCGGGCTCGCGGGCCACAACTTACACACGTGGACCGGCGGCTGGGGCACGGTGACGTATTGGAATGCATTCGTCGCGGTGGACGAAATGCACGGCAAGGGAACTTTCTTCGATGAGCGTTTCGATAACGCCGCGCAGTTCCCAATCGCCGCAAAGGCAAAACTGGGGCACGTGTCGATCGACAATCCCGATGACGACCGGGTCACAGGCAAGCTGGCTGCGCTGCAGTTCTATCAGCTTGCATTGCCCGCACTTAAGCCGCGTCCGGGAATCGATTTCGATGCCGATGCTGCAGAACGTGGAGACCAGCTATTTAGCGGAAAGGCCAATTGCAATAGCTGTCATCGCGAGCCGTTGTGGACCGAGCCAGGTTGGAACCAGCACACGCCAAGCGAAATGAAGATAGACGCGTTCGAAGCCAATCGTGCGCCTGCCAGCATTAACGCGCAAGGCGCCGCGGTACATGGTTATCGAACCATGAATCTTGCCCAAGTCTTTGTACGCGAGCGCGGGCTATTCATGTTTCCTCAGGACAAAGGCCGCTTCTATCACGACGGACGGTTCCAAACGCTCCTGGATGTCGTCAACAGCTATAACGACCGATTCAACCTTGGGCTTAGTGACCCGGAGAAGCATGATCTTGTCGAATACCTGAAGTCACTTTGAAGGCTGTTATTCTTCGATCCGATTTCACGACGACGAGGGGCCTACCGCCAGGTTCTGGTCCCTCGTCGCGGCATGAGGCCCGGCAGTTAGCGAGATGTTCGTAAACCATTAACGAGAGCTTTATCTGGGGAGAAATATTATGAAAAACCGATCTACCCATATCGGGCTTGTGGCTGTGTGCGCGGTTCTGACGATAGTAGCCGGCTCTGCGTCAGCACAGCAGCTTTTGCCCGATCAGACTCACGGCTTTGGCAATAACAAGCTGGTTACGTTCACTTACACGCAGAACTTTGATTGCGTGGACCAGCCGAGATTGGATCTGAATTTCAACGGCATACTCGCCGAGTCCGATCCCAATGAAATGCAGACACCAATTTGTCAGGCGATTACCGAACCGACACAAGATCCGACCGGTGGCAGCATCAAAAACACTGCACACCTGTATGTTCTGATTCCCATGTTTTCTGTGGACAATGATCAAAATCCTAACGATGCGATGGAGTGTCCGCATGGAGGCAGGCCAGGTGAACTGTGCGGCGGGAAGCTGGGTGCTGCGTTAATCAAGTTCTTCGGTGCAGTACCGGAAGCTTGGAAGAAGAAGGTCGATTCAGCTATTACGACGCAGTGTCCTGACCCGCGTCATCGGGTTCCGGGCACGTGCACGATGCATGCCTCGTCTGTCGACTTATCGCGGACGCTGGTCGCGTTGGGCAAGATGCACGGCCCTCCGGCTGCGCCAGTGTTTGTGCCAACGCCCAATCATAGCCATGTTGTCGACAATGGCTTTTTGAACACGAAAGCAATTTGGTGGGAGGTGAGGCCGGTACTCGTGCTAGACCAGGCCGACTGGCCGGCAGCGGATGGAAGCAGCGGTATCACTTCGTCGGACAAAATGGACGCCGTGGAAGCTGCTGGAAGAGCTATTGAAGTTGGTTCCAATTTCTTCCTCTTCTTCCGCTCTCAGGTGAGTTCGATGAGTGAAATGGAGCACTAACAATGTTTCCTCGAGCTTGTGGCGCGTGGATAGCTAATCGTCGCGCGCCTCGAGCTGAAGCTCACTTGGTACTTGCACGTCGCGAACGGGGCCTGAAGGGCCCCTTTGCGACGCGATCGCGGCGCGCTGTGCTAGCATGTCCGCCAAATGCGCAAACTACTAGTTCTGCTATTTGTGGCCGTCCTGGCTTGTTCTTCTTTCGCTCAACCTTCTCAAGCTTCTGTGTATCCGGTGCAGCAGGGCTTCGTCGATAACCATGGAGCGCTGATTTACTACGAAGCTATGGGGCGGGGCGCGCCCCTGGTGATCGTGCATGGTGGTCCGGGCGCGTCGCACGATTATTTCTTGCCGTATCTCCTGCCGCTAATGCGCACCAACCGGCTCATCTTCATCGACGAGCGCGGCTCGGGGAAGTCGTCGAAGTTCGAAGATCCTAAGGACTACACCGTCGGCAACATGGTCGAGGATTTGGAGGCCGTGCGCGTTGCACTCGGCCTGGGGAAAATCAGTCTGCTGGGGCATTCGTTTGGCGGCGTGGTGGTCGAGGCCTATGCACTGAAATATCAGAAGAATCTCTCGCACCTTATCCTCGGGAGCACTTTTGCCAGCACAACAGAGTTGAATGAGGCTTTGGCGCGAATGAAAGCGGGGTTGGATCCCAAAGATCAACAACGAGTCTTGGCTCTCGAGTCTGCCGGGCTGTTTGGAAAAGGCGAAGTGTGGGAGCACGGCCGATACCCCGAGGAATATGCGAAGCTCGCATGGGGGAAGGCGTATTTCCCGTACTTGTATCGGAACCGGCCCGATCCGAACTATGACCCGGTTAGCTCGAACACCAGCACCGCCTGGGATGTGTATCGCGAGATGTGGGGATCGGACGGCGAGTTCGTCGTCGATGGCAACCTGAAGGAAGTGGAGTACGTGGACCGGTTACACGAAATAAAAGTTCCGACACTAATCATCGTGGGCGATCATGATGAGTCTGATCCGAATATGTCGAAGGAAATGCACGAGAAGATTGCGAGATCGCAGTTGGTGATCCTGCCGAATAGCGGACATATGACGTTTGTGGACCAGAATGCGCAATTTGTGAAAACGGTAAGAAAGTTTGTGGGGAGTGGGAAATAAGCCGGCTGCCTAGCGGATAGGACTTTTTTATTTCGGGCGACTGCATCGGTGATCTGGCAGCCGTGTGGTTCCTCTCACACGCACTTCGGCGCGTGTGTTCGGAATGACATCCAGAAGCTGACCTCTTTTCTGAACACAACTTCTGCTAACATTCAGCGCATTGGGGCTTTGTGGAGGCGATATGTCCAATGTGACGAGACGCGAATTCCTGAAGACGGGAGCGGCAGCCGGAGTGCTGGTTGCTACCGCAAGCAGTCCCTTGTTCGCGGCTCGCCAAACAGCAACTGACTATGTGACGCTGGGGAAATCCGGCGTGAAAGTTACGCGTCTCGCGTTTGGCACCGGGAGCTTCAGCGGCGCAGTGCAGCGCGAGCTTGGACAGGATGGCTTCACGAAGCTGGTGCGGTATGCCTATGACCGAGGCATCCGATTCTTTGAAACGGCTGAGTCTTACGGCGAAATGCACAAGATGCTTGGCGTCGCGCTGAAGGGCATTCCACGCGATAGCTACCAACTCATGTCAAAGGTGACCACTTATCACGATGGCGTAAATCCGCAGGAAAAGTTCGACGAGTTACGGAAGCTGGCGAACACGGATTATTTCGACATCATGCTGCTGCATTGGCAACACAGCGCGACCTGGCCCACCGATACGGCCCGGTGGCAGGACGCGATTAACGAAGCTGAATCGAAAAAAGTGATTGTGAGCCACGGCGCTTCGGTTCACGGCCTGCCGGCATTGCGAAGAGTTCCCGGAACCAAATGGCTCGATGTTGCGATGATCCGCATGAACCACAAAGGCGCAAGCATGGATGGCGAGGACTATGCTACGCAGAGGCCAGGCAATGTCGCCGAAGTTGTCGATCACGTCAAGGAGGCTCGCAAAGCCGGAATGGGCGTGATTTCCATGAAGCTGATCGGCGAAGGAATTTTCAATCGCGAAGACCGGCAGAAGGCAATGAAGTTTGCATTCAAGAATGCTGGAGTGGATTGCGTGACCGTCGGCTACAAGAACAACGCCGAGATCGACGAGGCGATTGAGAATCTGAATATGGCGCTCGCGTGAGAGCCGCGATTAAAGTCAAATGCCCCACGCCGTCTCGCAAAGAACGCGAGACAAGGACGGGGCACCCGCAGGGAAGGTTGACTCTGTAAGCGATTGTTTGGCTTCTGCCCGCGCGCCTGTCCGTATTCCTCTCGATGCGAGGTCACCGCTAAGCACAAATGCTTGACAAAAGCATCCCCGCGGCCCAATATGGCGTCATACGACATGTCGATGAATGGTATATGGAAAATTTTCCACTAAGCGAACCGGTATTGCTGGTCATGATGAGCCTGGCTGAACAGCCACGGCACGGATATTCAATTCTGAAGGACGTTGAACGCATGAGCAGCGGCCGGGTACTGCTCAGCACCGGCACTCTGTATGGCGCATTGCAGCGCCTGATGGGTGACGGTTGGATCGAAAGGGTCCAGGAGGAGGACGCCCCTCGCGACCGGCGCACCTATAGGCTCACGTCGCGAGGGCGGCGGATTCTTCAGATGGAAATCGAGCGCATGCGCCACCTGACCAAAGTAGCCGCACTGCGGATCGCTCGCAAGGAGGCGTGATCGTGACGTCCTCAATTTATGCCTGGCTATTGTTCCTGTATCCGGGAAGCTATCGCCAGGAATTCGGCGAAGAGATGAGGTCGGTTTTTGGCGAGGCGAGAAGCGACCTGCGCCAGACACTTCCAGCAAAGCTCCGCTTCTATTTTCGTGAATTTTGTGGGCTCCTACGGGGCGCTCTGTATGCGCACTTTGATCGCCTATTCGGCCCTGTAATTCCATTTCGGAGGTTCCATATGCAACCCCGGTTTCGTTTCCCTCACTCCGCCGTGGTCCTGATGTGTCTGATTCTTGCGGGTGTAGTACTTGCGATTGAGAAAGCGAAAACTGTTGTTCAGATGAACGAGGGGCTCCCCGCCGGAACGGCACCCGCTTGGCATCCCCTGTTCTGGTTATATCCCTTGGCCGCGGCTTTGGCCGTAGGTGCCGTGGCTTGGGGAATCCTGTTTGCGCTAAAGCGGACCGGGATGCATCGGCTGGCGAACCTGCAGACCTCGCACGAGCAGCATTAGCGTACCTTGGAGTGGCTGGCGGGATGGCGGTTGGAACCGGTCACAGAAGGCCGGACCCCGATTTGCCCAATTGTCCTCAATAAAAAAGCGGCCCCAACATGAGGCCGCTTGTCACTTCAGCCAGCTTAGAAGCGATACAGGAAACCGGTGTTGATGCGGACATTGTTGTTGTCGCTGAGACCACTGAAGCTCAGACGCATCCAGTCAACGTTCACCGCGCGGAACACCAGCTTGCGACGGCCGAAATCAAGACCGCCACCGAACATCACCGTCGATCCGCCTACGCCAACGCCAGCCGCTCCCGCATGTGCGCCACCGAAAAGAGCGTGGACATAAGGTGATACGCCGTGCTTGGGAAACGCGACCACCGGCCCCGCGGTGTAGGTGTAAAGGCTTTGTCCATTGCTGAAGCCAGAGCCCAAGTCGCCAGTTACGCCCAGGTTCTTCCAGATATAAAAGTTCGCGGAGGTGCTAAAACCGCTTGCGTGCCAGCCACCGTCGGTGCTGGTGAACTGGTATCCGCCGAAGACTTCTGGCTTCGGTGCCTCTCCCGCCATGGCAAACATGGAAGCCATGCAAACCAAAACGGCAACGCCGATAAGTTTCTTCATCATTCTCCCCTTAAGAATTGAAAGTTGCACCTTTCCGTCCTCATACCGGCGTACAGCGCCGGGTTCGTCCGTTTTTCGTGCAAACGAATCGCGAAGCGCGGGTCGAGCCCAGGTGCTATGAGAATGCTCTAATGTCGGGGCAGTAACGGGCAAGTGACGAAGAAGTTGGCACCTTAGTAACTAATTCCTTCGGGCAACCCGATCCCGGAATTGGCCGGAGGATGGCCATCGACCAATGCGTTGGACCGACATTCCTCAGTCCCGCTAAGCCTTGCAACGCCACCTACTTCAAACCAGTGTTTAAGTTGCAAGAAAAGCCTGAAATCCGCATCAGTAAAGGGCTGTATTGCAACCCAGCTACTCCGCTTCGCACCTAATTCCTGCTGCATAGGAGTTGGCCACGTTTGAACTCACGCATATTCGCCCTTATCGTCGCTCTTTCCTTGTCCCTGTTTTTGTCTGCTTGCAGTGTTAGTAGCAAGACTCCACCACCCCAGAACGCGAAGTTGACAGTTTCAGTCGAGGGAACCGGAACTGTCACCAGTAGCCCGGCAGGGATCGATTGTCCGTCCACTTGCTCGGCGTCCTTTGCATCTGGGACTACCGTTACACTCACTGCAACCGCAGGTTCGGGCTTCACATTTGGGGGCTACGGTGGAGCATGCAGCGGCAGTTCCTGCAGTCTTGTGCTTTCGACGGACCAGTCGGTCTCCGCGACATTTACTGCTAATGCCCAAGGTCCTCAGCTGACCGTGACGGTGTCAGGCCAAGGTACGGTCACGAGCAATCCGGCGGGAATTAATTGTCCCTCAACCTGCACTGCAGGTTTTGCTAGCGGCGCCAGCGTCAGCCTGACCGCGACTCCTGCATCCGGGTTCACCTTCAGCGGCTTCAGCGGCGATTGCACTGGTGCGAATTGTCAGTTGACACTCAAGAGCGGAACCAATGCGAGTGTTACGGCAACCTTTGCCCAGCAGCCGCACGATATTACTGCGATCAATCACATCATCGTGATAACGCAGGAGAACCGCTCCTTTGACCACTACTTTGGCCACCTGACGGACTATTGGACGCAGAACAACTACCCGCAGGCGACAAATGGCACAACGTTTGACGGGACCCCCGCAGATGCGTCGAACGTGGACGACAATGGCGCCACAGTAACCGCCTTTAATCTCCAGTCGGCATGCACCGAGAATCCCAGCCCATCGTGGAATGAGAGTCACACGGATCGCAACCGCGCAAATCCCACCGACTCGAACGATGCGCCCATGGACGGCTTCGTGCACGCCGCCGGCCATGACGCGCAGGGCAATGGGTTTTACGATGTCCTGGGACATCGCGCGATGGGGTATTTCGCGGGCGATCAGTTGAATTATTACTATTTCATGGCGTCGAATTTCGCGACGTCAGACCGCTGGTTCTCGCCGGAGATGTCACGGACACAACTGAACCGAATGTATCTTTATGCGGCGACTTCTCAGGGGCATGCGTACCCGCTAAAGGCCAATGAACACGTAAGCAGCAAAACCATCTTCGAACTTATGCAGGACAACGGGATCTCGTGGAAGATTTATGTCCACCCAGATTCGACTGGGTGCACGACGGCAGCATGTCTTTCCTCCCGTGGTTATCTGAAGCAATTCACTTACAACAGCTTTGTTCTAAACAATCTTCCAAATCAGTATGCGTCAACGGCGCAGTTGATGACGGACATGCAGAATGGAACCTTGCCGCAGGTTTCATTCCTCGAACCTGCCAGTTACGTTGGCTTGGACGAGCATCCGGGAACTGACGACAATTCGCCGGTTGCAAGTTTTCAGCAGGGCGCGAAATACATTTCCGGCATTATCAATGCCTTGATGGCGAGCCAATCATGGAAAGACACGGTCCTGATCCTCACTTATGACGAGGGAGGCGGCTTTTATGATCACGTGCCGCCGCAACCAGCCGTTCCACCAGGGGACGGAATGAACTTCCCGGCTGACCTGATTCTGAGCCCACCAGATCTCTGCGCCAATGACACCACGGACCTGATTTGCGGGTTTTACTACACCGGATATCGTTTGCCGATGATCGTGGTGTCGCCGTTTACCAAAGCAAATTACGTCTCCCACACGGTAATGGATTACACAGCGATTCTGAAGCTCATCGAGACGCGCTTCAATCTTCCGAGCTTGACGGCAAGAGATGCGGCTCAGCCGGACATGACTGAGTTCTTCGATTTCGTCAACGTTCCCTGGGCGACACCGCCGTCGAACATACCGGCGCAGAACACAGGCATGCCTTGTGTTCTCCAGTCGCTCAGCGGGATTACGTTTTTGCCGAATCCTGCTCCCGCGGGAGGGCAGGCCACAGTCACGCTCTCTCTGTCGCACAACACATCCACAGACACGGTGGTCTCGCTGTCAGCGGATTCGAGCGGCGTAGTGCCGTCGAGCGCAACCATCGCCGCCAACACATCGTCGACCTCTTTCACGATCAATGTACCGACCGGCATCACATCACTTACGGTCACAGGCACAATCGCTGGCATTCCTGTAAGCGGAACCGTGCCCGTGCAGTAGTCGTGGGGCCTGCGACAGTGGGATGATGAGATCGACAAGCGTCCTCTCCCTTCCTCTTGCATCATCCGTGCGCCCGGAAACGGAATTCGTGGGCCTTCATGTCCACCTTTTTGCCGCGGAAGCGAACGCCTTCGGCTTCAAGGCGGAAACGCTGTTCGAGCGCATCTTCGCCGCGAAGTTTGATTTCGCCGCCGGCGCCGAGAACGCGTTGCCAGGGGAGGCTGACGGAGCTATGAAGGGCTCGGGCAACCTGGCGGGCGGCACCGGGGAATCCGGCGGCTCTAGCGACGGCTCCGTAAGTTGAGACTTTGCCACGAGGAATCTTCTTGATTGCGGCACGAATGCGAGCGTGCATGTTGGAGGAATTGCGAGTCGTGCTTAATAGCTTTCTTTTCTTGATCACGTCTGTAACGCGTACTCGATGGGTGAGGACACCGGTCGCCCACAATCATAAATTCATTGTTGTCGCGCGCGGAGGTGCCTGCGGCACATGAGCACTCGTGGGATTGTGGCGAGGCGCTCGCGGCGCTAACTATTCGCGCGGAATGCCGCACGGCTTCACAGGTCCATTGTTCGGAAGACTACGCCGCGGCCTTGCGAAAGGACTGCACCGCTTCTTCTTCGGTGTCGTACACCTCGAAAACCGTCAGCAGTTTGGTCACTTGCAGCAGGTCACCGACACGGCGCGTGAGGTTCGCGAGCTTAATCGATCCGCCGGAATGCTGCGCGCTGGTGTAGAGAGAAACCAGCGTTCCCAGCCCGCCGCTATCGATGTAGGTGACTTCACCGAGGTTCAGCACGATCTTGGCGCCGGAGGAGAGCAGCGACTTAACGCGTTCGCGCAGTTCAGAAGATTCTTCGCCAAAGACAATACGTCCGGCACAGTCGACAACCGTGATGCCATCATCCAGCTTGCGGGTACTCAGTTTCAGTTGCATAGTCGCCTCTTTTTGTGACAAGGAAGGGTATCGCCAAAGTGGGCAGGTGGCAAGGGGTTTGTGGGGTTTTTCCCGCGGCAAACCCAGCTACTCAGAGGTGCCTGACGATCACGTATAATCGCTGGAATCCTTCCATGAGCTATCAGGTTCTCGCCCGAAAGTACCGTCCGCAAAAATTCTCCGACGTGATCGGGCAGGAGCACGTAACCCGCACGCTCAAGAATGCGATTGAGCAGGCTCGGATTGCGCACGGGTACATCTTTAGCGGACATCGTGGGATCGGAAAGACGACGGTAGCGCGAATTCTGGCGATGGCGCTGAATTGCCGGTCGTCGGATAAGCCGGTGACCGAGCCGTGCGGGGTGTGCGACTCGTGCGTGGAGATTCGCGCGGGGAACTCGGTGGATGTGATTGAAATTGATGCGGCCACCAACCGCGGCATCGATGAGATTCGCGAGCTACGTGAGGCGGCACGATATCGTCCGGCGCGTGACCGGTTCAAGATTTACATTCTAGACGAAGCGCACCAGATTACGGATGCGGCTTTCAATGCGCTGCTGAAGACACTCGAAGAGCCGCCGGGGCACGTGGTTTTCATGCTGGCCACGACGCAGCCGGAGGACATTCCGCAGACCATCCGGTCACGATGCCAGCATTTCAGCTTTCGCGCAGTGAAGTTTGAGCAGATTGTGGAGCAACTTAGGGATTTGTGCGCGCGCGAAGGAATTCAGGCGGAAGACGACGCGCTCGCGTTGCTTGCGGAAGCGGGAGATGGATCGATGCGCGATGCGCTCTCGATCCTGGACCAGGCGATTGCCTCGAGCGAAGGAGCCCTGAGATCTGAATCCGTGCGGCAGTTGATTGGAGTTGCGCCATCGGGCGTGCTGGAAGAGATCATGCAGGCGGTGGCGCGAAGCGCGAGCGATGAAATTCTTCAGACCGTCGATAAGCTGCTGACGGAAGGTCAGAACCCTGCGCATTTCGCGCGGCAACTGCTTCGCTTTTTGCGGAATGCGACGGTCGCGAAAGTTGTGGGATCTGATTCATCTCTATTGCAGATTTCCACGGATGAACGAGCGCGCGTGGCGCGTGTGGCTGAACTTTTCAGCGAAGAGGACCTGGCGCGGCATTTGCAGATCATGTTGCGGACGCATGGCGAGCTTGGTTATCGCCAGGAGCAGAGATTTCATCTGGAACTCGGGCTGTTGAAACTGGCGCATGCGCAGAGATTGTTGCCGCTGGAACAACTGCTGAGTGGAGTTGATACAGGACGCAGCGGCGCGGCGGAACGGAAGCTGGCTGCGGTGCCAGAGCAGAGAAAAGCGGAGCCGCCCAGAACGGCGCGTCCGTTTGTGTCTCCATTTGCGGCAGATTCGGCGAGGAAGGGAACTCCGCGGTCGGAAGCTTCTGAGTCGCGTGAAGTTCCGGTGCGCCCTGTGCCTGTAGGGAGTACAAATGCGCCGGTCGTAATGGGATCGGCTGCCCCGGCGGTAGCTGCGCAACCTGCACCCGAACCTGCCCGACAACCGGCCAGTGAGCCTCAGCCCGAATTGCGCGGCTTGGATGACGTTCGAATCGCAGTGTTGAACGCCCTGACTAAGGTAGGGCAAAGCATGCTGTGTTCCATGCTCGAAGCGGGCGAGTGGAAAGTCGATGGCGGACAGCTCACGATTGCGGTGGCGGCGTCAGCAGTGCTGATCGAGATGTCGGTGAGCAATGACGCGAAGCGGATCATCACTGCGAGCGCGAGTGGGGTACTCGGGCGGCCAGTCAAATTGCAGATCCTGCCAGGTGCAAATCCCGTTTCCGTGCAGCAGAAGCCTTCGCCCTCCTACGCGAATGGCAGCAGCCGGGCTCGGGCGGAACAGGAGCCGGTGGTGCAGAGGATGAAAGAGAAGTTCGGCGCAGAAATCAGAACGGTCATAGATTATAGAAAGAATTGAGCAGGCCGGCCATGAGCGGATTCAACATTCAAGAATTGATGTCGCAGGCGAAGAAACAGTACGAAGTCCTGCAGAAAAAAATGCAGGAAACGATTGTCGAGGGCTCGGCGGGCGGCGGCACCGTCACCGTAAAAATGGATGGACGTAAACAGGTGCTGAGCGTCAAGATCGACCCTGAGGCTGTAAAGTCGGGCGATGTGGAGATGCTGCAGGACCTGATCACGGCTGCGATCAACGGTGCTGGTAAGAAAGTGGATGAGAATATGCAGTCGGTGATGGGCGGGATGCTGGGAGGAATGGGAATTCCGGGGATCGGGTGATCAGATTTAGTAATTGTGTAATTTGGTAATTGAGTAATTTGAAACCGAACCTCTGTTTCTCAAATTACCAAATTACCCAATTTCCAAGTTACTCAATCTTCTATGTCTCGTTTTGCCGAACCTATGGCTCGTCTGATTGACGAGCTGAAAAAACTTCCTGGCGTTGGCAGCAAGTCTGCCCAGCGGCTGGCGTTCCATATCTTGCGCTCAAGCGAGGATGACGCGACGGCGCTCGCAGGCGCGATCCAGGATGTGAAAGCAAACCTGCGGCTGTGCTCGATGTGCAACAACATTACGGATGTCGATCCTTGCATCTATTGTTCGAGCGCGACCCGCAATCAGCGGCTGATCTGCGTTGTTGAAGAGCCCACAAACATTGCTTCGGTCGAGAAAACGCGACATTACAACGGCGTCTACCACGTGCTGCACGGATCGATTTCGCCGATTCACGGTGTTGGGCCGGAGCAACTGCGAATTTCAAACCTGATGAAGCGCGTGGAGGATGGGCAGGCGGATGAGGTGATTCTTGCGACCAATCCTACGGTCGAGGGCGAGGCGACGGCGACCTATCTTTCGGGGCAACTCCGCCGCGCAGGGCTGAAAGTTACCCGCATCGCCACGGGAATTCCTGCCGGCAGCGACATCGAGTACGCCGATGAAATCACTATGCTGAAGGCCATGGAAGGCCGCCGCGAGTTGTAGGTGTTCTTGGCCGCGTAGAAAATTAACCATCCCAGAGTTATGATGTACGCGCATGCAAACCGTGCGGCGCGGCTTTACCTGAATGCGCTCTCCTGAGCACCGTGTGTGTCTTCTCGCGGCGAACGATCTACCAACCAGCTAATCAACCATTCAGGAGAGAATTCATGCTGCGCAAGTGTGCGTCTTCTTTTGTTCTGCTTTTAACCTTTCATGGCCTGGCATTGGCACAGGCTACTCGACACTTCACATTTCATTACGGATTTACGGTAAAGGATGTCCCTGCCGGAGAGCGGGTGCGCGTCTGGTTTCCTGCAGCGCACAGCGATGACTACCAGCAAGTCAAGATTCTTTCGGTGAAGGGCGATCTTTCGCTGAAGAAGACGCGCGAGTCGCGATTCGGCAACGATATTTATTTCGCGGAAGCCTCAAAAGCCAAAGGCGGAGACCTGCACTTTGAAGTTGTCTATGACGTGGTTCGGCATGAGCACTTAACAATCGGCATGGAACGTCCGCGGTTGCAGAATGCAGCGCTCACGAAGAAGGACAATGCGCTGTTCCTGGGGCCGGACAAACTAGTTCCAACTACTGGCCTGCCCGCGCAATTGGCAGCACAAGCGACTGCAGAGAAGGACTCGGGCTTGGCGAAAGCACGCGCCATCTACGATTACGTTTTCGCGAACATGAAGTATGACAAGAGCGGCACGGGCTGGGGGCACGGAGACGTGCTCTATGCGTGTGACGCGAAGAAAGGAAACTGCACCGATTTTCATTCGCTGTTTATCGCCATGGCGCGGTCACAAAAGATTCCGGCACGATTTGAAATCGGCTTTCCATTGCCGGCGGACAAAAGTTCCGGGGAGATTCCTGGTTACCACTGCTGGGCTGAATTTTTTACTCCCGAAAACGGATGGATTCCGGTGGACATTTCAGAAGCATGGAAGCACCAGGAGAAAAAGGACTATTTCTTCGGCGCTCATGACGCGAACCGGGTGCAGTTCACCATCGGGCGCGATCTGAAATTGAACCCTCCGCAACAGGGCGAGCCGCTGAATTATTTTGTTTATCCGTATATTGAAATCGGCGGGAAGGAATTCTCGAAGGTGAGTTTTGGGTTTTCGTTTGCGGATGAGCAGCAGGTAGCGACGAAGTGAAGTAATGTAGCGAAATTGCAGGGATTGTTTCAACAGGTGCATAGGTCCTTCGACTACGCAGGCCGTTCCGCGAGCGAATCGGCCTGCTCCGCTCACGATGACAGGCAAAAAATCAGTCTGCCAATTGAAAGGTATAACCATCGATGGTATACACGCCTTCGATACCTGCGAGTTCGGATAAACTGTTTGCCGGATGCCCACCTTTGCCGCGGTTGATATTGGTTCAAACTCTGTTCGCCTGAAGATTTCCCGCCTTGTAGCGCATCGGCTGGTTGAAGTTCAGGAAGACCGCGAGGTCACCCGCCTGGGCGAGTCGGTTTTTCGCAGCGGACTGCTGTCGCCGGAAGCGATCGCCCTCACGGTCAAAGTTCTGAAGCGTTTTCATCGCGCCGTGCAAAGGGAGGCTGCGGACACGGTGCGCGTAGTTGCTACCAGCGCCCTGCGCGATGCACGAAACTCTCGTGCATTCCTTGAATGGGTTCGATCGGCAACCGGGTGGCATGTCGAAATTATCTCGGGTCTCGAAGAGGCGCGGCTCATTCACCTCGGCTTGACTTCCAGCCTGCGCGTGAAGTCTTCTCCGGCGCTGATGATCGATCTCGGTGGCGGCAGTTGCGAATTAACGGTTTCAAGCAAGGGACACATTCGTGAAACGGTGAGCCTGCCGCTGGGTGCGGTCCGCCTGACCAATGATTTTCTGCATCATGATCCGCCGCGAAAATCCGAGTTACGGCAGTTGCGAGGGTTGGTCACACGTGAGGCAGGACGGGTAGCACAGCGGATTGCTGCTGCAAAGCCGACGATCGTGATTGCGACCTCGGGCACGGCTGAAGCGCTGGCCGCGGTTTGTCAGGCGATGTATAAGACCAAAAGCCAGCGTGGCATGACGGTCACCCGACTGCAGATGCGGCGAATTGCCAAGATGCTTTCGCGGCTTTCACTCGAAGAGAGGCGAAAAGTGACGGGCATTGGGGTGCGGCGTGCCGAGATCGTCATTGCGGGCGCGATTGTTTACTCTGAGTTACTTGACCGATACAAGCTCGGCGGTTTTCGTTTTTCTCCACTCGGTCTGCGTGACGGTCTATTGGCCCAGATGGCGGCAGACCACGATCACGCCAGCAGGTCAGGGAAGCAGATTGAATCGGAGCGGCGCGATTCAGTATTGGCCGCGGTGCAACACTATCGTGTGGACATCGACCATGCAGACCGAGTGCAGCAAACGGCGCTGCAATTATTTTCAGAGTTACGACAGGTGCACCGCCTTCCTCAGGAATACAAGGAATGGCTGGGAGCGGCAGCGATGCTTTGCGAGGTAGGAGACTACATTAATCGCACCGGGCGGCACCGGCACACGCACTACATCATTTCGCATTCGGAAATTCTGGGATATACGCCTCAGCAGCGAAAGATTATCGCTGCGATCGCCAGGTATCTTGGAAAGTCACGGCCGGGGCCCGAAGATGCACCAATTAAGATTCTGCCGCCAGCTGACCAGAAGCAGATCGCGAAAGCTTCACTGTTGCTTCGGCTGGCCTGGGGATTGAACCTGGGGCGGAGCGGCGCTCTGAAGGTGGTGAAGGTGAAAGCACAGGCTGGTTCGGTTTCGTTCACGCTGGTTCCAAAGCACCCACTCAACGTTGACTTGGAGTTGTGGGCGGTGGAAAAAGAGACTGGCTACTTCCGCGATGTTTTTGGCTTGGACTTTTCTGCCGCCACTGCCGCGGCCTGAATCTCCCGCGCTACTTTCGGCGTCAAAAACCAATTCAGCGTGGCCGACTGGCGGCCCGTTTCCACGCGCGCGACTGCGCCCTTCTTGAAGTCAACCGAAGCCGGGGAAGCGGACTTCGAGATTATTTTTGCCAGAAAATCCGTAATGCTGGGATTGTGGCCAACAACCATCACGGTTTCGTACTTCGCGTATTTTTCGATCATGCGCCGAAAATCTGCGAAAGAGGCCTCCGGCCGCAAGGCGGTTTCGAGTTGCAATTTGCCTTCGTGACCCAGTTCGTTGCCGATCAGCGATGCCGTCTGGGTGGCACGCTTAAGAGGGCTGGCGATGATGATATCCGGTTGGGTATCGAGCGCAGCAAGCGCGCGGCCGACAAATCCACACTGCTCGATTCCGTCGGCATCAAGTGGCCGCTTGTCATCCTTTTTAGGATTGGCGAGATGCTGGCCGGCGCTGGCGTGACGGACAAAGTAAATGATCATGAAATCCTCGTCGTCCTTCGGCTACGCGGCTTCGAAGACTTCTGCTCAGGTGCCGCAGGTAGCGAGCCAGGAGTAGTTTTTCCTTCAGCAACCGCCAGCAGAAAATCTTGTGCGCTGAAACCTGGGACCGGAGCGTGCCGCTTGCCGGCCGCTTTCCACGTGCGAAGGTACGAACCGTCACGCCGCAAGATCCGGGCCTTCAGGTCATCAGCGAGATACGCGTCAAGAATCTCGTGCTTGATGCGCTCTCGCAGGAGTGGGTCCTTCACCGGAAACATCACTTCAACGCGCTCGTAAAGATTGCGCGGCATCCAGTCAGCACTGCTGAGATAGATGGACTCCTGGCCGCCATTCGCAAAAAAGAAAATGCGGCTGTGTTCGAGGAACCGGCCAACAATGCTGCGAACACGAATGCGCCCGCTGACGCCGCGAATGCCAGGGCGCAAGGCGCACATGCCGCGCACGATGAGGTCGATTTCCACTCCTGCCTGCGAAGCGCGATAGAGCGCGGCAATGATGTTCTTATCGAGCAAGGCGTTCATCTTGGCGATGATGCGCGCTGGCCGGCCCTGACGTGCGTGCTCGGTTTCGCGGGCGATCAGATCCATTGAACTCTCAGCCAAATTCACAGGCGAGACCATGAGGGGAGCATAGCTCGACTGCTCAGAGTAGGCGGTAAGGAAGGCAAACACGTCGTGCACAGCCCCGGTAATCTCCGGATCAGCCGTGAGCAGGCCGAGGTCGGTGTAGATACGGGCGGTGGTGGAATTGTAATTCCCCGTACCCAGATGCGCATACTGCCGCGAAACACCGTCTGGATCTTTACGAACAACCAGGCAGAGCTTGCAATGGGTTTTCAATCCAACCAGGCCGTGGAAGACCTGCACGCCAGCGTCTTCTAAGTCGCGCGCCCAGCGGATGTTCGAAGCTTCATCAAACCGGGCTTTGAGTTCGACGACCGCTGTCACTTCCTTTTTTGCGGCGGCCGTGATGAGCGCCTGCACGATGGACGAATTTGCGCTCGTACGGTAGAGCGTCTGCTTGATCGAGAGCACGTTCGGGTCGTGGGCAGCCGATTCGATAAATGAAACCACGGAATCAAAGGAATCAAACGGATGGTGCAGCAAAACGTCGTGACGCCGAAGTTCTTCGTATAAATCCTGCGATTTGGCGGTAAGGCGAAGCTCGCGGGGGGCGAAAGCCTTGTACTTCAAGTCCGGGCGGTCGGTTTGTTCGTAGATGTTAAACAGACGAGGAAGATTTACCGGACCGTCAACCCGAAAGACTTGCCACGATTCGAGACCGAAATTGGTGCGCAGGCGATCGATAATCTCCGGATCGGCACTGGCTTCGATTTCCAGGCGCACAGCATCGCCCTTACGGCGATTGTGAAGCTCGGTGCGGACGGATTCGAGCAGATTGCGGGATTCTTCTTCCGCCAAGTAAAGGTTGCTGTTGCGGGTGACGCGGAAGGCGGCGGAAGAAACAATGTCGTAGCCGTTGTACATCCGCGCCGCGTGATGAGAAACCAGGTCAGCGAGAAAGATGAAGTCGGTCGTTTCTTTCGAAGGCAGCCTGACCAAACGCGGCAGAGCGCGTGGGACGGTTACCACGCCGGTGTAGGTGAGAGAAGAACGGCGTCGGCGGCGCAGCAAAAATGCCACGCACAGCGCCTTGTTGATCACGCGCGGAAAGGGATGCGCGGGGTCGATGGTTACCGGAGTGAGCAGCAGGTCAAGTTCGCGCTCGCAGTATTCTTCGACAAAGGCGCGGGCGTTTTCATCCAGTTCGTGCAAGCCCAGGACACGGATACCTTTGGCCGAAAGCTGCGGCCGAAGCTGTTCATTCCAGCACTGGTACTGCTCGTCGATGAAGCGGTGAACGCTTTCGGAAACCGCCTCGCGTTGATCGAGCAGAGTCATACCATCGGGTCCGGCTTCGGTGTAGCCGTCTTCAATCTGTTGCACTAGACCGGCAACTCGCACTTCGAAGAATTCGTCGAGGTTGCTGGCGCTAATGGACAGAAATTTCAGTCGCTCGAGGAGCGGATTGTTTTCATCTTGGGCTTCTTCGAGCACACGGCGGTTGAACTGGAGCCACGAAAGCTCGCGATTGATGTAATAAGCCGCGTTATCCACTGAGATTCGTGCCATGGCTGGAGGTCAGGAGGAGCTGCTCAGGCCGCCAAATAGGAGACGAGGCGCGACCTGAGACAGTATAAAGCACCCCTCTCCCTCGAATATCAACAGGAATGTACCTGGAGAGTGTTAAAGGAGTATGAAAATTTGGCAGACGACGATCATTTAGCGGCTGTGGCGGGAGCAGTTGAATCGAGACGCGCGATTTCTTCAGAGAACAGCGGATTCCGGGGGAATTGATCATGCAGGTTGGTAAGCAATTCGCGGGCGTGCGGCTTATCGTGATCACGGACGTACGCGATGGCCAGAAGAATATCGGCGAAGGGTGCCAGGTAGTGACCGCGGTCCGCGACCAGTTTCAGTTCCTGAATTCCCTGCTGCTTGTCGCCGTTCACTCCGCCAAGACGCACCAGCCAGCGCACCGGCGCGGCCATGCTGCCAATGATGTACTTGCTGATTCCGCCGGCGATGTGGGCATCGTAGCAGTCGTGATCGACAGCCAGGGTTTGGCCCGCCCAAACCGTGGATTCTTTCGTGTAATGCAACGATTCGAGGTTGCGCTTTTCAACCAGCGCGGCATAGTCGGCCTCGAGACCATTTGTCAGGGTCATGGCGAAAAGCGCGTCTTTGTCATTGGAATTTCTTGCCAAGCGTGCGTGGGCGGCGGCCTGAGCTTTTTGGATTTCAGCGTCAAATCGCGCGCGGACGGCCGGGTCGGGTTTTAGCTTGGGGCGGCTTTGAAACTTCTTGTCATCCTCAAAGAATTGCGATTCCAGAACGCCGAGACGATGAAATTCGGAAAAGAGCAAGCCGGCAGCATCAAAAGTGGGGCCGAGCGGATCATCAGGATGATTTTGCTCCCATCCCGAAAAAATGTTGTGTGCCTTATCGAAATCGAGGTTGTAGAGGAGCTGAAATCCGCGATCAAGCGGCGGCACTGACATACTGGAAGTCGCGCCGACGCAGGGAAGCGAGAGCAACACGAGGACGGCGACCTTTGGCCAAATTGGCGCTCCCATATGCATTTCGAGCCGTACAAGTATAGATGCGATTCTGGTATTTTGTTCCGTCTATGGCGTGTAAAAGAGTTGTCAATCAGAGCACTAAGATGCGAACACCGGCGACACGGTGGAGTTGCGGGATTGCAGGTTTGACCGGCACAAAGCGCGTCTGCTAAGGTCGGGGGTTTGTTCGTCCCTAATTTCCTTTCGTGCGCCTTCGTGGTTTTCATTTCTTAAATGCATTAACCACGAAGGAACCAAGGTGCGCGAAGGGAAACTTTCTGGGTGCTCAAGAGAATCGAGTTCCTTATGGCCATAAAATTTCGCGGAGTGGATTTCATAGATTTTGACATGCTGCTCAATGACGATGAGCGTCTGGTTCGCGACACTGCGCGCAAGTTCATTGAAGACAATCTCATTCCCATAATTGAAGAGTGCAATCGCGCCGGGCGGTTTCCACGGGAACTGGTGAAGCCCATGGGCGAACTGGGTTTTTTCGGCGCCAACCTGAAGGGTTACGGCTGCGCGGGAATGTCGAACGTTGAGTACGGCCTGGTCACGCAGGAACTTGAGCGCGGCGACTCAGGTCTGCGTTCGTTTGTAAGCGTGCAGTCGGCATTGGTGATGTATCCCATTTACGCATTTGGCAGTGACGAACAGAAGAACACCTGGCTGCCAGCCATGCAAAAAGGCGAGAAGCTGGGTTGCTTCGGACTGACGGAACCGGATTTTGGGTCGAATCCCGGCGGCATGAGAACCCGGGCACGGAAGTCCGGCAATGAGTATGTGCTGAACGGCGAGAAGATGTGGATCACATCGGGGTCAATCGCGGATGTCGCCGTGATCTGGGCAAAAGTGGAGGATTCCGAGTTCCCTGAAAACGACAACAAGGTCCGCGGCTTTTTAGTTGAAACCGACAGGCCCGGGTTTCGCGCCGAAGATATTCATGGCAAGTGGTCGCTGCGCGCGTCGGTTACATCTTCGCTCTCTCTGCAGGACGTGCGCGTGCCGGCGTCGAACTTGTTGCCGAAGTCTGGTGGGTTGAAGTCTCCGCTGATGTGTTTGAATCAGGCGCGATATGGGATTGCGTGGGGAGCGGTGGGTGCAGCGATGGCCTGCTATGACTGCGCGTTGCAGTATTCGTTGTTCCGTAAGCAATTTCACAATGAGCCGATCGCTTCACGCCAATTGGTGCAGGAAAAACTGGCATGGATGATTACGGAGATCACTAAGGCGCAGTTGCTCGTCCTACAAGTGGGACGGTTGAAAGACCATGAGAAGGTGCAACACCAGCACATATCAATGGCTAAGCGCAACAATGTGTGGATGGCGCTCGAGTGCGCCCGCATGTCCCGCGACATATTGGGTGCGAACGGCGTGGCCGATGAATATCCAATTTTCCGGCATATGGCGAATCTCGAGTCGGTCAAGACGTATGAGGGAACACACGATATTCACACGCTGATCATTGGGCAGAGCGTGACTGGGATTGATGCGTTTTGATGGGTGGCTTGACAGTTCGCAAATTGCGAACTAAGATGTTCGCAGAATGCGAATTTCCCTTGTATGCACGTGATTAGCCGCAAGCGGCTCAAAGAAGCGGCCATGCGGCATCCCGAACTGGAGCCCGCCCTCGATGCCTGGTTTCGCATCGCTAAGAAGGCGTTATGGCAAAGCCTGATGGATGTGCGAAGGACGTTTGCGAGTGCGGACGTGGTTGACAAATGGACGGTATTCAACATTAAAGGGAACAAGTATCGTTTGATCACAGAGATCAATTATCGATACCAGCGCTTGTATGTCCGCGATGTGCTGACGCATGCCGAGTACGACCAGGAGAAATGGAAACAGTGAACACCGCAACCAGCCGGCCGGAATACGCCGATCTTCTAGCTAGAACATTGCCATCTGTGGTTCATAGTGAAAAAGAGAATGAACGCCTGCTGTCGATGCTTGAGGAACTCGACTCAAAGTCGAAGCTTTCGCCTGCGGAGCAACGGCTGGCAGAGCTGCTAACGCTCTTGATCGAGGATTTTGAAGAACGGGCGTACGCTCTCAAGCCGACGAATCCGAGTACGATTTTGAGCGAATTGATCGAGGCCAATAATCTACGGCAGAAGGATTTAATTGATATTTTCGGGACTCCCAGCATTGTCTCCGAGGTCCTTAACGGGAAACGCGGGCTAACGATCGAGCACATAAGAAAGCTCAGCCGGCGGTTCCACGTCTCTCCGGAGGTTTTCATCTAGTTGGGCAAGGTCCTTCACAGGCTGACTATTTGGCCGAGGATGACAGCACTTGGAATCCTTTAGGGTTTCGCGAGCGCATGGTCTGCGAACGTCAGTCGCGGGCGAGCGCGCCCGCGCCACGGGGAGGGTTAAGGCCAGCGCGGGGAAAAGCTCTTGGTCACCGGTTTTGCGGGAGCCTGTTGGCTCGGAGCAGGAGCAGACGGCGAAGCTGCGGCTGCGGAGGCCTTAGGGGGCGCAACGGTTGGCTCATCGGCATCCAGGATCGAGGCGTCATCGTCGTCGTTTTCTGCGAGCAGAGGGGCGACTTCGCGAAGTTTATCCGCCACCTGCTGCAACATCTCGATCTGCTTGCCCAACTGGGCGTACTTGGCCTGCTTGCGACGCAGGACCTCGTGGATGTCCTTCATGACAACCCCCTGAATAGAAATTTAAGAAGGGCCATGTGTGAGGGTCAATCACAATGGGCAACAGGTAGGTTACGCGAGTAATCGTCGCATCTTAATTCGGGCTGAGGGGGAGAGCGTCAACGATAACTGGATGGGTAAGAACAGGAAGCCCCGCTTTGCAGCGGGGCTTCTGAGGCAAGTAATTCGTTCAGGAAAAATCAACCGCGGAGTCTGCGTCGAACCAGTCCGGCGAGTCCGATCAGGCCTGTGCCGAGCAATCCAAGCGTACCGGGTTCCGGGGTGGTGACGACGTTGAAGTCGCCGCTAACCACACCGGTCTTGCTCACGATGAAGGTGAAACCAGCCAGAACTGGGGTTCCGCCGTCATTGGCATGGATCGTCAAAACGCCGCTAGAGTCGGTGACGGTCCCATCGAAGCTGCCCTGGAAGATCAGGGTGCTGCTGCTGTTCCAGACCTGAATCATGCCTCCCGAGAAGCACAGGCCACTGGAACAACTGGAAAGCGTGCCGGTAGTAACGGTGACAGTCCCGGATGCGGAAACTCCGTTGATATCAAACAACTGGGATGTGATTGCGAAAGTGTTGCCGGATGTCGCTGACCCGGACGTGCTGGCGGTACCGCTATTCAGATTTCCGCCAAAGGCGAAGTCCATGCTAGTTGCAAATGCAGCACTTGGCAGAGCTACTGCCAAAACGGCCAACAGAATTACTCGTCTCATAATGCTCCTCCACTACCTGAGAAACCACGGTTAAAAAGCTCGATGTGAGAACCTGAATGGCTGACGGCAGCCAGTCCTCAACCCTGACACTCCGCCTGTTGCGGGGTACTACTCTGCATACTGGTTACCAAAGTATGCGTTATTAGCATTCGTTGAAAATAAACGAGTTACAGATAGCTGAGCGCACCTTTTCACATTGCCATATGCAAAGCACTGCACATCTACTGAAGCTCCTCAGCTCAGGGAGATACTGTACATCGCGGTAAAACGAATGGAAATGGCAAGTTCGTGACAAGCCTGTGGATATCTTGGATGCGGCGGATATGGCGACCCCGGAGGGACTCGAACCCCCAACCCTCGGTTCCGAAGACCGATGCTCTGTCCAGTTGAGCTACGGGGCCGTGAACGCTCGAAAGTCAGTGTACACCGCAAAGGGTGGATCGATTGAACTAGTGATTGGTCGTCGGGTGATCTGCGGCTCATGGCAAAATTGATGACCCAGAGTCTGGTCTCCAATTTATTTACCGAAGCCTGGAGGATTTCCGATGCGGAGATTTCATGTTGCCATCTTCTTCTCAGTAGTCTGTCTGGCCGGCATATGTGGCGCACAGCAGCCAGTCGGCGAATTCACTGGCCACTCAGATGTCGGCAATGTGCTGCACGCGGGATCGACTACTTATGACGCGAAGACAGACACATACACTTTGCGTGGTAGCGGGACGAATATGTGGTCGACCGAGGATGGATTTCAGTTTGCGTGGAAGAGAATTTCAGGAGACGTCGAGCTGACGGCGCTCGTCAGCTTTCTTAACTCAGAGGGGAACGAACATAAGAAGGCGGTGCTGATTTTCCGGCAATCGCTTGATCCGGATTCGGTTTATGTGGATATTGCCCTGCATGGAAATGGGTTGCTGGCGCTCCAGTACCGCGAGGAGAAGGGTGGGATTACGCGTGAGGTTAAATCAGCAAAGGCGGGAATTCTTGAAAGCATTGAAACCAGCAATGGAAATGAAAGTCATGACAGAATTGGCGCCGCCCTACTGGGGCTGACTCGACGGGGTAATTATGCGTATATGTCCTTTACGCAAGCGGCGTTTGCTCACTACGTCTCGATCGCGCAACACACGTGGAACGACCGTCCTTCATATGATGGCGAATCGATCCGCATCCCGCTCGAGGGCGACTTCTACGCGGGAATCGGCGTGTGCGCGCATGACAAGGATGCAATTGAAGAAGCAACATTTTCGCATCTACACCTGAAGAATTTGCCGCCTTCCACTGGGCAGCCGGTTTTGTACAGCACGCTGGAGACAGTTGCGGTGAGTTCCAGCGACCGCCAGGTGGTGTATTTTGCGCAGGGACGATTCGAGGCCCCGAACTGGGCTCGTGATGGATCCTATTTTCTGTTCAACCGCAACGGACATTTGGAAAAGCTTCCGGTGGCGGGCGGAACACCGGCGGTCATGAGTACGGGTTTTGCCGACCGGGTGAATAACGACCATGGGATTTCGCCGGATGCCACGCAGATCGCATTTAGCGACAACTCGCAAGAAACGAAATCGGGGAGCGGCGCGCCGGGACATGATTCGCTCGTTTATCTCGTGCCGATTGCGGGAGGCACGCCGAAACGAATGACACAGCGCGGGCCGTCGTATTGGCATGGGTGGTCGCCGGATGGAAAGACGCTGGCGTTTGTCGGCCAGCGGGACGGAGAGTTTGATATCTATACGGTTCCGGCGAGCGGGGGAGATGCCAATGGTAGCGAGACGCGTCTGACAACTGCGAAGGGCTTAGACGATGGGCCGGAATATTCGCCCGACGGCGAATACATCTACTTCAACTCTGAGCGAACTGGCCACATGCAGATCTGGCGGATGAAGGCCGATGGCAGCGGGCAGGAGCAGGTTTTTTCAGACGACTATAACAACTGGTTTCCGCACATTTCTCCGGATGGAAAGTGGATGGTGTTTCTGACGTATGAGAGAGATGTGAGCGGACATCCGGAAAACAAAGACGTGATGCTGCGGCTGATGTCGCTTCCCGATAAGAAGATTATGGTTCTTGCGAAATTGTTCGGTGGGCAAGGGACGATCAACGTACCCTCGTGGTCACCTGACAGCAAGTCCGTAGCATTTGTGAGCTATCAGTTGGTGGCGGCGGAAGATGCATCACAGTAGTCGAGGTATGTAGCGGGCTTCATGCGCAGGTGGATGCTCATCACGGTACCGTTCTTTGGGGCGGCAAGTTTGCTTGCGGCGCAGACGCTGGAAGTAAATCCGAGCCGCATACTGATGGACGAGCAGGCTATGATTCGCGCAAAGGGCTTGCAGCCAAACGAGCCCGTCACGATCCAGGCGCAATTGAGGGATGGCGCGGGAGAAATCTGGAAGTCCGAAGCTGAGTTCGTTGCCGATATCGATGGGGTCGTGGACACGTCGAAACAAGCGCCGGCCAAGGGTTCGTACGGCGATGTTTCCTCGATAGGGCTGGTGTGGTCGATGATGCCGGCCGAAAAACACGTGGCGACCTATGGGTCGCCCCGCGAGCTGCAGCCGCAGGTCATCAACTTTGCACTGCTGCGGAAGGGGCGGCAGGTCTCAACCGCTCAACTTGAGCAGTTGCAAGTCGCCGATAACGTTGGGCGTATAACCTTAAAAGGCCAACTGCACGGAGTACTTTTTCTGCCCGCGGGTGGAGGGCAACACCCGGGTGTGCTGGTGCTCGGAGGATCGGAAGGCGGCTTGTCGTTGGCAAAAGCTGCGTGGCTGGCTTCGCATGGATTTGCTGCGTTGGCGCTCGCCTATTTTCGATACGAAGACTTGCCGCGCGATCTCGAGAATATTCCGCTCGAATATTTCGGGGAGGCGATTGCGTGGATGATGCAGCGGCCGGAGATTGCGCCTGAGCGGATCGCGGTCATGGGTACTTCTCGCGGCGGAGAGCTTGCGCTGCAGTTGGGGTCGATGTATCCGCAACTCAAAGCGGTTGTGGCATACGTACCGGCGAATGTGCGCTACGCGGCATGCTGCGGTGGAACGATGGTTCCCTATGCCTGGACGTGGAAAGGACAACCCCTCACATACGTGATGGCGAGGATGGCCGACTCGCCGCAGGCAGAGATGATGGCAGGGATAGCGGTTGAGCACACGCGAGGGCCGATTTTGTTAATTGGTGCGGAAGACGATGGCGTCTGGCACTCGGCCTCGATGGCGCAGGCAGTGGCCGACCGCTTGCATCGCGATCACTTTGCCTATGATGTTGAACTGCTTAAATATCCGCATGCCGGGCATCGTGCCGGACGGCCGGAAATTGTACCCGTGTGGCACGGAACGATGAGACACCCTGTCTCAGGCAGGGAAATGAACCCAGGCGGGACTGTAAAGGGAGATGCGGCATCTTCCATCGATGCGATCCCGAAGGTGTTGAAATTCCTGGAGACGGCGTTGGGAAACACAGAATTGAAGTAATGAGTTCGGCATCCAGGATGTGATTCGACGCGCGCGAGATCCCCTCGCCGCCGCTGGTGAGTGCACGGGATCTCGTGATGACAGCGCATTTGATCCATGCGAGAGATCGCCATTCGTCTGCTTCAGGCATCGCCGACATTCATCGGCTGCCCTGAAGACGCTGGGTTGAATCCAACCTTCTTTCAAGCTCATCTACCAGCCATGCTGGAATTTTTATCTACAGGCCCAATCTCAGGTGAGCCGATTCTGGAATCGACGCCAGTTCATCCTGACACGACACTCCTCGATGCTTACTCCCGCGCGGTCATCTCAGCGGCGGAAAAGGTAAGTCCATCGGTCGCAAAGATCGAGGTGACTCAGACCGCGCGAGGCCGGAACGGTCAATCGCAGGAACGGCAGGGGGGTGGTTCGGGATTTATTTTTACTCCCGATGGCCTGGTCCTAACCAACAGCCATGTTGTTCACGAGGCAACCAAGATTGCGATTTCACTTTCCGACGGTCGCCGTCTTCCGGCCCAACTGATCGGCGACGATCCCGCCACCGATCTCGCCGTTGTTCGCATTGACGCTCCAAATCTGACCGCTGTTCCACTGGGTGACTCTCAGAAGTTGCGCGTGGGCCAGCTCGCGATCGCGATCGGAAACCCTTATGGTTTTCAGTACACGGTCACAGCCGGCGTGGTCAGCGCATTGGGGCGCTCCCTGCGCTCTTATTCCGGTCGCCTGATCGAAGATGTAATCCAAACCGACGCATCATTGAACCCCGGCAACTCCGGTGGTCCCCTCGTTTCTTCGGATGGTCAGGTCATCGGCGTGAACACCGCGACCATCATGGGCGCACAAGGGCTCTGCTTCGCCATCGGCATTAACACCGCTAAGTTCGTCGCCAGCCGCTTGCTAACGCATGGACGTATCCGCCGAGCCTACATTGGCGTCGAGGCACAAACTGTTCCGGTACATCGCCGGGTGGTCCGCTTCTACGATCTTCCTAAAGAAACAGGAGTAATCGTCGTCGGAGTCCAGGATGCTAGCCCGGCACAAATGGCCGGAGTTCGCGAAGGGGATGTTATCGTCTCATTTAATGATCAGCCAGTGGCCGGAGTCGACGATCTGCATCGTCTTCTGACTGACACGCAGGTGGGTGCTGCGGCTTCGATTACATTGATCCGAAGAACGGAACGTTTGCACCTGGTCATTACTCCTGAGGAATCGCGGCAATCGAACTGAGTAGGGCAGTATCAGTGGCTGTGAAGGTCGCGAACAACCTTCCTCTGTTCATTGCAACTCCCTTTTCCGTATGTTAGTTTCTGAAACGGAAGGGATTCACTTGCCGGTCAAAGTTCCTGCCGGTCTGGATCGCAAGGAAGCCGAGATATACCAACGGCTCGATCCGGAACGGCTCCCACAGCACATTGCCATAATCATGGACGGAAACGGCCGCTGGGCCCGCAAGCGCCATTTGCCGCGAGTCGCCGGACACCGCGCCGGAGTCACCTCGGTGCGTTACGTGGTCGAATGCGCCTCGCGCATCGGAATCCCGTCGCTGACTCTCTATGCCTTTTCGGAGGAAAACTGGAAGCGACGTCCCAAGACGGAAGTCGATTTCCTGATGAAACTTCTGTCACGCTATCTGAAGCAGGAAGTCCCGACTCTGCACAAGAACAACGTGCGTTTGCAGTACATCGGCCGCCTCCACGAGTTGCCGGAATTCGTGCAGGAAAAAATGGATTGGGCACGCGAAGAGACTTCCCGGAACACCGGCATGTTGCTGACCCTCGCACTCAACTACAGCGCGCGATCGGAAATTGTGGACGCATTTCAAGACATGCTGCGCGCTGCTGCGAATAACGGCGGAATCGAGCACCTCACGATCAGCGAAGAGGCGGTATCGCGGCATCTCTACACCCGGCATCTTCCCGATCCCGATCTCGTCATCCGAACCAGCGGCGAAATGCGGTTGAGCAACTTCCTGTTGTGGCAGCTCGCCTATGCCGAAATCTATGTCACGCCGACGCTTTGGCCTGAATTTCGCGGCCTGCACTTGCTCGAAGGGATAGCCGAATATCAGAAACGTGACCGCCGTTATGGCGGACTCAACGACTCCCAATCTGCGCGGGCTCTGCGGAGCTAGGCCGATTGGAACTGCTCAAGCGAGTACTCACCGCGCTGGTTCTGATTCCTATAGTTCTGCTGCTGGTCTTGCGAGCTCCCGCCGCGGTACTCGTTTTCGTCGTCGCGGTCGTTGCGCTGCTTGCGATTCGCGAGCTGCTTAAACTTTCCGAAGCCTACGGAATTCGTCCACTTCAGACTGCGACCTATATCTTTGCCGGAATATTCTTTGTTCTGATTGCCTTTAGCTCAGGCCCAACTCCTGCGATTTCAACATCTGGATTTGCATTCATCTCGCTTTCGGCGGCGGCCTTAGCGCCCTTTATTTTTCTCGTTGTCGCCATGCGTCGGGAAGAGTTGGCTTCTGCGTACCCCGCCGCTGGCGCGTCCGCATTTGCCTTCGTCTACATCGCGCTTCCCATGGCCTGTCTGGCTCAAATTCGCGGGCAGTGGGAAGGCAGTTTTTATCTGCTTTATCTTTTGCTGCTCGTCTGGGCAGGAGACATCTTCGCATATTTTGTCGGTAAATCAGTGGGGACTCACAGGATGTCCCCGCGCGTGAGCCCCAATAAAACCTGGGAAGGCGCCATCGCCTCGGTGATCGCCAGCATTGCCGTCGGCATGTTGATGTTCCACTACGCCGTGCCAATCTCAATCGCACTGTTGCGTGCCCATTTGATCGAACGACGAGATGGTGTCTTCAGTGAGCCGCACTCGTTGATTCCCATCGTTGTTCTTTCGATCATCCTCAACATTGCTGCCCAACTTGGCGATCTCGTCGAGTCGCTGATCAAACGCGGCGCTGGAGCCAAAGACTCAGGCGCGATTCTTCCCGGACACGGAGGCATGTTCGACCGCATTGATGCGCTGCTCTTTGCTGCTCCCGTTTTGTGGTCCTACATGGCGTACCACGTTCTTGTTGAAGCGAACTTTGTGAACTGAATTTCGTCTAGACACGCCTCGCGCGAAAGAATTCCTGTAGGAGCTCGGCGCATTTGCCGGCCAGAATTCCGCTGCGAATCTCCACTCTGTGATTGAGCGCCGGATGGTTCAGCACCTGCATTGCGGAACGCACTGCACCTGCTTTTGGGTCGTCAGCCCCATAAACCAATCGGCGAATGCGGGCGTGAACGATGGCGCCGGCGCACATTGCACAGGGTTCGATGGTCACGAACAGGTCGCAACCGCTGAGGCGATGATTGCCGAGCGTAGTTCCGGCTTCCCGCAAAGCGACAATTTCCGCGTGAGCTGTGGGATCCGAATCCGCAAGATTGCGGTTGAACCCGCGTCCGACGATCTTGCCTTCATAAATGACGACTGCGCCGATTGGGACCTCGCCGCCTTCCAGTGCACGCTGCGCCGCGCGCAAAGCCTCGCGCATCCAGAGTTCGTCTGCGCCATCCACACTGTTTTGCGCCGGGGCTAATGTATTCAAGCCAGGTGAGCTTCCAGTTCTTCCAGCGATTCGGTGCGGGGCAAGCCACGCTCGCGGTAGGCTCCCGCAACATCAAACAAGACTGCCTTCATGCCGAAACGTGTTGCACCCAGGTAATCGACGGAATAGACGTCTCCTATGTACACGCTCTCCTCCGGAACGACCTTCAAACTTTCTACTGCAGCCCGAAAGATTGCCGGATGCGGCTTCTCTGTGCCGATGATTCCTGAATCCGTAATGCTTTCGAACAGGTCAGCGATTCCGCAGCGGGCGAGCACCTCCGCGATCTTTCCGTCCGCATTCGAGATTACCGCGATGCGGTGTTTCGCCTGCAAAAGCTGTAAGGCCTCACGGGTACCAGGCCGAATCTCACACCAATTGGCGGAAACGCGCGTGCGTCCGACGAGATCAGCACAGATGGAGTCATCTGAGATGTTCAACTCTTGCAGCAGCCGCGAATAGAACATTTCCCAGAATCCATGGTCGACCGACGAATTTTTCTCGAGCAGTGAATCGAACTCCCGTTTCGTGCGGCGCTCAATTTCCCGAAGCAGATCTTCAGAAGGGAATACCTGCCGCTCATGCAGACAGCGGAGCATCTGCTTACGGTTTGGGAAAAGCAGGGTATTCCCGACGTCGAAGAAGAGAGCTCGGGCACGCATGCGTTTTCAGTCTACAAGATCGGTGGTTCGTGGTTCGCGAATCGTGCCTCGTGCCTATGTTGAATATAAGCGGTCAGGAGTTGGACGAAACAAACAGAGAACTAATTACGCAGCACGAATCACGAGCCACGATCCACGGCCAACGAACACTGAACACTGACCACTGACCACTGTTTTTGCGCTATCATTCACCAGTGATGGCAAAGAAGTCAGTCCTCGAAGTCACCTGCCCGTGTTGTGGCGACGTCATGAAGGTGGACGCCGGAAACGGAGCGGTCATCTCCCACGTCGCTCCGGTTAAGCCGAAGACGTTCAACGATCTTGATGAAGCGGCGCGGGCAATGAAAGAGCAGGACAGCCGGCGCGATTCGATTTTTCGCCAGTCGGTGGAGGCACAAAAGAATGCTGCTGACCTGCTGGAAAAAAAATTTCAAGAGGCATTGCGCAAGGCAAAAGAATCGCCTGATACCGGCAGACCCATCCGCGATTTCGATTTGGATTGATTAAAGCACCAAAATCAAAGGGCCGCCAATCGGCGGCCCTTTTCCTCAACTGCCCAAGCTTTTAAAGGGTGGATTCGATTTCAAAGCCCCAAGCCTCAAGCAATGGTTCGGGAATGTACTTTGAATTCTTGTTCCGCCTCGCCCACTCGCGCAAACGGGTCGAACGCAGATATTGGTCAGGGGTCAGCTTGTACTCCTTTACCACCTGTTCAAACTCCGTGACCGTAGGAACAATCGGGCCGATCGGCTCCGGCTTGCCCCAGTTCGGATTGCCGCGTCTTTTTGCCATGCCTATTCCTCAACACAAGATTTTACGGTTTATAAGCTATTTAGATTCCGGTCTCCAAGGGAAGGATTCCGAAATCCCTATTACATTCCACAGAAATTCAATAAGAAGAAGGCTACCCAGGACCGCACGCAGACGAATGAAAACCTACCGGAGCGGTCATTGTCACGTAAGCCTGGTTTCAAAGTCAATGATCAACCAGGAGCTCAGCACATAAAGCTATGAAAAGTCAGGACTTAAATGGAACCGATCATTTCGGGAAATCAGTTTGTCATCAACTGGCAACAGGTTACCGCAGTAACCAGCGATATATCCGTAAGTATTTGAGCCACAATGGTTAACCTGTTACATTGCCGGTGAGGAGCGTTGTGTCTTCACTCGCGCAAGCCGCACTGCAGTCTTTGCTGCTGTGCTCGGACGACAAAGTGGTCCGGGTGCTTCGCCGCGTTTTGACGGATTTGGAGGTTGGGGTTGAGCATTGCACCGATCTTGATGCTGCCGTTCAAAAGCTTACCCGCCAGCGCTTTGAAGCCGTAATCGTCGACTGCACAACCAAGCATATTGCTTCAAAAATCCTGAAAGGCATCAAGTCGGCCCCCGCGAACAATAGGGCCATCGCGGTTGCGATCATCAACGGTCAGGAAGACCTGAGAAGCGCATTCGAACTCGGAGCACACTTTGTGCTGATCAAACCGATTGACCTGGATCGCACGAAGGCAAGCTTCCGTTCCGTACGTGCCTTGATGAAGCGTGAACGGCGTCGGCACGCCCGGATTCCGGTTGAACTCTCGGTGAAGATTCACCTGGAGAACGCAGCGCGCAACCTGCAAGTAGTGACGGCCGACTTAAGCGAAAATGGAATGGCCATCAAAACCAAGGTGCAGTTGCCTCCGTCGTTCCGGGTGGAATTCGAGTTGCCCAGCAAAGGCGGACTGGTTCAATGCCGAGGCGAACTTGCCTGGGAGGGGAAACCGTTCCAGGGTATTCGCTTTTGCGACGTGTCCGACGAGGCGAGCAAACACCTTAAAGCCTGGATATCGCGTCAACTGTTAAGCCTAGATGCCGACGATCCGCCGGTGAACTGCCGCCTGACCGATTTGAGTTTGAACGCCTGCTACCTCGAAACTGAGTCACCATTCCCGGTACGTACCCGTCTGCAGATTGCCATGAAAGTCAGCGATCTTGAGCTGCAGACGGAAGGCATGGTTCGCGTGATGCACCCTGGAACCGGTATGGGAGTGCAGTTTGCCTTCAAGGGGCCGGATGATACCAGCAGACTGGAGCACTTTATTCAGACTCTTGTCTCCACGGCAGGCGCAATGCCCGCAGTGGAAGTGAAGCCGGACACAATCGACAATAGTCCAAGTGCATTTGCCGAGCAGCAAACCGGCAATGATAACGGAGATTCACTGCTGGGACTGTTTCGAATGGGAGCAGAGCTTCCTCCCGATGATTTCCGTGCCGAACTGAAGAAGCAGCGCGGGGCGGCACAAGCGGCAAGTGCCTAAGCATTCCCCACGGATTCTGTTCGAGCCAGACTGCTGGCCAGGAAACCAATCACGAATGTCACCGATGTTCCGATCGCAACCCACCAGGTCCACGGCACAGCGGTAAATTGCCACAGGTAGAGTTCGGTGGCGAATCCGCAGAGCATTCCAAGCATGCTGCCGTTTTGGTTGGCGCGTTTGGTAAGCACGCCCAGCAGAAAGACTCCGAGTAACGCTCCGTACGCGACCGATGCAATTTGCAATCCGACCTCTACCACGCGCCCGATTCCGTGCAGGCAAAGCAAGGCCAGAATAAATAAAACACTTGCCCATGCAACCGTTGATATTCGTGAAAGGCGCATTCGCCGTTGTTCATCAATTTGTGTTCGGCGACGCAAATAAAGATCCACAATTGTGCTCGATGAAAGCGAGTTCAGCGCCGCACTCAGGTTCGACATCGCCGCTGCAAGTATGGCCGCAATCAACAGTCCGGAAATCCCATGCGGCATTCGAGTCACGATGAACGTGGGATAGATCCTGTCCGGCGTGCCGAAAGTTTTTGATGGAAGCATGTAGTAGGCGAACAGCATCACTCCCAGCAACAGAAACAACCAAAACTGAAATAGGATCGCCGCTCCGCTGGAGATCAAAGCCGTTGCTGATTGCCGCTGGTTCCGCGCGGCAAGCAGTCGTTGCACGATGAGCTGGTCCGTGCCGTGCGTGGCCATTGTCAGGAAGGTGCCCCCGATCAGTCCCGCCCAGAATGTGTAGGGCTTCCAGAGCGTCCAAGCGAAATCGAATGTCTGGAATTTGTGTCCCGCAGCCGCTAGTTGCTCAATGTGAGCCCAGCCGCCCGGGACCAGATGCACGATGGTCACGAGTCCGATCACGGTACCACTCACGTAAATCGCGGTTTGTATTACATCAGTCCAAATGACGGCGGCTAAACCACCTTCGAACGTGTAAATCAGCGTAAGCAGGGTGATGATTGCGATTGATGAGATTTCTCCTGTCCCGAGCGCGAGCGAAACCACAATCGAAACCGCATACACACGCACCCCTTCGGCGGCAGCGCGGGTGAGCAGAAATAACACCGATGTGAGCGTCCTCAGGCGGGGTCCGAAACGCTTTTCGATCAACTCATAGGCGGTAAATAACTCGCCACGAAAATAGTGCGGCAAAAGGACAAAAGCGATCAGTATCCGCCCGGCGACGTAGCCCATGACGACTTGAAGGAAAGTGAAGTTTGAATCGTAGGCGAGGCCGGGAATGCTGATGATGGTGAGCGTGCTGGTCTCTGCGGCCACAATTGAGAGTGCAATAGCCCACCACGGGATATTTCGCCCGGCAAGGAAGTAATCGCGCAAGGTTCGCTGTCGCTTGCGAAAGCGAATGCCGAACAGAGTTATGCCAATCAAGTACAGGGCAATAATGATCAGGTCGATGCGGTTCGGGCCCATTCGTAGGATTTAGCCTAGCGGGAATTGTGGGCTACCGCATCAGATTGCAACCAAAGGAACCTAGGAAGTGATTAATACCTATGTGGCGGCCGCTTTAGTTGCCATCTCTTCTGATTGATAGATTTTTTTGGCAACGTGTTTGACTGCCAACTTCCGGTGTTTGATCGCAACCGTTAGACAAGACAACGTGCCGCCGAGAATGAACCAACTTCCCGTGAGGAGGAATAAGACAAAATACAGGCCGGCGAAAGAAAGCATCTCAACCGCCGATACTCGAAGTGACATGGGGCGTGAATATTCTATTCGACCGCGAATTGCATCGGTCTGAGCAGCGCGAAAGGTGAATAAGTTTCGTAAATGGCGAACGTGGACTGCCAATTGAACACCTACCAGCATGCCCAGGATGAAGAGGTACATCTCAGGAACTGCAGCACGCGTGAGATTCCAGAAAGCGTACAAGAACACAGACATGATCAGCAGAACGGCGACGAACCTGGGGCTGATGAGCCTTAAAGAGTCGATATCTTTTTGGTAGAAGGGGGTGAGTTCGTAACTGCCCTCGATTACAATCTTGTCCCTGACGGCCATCGCGTAGAGTCGTGCACAGAACATGGTCAGCGTATAGTCTGAAATATAGAGAGCAACCCAAAGTAGCAAACCAGCCCAGAAGTGTTGGAAAAAGAAGTTCGGCAATGGAGTGATCTCAACTTGCTTAGATCTTACTGAATCCCGGCGTCGCGGGCGCCGCTATTTGCCTGGCGGGGTTACATCCGTCACGGGCAAATCCCAATGTGCGAGAAGAATTTCAAACCTGCGCTGCTCCTCGCGTTTGTATGTTTCCTGATCGGGCCAAAGCTGTTGAATCAACTTTTCTTCTTCGGGGTTGGCGGTCGTGGCCACGGTTGAGTTCTTAAACTTGATCGTAACGCGATAATCCCAGCGCGCGTCTTCCGTCATATGATTTGCGGGAGTTTCGATCTTCACCGACAACGCACGTCCGCTCGCGATGATTTGTTTGAGCAACGGATAGTGATTTTTAAGAAATAGCTGAAGGAATTCCTGCTGATGTCCCCACTGAACCTTGTAGTAGTACTCCATCGTATACGGTTGGTCGGGGGCGCCTTGCGGCGGAGCGCCCTGGGCGGACAGCGGCAGGGCGATCAATGACAGTACGAGGACGGCTATGGCATTTCGCATAACTCCTCCGAAAATCAAAATCCCCACCCTGTCGCAGACTACGCGACAAGGATGGGGCACCCACTTACTTCCAAGGACGGCCTATCCTGCGACGGCTTCTTTCTCTACGTCTTCGAGGATGCCGAAGACGGCATCCATCATTTCCTGATCGACCCGGCGGTTGGTGCCGGTAGCTTCGGCTAGGGGTACAGAGACGATTTTGTTTCCACGCAGTGCGGCCATTCTTCCGAACTCACCGCGATGGACCATGTCGATAGCGCCCAACCCGTAGCGCGTTGCTAACACGCGATCAAATGCGGTTGGTGTTCCGCCGCGCTGCACGTGTCCCAGGACTACGGTGCGGGTTTCGAATCCAGTGCGGCGTTCTATCTCCTGCGCCAGGGCGTTCCCGATTCCACCCAACCGAGCATGACCGAACTCGTCTTTTTCTTCGTTTACTTTGACGTTCCCGTCGCCTTTCTGAGCGAATTTGGCACCCTCGGCGACTACGACAATACTGAAATAGCGTCCGCGATCATGACGCATGCGGATTTTCGCGGCGACCTTGTCGATATCGAACGGTTGCTCAGGAATCAGAATCACATCCGCGCCGCCGGCGATACCGCTGTAGATGGCGATCCAACCTGCATCCCGCCCCATGACTTCGACCACCATGACGCGATTATGTGCTTCGGCGGTGGTGTGTACTCGGTCAATCGCTTCCGTCACGATATTTACTGCTGTATCAAATCCGAAGGTGAAATCCGTGCCAGAGAGATCGTTATCAATCGTTTTGGGAACCCCGACCACCTTCACACCTTTGTCATAAAGCTTGGTGGCAACCGACAGAGTGTCGTCGCCGCCGATGGCAATCAGCGCGTCAATCGCATTTTTCTTAAGAGTCGCGATGCAGGTGTCGAGCCCGTCAGATTTTTTGGCCGGGTTGGTACGCGAAGTCCGCAGAATCGTCCCGCCTCGTGGCAGAATGCCGGCAACGGCTTGCAGGTCGAGCGGCATGGTTTTGTTTTCCATCAGACCGCGCCAGCCTTCAAGGAAGCCGATGAACTTGTCACCGTGATGGAAAATTCCCTTGCGGACAGCCGCCCGGATCACCGCATTTAAGCCGGGACAATCGCCGCCACCTGTCAACACCCCAATCTTCATCGCTGGCTCCTATTTTCTAGAAAATGATTTTCCGTTACTCAGAATCGGATGCCGAGTCTGGATACACTGAGCGCACGGTCATCATGGGACGGAAACACTAGACTACCATTCCGTGCAGGTGCGTAAAAGCCGCGAGCGTATCAGAATTTCTAATCACCCGCATCGTTCTTACGGCGGATTTACAGAGTAAACCAAGGGGAGATGAGCTGCACATGAAATGCAGTACACTCGTCGAAGCATGCGCGTCATGGGAATCGACTGCGGCACCGAATGCACGGGTTACGGTGTGGTTGACATTGACCAGCGCGACCAGTTGGCTTGTGTCGCCTTTGGAGGAATTCGGCTCTCGAATAGAGAACCCTTGCCGCAAAGATTGTCGGCGGTATTTGCGCGATTGTGCGAAGTGATCGAACGGCATCGTCCGGATCGCGTCGCAATCGAAGATGTTTTTTATGCCGTCAATGCGAAATCGGCGTTAAAGCTGGGGCAGGTCCGCGGAGTCGCGATGCTGGCGGCATCTTCCCAAAAAATCGAAGTCTCCGAGTATGCGCCGCTCACAATCAAATCTTCAGTTGTAGGATATGGTCGCGCGGAAAAAGAACAAGTGCAAATGATGGTCGCCCGGCTGCTTGGGCTTGTTCAGATACCTGAACCCGCCGACGCCGCCGACGCCCTGGCCATTGCTATCTGCGATCTGCACACGCAAGCCACGTTAGGAAAGCAAAGGGCAACCCTCGGGGCTTGAGAACCGCCACCGCACGGAATCTCAGAGATATTGTTTAAAAAAATCCGTGACATCCGTGAAAATCCGTGACGATTTGTTAAAGTTACACGCTCTCGATCACAACCGACTGCAGCACCACATCCTTGTTCGGACGGTCGTTGCGGCCGCGAGCCACATTGGCGATCTTGTCTACTACATCCTGACCCTCGACGACTTCGCCGAAGATGGTGTGCTTGCCGGTGAGCCATTCGGTCGCCGCTACGGTGATAAAAAACTGCGAGCCATTGGTGTTTGGGCCAGCGTTGGCCATGGCAAGCTTGCCTGGCTTGTCGAACTTGTGGGGCGAGTTCCGCGTTTCATCCTCGAACTGATATCCCGGCCCGCCGAAACCGGTGCCCGCCGGATCGCCGCCTTGTACCATGAAGTTTGGAATCACGCGATGAAAGATGGTCCCATTGTAGAGCCGGTCTGAACTTTTCTTGCCAGTGCTCGGATGTTTCCACTCGCGCTTGCCTTGCGCAAGGTCAGTAAAGTTCTGCACAGTCTTCGGTGCTTCTTTTTCAAATAGGCGGCACACGATTGTGCCTTCTGAAGTAGTCAATGTTGCGTATGTACCTGGCTGACGTGGCATTTACTTTCCCTCATTTCAAGAATGTCATTCCGAGTGGACTTCCACGAGAAATCTGCTGTTTCCGGGGCGAAAAGCAATTCTTCACTGCTGAAGCCGTTCGGAATGGCAACTACTGTTGTTTGCTCGTTTTCGGTGCTGCCGGTTTCGGCGCGGGATGATGCACCGGCGCATGCGCTGCGCCGTAATGAAGAATCGTGATCTTCACAATCTTTGGCGGATCATCCGGACGATCGTTCGCATTTCGCGGAAGTCGCGCGATCTTCTTTACAATCTCCACGCTCGGATCATCGCACTGCCCAAAGATCGTGTAGCCGCCGTTCAGGCTCGGATAGGGGACTTCGGTGATAAAAAACTGTGAGCCGTTTGTGTCAGGCCCGGCATTGGCATATGCAAGACGTCCGGGGCGATCGAACAACAAATCCGGCGATGTTTCATTCTTGAATTTGTATCCCGGGTCACCCATGCCGGTGCCCATTGGGTCTCCGCCTTGAATCATGAACTCTGGAATGACGCGATGAAAGATGGTCCCGCTGTAGAGAGGAACACCGTGCATCTTGCGTCCGGTGGCTGGGTTCGTCCAGTCCTTGGTTCCACGCGCGAGGCCGACGAAATTTGCGACGCCGATCGGTGCCTTGTCAGGAAAAAGAGTGCAGGTCATATCCCCCGCCGTAGTGTGGATGATAGCGGTAGGCGGGCCGGCAGGGGCCGCGGGCTTGGTCGCTGGTTTCGGCTTAGTAGCCGTAGTTTGCGAAACAAGTTGCAGGGAAGAGAATAGGATCAGCACGTTCAACAGTTTGCGCATTTTCACTCCTGGGCGTGGAAAACGGAAACAGCATTGTACGACATGAAGGGGCAATCGCGGCCAGCCCCGTATCTCTCGAAGATGTCTTTCCGGAACGGCTTTAGCCCTGAGGGGCCTGCTTCTCCTTGAGCGATCTGCTTGCAGTTCGTACACATTCTTCGAAGGCTTGATCCGTATCGATCAAGGTTTTCGGAAGCCGGATCTCCTCGAATCGCGCCTTCACTCGCTGATATAAATCAAAATTTCTATTCGCCGCTGGATGCGACGAGTCGTTCAGCCGTTTGCGCGCAGTCTCCTCACTACATACGCATTCGAGAATTTTCCACGGCTGGCTCAAAGCTTCGGCATAGCCAATGGCACGCTTGAGCTGATATGTCCGGGAGAATGTTCGGCCGTCGAGGAAGACAATCCGCGATGGATCCTTTCGAAAAATGTACCCCGCGACCTTCAGCATAACCGCCATGCAGAAGTCGTCTTGCTCGGTGGAATATTCAATGTCGGCAGGAGAAAAGAATGCAGCGCGGATCTGATCCTTGTCGATTACCGTTCCGTGTAGCTCAGCTGCAAGCGCTTGGCTGAGCGTGCTCTTGCCACTGCCGGGAAGCCCGGCCATCAGGACCAGCATTGATCAAAGATAAATCAGCAGGCAGCATTCAGCACTCAGCCCTCTTCACTTGAACTGAAATGAGCGCATGGGGCGTAGACAGGAATAAAAGACAAAAAATCCCGAACCTTTCGGTTCGGGATTTTCGAATCAACCCTAGAATCTTCTACTGCATAACAGGTGCAGGCTGTTCGCTGGCCGCGGATTGTTGAGCGTTCAACGAAGTCAAGTCTGGAAGCCCGACGGTCACGATCTCAGAAATCGTCTTGTCCACGTCAGCCTGCTCGGCGAAAAGATGAGTCGCGCGCCATTGATCATAGCCACCCGCAACCATGATGTGAAAGCAGTACTGACGGCGTTCTTCTTCCGGTTCGACCAGCCCCATTTCCTTTAGCGGACGAAGGTATTCTTCCATCCACTTTACTTGGGCCTTGGTCATGCCTCGGCGTTGCAAATCGACGGTGAGGCCGGCAAGGTGCGACGAAGCCGTCTCGCCCTTTTCGGGTGCTGCATTGCGGTTGTGCCGACGAAGTTTTTTCTGGACCAAAACAGTCCGCACTGCTGAGTTGACCTGGATCTGCTGATGAAACTGTTTGTAGTAAGCAGCGCTCAGATCGGTCACGAAGTCGAGCGTCCACGTCCGGCAGAAACGCCGGGCCGGATCGAGTGAAGGCTGAATGCGAAGCGTCTCGTTGGGAACGATCGGGACCAGGTCTCCACTGAGTTTGAGGCGCTCCAGCTGCTTATCGTCATAAATGCGCGGGAGGTTTAGCCGGTCGATTTCCTGGTTCTGCAAAAGCAATGATTCGTGCGAGGGCTTGAACGCCGGGTTCCATGGAATGCGGTGAATACGATGCATCCGATGATAACGGGCCGGCATAACTGGACGCACGGCGAAAGCCTGGCAGCTCAGGGCCAGAGTGGCGAAAATGATTAAGGCGCGCTTCTGAATCCTCATCGGCGAAACTGGCAGCAGGAACACAGGCGTTCATTCTAAAGCAGTTCTCAAAAAAGCCAAGCTCAAAAGTGAAGATTTGGCGGTTACTTTGGAGCCGGAACCTGTAACTCCTGCTGGTTACCTCCTGATTACGAAGTCTGGCGAACGCCTATTCACAATGCAGCTAAGATGCCGTTCTAAGTAGCTGGTTGGCCGATGAAGATCTTCTTTGGATTCAGTGCTTAGTGAGGGCCGTATTGGGCGGGCTAGCTTACGCGCTTTTGGCAGGGCGGATTGAAGAACGAAAAGTGGCAAACTTTTTCGGTCACGTTACGAAATGTGTCAATCGTAACCAGGGTGTGTGGCGCGGGCGTCCTCGCCCTCGCTTTCAAGGCGCTTAACCGCAGAGCACGCAGAAGGTCTTCCGGAGTTCACGGAGAAGGCACCGCTCGGGGTTCTCGGCGCCTCTGCGATCTCTGCGGTCAAAAGCTTTTGGTTCTTTGCGGTTTACCTTTCAACGACGGAACAGATCCCCGATCGCCTGCTTCATCACCGCCCCGCCGACTTCGGAAATTGAGCGCGTCAGGGGAATGTCCTTCGGACAGACTTCTACGCAGTTCTGCGCATAACCACATTCCTGGATTCCGCCATCTCCCATCAGCGCTGCCAGGCGATCACGTTTGAGAGCGGCACCAGTCGGATGCGTGTTGAACAGCCGCACCTGCGAAATGGTTGCTGCCCCGACGAAGTTCGTATGCTCATTGAATTGAGGGCAGACTTCCATACAGCAGCAACACGAAATGCATCGAGAGAGCGGATACGCCTGTTCCTGCTCATGCATGCTGACCCGGGGACCTGAGCCGAGATCGTAGGTGCCGTCAATCGCGACCCAGGCCTTTACGCGCTTTAGATTTTCAAACAATACGCTGCGATCGACGGCGAGGTCGCGAATGACAGGAAATTTTGAGAGAGGCTCAAGCGTGATCGGCTGGTCCAGTTTGTCAACGAGCGCTGAGCATGCCATCCGGGCGCGGCCGTTGATCAGCATCGCGCACGACCCGCACACTTCTTCGAGACAATTCGAGTCGTAGGTGATCGGCGTGGTCCGCTTGCCGTCGCGGGTAACAGGATTGCGTGCGATCTCCATCATCGACGAGATCACGTTCATCCCCGGATGCCAGGCAAGCTCGAACTCTTCCCAGCGAGGTTTCTCGTTGGGAGAGGCTTGCCGGCGAATTTTTAAGAAAACCTTTTTTTCAACCATCGTCTTAAATCAATATTTTCTCGCCCTCGGCGGTATCAAACTCACATCCACCGGTTCAAATTCGAACTTTGGCTCGTCAGCATCTGGCGCAAAATAAGCCTTGGTTGTCTTCAGCCAGTTCTTGTCGTCACGCTCGGGGAAATCCGGTTTGTAATGCGCGCCGCGAGATTCATCCCTCATTCGCGCTCCCTGCGCGATCACTCGTGACAACTGAAGCATGTTGTACAGCTGCCGCGTGAAAGCGAAAGAAGTATTGGCCCACAGAGAGCGATCGCTCAAGTTGATTCGCTGAAAGCGTTCGAGAAATTCGACCAGCCTGGCGTCGGTCTGCACAAGATTGTTGTTGTACCGAATGACCGTGCAGTCTTTGGTCATCAGCTCGCCGAGTTCACGCCAGATGCGAAACGGGTTCTCATTGCCTTCGGACTTCATCAGGCTCGCATTAATTTCTTCCTGCCGCTTGCGCTCAGAATCAAAGTGGCCATTGCCCTGAGCGGCTGACTGATTCTTCGCGTAGCGGAATGCATTCGGTCCGGCCGTGAATCCTCCGAAGATGCAAGAGACCAGCGAATTCGCGCCGAGACGGTTGGCGCCGTGATACTGGTACTCGCACTCGCCCGCGGCGAAAATTCCGGGAATGTTTGTCGCCTGGTTGAAATCGACCCACAAGCCGCCCATGGTGTAATGCATGCCGGGAAATATTTTCATCGGCGTGTCGCGCGGATCGTCGCCAACGAATTTCTCGTAGATCTCCAGAATGCCTTCCAGCTTCCGGTCCAGTGTGGCCCGATCGATGTGCGTTAGATCGAGATAAACCATCGGCTTGCCGTCGATTCCGAGGTTGTGCTCATACACAACTTTGAAAATCGCTCGGGTCGCAACGTCGCGCGGAACGAGATTGCCGTACTTCGGGTACCACTCTTCGAGGAAGTACCAGCGATCGCTCTCGGGGATGGATTTCGGGTCCCGTTTGTCGCCAAGCTGCTTCGGGACCCATACCCGACCGCCTTCGCCACGCGCGGATTCTGACATCAAGCGAAGTTTGTCTTCTCCGGGGATCGAAGTCGGATGTACCTGGATGAATTCACCGTTTGCGTAGTAGCACCCTTGCTGATACAGCGCCGATTGCGCTGATCCGGTGCAGACGACAGAATTCGTGCTCTTGCCAAAAATCGCCCCAATTCCCCCTGTGGCCATAATGACCGCGTCGGCCGGAAAGGTGCGAACTTCCATCGACCGCAAGTCCATGGCGCAAATGCCACGACAGATGCGCTGCGAATCGAGTACGGCGGAGAGAAATTCCCATGATTCAAACTTCGTTACTCTGCCTTCGGACTCGTAGCGGCGAACCTGCTCATCGAGCGCGTAAAGAAGTTGCTGGCCCGTAGTAGCGCCAGCGAATGCAGTGCGATGATGCAATGTCCCGCCGAAGCGCCGGAAGTCGAGCAAACCTTCGGGAGTACGGTTGAAGGGCACTCCCATGCGGTCGAGAAGATCAATGATTCCTGGGGCAGCCTCGCACATCGCTTTAACGGGAGTCTGATTGGCGAGGAAGTCGCCCCCGTACACCGTGTCATCGAAATGCTGCCATGTGGAGTCGCCTTCGCCTTTCAGATTCTTCGCCGCGTTGATTCCCCCCTGCGCGCATACGGAGTGCGAGCGCTTGACCGGCACGATGGAGAAGAGATCGACGTGGCCGCCCATTTCAGCGATCTTGATGACCGCTGCAAGACCTGCAAGCCCGCCGCCAACAACGATGATTTTGGGATTAGCTGGCATTTAAATTCGACTTACTGATGCTTCATCCCGTACACGGAATTGAGAAACTGTGTAATTGAGAAATTGAGTAATTCCAAACACTGCTGACTTCAAAATTTCCCAATTACTCAATTTCCCAATTACAAAATCCGTTTCACCGCATCGTGAACGAATCCAGGTCGCTTCCTGCGGGCTGCACCGGCTGCTGTGGTGTGCTCAAAAACGAATACATTGTGATCGCACCCACCGCGATGAATCCCACGGCGATCACGAAACAGACGTATCCCCACCGCCTCTGCGCAACCGGGCCTTGGAAAATTCCCCACTTGGCTGCAAACAGCCACAGCCCGTACGCAAAATGCCACGAGGCGCAAACGATTCCCACCGCATAAAACGCGACCGCCCACGGATTGTGAAACTCCATCTGAACTTTGCCGAAGGCCGATGCCGGATAAGTAAGAATATGCACCCCGGTGAAGCGCAGGTGCCAGGTGTGCCAGACCATATAAAAGAAAGCGACTTCGCCGGTCCAGCGCTGGGCGGAGTACATCCAGTTGCCCATCCACGGATAATCCGTCGCGTTTCCTTCGCCGCGATACCAGATGTAAAAGCCGTACAGCGAGTGGTAGAGAATTGGGAGCCAGATTCCGAATAATTCCAAACCAACAACAAATGGGAAGCTGCTCAGGAAGGCGACTTGCTTGGTGTAAGCGCCAGGACCTTTGGTGGCGAATGCATTTGAAAAGAAATGCTCAATCAGAAAAAGACCGACCGGCACGATGCCGGTCAACGAATGAAGTCGCCGCAGAAAAAACGAATGTCCCTTGCCAGCCCGCAAGGGGGCTACGCCGCGATGAGTCGATGAAGTAGTCGCACTCGACGATGATGCCACGCGTCTGATTTCTTCCTGAAGGTCGGTCGAACTTTTTATTATGTTGGCCGGAATTGCAGCAAGTCAAGGAAGCGTCGGAGCCGGAGGAGTGCTGGAGCGCACCATGCACGATTGCTTTCAAAACTTCTGCCTCTCATACCACGCTAGAAACGATCGAAACGCCGCGCCGCGATGGCTGTAGTTCGCCTTTTCCCCCGCGTCCAGTTCCGCAAACGTCTTTTGAATCGAAGGGAAATAAAAAAGAGGGTCATATCCAAAACCATTTTCTCCGCGTGGCGCGTCCAGGATCATGCCCTCAGCCTTTCCTTCAAACGCAGCCAGGGTCTTACCATCGCGAGCTGCTGCAATCCAGCACACAAAACGCCCAGCCCTGTTTTCTTGCGATAGCTTGCGGAGTTCACGGATCAACTTGGCGTTGTTAGCTTCGTCATCGGTATTTTCTTCCGCGAGATGCGGTTCATCGGCGGCGTAGCGGGCTGAATGGACGCCGGGAGCACCATTTAGCGCGTCAACCTCCAGGCCCGAATCATCGGCGATCACCAGTTCGCCGGACACGTATTTGCTGTATTCTTCGGCTTTCTTTCGAGCATTGGATTCGAACGTCGTTCCATCTTCAACGACAGGCGAAAGGGAGGAGAAGTTCGGCAGTTGTTTAATTTCAACTCCATACTTCGCAGCCGCCCCGGCGAAGTCGCGAATTTTGCCAGGATTTGAAGTCGCGATGAGAACTCTTTTCGATGGCATTGGTTCTGTGGGCTACAAAGCTGAAGGTGCGAACGATCTGCGAAGGGAAAAACTCCACGCTGCAAGGGCGGCCACCGCAAGAAAAGAGCAGACAAGTCCCAAGGTTCGATTTTCCCCTTTAACGATGGTTATCTCAACCCGGCTTTCGCCTTTGTTGACAGGCACAATCATCTGACGGGTCTGTGACGTGCTGCCAGTCCCCACCTGCTTTCCGTTCACCGTCGTCTTCCAGAGAGGATAATTAAAGAGTCGTAGGATTAGTTTTCCCGGCGCGCTTGCGATGACTGTGAATTTTCGTGTTTCAGCACGCCATTCCTGAATTTGGATTTGTGCTGTGCCTCCGCCATCATAGTGGACAGCGGATGCGTCCTTAACAAGAGCGTACGGGTCTGCCCCCGCCGGAACATATTCGTCTGTTCCTTCATTGCCGATCCCGTCGTGCTGGTTGTCCAGCATTTCCTGGATGTCTGCGGCAGTGTCCCACCACGGAACTTGAACCCGTTGCCACACCACGAACACCATCGCAAGAGAGAGCGCGCACACCAGGCCGCGCAACCACCAGCGGCGAATGACAAACGAGATGGCGAGAGCAAATGGCACACTCAGACAGAGCAGCCATCGCCAGGGAAATTGTACGAAGCGCAATTCGGGAAGGTGGTCCCATAATCCGAGGGTGGGGCGAAGCATCAGAACCACACAAAAAGTTGCCCATACAACTGCAAACGGCCACAGGCTATGTCGCTTGAAACGCCGCCAGAACATGAGAGCCGCAGCGGCCAACGCAATCTGCCATACAGCAACAATCGATACCAGCAGGTTGAAATGGTTGTGGTCGGCATCTTCAGTGTAAGTAAAAAGAAAATTGTCCGACGGGCGCACCCCCGGCGCGAGCACCTGCCCAATGTTTACCCAGCTCTGCTCGTGATAAGCCGGAACCAAATAGAATCCCGCAAGCATCGCCCCCAGAACTGCTGCCGCGGCGGCATATCCAATGACCACGAGCGACTTGCGTGAAAACGCAACCGCTATTGCCAGGAGGATCAGCGAATAGTTCATCATCACTGCGCTCGGCAGGTTTGTGAGCCAACCCGCTGCCATTACGAGGCTGAGGCTGAGGGGCACAAGCACTCTCCGACCCCGCGTTTCACCTATTCGAAAAACCAAGAACAATAACAGCGGAAGGTAAATCGCCGCCATCAGCTCGGCAAACGCACTCCGCCAATAGACGATGACCAGGTTGTAAGGATTGGCAAGGTACAGCGCAGCGGCAAAAATTGCGTCGGCATAAGGCAGCCATCTCCTCGCCAATAGAAACATTGAACAGCCCGCCAAGGTCAGCACGATCCATATATACGCAGCAGGAACTAACTTCCAGGGCAGGATTGTTCCGAGCGCAGCCCCCAAAGTCCAGGAAAATGGCGGGTAAAAAATAAAGCGAGCTTCGCCATATCCATAGTGAGCTAAAGCATCCCATTGCGGATAGAAATTGCGCTGTTTCCAGTGGTCGACTACTTCAATCCATGAATTCAGGTGAAACTCGAAGTCGTGGCCGGAGGGAATTCCGAGTTTAAGAAATGGAAGAACAATGCAGAGTGCGACGGCTGAAATGACCAGTACTGCAATCGCATTGGAGCGCAGCCGTGGGTTCACGATTCTGATTGCATTGAGGATACAGGAATCCACGATGTCTGAAGCTCACTGAAGCGTGCATAGTTCAATGAAGCCTTTCCCCCGCAAATGGAATCGAATGTAGCCTGAGCCAACACCCCGCACGATGAGTTCTCAGGCGCAAGCACATCCCGAGATCAATCCGTGGCTGATCGCCATTGCAGTTATGTCCAGCACTTTTATGGAAGTGCTGGATACGACGGTCGTAAACGTTTCTCTGCCGCACATCGCCGGCAACCTTTCCGCAACCACCGACGAAGCCACCTGGACACTGACCTCCTACCTCGTCGCCAATGCGATCATTCTGCCGATGACCGGCTGGCTGGCCGGCCGCTTCGGTCGCAAGAATCTCCTCATGCTGGCGGTTACAGGATTCACCGCAGCTTCTTTCGCCTGCGGCTTGGCGCCGTCGCTCGGAGCGCTGATTATTTTTCGCGTGATCCAAGGCGCTTGTGGCGGTGGTTTGCAGCCTCTTTCGCAGGCCATTCTGCTCGAATCGTTTCCTCCGCAAAAGCGTGGTCAGGCTATGGCCTTCTGGGCGCTTGGAATCGTCGTTGCTCCAATGCTCGGTCCGGTCCTGGGGGGCTGGCTTACGGATAACTATAGTTGGCGCTGGGTCTTTTACATCAATGTGCCCATCGGTGTCATAGCCATCCTTCTCACCCAGGCATTCATATTCGATCCGCCATATTTGAAGGCGGAGAAAACTGGCATCGATTACTGGGGAATCGGGCTATTGGTAGTCGGCATGGGGTCGTTGCAAATCATGCTCGATAAAGGCCAGGAAGAAGATTGGTTCGGCTCCCATTTCATCGTGGTGCTGATGGTGCTCGCCATTATTGGATTGGGGGGGCTGATTATCCGTGAGCTCAAGACACCTCATCCGGTTATCGACCTCAGCGTTTTCAAATATCGATCGTATGCGGTGGGCACCTTCCTCATGACCATCGTCGGGTTCGTGCTCTACGGCAGCACCGTCCTTTTACCGCTTCTGATGCAAGAGTTGCTAGGTTACACGGCAACCCATGCCGGGGTTACGAACCTGCCACGTGGGCTGGCGTCGTTCCTGTTCATGCCGGTGGTGGGGATTTTGGTCGGGAGGGTGGATTCGCGCAAACTTCTGTCTATAGGTCTACTTGCCACGGCTGGCGCCATGTTTATGGTGTCATTCTTTAGTCTCGATGTTGGCTTCTGGAATTTTTGGTGGCCCCTGATGCTGCAGGGTGCTGGATTAGGTTTGATTTTTGTCCCGCTCACGACTGTGACCAATGATCCGGTCCCGCGCGAAAGAATGGGAAACGCGACCAGTATCTTCAACCTAATGCGCAATATCGGCGCCAGCGTGGGAATTTCCAGCGTGGAAACCCTGCAGTTTCGGCATATGCAGGCCCACATTAACTACTTGGGCCAGCACATAAATAACGCGAGTCCGCAGACGCAACGGGCGCTTGATGGTTTCCAGCAGTTATTCATGGCGAAAGGCTCGGATGCCGTGACCGCGAGCCGGCAAGCTCATGGAGCAATTTGGGGCATGGTGCAGCAGCAGGCGGCAATGCTCTCCTACAACGATGTTTTTCGCTTCCTGGGATGGATGTTTATATTGATGCTGCCATTGCTTTTACTTATGGAAAAGCCGAAGGGGGGCAAAGGCCCGCCGATGGCTCACTGAGCAGTCCTGATGGTAGATATGGTTTTTCGATGGTGACAATTTGAATTTTGAATAGTAACCGGCGGGCGTAATATTGACAGAATCCCTGGGCGGTTTCTATCATCTAAGCGCTATATGAAGTTCTTCCGCCAAATGTGCTGCGAGTGTTGTAGCTGTTGTTGTACGTGTGCGCACGCTGGCGCGGGAGAGCTACTGACCTAAAAGTTTAGAAGTAACCGGGTACAGAAGAGCCCATCGTCAGCGCAACCTGACGATGGGCTTTTTGCGTTTGCGACAAAAACAATGTTTCCAATTTTCCTCAAACTCGAAGGACGCCGATGCCTGGTGGTTGGAGCAGGTACGGTGGCAGAAGGAAAGATTCGCGGGCTGCTGGACGCGGACGCGATTGTACAGGTGGTTGCCCCTGCGGTCGTACCGCAAATTGAGAAATGGGCATTGGAAGGCGCCATTACATGGCGGCCGCGCAAGTTCCAGGCCGGAGACCTCGACGAGGTTTCGATCGTTGTGGCAGCAACGTCTTCCCGCGAATTGAACAGGCTGATCTTTCAGGAAGCCCGTTTGCGCAATGTTTTGTGCAACGCGGTAGACGATCCGGAAAACTGCGATTTCTACTATCCCGCCGTGGTACAGCGGGGCGACCTGCAGATTGCGATTTCAACCAATGGCCGGAGTCCGGCTCTTGCGCAGAGGCTGAGGCTGGAATTGGAAGAACAGTTTGGACTCGAGTACGAGTCGTGGGTTGCTGAACTTGGCGAGGTGCGCGAGCAACTCACATCTACGGTGCTGGACAACGAAGCCCGCAAGAAGCTTTTGCACGAACTGGCCAGCCGCGAGGCCTTCAACAAGCGAAATTCGCTGGAGCGCGGGAGGAGCAATTGAACCTTCCGGGCAAAGTTTTTCTGGTGGGAGCAGGGCCGGGCGATCCCGATCTGCTTACGCTTAAGGCGGCCAAGGCGCTGCGCTCGGCGGATGTGGTGCTGCACGACGAACTGGTAAGTCCGGAAATCCTGAGATTGATTCCTCGAACCGCAGAACTTGTGAACGTCGGCAAACGTTCCGGGAAAGCGAGCACGGCACAATCCGAGATCAATCGTTTGCTGGCGCATTATGCTTTGCTGGGCCGGCAAGTTGTGCGGCTGAAAGGCGGCGATCCCTTCATCTTTGGAAGGGGCGGAGAAGAGCTTCAGTTCTTACGAGAAGCCGGAGTTGAAGTTGAAGTCGTCCCGGGAATTACTGCGGCCTTGGGCGCTGCCGCGACTACCCAGATTCCGCTGACGCACCGCGAACTTTGTTCTACGCTGATTCTTGTTACCGGCCAGAGCAAACAGACAAATCACATCGCCAACTGGCCCGATCACCTACCGTCAAACGCCACAGTGGTCGTCTACATGCCGGGCCACGATTTTGGCGTACTTCAGCGGCGCTTGCTCGCGTCGGGCGTATCGCCCGAGACCCCGTGCGCAGTGATTTCAAGCGCCACGAGTGAAGCTGAACACATTCACATCACAGTTGTTGAACACTTAGCCAGCACGCCTGCCTTGCCCGCGCCGAAGTTGTTGGTCGTAGGCGAGGTAGTCAGGTTTGCCAACCCTTCTCGCTTGAATGAGCAATTCAGGCAGTTCGGAATTTCCACCGCGTACAGCGAAGCCAGCCCAAGTACGGAGAATGATCAGTGAGAGCCGATTTCGAGAAACTGAAGAACGTCGCTGAGAATTGGACGCCGGAAGAAATATTGGTGTGGGCATTTTCAACTTACGGAGATGACGTCGCGTTGGCGACGGGAATGGGCGTGGAAGGCATGGCGTTGTTGGATATTGCCTGGCGGCTCAATCCTGAGGTTAGGGTCTTCACCGGTGACACGGAATTTTTATTCCCCGAGACTTACGATTTGATGGACCGGGTTGAAGACCGGTATGGAATAAAGATCGAGCGGCTGTACGCGGACCTGACTCCAAAAGACCAAGAAGCCGGGTACGGGAAAGAGCTGTGGGCGCGTGATCCCGATCAGTGCTGCCAATTGCGGAAGGTCGAACCGTTGCGAAGGAAGCTAGCCACTCTCGATGCATGGGTGACAGCGATCCGGCGCGATCAGACCCCGGCTCGCGCGAGTATTCGAAAAGTGGATTGGGACACGAAGTTCAATCTGGTGAAGATCAGTCCGCTTGCGGATTGGAGCCGCAAAGAGATTTGGAATTACGTGATCAAGAACGGCGTGCCTTATAACGTTCTGCATGACCGCAACTATCCGAGCATTGGCTGCACGCATTGCACACGTGCTGTGCTGCCCGGGGAAGACCAGCGTGCCGGAAGATGGTCCGGATTCGGCAAGACCGAGTGCGGTCTGCACGCGCCAAGTTCACGCCCTGCGCAACCGGCAGTCGAGTTGGTGCAGCTCACGACTGCAGCGGCAGGCGACGATTAAGGCGAGTGGTCAGTTGTCAGTGATCAGTTATCAGTGGGTGCATCAAGTCACTCTTTCTGGTTACGTATTAGTTACTGCGAATTAGGAACCACGAACCACGCCAGCCACTGACCACTGATCACTGACCACTGATCACTGACCACCGACCACTGATCACTAGCACTGACCGCTGACTGTATAATTCCCGCAACCATGGACTTTGACCAACTCGTCACCTTCATGGAAGTGGCCAAGCTCGGCAGCTTCTCCCGCGCCGGGCAGAAAATCTTTCGCTCGCAATCCGCTGTGAGCGCGCAAATCCGGCAACTGGAGCAGGAATATGGCGACCGGCTTCTCGACCGGGCCGGTAAAGATGTCACACTCACTCCGGCGGGCCGCGTTCTCTTCGCCTACGCCGAGCGCATGTTGCAAATGCGCGACGAATCGTTACTCGCGGTCGCCGATCAGGGTTCGCAACCGCGCGGCACCATCACCATCGGCGCCAATGAGGCAACCTGCCTCTATGTGCTCCCTGAAGTCTTTGCGAAATACTCGAGTCTCTATCCGGGTGTGCAAATCAGCATTTATCGCAATTTCAGTTACAAGATTGTAGAGAAGCTGGAGAACGGCTCGATAGACGTTGGCATTGTGACCATGCCGGTCAAAAGCTCCAGTCTTAAGGCGCATCCGATTTTCCGCGATCAACTGATGTTGATGGTCAACCCACAGAATCCGCTGGCCAAGCTGGACGTGGTTCCGGTGAGTGAAATCGCCAGGCAGCCGATGCTTTTACCAAAAACGGGTTTCAGCCGGCGCGTGATGGACAAATTATTCCGTCCCTATGCCGACAAACTGCAAGTTCGGATGGAACTGCCGAGCGTAGGCATGATCAAAAGCTTTGTGGCTGCCGGCGTAGGCGTGTCAATTATCAGCGCCAGCTTTGCTCGCGATCAGGTGCTGGCCGGCCGCGTGAAGCTGATTCCGATTAAAGGCGAAGAACTCTGGCGCGAACTCGGCGTGGCGTATCGGCGAGATCGCACTCTTACGCGCGCAACCGACACTTTCATCAATACCGTCAGGCAACTGGCGCCGTCGAAATAACCAGATCAGACACTCCTCGGAGGAATTGTGAAGAAGGGATACTGGGTGAGCATCTACTATTCCATCTCGGATCCGGTTGCCTTTGCTGAATACGGCAAACTGGCGACATCCGCGATCCAAGGCCGAGGCGGGCGTTTTCTGGCGCGGGGGATGCCTGCGCAGGTGTACGAGGAAGGTTCGAGAGAGCGTGTGGTGATCATCGAATTCCCGAGCGTCGCCGACGCCGTCTCCGCTGTGGAGAGCGCTGAATATCAAGCCGCGAAGAAGGTGCTGGGCAATTCGGTCAAGCGCGAAATCAGGATCATTGAAGCCACATAACGGCGTCGCGACCGGTTTCGATGCGGCCCGATAATATTTAACGGTTTGGTATGTATTTACCGTGAGACATTCTTCTCCCCATTCATTTTCCTAATCGCGCCCATCATAATTTCCAATATCGCAAGGCCCGCCGAACTTGCTAAGGTAGAGATATCAAGTTTGAAAAGCGCGGAGGTTGAAATGACAGAGCTCGAGACGAAAATCAACAACATTCTGGAAGAACATCAGCATGAGAGCGGGCTGCACATGATTGGCGGTCGCCGCCGTCTAATCGAGCGTCTGGCGCAATTCCTTGAGGAAGACCGTCAACAGAGTCAGCAAGCTGCGCCCAGTTCGCGCGAACATTAAGATCTAGCCCAACGCTCCTCCTGAAAAAAGCCCGCTGTGTGAGCAGTGGGCTTTTGCTTTTTCACAAGCCGGTTTTCTCCGAAAACACCCGATCGCCGGATGCGGTATCCTTCCAACGTCCTGAACTCTCGATATGTTAGGAGACCATTGTGATCAGGTGCCTGATTTGCGCTTTAGCTCTGCTATTTTCTGTTTCCGCCCTTGCGGAAGATCAAAAACCTGCGCCGACACTAAAGAGCATTCTGCTTGAGCAACTGCGTTCTACCCACAACAATGCAGAGTGGTTTGTCCCCATCAACACGGCTGTCGAAGGGCTGACCGCGGAGCAGGCCAATTGGAGTGACGGCAAAAATCATTCCGTAGGCCAATTGGTGAATCACCTGCTCTACTGGGACAAGCGCGCCCTGGAGAAGTTCAAGGGCCAGCCTGAGGACAAATACAGCGGGAATAATGACGACACATTCAAATTCGAGCCCAAGCAGTGGAACGATTCTGTCAAAGAATTGGACCAAGTGATGACCGATTGGGAGAAGGCGGTGGAAGCAGCCGACGATGCCAAGCTGAAGGATTCATACTCAACCATCGCACACATTGGCACGCACAATGCGTATCACATCGGCGAGATCGTTATGGTGCGCAAAGAGCAGGGCTCATGGAACCCGGAGAAGGGCGTGAAGTAGTCTCCTTGTTCATTCCAGCAATCCCCAGTATGTTTAGTGGATGGCACGTTCGTTTCGTCTAAGTGTGCTCCGCTCTTTAGCAGTAATGGTTGCGGCGCTACTGCTGGTTTCCGGCGCCATCGCGCAAGACATCCCGAATTCGCAGCAAACCGCGCCTTCATCAAGCGAACAAAAGCCCAGGGAAAAAGCAGGACAGCGGCAAAGGCCTGATTCCGACGCCGAATCCGGCAAGCAATCGGAATCCGATTCTTCCAAATCCGAAACCAAGATCACGCCCGAGCAGGCGCAGCAGCTTTTTAGTGACGTCGATACCATCCTCGATTTCGCCAGCAAAGATACTGACCTTCCTATCAAGCGCGAGGTAAAGCGACGGCTAGCGAGCCGCGAAGAAGTCGTCAGCTATCTGCAGAAAAACATGGCTGAGGACAAAGATGTCCAGAGGCTGAAGCGTACAGAGCTGGTGCTCAAAAAATTCGGCTTGCTTCCCAAAGATTTCAACTTGCAAACCTTCCTGGTCAGCCTTCTCGAAGAACAGGTTGCTGGTTACTACGACGCAAAAACCAAAACTGTAAACCTCCTCGATTGGGTTGCCCCTGACCTGCAGAAGCCGGTGTTAGCGCACGAGCTCACGCATGCATTGCAGGACCAGTCTTTCGGACTGGACAAGTGGCTGAGACGAGGCAATGAAGATTTAGACAGCAAGAAAGACTTGAAGCCTGAGGACATCACCAAAGACGAAAACAGCGAAGCTCGGCAGGCGGTTGTCGAAGGACAGGCCATGGTCGTGCTGGTCGATTACATGCTCGCGCCGGTGCATCGCAGCGTAGCCAACGCGCCCGAAGTTGTGGAGATGCTCAACGAGGGAATGGCGGCCGGCACTTCGGACTCCAAGGTCTACCAGAACGCGCCAGTATTCATGAAAGAAGCGCTTACCTTCCCCTATCGCTATGGTGTGGAGTTTGAAGCGGAACTGGTACGCGAGCAGGGGAAAGAGAAGGCGTTCACCTCGACGTTTGAGAATCCGCCCCAGACCAGCCGCGAGATCATGGAACCGCACACTTACATTGCAGGCGAACGCGTCCAGCCGCTTCCGCTGCCTGACTTCAAGAAAATCTTTAAGGACTACGAACGCTTTGACATCGGAGCGATCGGCGAATTTGATGTTGCGGTGCTAGCCGAGCAATACGCTGGGGCAGACGTTTCCAAGCGCATCTATCCAAACTGGCGGGGGGGCTATTACTACTCAGTCCATCCAAAGTCGAATGCCTCGGCGCCGTTGGGATTGGTGTTTGTTTCCAAATGGTCGAGTCCGAAAACTGCGGCAGAGTTCGCGGCCGTCTATGCGAGTGGCATGCAGCAACGATATAAGAACGTGAAGCCCCCATCGGATACGAATCTTCCCGCCGACTTGAAAGACCTGAAGACAATCGGCGGCGACCACACCTGGACAACGGAAGAGGGCGCCGTCGTGATCGATGTGAAAGGCGACACCGTGCTCGTCACCGAGAGTCTGGATCCAGCACTTACCGAACAATTTCGGAAATCAGTTTTTACCGGCGCTACTCAATAGCAATAGGCGCCAGGATGTTTGCGCCTCTTTGCTCCGGTGAGTTAACGTAGCAATCGCAAATCATGGCTGCCGAAAGCTCCATTCTTACCACTCGCATCGACCCCACCTCTGCGCGCTTTGAGGCAAACATGCGCTACATGGCCGACCTGGTCTCGGCGGTGCGCAACGAAGAAGAACAAATTTCAGAGGGCGGCGGGCAAAAAGCGATCGAGAGCCAGCACTCCAAAGGACGTTTGACCGCGCGAGAACGGATCCAGCGGCTGATTGATCCCGGAACATTTTTTGAACTCGGAGCTTACGCCGCTTACCGCATGTACGAAGAGTGGGGTGGCGCACCTGGTGCGGGCGTCGTCACCGGTTTAGCCCGGGTCGAGACGCGCATGGTCATGATCATTGCCAATGACGCCACCGTAAAAGCGGGTGCATTTTTCCCGATGACGTCTAAGAAAGTCATTCGTGCGCAGAACATCGCCATTGAGAACCGGATTCCTGTCATATATCTCGTAGATTCGGCCGGAATTTTTCTTCCGCTTCAGGAAGATGTTTTTCCCGACACCGACGACTTCGGCCGCGTGTTTCGCAACAACGCGGTCATGTCGGCGATGGGAATTCCGCAGATCGCCGCCATTATGGGCATGTGCGTTGCCGGAGGCGGATATCTGCCGGTCATGTGCGATCACGTGCTGATGACCGATGGCAGCGGGCTGTTCCTCGCTGGCCCGGCTCTAGTGCAGGCCGCGATCGGACAGAAAGTTTCTGCGGAAGAACTGGGCGGCGCCGCTATGCACTCGAGCATCAGCGGCACCGTCGATTTTCACGAGCCGAATGACGAGGCTTGCCTTGCGCGAATTCGGTCAATTATCGAAAAGTGGGGATACCGCAGGCAGTCACCCTGGGAACGCAAAAAGCCGGTGCCGCCGGCGTTGCCAGCAGAAGAGATTTATGGAATTTACGACTCTTCCCCCACGCGACCTTACGATATCCGCGAAATCATCGCTCGCCTTACCGATGCCAGCAAGTTCGATGAGTACAAAGCGGAATACGGAAAGACATTGGTGTGCGGCTATGCGCGTATTGGCGGCTTCTCGGTTGGAATCGTTGCTAATCAGAAACTTCACGCCCAAGCCACCGACCGCGAAGGCCACAAGCGGGTTGAGTTCGGTGGAGTGATTTACACCGAGTCGGCGGAGAAAGCGGCCCGCTTCATCATGGACTGCAATCAAAACTTGGTGCCGCTCATTTTTTTGCACGACGTGAATGGGTTCATGGTCGGTCGCGATGCCGAGTGGAGTGGAATTATTAAAGCCGGCGCAAAAATGGTCAATGCGGTTTCAAATTCAGTCGTACCGAAAATCTCCTTAATTATTGGAGGATCGTTTGGTGCAGGGCACTACGCCATGTGCGGCAAGGCGTATGATCCGCGATTTCTTTTCGCCTGGCCGACAGCAAGATATGCCGTGATGAGCGGAGATTCCGCAGCCAACACATTGGTTGAAATCAAAATCCGCCAGCTTGAGCGTGGTGGTAAGCAATTGAGCGAAGACGAGAAAAAGGCTTTATACGAATCGGTGAAAAGTACGTATGACGAACAAATGGACCCGCGATACGGCGCAGCCCGCCTTTGGATCGACAAGATCATCGATCCCATGGATACTCGCGAAGTCATCACCACCGCGCTGGAGGCGGCCGCGCTAAATCCCGACGTGCCAGAATTCAAAGTTGGAGTTTTGCAAACATAATTAAGAACCGAATCGTCGATCAATGGAACCGTGGTCGCTCGTTGGTGAAATGGTCGGTCGTCTTGCACTGATTCAATGACTGAATGCCCTAAATGGTCCGATCTAAAGTTCCCGCCGTAATCATCTACACGGAAGTTGGGATTGTCACCGAATCTTTGCTGTGCTAGGGTATGTAGCAACTCACGCCGTCAGCTTCCACCAGCGCCATTTTCGTGTGGGGCCCGCAACCTAGGGCGTGTCGCAGGTGTGCAATGAAAGATACAATTCCAGCCGTGCCGCTAGATCGCCCGATCTCAAAAGAGGCCTTTGCGAACCGAAAGTTGATTCGCCCATTGCTGAATCACAACAATCATTCGGGCCCAGTCGCGGGGGAAAGGCGGGAACGTTCGGAGCGTCCTCTTGAGCGTTCAAACGGAGCGCGCAAATCCGCGCCGCCGGAACAGACGAATGCCGAGAATTTTTATTACCAGAAGCAGATGCAGTCAAAGACGCCCATGGTGATTGTTTTGACCGACGGCGAAGAAGTTCACGGTTGCATCGAGTGGTATGACAGGGCGTGCATCAAGGTAAACCGAACCGGCGCCCCGAATGTGATGATCTACAAGCCTTCGATCAAATATATGTACAAGGAAGGCGAGGGAAGGAAGTAGCTGTTTGTTGCCTGAAGCCGCAATCGTAAATTCTTCAGTCCAGCAATCCCATCTACGCCTGCGCGGGTTCCATCTTCATCGTAAGCTTCCTCTCTCGTTCGCCCATGCGAACGACCTCGGATTGACACGACATACGGTCTTGGTCGGCGTTGCCGGTAACTATTAGCGATCGACCCACGGCCAACGACCCATGGGCTACGACGATCTCACAACTTCGGCAACACAATCCCCTTTTGCGCCTGGTACTTGCCTTTGCGGTCGGCGTAGCTGGTTTCGCAAACTTCATCTGACTGAAAGAAGAGAATCTGGCACAGTCCTTCATTGGCGTAAACCCGCGCCGGAAGCGGTGTTGTGTTTGAAATTTCGAGCGTGACGAAGCCTTCCCACTCGGGTTCAAAAGGGGTCACATTGACGATGATGCCGCAGCGGGCGTACGTCGACTTGCCAACGCAGATTGTCAGGACACTCCGAGGAATTTTGAAATACTCGACGGACCGCGCGAGAGCGAAAGAGTTCGGTGGGACGAGAATCGAGTCCGCGCGGATGGTCACAAACGATTTTTCGTCAAATGCTTTGGGATCGACAATCGCGGAATTGACGTTAGTGAAAACCTTGAACTCGTCAGCCACGCGCAAATCGTAGCCATAAGAAGAGAGTCCGTATGAGACAACGCCTTCGCGCACCTGCTTTTCAGAAAAAGGATTGATCATCCCTTGCTCGAGGGCCATTTTGCGGATCCAGCGATCGCTTTTTAGCATGAAGCTCCTTGGACGGATTTGTTAATTGAGTAATTTCGTAATTTGGTAATTTGAACCGCGCAGGTCAAAGGAGATTACAAAATTACCCGATTACCAAATTACAAATTCTGGGCTGGATTGATCAAACGCGGGCTGACTACGAGCATCTTACGGGATCACGCCTGCAATTGACAATCTGTCTTATCTCTCTTAGCATCAAGCACTTGAGGCACTTCTTCGACTCTTACGCAACGAGGCAAATGTGATCAAGCTCGACATTATCAACGAAGTGGTGAATCGGACCGGAATTACCAAAACCAAAGCTGAAATGGCGGTTGAAACCGTGTTTGAGAGCATGAAGCGTTCGCTCGCCCAAGGCGATCGCATTGAGCTGCGCGGCTTTGGGGTTTTCAATGTACGGCCGCGAAAAACCGGAATCGGCCGCAATCCGCGCACCGGAGCTGAGGTTTCCATCCCTCCCGGAAAAGCTGTGCGCTTCAAACCCGGCAAGGAACTGCAGACGATAGAATAGGCAGAGGGTCCCGAGCGAATCTCGAACTTCGCTTTGGGGGATGCGGTCGATCCGACGCAGCAAGCGTTCTCCCGCCAAGTAAAGATGTCAACTCGAAATTCCCCTGAAGTTTATTTGCCCAGCGAAGTTTATGCTCCGGATGGAGCAGAGGTGCTGATTGAGCCTCGCCCGAGCCAGCGATACTGGATTCATTTACTGCTTTTGATACTGACTTTTTTTACCACCCTCGTGGTAGGCGCGCGGCTTCAGTTGAACTTCTCGCTCGGACTTCCGCCCTTCACCATGGAAGACGGAAAGATTTTTCCAGTGAGTTGGGCCCTGCACGGGCACAATCTGTTGCTCGGGCTTCCGTTTGCGCTGACGCTGATGCTCATTTTGCTGGCGCACGAGATGGGGCACTACTTGTATTGCGTGCGCTACGGCGTATCAGCGACGTTGCCATTCTTTATTCCTTTTCCAACACTCATCGGGACTCTCGGCGCGTTCATCCGCATTAAGTCGCCGTTGCGTTCGCGGGCAGTGTTGTTTGATATCGGCATCGCGGGGCCGATCGCGGGATTTATCGTGGCGTTCGCTGTTCTGGTTGCTTCTCTTGGTCTATCGCGCGTAGCGCCTGCGGCTGCAGGCCTGCCCGATATTCAACTTGGATATCCGCTGATCTTTCATTTCGTGCGCCACTTGCTTATTGCAGCCGGCAGAGCGCGGGCTATCGGAAATGTTCCGTTAGATCGTGTTTATCTGCATCCAGTCGCGATTGCTGCATGGGTAGGAATGTTTGCAACATCGCTGAACCTGCTTCCGGGAGGCCAACTCGACGGGGGTCACATCGTGTTTGCAGTTTCACCCCGCGTTCACAAAACCGTGTCGCGCGTGACTATCCTGGCCCTAATTCCTCTGGCAGTTTATTTCTGGACAGGTTGGCTCGTTTGGGCTGTGCTCTTGCGGATCAGCGGTATGAGGCATCCTTCGGTTCCAGTTCGGCCGCAGGTCGGAGCCGGCCGGCGCTGGCTCGCAGTTTGCGCACTGCTGATGCTGGTGCTTACTTTTTCGTATGAGCCCATCTCATCCGCTAGCATTCGCCAGACCGGCAATGCTCACAAATCCCACACCAATAGCCTTTACTGCCTTATCGCGAGATGTGATGAATAAGCGGGGCATCTTCTCTTGATCTCATAATCCAAACTGCGCTCTCGAATCCAGTTCCCGGCAACAAGTTATCTCCTGGAGGAGCTGTCAATCATCCGCAGCCTGCGCTGTCATTTCTTGCACGGGCTCGCCGCCGACCATCTGCTGGGCGATGATCAACCGACGCGCTTCGCCGCGAATGCGTGGCAGACGCTGGCCAAATATCGCGGCACCCCCGATACATGCAACCGCCCCCATGATCACTGCTATAGGCGCATTTAAACGGTCGGCGATGGCACCGGCGATGAGTGCACCGAACGGGCCCATGCCCATGAACATCATGGAGTAGACGGACATGACCCGACCGCGAAGATGGTCCGGGACCATGGCTTGAATCAGAGTGTTCGATGACGACATTTGCAACATCATGCAAAAACCGACTGGGACCAGAAGAAGCGTAGACAGCCAAAATCGGGTTGATAGCGCGAAAGCAATCAGAAATACCCCAAATCCCCCGCAGGAAAAGGTGACCCAGCGGCCGAGTCCATGCACACCGGTTCGTGTGGCAAGGGTGAGTGCTCCGAGAAGCGCGCCGACGCCAGTTGCGCCCATCAGGATTCCCAAACCGCGAGCACCGCCGTGAAGAATCTTGTCTGCGAATATGGGCATGAGCACGGTGTAGGGCATGGCAACCAGGCTCACTAATCCGAGTAGAAGCAGCAAAGCACGGATCGGTGCTGTCTCGCGAACGAAGCGAAATCCCTCGATGACGTGCTCGAGGGGAGAACCCGCAGGCTTTATCTCCCGGGGCGCTACGTGCATCATCAGCAGCCCCACGATCACGGCGATGTAGCTCACCGCATCGGCAAAGAAGCACCAGCCTTCGCCAATTTTTGCCACCACGATTCCGGCAATCGCCGGACCGACGATGCGCGCGCCGTTGAACATGGAAGAGTTCAGGGCGATCGCATTCATCAGGTCTTCTTTGCCGACCATCTCGACGATGAAGGCCTGTCTTCCGGGAATATCGAATGCGTTGACAATGCCGCGCAGGATGGCGAGGGCAAAAATTTCAGGCACGGTAATGCGGTGCGTAAGAGTCAGCGCCGCGAATACAAAGGCGAGGACCATTGATGAGATCTGCGTGCCGATGACAACGCGATGACGGTTGTAGCGGTCAGCAACCATGCCGCCGAGAGGGGCGGTGAGGAAGACTGGAATCTGGCCGGCAAATGCGACCGATCCAAGCAGGAGTGAGGAGCCGGTCAAGCGATAAACCAGCCAGGCCTGTGCAACATTTTGCATCCAGGTGCCGATCAGGGAGATGAGCTGGCCGCCGAAGAAAAGCTGAAAATTCCGGTGCTTGAGCGCACGAAGTGTGACGGTCAGACTGATGCCGCGAGTGTTTTCGGCTCTCTTAGGCTTTCTGGAACTCGGCGGCGGCACGGAACTCACGTTTCATGGTGCGATCTTGCACCATTCCGATGCAAATCACGAACGAATGGGTATATGCGTTCTCTTTTTGCTTCCACGCGGGATGTTCTTAGGGTAGAGTGATGGGCCTGGAGGGTTACGCCCTCGAGGTTCAGATCTGAGGTTCACAAAATGACGAGCGCTGATCAGAACCGTATCGAGCGTCGTTGCGGACAGCGCTTTCCTTACCAGGTTTCCGTCCTGCTCAGAGTAATCAACCAATCCCAAAGCGGTTCAGGTTTTACGCAGGACCTGAGTTCACGCGGCGCCCTGGTGTGGACTGATCTGCCATTGGCGGAAGGCGACATGGTCGATATGACGCTGGTGATGCCGTCAGAGATCACACTGGCCAACGATATGAATGTTTGCTGCCGCGCCCGCGTGGTCCGGCGCGAACAGGCAGATGGAGGGAAACCGGCCGTCGCCGTGCACATCGAGCACTACGATTTTCTCTATCCCGGTCTGCCGCCGCTTGATGAATCAGAAAAGGAAATCCCTGCCGCGCGTCCGTAGTATTCAAACTATAAAGAATAGTGAAAAAGCTTAAGGCACGGGTCGTATGCCCGTGCCTTAGCAGTTTCAAGTTGTCTCACGCTAAATCCGGGCGCAGATTGCCTTGGTTTGCAGGTAATTATTCAGCGCGTCGTGGCCCATCTCACGCCCCCAGCCGGACTGCTTGTAACCGCCGAACGGCATGGCTGCGTCGAAGATGTTGTAGCAATTGATCCAAACGGTTCCGGCCAACAGGCGCTCCGCCGTGCGGTGGGCTTTGCTGATATCGCGCGTCCACACGCCGGCTGCGAGCCCGTATATGTTGTCGTTAGCGCGAGGCATTATCTCTTCCGGATCGGAGAATGGCATAGCCGCCACCACCGGCCCGAAGATTTCCTCCTGCACGACTTTCATGTTTTCTTTGGTGTTCACCAGAACGGTGGGCTCGACAAAGTAACCTTTGTCGCCCTTCTTCTGCCCACCGGCCAACGCCTTCGCGCCTTCCGAAAATCCCGATTCCAGATATCCGCAGACGCGATTCAGTTGTTCCTCGGAAACCAGTGGTCCCATCTGGGTTGCGGGATCGAGGCCCGAACCGACGCGAATCTTCTTTGCATTTTCGGCGATGCCTTCGACGACCTGGTCATAGACATCTTTCTCGACATAAAGACGCGACCCCGCGCAGCAGCACTGGCCATGATTGAAGAAGATGGCGCTCGCCGCTCCCGGGATGGCAACTTTCATGTCGGCATCTTTGAAGATGACGTTCGGCGATTTGCCGCCAAGTTCGAGCGTGACTTTTTTCAGATTGCCGGTTGCTGCGTGCACGATCATCTTGCCGACTTCAGTCGAGCCGGTGAAGGCGATCTTGTCGACATCCATGTGCGCGGCAAGCGCTGCTCCGGCAGTTTCGCCATAGCCAGGGACGATGTTGACGACACCTTCAGGAAATCCGGCTTCCATGATCAATTCGCCTAATCGCAAAGCAGAGAGTGGCGTTTGCTCAGCGGGTTTCAGAACCACAGTGCATCCAGTCGCCAATGCCGGGCCGAGTTTCCATGCCGCCATCAGTAGCGGGAAATTCCACGGAATAATTTGCCCGGCAACGCCGATCGGCTCACGCAATGTATAAGTGTGGTATTTGGCGTTCGGCGTGTACGGCACTGAAAGCGCAATGGTGTTGCCCTCAAGCTTGGTGGCCCATCCCGCCATGTAGCGGAAGAGTTCGGCCGCGAGCGGAACATCGGCCGCGCGGGCGACCGTGAGCGGCTTGCCGTTATCGAGCGACTCAAGATAGGCGAATTCTTCCAGGTGCTCTTCGATCAAGTCACCGAGCTTCCAGATCAGCCGTCCGCGATCGGAGGCGGTCATCTTGTTACGCCACGGGCCAGTGTCGAACGCCTTGCGGGCAGCTTTCACCGCGAGGTCGATATCGGCCTTGTCGCCTTCCGCCACCTGCGCCAGAACTTCTCCGGTTGACGGATCGTAGGTCGGGAATGTTTTCCCGGAAACCGCATCCACCCATTTGCCATTGATGAGCATTTGCCGCGGTTTTTCAATGAAACTGAGCACGCGGGGATCGACTTGCGCTGCAGAAATCGTCGCCATCAGAACCTCCTTTAGATTCAGTGCTGGAAAGAATGTTTGTGAGCGCGCCTGACGAACGGGTTCATGCTAGTCCTGCGGGCGGCGGAAATCAACGTGGGACCAGTAGAGGGGCACGCGGTACCCAGCAGGTAACCTCCACCACCAGTTTTCTACCGAGTGTCGCGGCGCAACATTTCTTTACAGTCCGGGTTCTCACGCCTAAGCAGCTCGTCAAGCGAGTCTGCAAAACATCCGATCGAGGAGAAAGTATGCGTTCCGTTCTGAAGATGTTCTTTGCAGCCACGCTGGCTGCGCTAGCTGTGCCTGCATTTTCGCAAACCGCACCCACAAGTCAGACGATTCAGGACCGCAAAGAAAATCAGCAAGACCGAATTGCCAATGGTGTCGCCGACGGACAGTTGACTGCGCACGAAACCAAGACTTTGGAGAAGAAAGAATCCAATCTGAACCAGGAAGAGCGGGATATGCGCAAACTGGACAACGGCCACTTAACTGCCGCTGACAAAGCCACACTAAATCAGCAGCAAAATCAGCTTTCGAAGCGGATCTATAACGACAAGCACAACGGGCGAGTGCAGAACACGGCACCGAAGAGCGAAGTAGGCAAGCGGCAGGAGAACCAGCAGGACCGCATTGCGCAGGGCGTAAAGAGCGGCCAACTGACCCCGCGTGAGACGGCTCACCTGGAGAATCGGGAAGCTGCGGTGAATCACGAAATCCGCGCCGACCGTAGAGCGAATGGCGGAAAATTGACCGCGCAGGAAAAAGCAAAAATCAATCGCCAGGAAAATCGCAACTCACGCGCGATTTACCGCGACAAGCACAACGGACGCCATCAGTAATTGGCATCCGCAAGTCTGGCCCCGGCTCCGGCCGGGGCTTTTCCTTTTTCCAGAAATCCCCCCTCGCCGGCCCCCAAATACCTGCACTGCATTGAAAACAAGCCATCTATTTCGCTTGACATTATTGCATATTGCGATATAAATGTTGCAAATAGAGATATGAAACTGGCCGAGAAAATTCGATATTTGCGCGAAGTCGAAGGCTCGCTGCGCGGGCTCGACCGTCCGATGACGCAGCTGGAAGTGGTGAACGCGGTGCGCAAGGAATCTGGCAAGAGCATTAGTCAGTCGTATATCTCGCAGATTGAGAACGGATCGCGAAGGCACATGACGCAATCGTCGCGCTCGCTGCTGGCGAAATTTTTCAAGGTGCATCCGGGATTCCTGGTTGACGATCCGGATGGCTATCACACCGAGCTGACGTCGGACTTGCGGACCACCGAGGGGAGCCTGGACGTTTGGCTCTTGCATGCTTCTGAGCGTTTTGCCGGCGACGAAGAGCTCAGTAACGTTTTGATCAAACTCGCCCGCGAAAAAGACACGCGGAAATGTTTTTTATTGCTGGGCGCGATTCTCGACACGCCGGGACTCGCCGACCGGCTGCTGGAAGCGCTGCATCCGCAGGCAGCAACGCCCTCGAACGGAAGAAAAGGAGCACGGCTATGACCTGGGCAGATTTTTATCTGGTCTGTTTTGTGGTCGGATTCTTCCTGAGCGTGGTGATTTTCTTGATTGGCGGCGCGCATTTGCGCTTGCCGCACTTTCATTTCCAACTCGGCGGTGGCGGAGTGCACGCGCCAACCGGAGGCCATGTTGCGCATATCTCGCCGTTCAACCTGATCACGCTGACCGCGTTCCTGGCCTGGTTCGGAGGCACCGGATATCTGCTCGCCCGCCATTCCACCATGTGGTTTCTAACCGCATTAATCGTCTCCGTGCTGAGCGGGACCGGAGGGGCGGCGATTATCTATTTTTTTGTGACGCGCGTGCTGAGTGCGCCGGACGAAGTGCTCAACACAGCGGATTTCGATATGAACGGTGTTCTGGGAAAGCTTTCGGTTCGCATCAACCAGTCAGGAACTGGCGAGCTGATCTATTCGCAGGCGGGAACCCGCCGCGTGTGCGGAGCCCGTTCCGAGGATGGTTCGGCGATACCGAAGGGAACCGAAGTCGTGGTCACGCGCTATGAGCGGGGGATCGCTTACGTGCGTCCATGGTCGGAAATGGCAGGCGACGTATTGGAAGAAAAGCTTCCTGCAGCCGGGGATGAAACGAGGTTGCAATGAATGCCTCTGTGCAAACACCGCGTTCGCCAGCGCGGTTCCTTGCTCTAGTCGCAGGCATGTGGCTGGCTCTGCCCGTCATGGCCTACCGCTATTGGAGCGTGTGGGACCGGCTGCCGGCGCGTATGGCAACACATTTCGGCGCGGATGGCCGTCCGAATGGCTGGATGACGCCGCCGCAGTCTTTGCGCTTTAGTCTGATCTTTTTGACGGTGCTGCTGACCGTATTCACCGCGATATCTCTATACACAGTTCGCCGATCAAGCCAGTTGGATGCGGCTGCGTGGTCATTGCTTGGCCTGTTTTACGTAGTGCTTGGCCTGATGACGTATATCTCGGACGCGGTGCTGCAGTACAACCTGTCACAGGCGCCTATTTCGGTCGCAGGCATTGGCTTGGTGCTGTTGCTGTCGACCATGGCTTTCGTGGTGATTTTCATAACCTCAAAGCGAGGCGCCACTCTTTCGTTCGGGAGTGTGATCTCCGAAGAAACCCACGCATCGGCGACATTTGCTGTCATCTGCCTCATTCCGGCTGCCCTCATGTTGATGTTAGCGGCGAACGCGGTAGCGACTGGGTTGAGGCTGACATTTGGGGCTGGGGTGATCGTCACTCTGGCGTGCGCAGCAATGGCCTGGAGTGGCTTCCAATATGTTTTCACGCCGGCTGGAATCGAAATCCGAACACTCGGATTCCGTCTGCGGTCGATTCCGTTGAGGGACATCAAGAGTTATGCGGTAGATCACTGGAGAGCACTTGGCGGCTATGGCATTCGCGGTGTTGGCGACACGCGCGCCTACGTGTGGGCGAATAGCGGAGTCAGGATCAAGCTGAACGATGGCGAAGTTTTTCTAGGACACACGGAGCCGGGAAGAATCATTCACGATTTGGACGTAATGATGAGCCGAAAGGCAACTAGCAACGAAGGGCACCCGCCGGCTTCTCTCGAGGCAGGCTTTGGTACACGAAGTTCTTGAAGGAATTTCCTTCGTGTGACTTCGTGTCCTTCGTGGTTGAACGATTTTGACGTTAACAGGAGGCGGTTATGTTCGGCATAGCAAACGAAATCTGGGTCATTGGCGGCCTTGGGGTTTTGGCCCTCGTCTTGTTGATGAGCTGGCTCGCAAGTCTCTACAAAAAAGCTGGTCCGCATGAAGCGCTGATTGTTTACGGCTTCGGTGGAACGCACGTAGTGGTCGGTCACGGCAAAGTGGTTTTTCCCATGGTGCAGGTCTGCCGCGAGCTCTCGCTCGAGCTAATGTCGTTCGACGTGGCGCCGCAGCAGGATCTCTACACCAAGCAGGGCGTCGCGGTAACGGTGGAAGCCGTGGCTCAGATCAAGGTCAAGTCGGACAAGGAATCCATCCTGACTGCGTCTGAGCAATTTCTCACCAAGGCTGCGCCCGAGCGCGAGGGGCTGATCCGGCTGGTGATGGAAGGCCACCTGCGCGGCATCATCGGCCAGTTGACGGTAGAAGAAATCGTCAAACAGCCAGAGATGGTTTCCGAGCGCATGCGTTCGACCTGCGCCGATGACATGAACAAGATGGGACTGGAAGTCATCTCGTTCACGATTAAGGAAGTGCGCGATAAGAACGAGTACATCACTAACATGGGCCGGCCTGACGTGGCCCGCATTAAGCGCGATGCCGACGTCGCCAATGCGGAAGCCGATCGCGATACCGCTATCAAGCGCGCGCTGGCGACGCGGGAAGCCGCTGTGGCCAAAGCGCAAGCCGACCAGGAGAGAGTGCTGGCCGAAACGCTTTCATTGGCGAAACAGGCGGAAGCTCAACGCGACCTGGAAGTGAAGCGCGCGCAGTACGTCGAAGTTACGAAACGGCAGCAGGCGCAGGCGGACAAGGCCTACGACATTCAGACCAACATCATGCAGCAGCAGGTCATCGCTGAGCAGGTGAAGGTGCAGCAGATTGAAAAAGAACAACAGGTCAAGGTGCAGGAAGCGGAAATTGCCCGCCGGCAGAACGAACTGATCGCGACCGTGCTGAAGCAGGCGGAAGTTGAACGTCAGCGGATCGAAACACTGGCCGCCGCCGAAAAACAGCGCCTGATGGCCGAAGCCGAAGGACGTGCCGCGTCCATTCGCCAGCAGGGCGAGGCCGAAGCGGAGATCATCTTCAAGAAGGGCGAAGCCGAAGCCAAAGCCATGAACGTGAAGGCCGAAGCTTACCAGGAGTACAACCAGGCCGCGGTCGTCGACAAGCTGCTCACAAGTCTCCCGGAAGTGGTGAAAGCGATGTCCGCGCCGCTCGCCAACGTGGACAAAATCACTGTGGTCTCGACCGGCAACGGCGATGCCACCGGTATGAACAAAATCACCGGGGACTTCGCCAAGATGGCGGCGCAGGTGCCTGCGCTCTTCGAATCGCTCTCGGGAATGAGCATGAGCGAGTTGCTCGGCAAAGTGCGCGCCATCGGGGATAAGTCGTCCAGGCCCGATGTTCTGCCTCCGGCGAACGGCGGCGCGAAGAAGTAAGTCAAAATCCCCACCCTGTCGCAAAAAAGCGCGACAAGGGTGGGGCAACCTCGGAAATAGGATTTGACGATGAAACGACCATCCATGCAAATCGGACTTGGCATCGCGCTGGGAGCAGGAATCGGAATCGCTATCGCCGTGGTCCTCGGGACTGGCGGCGCGTGGCTGGCGGTTGGTATCGCGATCGGCGTTGCAATCGGCGCTGCAATGGCGAAGAAAAAGCAGGTTCCTCACCAATCCGCATGGAGCGGGCAGGGTCGGAATCACAAGCATTTTGAGCTAAGAGCTAAAAGCTAATAGCTAAGGAGCTGAATATGGCACTACTAGAGCGGGTTTCAACCTTAATACGCGCGAATCTTAACGACCTGGTCGACAAGGCCGAAGATCCTGAAAAGATGATCAAGCAAGTGACGCTCGACATGCAGAATCAACTTCTGCAGGTTAAGACCCAGGTGGCAATTGCGATCGCCGACCAGCATCTGCTGGAGAAGAAGCACAAAGAGAACGAAGACAAGATCAGCGAATGGACGCGCAAGGCCGAACTCGCCGTCAACAAGAAAGAGGACGATCTGGCGCGTGCGGCGCTGCATCGCGTGGAAAGCTACCGGGAGATGGCGGCGAATTTCGCGCAACAGGTGAACGACCAGAAGGCGCAAGTTGAAAACTTGAAGACTGCGCTACGCAAGCTGGAACAAAAGCTGGAAGAAGCGCGAGCAAAGGCTGATGTGCTGATTGCGCAGCATCGCCGCGCCCGCGCAGTCGGCAAAGCACATGACGCGCGCACCGCAATCGGCGACGGTTCCAAGAGCGCGGCATTCGATCGCATGAAGCACAAAGTCGCGCACAACGAAGCCGTGAGCCATGCGAAGTCGGAACTTGGGACCGACGATGTCGAGGACCGCCTGACCGCGATGGAGAAAGAAGATCGCATCGAGCAGTTACTGGCGGAGATGAAGGCGAAGCGGGCGTGATGTGCACACTCGACGATCTGTCATCCTGAGCGGAGTGAGTTCATTCGCTTGCGAATGAACCCACGGAGTCGAAGGATCTCGGCACTTCTGGCCTCGCCGGACGCTTCAGGGAGTCCTGAGGACAAGCTCAAGGATTCGATTGAGAATGTGAAGCAATGGCGCTTGAAGCAAGTGCATAGGTCCTTCGACTCCGCAAAAACGATTCGCACGCGAATCGTTTGACTTCGCTCAGGATGACAGGTTTGAGATAAGGGGGGGAGCTTGATTCGACGTAAAGTTAGTCCATTTATTCCGCCAGGTTTGCTGGCCTTGTCAGCGAGTATCATCTTGCGCCTGTTCGTGGTTCATTCTGACTTCATCAGTGGGCTGCTGGCCGGCGCGTCTGTCGTTTTCATAGTCGCCGGATTTGTGCGGCGGCCCCGTTGTACATAGTCGTCCGCGACCTCCGAGGCAAGGGGAGGACAGACGCTGAACTCGCTGTCTTTGCTAGGATAAATTGTCTTTGTAAGCCCATGCGCAAAGTCTTCCATTTCGACTCCTCTCCCGATCAGTACATTGCCGACGCCGCGGTGCTCTGCTGCTTCGACGAGCGCATCCGGCACACGGTGCAGAAATTTCTCAAGAAGCAGGGAATCCTGCGTCCCGACATGGTCATTGTTGCGGGCGGCGCGAAGACGCTGGCATCTCCTCGCAACGACTTCGAGCGCGATTTCATTCTCGAGCAGGTTCGCATGTCCATTCTGCTCCACAAGAGTCCACGCGTGTACCTGATGAGCCATTCCGATTGTGCTACCTACGGCGGATTGGCGGCGTTCGAAGGCGATCGCCAACGCGAGTCCGAACATCATAAGAATGAACTTTGCCGCGCGGCGGAACTCGTCAAGGAGAGATTCCCCGACGTGAACGTCGAATGCTTTTTTGTCACTTTCGAAGGAGTGTTCGCGGCCTGCGGCGAAAAGCACGATCGCGCTGCATAGTCTGTTAGGAAGATACGGAGTTTTAGCTGCGGTATTGCTCCGGCAGCGCGCTTTCAATCGTGACGCGAACTTTTTCCATCAGTTCTTCGCGTGTGCCAAAATCCGCGGGCTCGATGGGCGGGTGAAATGTAAGGGTCACCAGCTCAGGCTTGATCGAAAACCGTCCTTTCGGCATGGCCTTATGAGTTCCAGTAATCGTGACCGGCACGACTGGCACGTTGCATTCTTCCGCCAAATAGAATGGACCTTTTTTGAACGGCAGTAGCTTGCCATCGTACGAACGGTGGCCCTCCACGTATATGGTCATGTGGATTCCTTGTTTCACAACCTCAGTTGCTGCTCGCACCGCGAGGATTCCCGCGTCACGATTGCCTCGGTCGACTGGGACCAGCGAACCCAGCCGCATTGCCCGTCCAAGGATCGGAATTTTGAACATCTCTTGCTTGACCATCACCGAAGTCCGGCCCGGAATGCGAGGGATCAGAATTGGCGGATCGATGTTCGAAACATGATTTGACATGAACACGTAAGTTCGCGAACGGTCCAACTTCTCAAGATCCACAGTTCGTACGCGCAGGCCCGCGAGTTGCACTCCGGTTTTGCCAATCCAGGTGCCGACCTTATACAACGCGCGCACATCACCGGCGATGAACGTCCAGGGGAAGAAAATAATCGCGCAGATTGGCGCAGTCAGTGCCCAGAAGCCGAGCATGATGAGGGTTCGGATCATTTGCTCGAGGCGGAATCGCTGAAAAGCCAGGCTGCGCGCCGCGAACGCTGTCGAGCTGTCAGGTCTGACACATCTCGCAGGCGATAGACTTTTTGCTGGCGGCTGCCCACGGTCCATTGCAGATCGCGCTGCATCGCTTCGCGAATTATTCTCAGGTGGACGGTACTCCCGGGGATGATTTCCGAAAGCACTTTTGCGAAATCACGTCCCGCCCGTTGATTATTTATTTGCGCGATCACGTCTCCTGATTTCAGGCCAGCACGTTCCGCCGCGCTGCCTGCGTCGACTTCTACAACCGTTGGCGGCTGGTCGAAGTTGCGTTCGGCCTGAAACCCGGGGTCCGCAAAGGTCACCTCATTCGTATCAACCTCAAGTCCCACCCCGCTAAAAAAAACGCCCCAGGGAATTTCATCGACTCCACTCACATATTTTTGGAAGAATTCGTCAAAGTCAGCGTTCGTCAGCGTGCGCGCAGTATCTCGAACGGCCGCCGAATCGGCAAAGAATTTTCCATTTTTTGCGTAGCGTTGGTTCATCCATTGGAAAAGATCGCGCAGGGAAACGTGGTCGCCAGTCGCTTCGCGCATTTTCAGATCAAGAAGCACTCCCAGCAGTTCGCCTTTGTTGTAATAGGAAATGCTGCGCGCCGGTAGATTGTAGTGAGGATATTTTTCGAGCCATGCATCGATGCTCGACTGCTCAACTGATTGGGTGGTGTGCGCGGTGCGGATTTCGAGTTCGGTCAGCTCCTGCCCGAGGTGATCGAGATAGCTGTGTTCGTCAAGCAAGCCCGCGCGTAACAACATGTACTCGGAGACTGTGCTGTCCACGCCTTCGCTGAACCAGAGTGCCGGAGTGTAATCTTCCTTCGTGTAGTCGATCGGTTCGAGTGACTGGGGGCGAATCCGCTTCACGTTCCACAAATGAAAAAATTCATGGGCCGTAATCTCAAGAAAACGAGGGAAATTCCTGGTGATGTCGAGCGTGGGCAACGTGATGGCAGTGCCATATGCGTGCTCCATCCCGCCATCGCCGGGCAAATCGGAGAAGTGATAGATGAACATGTAACTACGAAACGGTGTGTCGTTCATCCAGCTGGTTTCGGCGGCAACGATGCGCTTCAGCGAAGGGATGATTTTGTCGAGGATTGCTGAAGCGCCATCGGAATCAACAATCACTCGATAGATTGCAGAGCCTGAGTCGAAATCGCGCTCATCGAAATTGCTGATCTCGACGGGTGAGTCGACAAGCTGGTCGTAGTTGTTTGCCCAGAAAACGTTGCCTTCCTGCTTGAGCGGCGTTGCGATTTTCCATCCGGTGGGAACGTCGTTGAATTCGACGTCAGCCGGACTCGCGCGCTCATCATCGATGTAGCAGAGAATTTCCGCCAAATTGAAGAATGCATGATGAAAATCGAGTTGCGCCCCATAGGGGCCGGGATTGTCGGCAAAAACTTCATACTGCAATCGCCCGCCATTCTCGGTCCCGGTGATCTGCCAACGACTTTTGTTCAATTGAGTAAATCTCCCGCCGCCTTCCACGCGAATCCAATTTATGAATTGTGAGAAATCGCGCACCTGGTAAAGTGCGTTCCACACTGGCAACTGCAGTTCGCGCTCACTCTTGCCAGGAGGAATGGTGATGGCGACCTGTACCAGATGTTTCCCAGGATCCACGAGCGAGATGTTGTAGTGAACGTGATCGGCGGCGAAAGCGGAAGAGTAAAAGCAAGCGACAAGTGCAGCCAACCCGAAGAATGTGTGGTTCTTCATTTCGGCGCGCCCGCATCGACCGGATTTCCCGATCGCAACGATTGCAACTGCTGCGGGAGTTTTTCGTAAATTCCGCCGAACCCACCATTCGAAAGGATCGCGACTACATCGCCCGAGCGCATTTCGGGTGCAGCGAGTTGAACGATGCTGTCCACATCGGCGATGACCCGCGCGTGTCTGCCCAGGCTCTCAATGTCCTTCGCGACTACTGCAATGTCGAGCCGTTCCGACTCAGGAATCGATTCTGACCTGAAGACATTTGCCAGGATGACTTCATCCGCGATAGCCAGGCTTTTGGCCAAATCTGCCTGGAAGACGTTTCGGCGAAGTGTATTCGAACGAGGCTCGAGGATTGCCCACAACCGCCGTCCGCGATACCGCGCACGTAGAGCGTTCAAGGTAACCGCGATTGCTGTGGGATGGTGCGCGAAATCATCGATGATGGTGATGCCATCAATTTCAGCCTTCACTTCCAGGCGGCGCTTCACGCTCTTGAAAGTTTTCAGGGCGGTGGCGATTACATCGACGGGGATTCTGTAGTTCGCGGCCAGAGCCGCAGCCGCGGTCGCATTCCAGACGTTGTAGTCGCCGGCAAGAGGGAATTCGAACTGCGCCCAGGGCTTCCCTTCGCGCAGCACCTTCCAGGAGGTTCGAGTGGGATCTAGCTTAAGGTCTGCAACCTGCCAAGTGGCACGGTCGCTGACACCATAGCGCTCAACCGGGCAGAAGGCTCGTGCGATGCAGCGCTCGATGCTTTCCCCAGAGTCGAACGCGAGAATGCGCCCGCGGCGCGGAACTAGATTTACCAGCCGCTTGAACGAGGTTTCGACGGCTTCGAGATCTTTGTAGATATCGGCGTGGTCGAATTCGACGGAAGTGAGAATTACCGAGTCGGGGAAGTAGTGCAGGAATTTCGGGCCTTTATCGAAAAATGCGGTGTCGTATTCATCACCTTCGAGGATGAAATATTTGCCTTCACCAAGTTGGAAGCTGCGGCCAAAATTTTCTGCGATTCCGCCGATCAGAAAAGATGGATGAGTTCCGGCATGTTCGAATATCCAGGCGAGCATCGATGTCGTTGTGGTTTTTCCGTGAGTGCCAGCAACGACGAGCACTTCTTTGCCGCGGAGAAATTCATCGTGGAGAAGCTGCGGCAGGGAGCAGAAGGGGATTCGCTGATCGAGCACATGCTCCAGTTCAACATTACCCCGTGAAATAGCGTTGCCGACAACAACGAGATCCGGAACTGGATCCAGGTTCTCCGCCGCGAACGGTTGCGAAATAGGAATTCCGAGTGACTCTAAAAAATCCGACATCGGCGGATAAGCTGCGGAATCCGAGCCGGTGACTCGAAAGCCGCGCTCGGCGAGCATTCCGGCGAGGGATGCCATTGCGGTGCCGCAGATGCCAATCAGGTGAATATACTTTTGAGAAATCATTTGTTCGTGTGTGTACTCTGACGTTTTCACGTTCTTTTAACCACGAAGGGCACCAAGGAAAAACCCTTAGACCGTTGCCGGCTCTAAAATTTCCAGGCTTACTCCGGAACCGCCAACATTCAGCAAAACATCAACCCCGATCGGTAACGTGATGTTCTGGCGGGAAACGTGTCCGGAGCGCAGGCCATAAGCAATAGGCACGCCCAAGTCCCCGACCACCCGCATAACGATCTCTTCCAGCGTGTACCCTTGCTCGTGGGTCTGAAAACAATCGAGCATTTCACCGAAGATGATGCCTCGAATTCCGTCCAGTTTCCCGGCCAGCTTCAGGTGCATCAGCATGCGGTCGATCTGATAGGGCTTGGTGGCTACATCCTCAATAAAGAATATCGTGCCGTCGGTGCGAATCTCGTAAGGAGTTCCGAGCGATGCCACGAGGATCGAGAGACAGCCCCCATAGAGCACGCCCTCGGCAGATCCCTGAACCAGCGGCTTAACTCCGGAACCGGAGTCGAAGCCGAGCATCCAATTGTCACGCCCGCTCAATGCTGCCAGCCACGATTCAACGTCAACGCCGTCTGGCTTAGCGAAGTCTTTGCTCACCATCGGACCGTGAAAAGTAACCATATTTGCCGCATCGCAAAAGTAGGTTTGCAGGCTGGTGAGGTCGCTGTATCCGATAAATGCTTTTGGTTTTGCGCTGATCTTTTTCAGGTCCAGATTCGGCAAAAGATAATTTGATCCATAGCCGCCGCGCGCGCAAATAATTGCCTTTATGTCGTCGCGGAGGAACATGCTCTCCAATTCGCGTACGCGACGCGCGGTGCCGCCGGCGAAGTAGAGATCTCGCTCGAAAATGTTCTCGTCGAAGACCGGTGTATAGCCCATCTTGCGCAAAGCGGCGCAACCATTTTCAAAGTCCTCGCGGTTGAAGTAACTTGCGGGCGCAACGATGCCGATGTTATCTCCTGGCCGAAGGGCGGGCGGTTTGACGCGTTCGCTTTGTGGGCGGGCCGGCATTCAGAATTAGAGCAGAAATTCCCCACGACAGATAAGTTGAGCTGCTCCGCGAAGAAAGATTTCCTTTTCCCAACGCACAATCTGTACACCGCCAGGAGCATGAACGCGCACCGGCGACTGTGCTTTTTTGCCGAAAATGCTGGCAACTGCCGCTGCGCACGAGCCAGTGCCTGACGACTGCGTCTCCCCCACTCCCCGTTCGTAGAATCGCACCTCGATATTCTCAGGATCGCGGACCAGAACGAACTCAACGTTGATCCCGTATTTGAAATCGTGATGCTTGCCGATCTCGGCGGCATCGGCCTGCCAGCCGGGCGAGAATTCATCGACGAAAACGACGAAGTGCGGATTGCCCATGGAAACAGGAATTCCGCGCACGTCTCCGAACGCGACCTTGATAGAAAACTGATCTCCGACCTGTGGTTCGCCCATGGCGATTTCGAATTCATTAGATTGCCCGGTACTGTCAATGAAAGTGCAGGTTTTTATACCGGCGCCGGTTCGAATGTTTATCTGCCCTTGGGGATTTTGAGAATGCAGGTATGCTGCAACGCAGCGGGTTCCGTTGCCCGAAATTTCGGCCTCTGAGCCGTCGGCATTGATCAAGCGGGCGCGGATATCCGCATCCTGCGCGGGGAAGAGCCACTCCACGCCGTCGGCACCGACACCATTGTGGCGATCACAAATGCGACGGCTGAAGGCGGGCAAGTCGGCGGGCGCGTGCAGGCCATCGATGATCAGGAAGTCGTTTCCGCAGGCGCTTGCCTTTACGAATGGGATTGTACCCACAGTTGCTTCGGATGATCCTGTCATTCGGACTGCACCGGGCCTAAGGCAACGACGGTCTCGAATTTTCCCGAAGATTGCAGGCCACGCAAAACGAGTTTCTGTTCCCGGCGAGTACCGGCGCATTCGAAACGAACGCGGACGTGCCGGGGAGTAGGCGCCACTTGCACATTAACCGGGAAAAAGTGCAACGGTTCCAGAACCTGATTGAGTTCCGTCCGGGTGGACTCGGCGCCAGCGCCGGCAACTTCGTATGCCCACACCATCCTCTTCAGGTTCATGGTGCGCTCGAGGGCCCCTAAAAATAGAAGGACGCCGACAACAAGAACCGTGGCCAGGATCGCAATCACGTACATGCCGCCGCCGACCGCCATTCCCACGGACGCGACCACGAAGATGGTTGAGGCCGTGGTAACGCCCGTGACCAGATCGGAGCGGGCATGAATGATCGAGCCCGCGCCGATGAAGCCGATTCCCGGGATGATCTGGGCCGCGATTCGTGTGTGATCGCCAGTGTGCAACCCCGCAAGCTGATCGGATAGCAGCGTGAAGATTGCCGCGCCCATGCAGATGAACAAATTCGTGCGCAGGCCCGCCGGGCTATGTTTGATTTCGCGTTCCAGCCCGATCAAGCCACCGAGGGCGGCGGCCAATGCGAGTTTTCCGAAATCACCGACGACGAGAGACATTATGGTTTTGAGCGGATTTGGTCGGATTCTACCATTGCTAAGTGCAGCTTCGAGTCTTAGAGGTCCGGCATCAGTTAACGCGGCTGATTACTCTTTAGGGTCCGGTAAATCGCGGCCTGTGGTTGACCCGTGACATGCAGGACTTCGAGTGGGACTAGTTCTTTCTGATTCACCGCCGATGCGACTGGGTCGTTGTCAAATGCGATCACGAAGTCTGCGTATTGTGCCGGATTGGCCAACGCGCGTTCCCAAAGCCCGCCAGGATCGGCGGGATGTTTCCAGGTGCGATGGTTTCCTTCGTTGATGACCTGGGAAAGCGAAATGCCGGCGCGCTGAAATGCTCCCACGTGGTCCCCCAGGTACATGAGGAAGGTTGAATCGGGAGGCATGAGCGCCAATGTGTTTGCGAGCGACTTTTCAAGGGCAATGCGAGATCGGGAGTTGATCACTGCTTCCTGAAAGCTGACCGGTCCAGCCCGCCAAACTTGTGCGTAACTTCCCGCAGACAACGCGACGAACACGATTGCGATCGCCAATCTTGTTTTTGTGCTCGCGGCGAACCGAATCAGGCCATAGGCTGCGACAGCAGTGAATATCGCAAACGCGGGCAGCATCTCGATGCCATAGCGAACGTTGTAGTGCGAGAACGGCCACCAGGTGGGAACAAACATCGGGACGCCGCTGTAGGCGATGGAAAGCATGTAGAAGGGAACGGGTACCCAAAACAAAAGCAGGGGCCAGAATTTCCTTTGGAACAACAGGACAACGGCGGTGCCAAAAAGAAGAGTACAGACCCAAAAGACTTGCATTCTGCCGGGAGCCACGTTCAACTCGGCGGCTTTGAAAAAATAATGAAATGCCACCGGCAAGTTGTCTGTTCCAGGGTGGGGAGGTGTTCCTGGAACAGCAGTTTTTTGCTCTATAGCTTTTGCAGAATATGGGCCGCTGGCGAATTCCAAAGGATTCCCGTAGACAGCGGCGTTGTAGGCGAGCCACAAGGCTGGTGCTGCGGCAGCCAACAGCACGAATTTCCTTGCGCCGGAGCGCAGCGCGGCAAAGCTTCGACGTGAGGCTAGGGCAAAAATCACGATGATCAATGTTGCAGCCAGGAACCAGCCGTCGTAGCGGGTGAGGCAAGCAGCGGCGACACAGAGTCCGCATCGCACTAGCGAGGTCTGGGTGTTCTTTCGGTCGCCGGAGCGACAGGAGGCCAGAGCCTGGCAAAAGAAAACCAGTGCCCAAATGAAAAAAGCCAGATAGATCGGCTCGGTCATGGCCGTGGTCTGCAAATACATCAAATTCGGATTGAACGCAAAGATCAGTGCGGCAAGCCACGGCGTAAAACGGATCCCGGCAGCATTTCCGCCCGCGGAAAACACGACTAGGGCGTGGACCAGCCGAAAAACTCCGATCACGCTCAGAACGTACGCGAACAGCGAAGGAATCGACCCACCAACTCCCGATTGCCAGAGCCACCGCAGCGTGAGAAACGGCAGCATCAGCAGATGCGGAAGCGGGAGCCAGACGGTCCCCAGTTGCAGCAACCCCGGAGTTCGCGAGTCGAAAACGCGGCGGGCAATGTTGATATGCGCGACGGCGTCGCCATAAAGGAGCAGGTCGCTGTGCCGCAGATAAAAAGAGAATGCCGCGATCGAAGTGATGGCGGCGATCTGTCCAACCAGCAGAATGTGGCTGGCGGGAGTGTTCGTTTTTTTCATTCCAGGTGCGTGAGTTCGCGGAAAATCTGTAAGCGGGCGTCAATTTCCTCCCGGCTGAGCGACTGCAGCCGTGCCGTGCCAAATTGTTCAACGGCAAATGATCCCATCACGCTTCCGTAGAATAACGCTCGCTTGATGATTTCGCGGTTTATGTCTTCCTGCGAGGCGATGTATCCCATGAAACCTCCGGCAAATGAGTCGCCCGCGCCGGTTGGATCCTTCACCTCTTCGATCGGTAGAGCAGGAGCTCGGAACGGATGCCGGCCCACGCCGAAGGCGCCTTCGCGGAAGAAAATCGTCGCGCCATACTCGCCATGTTTGATGACCAGCGCCTTTGGTCCCATGGCGAGGACCTTGTGGGCTGCGCGCGGAAGATTCGATTCACTCGCCAGCATCTTGGCTTCGGTGTCGTTAATCAGCAGGATGTCGACTAATTTCAGCGTCTCGCGAAGCTCTGAATTCGTGCTGCGAATCCAGTAATTCATGGTATCGCCGCCGGTGAGTTTCACGCCTGAGAGTTCACGGCGAACGGTGGCTTGCAGCGTGGGATGAATGTTCGCAAGGAAGAGGAAGTCAGAATTTTTGTACTCAACTGGAATGCGCGGGTGAAAGTCTTCAAAAACATTCAGATCAGTGAAGTCGGTCTTGGCCTCATTGATGTTGTCGAGATATTGACCGCCCCAGCGAAACGTCTTGCCTTTCGCGTGCTCGATGCCGCGGGTGTCAATGCCTCGTTTCTTGAGCACGGTTTCGTGCTCTCGAGTGAAGTCCTCGCCGACAACTCCGACTACCCGAACATCGGTGAAGTAGCTGGCGGCCAGCGCGAAATACGTGGCAGCGCCGCCGAGAAGATTGTCCGCTTTGCCGGATGGAGTGGCGACGTTATCGAATGCAACAGAACCGACGACAAGTATGCTCATGAGTTTGTTTTGAAATTATCGATCAGAGATATTTTTTGATTATCAGTTTCAGCTTCTCGCGCGTAGTCTGCGGAATTTTCGCACGATCGGTGAGAATGGCATGGGCCAGCGCCGATCCGCACTTGCAGCTACGCTCTCTCGGCATGGCGGCGACTGCTTCTCGTACCACATTGCAGGCATTCTCGGCATTTTTGGTCAGTACTGCGACGATCTGATCAACGGTTACTGAATCGTGGTGCGGATGCCAGCAATCGTAGTCGGTGACCATCGCGACCGTGACATAGCAGATCTCAGCCTCGCGCGCCAGTTTCGCTTCCTGCAGGTTGGTCATGCCAATCACGTCCATGCCCCAGGAGCGGTAAAGGTTCGATTCCGCCTTGGTCGAAAACTGCGGGCCCTCCATGCACAGATAGGTTCCGCCTCGCTTGCCGACCACCCCGGCCTTCTTGCACGCCGCTGTAACCGACTCCGACAACTGCGGGCACACGGGATCGGCGAACGCGATGTGCGCAACCACACCCTCCCCGAAAAATGTATCGACACGATGGCGCGTGCGATCGACGAATTGATCAGGAATCACGAATTCGAGCGGCTTGTGCTCTTCCTTCAGCGAACCGACGGCGGAAACCGAGAGGATACGCTCGACACCGAGCTGTTTGAACCCATAGATATTCGCGCGAAAATTGAGTTCGCTGGGAAGTACCCTGTGCCCGCGTCCGTGACGCGCCAGAAACGCGACCTTGCGGCCTGCAAGATTGCCTAGCACATAGGCGTCAGAAGGCGCGCCAAACGGAGTTTCAAGGGAATTCTCGCGAATGTCGGTGAGGCCGGGCATGGAGTAGAGGCCACTGCCGCCGATGATTCCGATTTCTGCTTCTGCCAAATTTTCTCTCGCGCTTGGGATGAAGACGAACGGAAATTATACCGGACGAAATTTGTGCGTAGAAAACTTAAGGCGCGACTTTTGCCGCGCCTTCGATCTTGCCTAGAGGAGTTTACTTCTTCTCTTCCGGCTTCAAATTCAGCGCCGCGGAGTTCATGCAATAACGCAGCCCCGTCGGACGCGGACCGTCATTGAAGACGTGCCCGAGGTGCGCATCGCACTTTGAGCAGCGAGCCTCGGTCCGCCGCATGCCGTGCGTGACATCCGAGTGTTCTTCAATCACGCCTTCAGCAACTGGCTTGTAGAAACTTGGCCAGCCGGTGCCGGATTCATATTTCGTCTCTGAACTGAACAGCGGCTGTCCGCAACAGACGCACGTGTACGTGCCGGCGTCTTTGGTCTTGTAGTACTTGCCGGTGAACGCGGGTTCTGTTCCGGCCTTGCGCGTGACGTAGTACTGCTCGGGGGACAATTCCTGCTGCCACTCAGAATCTGATTTTGTGATCTTCTCAGCAATTTTTTCAGTCATAGTAGAAAGCTCTCAGCTCTCAGCTTAAATCAAGGGCCACTAGTTTGATCCCTTCGGGTCGATATTGGATTCATTCCTGCTCCCCCCAAGCAGGATCCGCCAACCTATTGCTTTTCCTGACGCCTCATAGCTTAAAGCAGGCAGCTAAGTTACTTGACTTCGCCTTCTTTTCGCCTAAAATTGTCGGCATGGCAATCACCAAACGTCAGCGGCAGGTCTATGATTTCATCGCCGAGTTCGTCCAGCGGAATCAATATTCGCCTTCGTTTGAAGAAATCGGCGAAGGCCTAGGCCTGAGTTCGCTAGCAACGGTTCATAAGCACATCTCAAATCTTGAGAAAAAAGGTTTGCTCAATCGCGATTACAACCGCAGCCGCTCCATTGATTTGCTTCCCCCCAAGGGCCGCCTGAAGCAGGCGATGTCGGTGAATACCGGAATGGTGCTGCCGCTGCTGGGAAGAATTGCGGCCGGCCAGCCGATTGAAGCCATCGAGCGCCCCGAAACCATTTCACTCGCCGATTTTGTTCGCTCGAGGGAAGCCTTCGTCCTTGAAGTTCGCGGCGACTCCATGCAGGACGAAGCCATTCTCGACGGCGACTACGTTCTGGTTGAGAAAACCAAGATCGCGCACAACGGAGAGATCGTTGTTGCGCTGGTCGAGGGCACTGATGCCACGCTCAAGCGCTTCTACCGCGAAGGCGACAAGATCCGCCTGCAGCCGTCAAACGCAAAGATGAAGCCGATCATGGTTCCCGCTGCCGACGTGCAGATTCAGGGGAGAGTGATTGGGGTGCTGCGCAAATACTGATGATGAGCAATCGGAATACAAAAACGCCCGGGCCTGAAACCGGGCGTTTTCTCAATCCTGATTAGGAACTCGCTCAGCTGATGTGCTTTTCCAGACGCTTCTGGATCTGGTCTTTTGGAACGTAGCCGACGATCTGCTCCTGCACCTGGCCACCCTTGAAGAGCAGCAATGTGGGAATCCCGCGGACGTTGTAACGCATGGGGGTGGAGTTGTTTCGGTCCACATCCATCTTGCCGATCTTGACCTTGCCCTGGTACTCCGAGGCCAGCTCTTCTACGATGGGCGCGATCGCGCGGCACGGACCACACCATGCCGCCCAAAAGTCCACCAGTACCGGAGTTTCCGATTTCAGCACATCGTTGTCGAAGTTCGCATCTGTCACTTCAATGATTCCGTTTCCTGCCATGGGTCCTCATTCCTCCAACGCTTGTGCGCTGTCGTTATCCTAACACCGTATATTGGATGCGGTTGTGGCAAGAAGGTCGCAAGGAGCCCTCAGCCTTCAGCAAACCTCCCGCGGTTGTTAGACGACCGTTACTATTAACGACAAGATGCGTCGATGATCTCTTGCAAGTTCTCGGGTGCGGGTCGGAGGGAGATGATGGCCGAAATGGAGGTTTCTAGTGATTGATGACTGACGACTGAAGGCTGACGGCTAAAATTAAAAAAGCGCCCTGAACATTGTTCAGGACGCTCGGCAGCCCTCCCCCAGAACTGCCTCGAACGACTCCGATACTAGGGGAACGCTGCGGGAGTGTAAATGTCACTTCAGTAATTGAGCAGCACAGCAGTTGGTAATCAAGAAAAGTGCCTGATGGGCTACTTTAGTTGCCAATTTTTGCCACTATCGGAAGTGACCCAAATCTCGCCATTTGCGGTGCCGATCGAGCCATTTGAGGAATCGCTGAACGTGATCTGGGTGATATCGGAATTGAGTTTGTGAGTCCCAACCGCAGGTTCGACCTTCGTCCAATGTTCGCCCTGATCACCCGAGTGATACAAAGCGCCGGCGTTCCCGCCAACCCAAACGGCAAAGCCAATCGAGTTGATGACACGAAACGAGCCACCCTCCACCACAGGTATTGTCTGCCAGCTCTTTCCTCCATCAAGGGAACGTAGTACTCCACCTCCTGGTGAAAGCTGCCAGCTCGGAGTTGCTGGAACGGCGATCTTGGATTTCACGCCATACTCCGTATTTATCGAAACCGCGGGGGCGGTGCCGAAATAGACCTGTCCCGATTTGTCGAATTTCATCGCGGCCTTAGGCTTCGCGGTCATGTGCTTTAGAGGCGGACGGGATTTCGGCGGTGATTGGGTCGAAAAAGTGTCCTTTTCCGCGGTCAAAGAAGTTGCGCCCTGCTGCGCTGACTCACTTGCCGGTCCCGGTGAATTGAGCGCCGTTATCGCATTTTCACCTGAGTGCCTTGTAAACAGACCACGGTTGCTGATGAAAACACTTCCAATAATCACGAGTGACGCGGCCAAAGTTGCCCACCGGATTGCCAGCCGAGGACGCTTTCGCGAAATGGCAAAGCCAGGCTGAACCTCTGCGACTTCCGGCATCGCCAAATACAGGACTTCGCGGCAATCGCTGCAGGCTGCAAGGTGAGCCAGGAGAGAATCACGGTTTGACTTCGTCAAGCCGTTCTCTGCAAACGCTGCCAGTAGATCCGGATCAGGGTGAGGCTCGGAGCGTTGCGCTTGTAGCCATTCGGCAACGAATTTCTTAGTTTCCCTCATCTCCGGTTCATCCATTTGCTTAGCCACGCCCTTCCCCGGCGCCCAATTCTTTACTGGAGAACGCTCGAGTGACCGAATCTTGCGCCAAACTAGAGCGGATATCCAGCCGCAAGTCACGAACGTCAGTCGTAAGCGCTTCTTCGGCCTGTCTACGGCTCATTCCGGCGGCAAGCAAGTTTTTAAGGATCTGTCTCTTGACACTTTTTGTCAGTTTCTCGACCTTTCGACTGATGGTGGATTCGTGTACCGAGAGCACACGCGCAATTTCAGCCAGCGTGCGCTCATCGAGAAAGTACGAGGCAAGAATAAACCGGTCTTCGGAGGTCAACGAGCGTAGTACTTCATCCGTAGCTTGCTCCACTCGAGTATCGACCGGCGCGATTTCGGTTGCTGGAGCAGCAGGGAACTGGGCTCCTTCTTCGCACTCGCGATCGAGGCTCACTAGCCGCCGCTGTTTGCGATAGTGGTTGACATACTCCTGCGCCAGCACGGTGCGCAGCCAGCCTGCCAGTGATCCCCGTCCGCTATACGAAGAGAGTTTCGAGACGCGCTGTCCGTTGCGGGTCTGCGTTCCGTAAAGGTCGGCATAAACCGAGTCGGCCAGCTCTCTGCCGATTGAATCGTCGCGCGTGACTTGTCGCGCCGCATCGTAAAGCCTCTCTCGAAATCGCCCCATAAATACTCGCCACGCGTGTTCATTGCCTTGCGCACAGCCGCGAGCAAGCGCCAGGTCTTCGAGATGCAATTTCGCCCAGAATTGCAGCTTCTCTGCGGCCGATGCTTTTGGACAATTGCGAGTACCAATGTCATCCAGAATTGCCGCGAACCCGCCGACGTTAATCCCAAACTCTTCCGCGTGCGCGGAACGGTAGAGCTCCGCCAGAGATGGGTCGAGCTCTGCAGAGATGGCAAGATGTTCCAGGTTCTTCGGGGCCATGCCTTTTTTGAATGCTACCAATAATTAGACGCAAGAAGATGAAGTTGTGGTGTTTGGATCCAAGGCGGTCTGCGTGTTGGATCACGGAACGGCAACCTGAACTCGCCTTGAAAACCAGCCATCGCCATCCTGCACGAAACAGAGTGCATCTGAACTCCGGACAAGGACCGCGACGGCTTGCCGGCACAGACAAAGGCGAAAAAAAAGCATCATAAGAGGCAAGGCGACGATTTTCTCAAGCGGGAATTCGACCGCTCCGAAATTCTTCGTATCGTGGCCCTTGTTGCCCTTCTTGCATTTGCGACCCTCATTCTGGCGGGACTTTTCGCCCCTGGGCCACGCTACGCTCTCGCAAATCCGCCTCAGTCTGGCGTTGAAACGTCTGCCTTCCTCGACGAACTAGAGCCGCTCGTTAATTCGAAGATTACGCGCAACAACAGTTTTTATGTGCTCGAGAACGGGGAGAATTTTTATGCTGCGGAATTGGATGCCATGCGCCATGCGCAGCACAGCATCGATCTCGAGGCCTATATCTTTCATAAGGGCAAGCTAACCCGCCAGGTTGTGGACATTCTGACCGAACGGGCAAAGGCCGGAGTGCATGTCAATCTGGTGATCGACTCTATGGGCAGCTTTTCGACACGCAAGAGCTACTTCAAGCGGCTGAAAGCTGGGGGTGGAAAGGTCGAGTGGTATCACCGGTTGCGGCTGCACAATTGGTTCCTCAGCAACAATCGCACCCACCGTGAGATCACAGTCGTGGACGGCCGTATCGCATTCGTAGGAGGCGCTGGCTATGCCGACTGGTGGGCATACGCGTCGAAAGACGAACCGCGCTGGCGTGACACCATGGTGCGCGTGCAAGGCGATGCGGTACGAGCAATTCAGGGCACGTTCAGTGAAAACTGGCTTGAAGCTTCGGGCGAGATTATCGACGGGCCAGACTATTTTCCGCCTCTTCCCAACGATGCCGGGCACACGACGGCGCTCGTGATCACCAGCACTCCATCCGCGGGTGGTTCGACTCGGGCGCGAGTCCTGTTTCAGGTGATGTTTGCAGCTGCTCGGAAATCCATTTTCATCAATACGCCGTATTTTCTTCCCGACCGCAGCATGCTCGCCGACCTGGAGCACGCGCGCCGCCGTGGCGTGACCGTCAGGATCGTTGTTCCCGGTAAACATGCGGACCACACACTGACCCGCAGTTCAGGGCGTAGCGCATATGGTGACTTGTTGAAGGCGGGTGCGGACATCTACGAATATGAACCGTCAATGATTCACGCCAAGATTGCCATTATTGATGGAGTGTGGAGCATCGTCGGTTCAACCAACATGGATTCACGTTCGTTCGGAATCAACGACGAGATCAATGTCGCGATACAGAATCCGGAAATAGCGGCGCGGCTGACGCAGGTGTTTGAAGAAGATGTGTCGCATGCGCGGCACGTCACGTTGGCCGAGTGGAACAGCCGCGGCCTCATCGAACGCGGGCTCGAAGACATTGGCTGGGTCTTCGCACGCCAGCAATGAATGGCCACAAATGAGAGGCCGGATTTGTATAGCTACCTACAACGTGCACAAATGCCGCGGGCTTGATCGGCGTACCCGGCCCGAACGCATTGCCAAGGTCATCTCCCAACTCGATGCCGACGTTGTCGCAATCCAGGAAATTCTGGATGTGCGGGACGGACGACGTGAATTTGACCAGGTGCGGCGAATTCAGTCTGTGCTGGAAGGCTACGAATTCTGCTTTGGCGAGAACCGCACCCTGCACGGCGGCGGCTACGGAAATCTTACGATAACTCGATTTCCAATAAAAAAATGCGAGAACTACGACATCACCTGGCGGCATCGTGAGCGCCGCGGATGTTTGCGTTCTGATCTAGTTCTTCCGAACGGTGGCGTGCTGCATCTTTTTAACGTTCACCTCGGCACGAGCTGCGTGGAACGGCGGCACCAGGCAAGAAAATTACTGAGCAACGCGGTGCTGAATCGTCGGTATCCGGGTCCCAAGATCGTGGTCGGAGACTTCAACGAATGGACGCGCGGCTTGGCCTCTCGCCTGATGGGAGAGGCGTTCGAGTCGATTGAACCGCGTACCGTTCTACGATATCCGCGCACGTACCCGGGAATCTTCCCCGTGCTGCACCTTGATCACTTTTATTACGACCAACAGCTTAGGCTGGCAAGTTTCCGTGTTCACCGCAGCCGCGCAGCGCTGGTGGCTTCCGATCACCTTCCGCTCGTGGCGAGGTTTGAGATCAGCTAGTGGCGGCCTCGGGGTCACCGCTTTACTTCCTTTCGTGCTGCGCGTCTGAAATAATAAATTTCGATTTTCTGCTCTTCAGTAGCGTGGGCGCGTAGCTCAACCGGATAGAGCATCGGATTTCTAATCCGAGGGTTGCAGGTTCAAGTCCTGCCGCGCCTACCAGTCCCCGACCGTGGTAATGTTCCTCCAGTCGAAGTTGGCCAATAGACTTGGACGAAGGAATACACCATGCGAACTTTCGTATCTTGGCTCGCGCTCTTCGTGGCGGGATTATTGATTGGATTTATCCCACAGTATTTAAAAGCCCGCGATCTTAAGCGGCAGGTCAATGTGTGCAACGCCGCGTTCCAGCTTGGCGAGGCCCGGCGACTGGCGACCCTGACGTACGTTTCAGCGACTCAGTTGAACTATGGCAATGCTTCTGGATATGCCAACCAGTTTTTCGACCGCGTACGTCAGATCGCCGCTTCCACCTCGGACGCGAGCGGGCGATCCATGCTGACGGATGTGCTTTCCGCCCGCGATAAAGTAATGGACGATCTTTCTAAAGGAAATCCGCAAGTCGTAAGCGAATTGCAGCCGATAGTGCTGGAAATTGAGGGTGCGAAATAGTAAGTAGTCGCACTTAACGAAGCAGGGCCGTGAAGCCCGCCTGCTCGAAATGACGATCGTGCGTGATTGCTGCCGAGGTCGAACTCTGTTCCATGATGTCGAAACTCGCACAATCTGTAATGCTCCAGCTTTTGTCGGCTGCTCTCCGGTATCGATGCAGCGCATTTTCAAATTGATGCGTAGTCTGTGGTATGACTATGACCTGCCGATTTGATCGGAGCGCATCTACTATCTGAATTGCCTTTCCTCGCATGTATTCACCAGAACTGGCAAACCCATTCAGTATTTCAACGAGAACCATCTCAGTCGTCACAATCTGATGCCCTGCAAATCGCCGAGCCAGCGTTAGAGCTTTTTGGTGCAAGTCGTCATGGGGATTCAATAAAGCGATCCAGTAGCTTGAGTCCGCGAATACTCGCATCATTTACCTGTCTTCATCTTGTACAAGTAGCGGTCAAGATTTTTCGAAAGATCAGAAGGAATCTTCGCCAATTCACTTTCTGGTATCTCATTTGCGATCCGCAGGATTACATCTGCAATGGGGGTGGTTTCCGTCGGCGTTACATTCGCTTGGTTCTTGCCGATGTCCCGGGCATAGCGAGTTTCAAACCCGAGCCTTTCGAGAATGGCGACAGCTTGGTGAGAGTTTGTTGGATCGTTGGGGGCTACACCAGCCGCTTCCAGGACTAACGGTCGGGCGGGCAACTCCCGATTACCTATTACGACCCGCCATTTCGGCATTTTCTTCGTCCACCGAAAGCCGCTGGCCGTTTTTAGAACCTCCTCGCGTGAGAGCTCTTTAGGGCTTCGCATCATAGTAATATTAAACTTATTATTATTATTGTCAATTGAGAGCCGTTTCGCGCTCACGTGTGGATACTTAATCCTTCAACGGCACCAGCAACTGGTCGCCGCGGCAAAAGGTTGCGACCCGCTCGAGCTCACCTCTGCGGTTTGGAAGGGTCATTACCGGTCCATAGCAAAATACAGCATGACCAGTGCGGGCAAAGTACCATTGCCCGCGTTTGTGTTGCGCGCTGGTCGCCTGCTGGAGAAAGTGGGGCTCAGGCCGGGATTGTGCGGCGCGTGGAACCTGGGAGACGGGAAGAGAAGCCAACAGCAAAATTGCGACTTTCATTTGTACCTACCTGAACCAGCTACCTAGATCGAAAAATTCACTCGCCTCTGGTCAGACGGATCGGTCAGCTCAGCGGGGGGCGGTAATGGTTTCTGTGTTTTCCGAGCCTTTCGATCAGTTTTCCCATTGGCGTGCGGACCGGGCCGGCTCGACTGAACCTGATCTGTTTGCACCGGCGTTGACTGCACCTGATTTGACTGCGCCTGATTTGAGCCACCCTGAGTTGACGGAGCCTTCGCTGCAGAGCGTCCACTGGCCGAGCTTCCAAATTCAACGGCGATGTCATTCTGACTGCTTGAATGCTTTGGTAGCGTTGCCGCGTGCCTGTGGAGCTTGCTCAAGGAGATGTTGTCCGCAAACAAGAGGTGAATCAGGCTGCGCTGTGAGTCGATGGTCTTGTCTTGCATGAGGACCAGCTTGATCAGCATTCCGTATGAAATCGCAAACAGCACGACCAGCAGTGGAAGCGCGGTGAGCTTGCGTTTCCCTTTATCTGACGAAGATTCGGCTAGGCCCATTTCACCCTTCCCAACGGCGCTCCCCTGGTAAAGCAGCTTGGGCACCGATGCGTGCACGCGGCCCCCGTCTTAGAATCAAGGCTTTACGGTTGAGTTGCTGGGCCCGGAATCCCATGAAATGCAACCCGTTTCACATAGATGGTAACCAGGTGTGTTACGGCGGTAAGTTGTGCTCTCTGCTGCCCACGCCGGCAACCTTGGGTAAGCGGAAATCCGGTTTTGGTTTATTGCGGCGATCAAAAATTGCGATTGGACAGTCGCCGCCGGCCGCCAATACCGTCTAGCTATGGGTCCTTCCATTCCTGCTGAAGATTCGCGCGTGGATGTGCTGCACCATACTGTCAGCCGTATCGCTGCTGCTGATGGTTTTCATCAGGCACTCGACCGGGTCCTCGATTTTGCGGTCGAGGTTGTGAAATGCGATTCCTGCTTCATTTACGTTCTTGAGGGACCGGATCTGGTACTGAGAGCCTCCAAGAACCCACATCACGAACTGGTAGATAACCTGAAACTCCGCCTGGGACAAGGAATAACCGGCTGGGTTGCAGAGCATCGAGAGCCTGTCGCAGTGTTTTCTGAAGCCTACAAAGACCCCCGTTTCAACCGCTTCAACGAACTGCCGGAGGACCGGTATGAAGCTTTTCTCTCGGTACCGCTGCTATCGAGGGGCAAAGTGGTTGGAGTCATGAACCTGCAGCACCGCGAGCCACATCTTTACAGCCCGCGTGATATTCGCTTGCTTTCGACCATCGGGTTTCTCGCCGGAGCAGAAATTGAAATGGTTCGGCTCGAGGCGGCTAACTCCAATCTTTCACAGCAGCTTGAGACGAGAAAACTGGTTGAACGTGCCAAAGGCATTCTGCAACGCGATCTCGGCCTGACTGAGGAGCAGGCGTACCTGAGCATTCAACGTCAGAGCCGTCAAAAACGCAGGACGATGAAGGAGATTGCCGAAGCAATTGTCCTGAGCGAAGAAGTAAAAAGCAGCTCGCGGGCCAAGTAAGGCCCTGCATTTTGCAAACATTGAGCTGTGTATTGAGAGTGCGGTGAAATTAATTTTTATTTGCGACCTTCGCGGTTAAAGTCTTTACCGCAAAGGTCGCTAAGATTTCGCAAAGCCCGCAAAGGGTTGCTCATTGTTGCGGCTGCGTAGTTTGGGTTTGCACGTCAGCTCGCTGGCCCACAAACGGCACCTGTGGCATATGGGTCACTTGCGCGCGCTCGGCGTCTTGTACCAGAATCCCCGCGTTTTCAAGGAGCAGTCCAGTAGCGCGGTCTAGTTCGACGCGTGACTTTTCGTAGGCGGCCTGTGCCGAAACCAGAGTCGATTCGGTGCTCGTGAGAGACGCTTGCATCTGCAACACATTGGTCGGGTTTGAAACTCCCGCCTGCAGTTTCTTCTGCTCGGCGTCCAGAGTTTGCCGTGCCAGGTTCACCGCAGCTTGTGCCGCGTCTACACTTGCCCGGTTCTGTTGCACGTCGAATTGCGCATTTCTCACTTCGATGCGCACCTGATTTTCAAGCTGCTGCAAACGCACCTGCGCCTGGCGCAGTTCAAGCTGGGCGCGCACCTGGTTTGCCTGCGCGGTCCGGTTCAGAATGGGCACGTTGAGCGTAATTCCCATTCCTTTATCTGGAGCTGTCGAACTCGTCAATTGACTCAAGGTGTCGCCGTAGCCTACGGAACCAGAGAGAAATTGCGAAGGAATGCGGTTCTGGTTGATGCAAATCCCCGAGCTGCCGGCTCCGCCACCGGCCGGGCAGAAGCTGGCATTGGGGCTCAGGCTGCCGCCAAGCCCGCTGCCTCCGTAGTACGCATACAGGCTCAAGCTGGGCAGCATGGCGTTGCGTACAGCCTTGTTGCTGATGTCTCGATTCGAGAGATCAATGCGCGACTCAGCCAGCTCCGCTCGGTGTTGAAGTGCTTCGTTAATCAAATCATCGGTCGGTAAAATCGGCTCCTGCTGAGGCAACTGAATCACCGAAGTAGGAACTACCTCTGCACCGGCCAGAAGAGAATCCTGCAGATTTCTGCTTAAGGCATTTTTCATTAATAGTTCCTGCAACTCGAGATTGGTTTGCGCGACGGTCAGCGCTTCGCGGTTGCTGGCAACCGTGCTTTGCGCGCTCACCACCTGGATCGGCGGCATGGTTCCCACCTGCACCGCTTTTTCATTGTCATTAAGAGTCTTCTGCGCGAAGGTCAGCGCCTCCTGCTGCACGCGCACATTCTCAAATGCGTAAACCAGGTTCCAATAAAGATTCTCGATCTGATCCACGGTGGTGATTACTTGCAGCCGGAACGCCACGTCGGAAATCTCACGGTTGTTCTTGGCAATTCGAATAAAGCGCGTGTTTGGCAGAAATCCGAAACCCTGCAGCAGCTCCTGCGTCACCCGAAACTGGAAGTTAGAGCCGATCGTGGGACTCAATGCGCTGAGGGGATTGTCGGTCGTCACGTGATTGTTGTTGAAGCCGACGAGCAGGTTTGTGCCAGTGTGAAACGCTTGCTGGTAAGAAATGTTGGCCGTGCCTGTGTTGGTGTTGGTGACAGCCTTCCCGCTTAAAGCGCTGCTTGAGAGCGTGTAGTCACGGTCCATCTGAAACGTCCCACTTATCGATGGATCGAAGCTCGGAATTGAGGGGCCGATTCCGAGTGTCGAGCTGACCAATCCGTTGGTGCCGGTGCCCGCGCCTCCAGCGGCGATGCTGGTGCCTCCGGAACCTGAACCTACGGTTCCACTTAAACCTCCTACTCCGCCACCTGGCGTGTTCTGAATAATGCCAGTATTCACGCCCAGGATGTTGGAACCCGCTCGCGCGCGCAGAATATCGGTATCTGCAATGTTCAGGTTGTAGCGGGCGAGTTCGAGGTCGAGATTGTTCTCGAGCGCGAGAGCGATGGCGTCATCCATGGAAAGATACAGCTTGCCGTCGCGCATGAGTTGATCGATCCGGGGACGATTCGCCAGGTCCGCTTCGGGCACGCTGCGCGATTTATAAGGAGCCAGCACATTGGGAAAAGGCTTGACCGATTTTGAATAGTCATGCGCGCTGTACGACTGCGGTTGAGGCGTTGCAGGTTGTTTTGCTGCTGGACTCTCGGCCGCTGATGGTTGCTGTGACCATGCGGGCGGAGCAAGCACAAATGCGAACGCAAAAAAGGGAATCACGCGGAGGTTGACCTTCAAGCCTGACATGGAGATTGTTCCTCTCATTGAGCGGGTCTTTTCAGAGTTTTCGACCAAAGTTGGATGCAGGAATTGGACACGAATCGCAAACGCGTTCAGCCAGCACGACCTCAATCGCGCTATTCGATTTCGCATGGATGATAGGTATCGTTGCTGTCCACAATGCTGATACAGGGACATCTCAGTGTAGATTCACTGAGCGGCGAGCGGACTGTAAAGAATTATAAAAACGGCCAGCGCTGGAGCGCTGGCCGGTTATGAAATTCCACTTTATGTTTGGCTATGGCTGCTGTGACGGTTGCTGAGCCGACGGCTGATTGTCGTTAGTCGAGGACATGACCGAGCTCGCATCCTGTCTTGGCGCCACGAAGGGAACTTTCGGCATGTGGCTCACTTCACCCTTCACTGCGTCGTCCATGACGATTCCGGCGTGTTCGAGCAGCAATCCAGTGGCTCGATCAAGTTCCACCTCAGCTTTCTCATAGGCCGCTTCGGCTGATACGAGTTGCGACTGGGCAGTCGCCAACTGAGATTGATAGTTCAGCACGTTCGTGCTCGTCGATGCGCCCAAATTGTACTTCTTCTGTTCCGCTTCAAGAGATTGCCTGGCCAGGTCAACAGCAGCTTGCGCGGCCTGCACGGAAGCGTGATTTTGGGTCACGGTGAATTGCGCATTGCGGACTTCAATGCGTACCTGATTTTCAATCTGCTGCATACGCATCTCAGCCTGGCGATATTCGAGCTGGCTGCGGACCTGCAACGCCTGTGCTGCACGGTTGCGGATCGGGATGCTTAGCGTCACCCCAATCCCCTTGTCGGGAGCCGTGGAATTCACCAGATCGTTGAGGGTAGAGACATATGAGGTTGGAGGCACCGGTGTAAAGGTGCTTTGACCCGTGTTCGGATCTTTGCAGAATGATGAGTTCGGCTGCTGTACGCAAATATAGTTCGGGTTCTGCGCGCCGCCGATGCCAGATCCGTCGTAGTAAGCGAATAAATCAAGGCTGGGCAACAGTGCGTTCTTAAGCGCACGAGCGCTGATGTCCCGGTTCACAAGATCAATTCGTGACTCTGCCAGGTCAGGTCTGTGCTGCAAGGCTTCGTTCACCAGATCTTCGGTCGGAACCACCGGCTCCTGCTGCGGTAATGCCATAGTTGTGGTCGGGATTACTTCCGCATTTGCTAGTTGGGGGTCCTGCAGGCTGCGGCTCAAAGCATTTTTCATCAGGAGCTGCTGAAGATCGAGATTGGTTTGCGCCTGCACCAGATTTTGCTGGTCTAACGCCACGGTATTCTGCGCCCGCACTACTTCGATCGGCGCAAGGCTGCCGATCTGCACCTGCTTCTGGTTGTCGCCGAGTGTCTTCTGCGCGAATGCAAGCGCTTCCTGCTGTACCTTCACGTTCTCGTAGGCGTAAACGAGGTTCCAGTAAAGATTCTCGATCTGATCGACGGTGGTCATGATCTGCAGCCGGAAGGCAACATCAGTGATTTCGCGGTTGTTTTTGCTGATACGAATCAAGCGGTCATTCGGCAGGAATCCAAAGCCCTGAAGGATGTGTTGCGTCAGCTTAAATTGAAATCCGGAGTTGATTGCAGGGCTCACTGTCGTAAACAGGCTGTTTGTGGTTTGTCGTGAGTTTGTGAATCCCACAGACATGTTCGTGCCCCACTGAAATCCCTGGGCGTAGCTCAAGTTTGCGGTCTGGGTGTTCTGCGCAGTACCCACGAAAGGACTGGTTGGAATGAAACTCGCATGATCAAACTGCACCGTCCCGCTAACGATTGGGTCAAAGCTGGTAATGAATGGACCGAATCCCTCCGAGGTGCTGACGATTCCAGAGGTTCCAGCGCCAATTCCTCCTGCACCGGGGGCCGTACCTCCAGGGCCGGATCCCACGGTGCCGCTCAAGCCTCCAACACCTCCTCCGGGAGTGTTCTGCACGACGCTGGTGTTTACGCCAAGAATTTGGTTTGAACCTGACTTGGCGCGCAGCACGTCCGTGTCGGCGATCCCGAAGTTGTAGCGGGCAATCCCGATATCCAGATTGTTTTCGAGGGCGAGCGCAACCGCGTCATCCATCGAAAGGTAAATCTTGCCGTTGCGCATTAGCTGGTCAATGCGTGGCGTGTTGGTCAAGTCCGGAGCAGGAATGTCCCGCGAGGTGTAGGGTGCGATTACGTTCGGAAAGGCGCGCTTCGGCTTCGAGTAGTCGGTCACGACAAATTGGTGTTGGTTTGAACTCGGCGCCTGCGGAAGCGCGGACTGCTGGGCCATTCCACCCTGGCTCGGTGTACCCGCGCTTTGCGCGTCTTGCGCCCAAAGACTCAATGGGAATGCGGCCAGCAAAATCAATGCAATAAGACGTTGGAAGGCACACCTCAACGAAGACAAATACATTCGGTTCTCTCCATTACTTCTCGTGGTGTTGCGGACGCGGAGTCCTGGGTCTGCAATCTCTTGCTTACGAACCTTGGTCATTCTCTAATACGACAAAATTTCCATTGCGGTTCCAGGTTTTGCCATCCGGTCCAAGGCGCAAACGGGTTAGAAACTGCAACGGGAGCCATGATTTGAAGTGAACGCAACAGTATAGCCGAGCATTCGCGTCAGCTATGTCCAACTGAGTTACACACTTAGTTGTAATCTTGGATGCAGCTTCACCTCTGAAGATTCGATTTCTGCATGCGCAATTTCAAACTGACGCTAGCCTACGACGGCACCGATTTCTCTGGATGGCAGGTGCAGCCGGATGCTCAAACCGTCCAGGGTACACTCGGCCTGGCAATTGGACGGGTCACGGGCGAAAAAGTACTGCCCCAAGGCTCCGGACGAACCGACGCGGGAGTGCACGCTCTCGGTCAGGTTGCGACATTTGAGAGTATGTCGGTGATTCCTGTCGTCAACCTGGTGAGTGCGCTGAACGATATTTTGCCGGTATCGATCCGCGTAATCTCTGCCGAAGAAGTCGCGCCGGATTTTCACGCCCGGAAATCGGCGAAGGCGAAAAGTTACCGGTATCGAATTCTCCGTGAGGCGATTTGTCCACCATTTCTGGCTCGCTATGTTTGGCACTATCCCTATCCGCTCGACGAAGCAGCGATTTTTGGAGCTGCTTCGGCGATTGAAGGCGAGCATGATTTCACTTCATTTGCAGCCGTCGATCCGGAACGCGGGCGAGGAGAGCCTGTGTCGAATGTACGCCGCATTTTCTTTTCCCAGTGGCGGCGAGAGTCCTCCGAATTGATATACGAGGTTCGAGGTAGGGGATTTCTTCACCATATGGTGAGGAATCTGGTTGGGACCTTCTTGCTGGTGGGAAAGGGAACACTAAAGAAAGCAGATATTGTAGATATTCTTGCCAGGAAAGATCGCTCGGCAGCCGGTGCAACTGCTCCGGCCGCCGGCTTGTATCTCGTCAGCGTCGAGTACTAAACAGAACCAAAGACCGTTGTTTTTAGTGATGCTGCTCGTAGTAGCGTTCGCCCTCCTGCGTTTGCTGGAGCGCCTCATCCACCAGTTGCATGGCCTTCTCACGATAGCCGCCCTTGTTGGCTGTGGCCTTTTCCAGTTCTGCTTTCGCCTGCTCCAGGTGTCCGATGGCGGCGCTCATATGCGGCTCATGCCTCGCCATCTCACGGGTTTGGGCATGAACTGACGAATACCATCCAAGGCCCATCAGTAGTACCAACACACTCAATCCAGCAATCAATCTGTCGCGCATACTTCCTCCAGTTCGGAAAATTGAACGCGCTGTGAGACGGTTCTGTCCATGCGCGGGTTGCTTCTGATCAGCGCTCTCTTGAGTGTCTGCTACACTGTCTCGCTCATATTCCACTCAGGAGAAGTCTTAGAGATGAAATACGTTGTGGGAATCGATGTTGGCACGGGGGGAACGCGCGCTGTGCTGGCGGGACCGGACGGCGAAATTGTCGGCTCTGCCACTTGTGAGCACGTGCCATTTGCTTCGCCCAAGATTGGCTGGGCAGAGCAGGACCCACGCGACTGGTATAAGGCGACCGGCACGGCCATTCGCGAGGTCATCGCCTCGGCTCGGGTAGATGCCAACGATATAGCCGCCGTGGGTCTCGCCGGACAAATGCATGGAGCCGTGCTCCTCGACGAGAATGACCAGGTCCTGCGGCCAGCACTCATATGGTGCGACCAGCGCACCCAGGCGCAATGCGAGTGGCTCAATTCGAAGATCGGCGAGGGGAAAATCATCGAGCTCACCTGCAATCCTGCGCTCACGAATTTCACTTTGACGAAACTGCTTTGGGTGCGCGACAACGAGCCTGAAATCTGGAAACGCTTCCGGCGCGTTTTGCTTCCCAAAGATTACGTCCGGATGCGCCTTACCGGAGAATATGCAATGGATGTTGCGGAAGCATCCGGAACGCTGATGCTCGATGTGGCGCGCCGCCGCTGGTCGGAGGAGATGATGTCCGCGGCGGGTCTTCCTATGAGCTGCCTGCCAAAGCTTTACGAGTCATCAGAAGTCTGTGGCCGCATTAACGCGGAGGGCGCTGCCCATACCGGGCTGAAGCAGGGAACTCCCGTGGTCGCGGGTGCTGGGGACCAGGCGGGTGGGGCAGTAGGAATGGGGATTGTTCGGGCCGGAGCGGTGAGCGCAACCATTGGGACTTCGGGTGTAGTCTTTGCCGCAACTGACACCCCAGCTATGGATCCCCAAGGTCGTGTTCATACTTTTTGCCATGCCGTCCCCGGGCGCTGGCATGTGATGGGCGTCACGCAGGCTGCGGGATTATCTTTTCGCTGGCTTCGGGATCTGTTGCGCAGCTCCATCAATAGCCTCTCTTACGACGACCTCACCCGCGAAGCCGCAACCGTTCCGGCGGGCTCCGACGGTGTGCTTTGGGCGCCGTACCTGATGGGCGAGCGCACTCCGCACCTCGACCCTAACGCCCGTGGAACTCTGACCGGACTTGCAGCAAGCCACACTCGTGCACACGTTACGCGGGCGGTATTAGAAGGTGTGGCGTTCAGTCTGAAAGATACGTTCTCCCTGTTCGAAGAAATGAAAGTTCCCGTCCGGAAGGTTCGGCTGGGCGGCGGCGGCGCGCGTTCGCCGTTGTGGAGACAGATCCAGGCCGATGTCTATGAGCACGAAGTTGAGATATTGGCTGCGGAAGAGGGCGCTGCTTATGGCGGCGCGCTGCTGGCGGGTGTCGGCGCCAAGTTCTGGAATTCGGTCGATGAAGCGTGTGACGCAGTGGTGAAAGTCCAGCAGCGGGTTGCTCCGAACTCGAAAGCCATGAATGCGCTGAACGCTCAGTACGAGAACTTTCGCCGCCTCTATCCCGCATTGAAGCCGTTGTTTGCGCAGATAACCGCGGGCGCATAGGCGGACTTCGCCTGTTATCGTTAATTATGGTTGAGGTAGCTTGCAGTGGTCTGCTCTTTGATCTCGATGGCGTGCTGGTTGACTCCACTCCGGCCGTAGCCCGTGTATGGGCAAAATGGGCGGTAGCCCACGGATTTGATCCCGAAGCAATCGTTAAGAAGGCGCATGGCCGGCCGAGCATTGCCACCATTCGTGACCTTCTGCCTGGATGTGATGCCGTCAAGGAAAATGAGGTCGTTCTGCGCGGCGAAATTGAAGATACCGAGGGTGTAGTTCCTCTTCGCGGTGCGCGTGAGCTGCTGAACTCCATCCCCGACGGCCAGTGGGCCCTGGTTACGTCCTGCTCCCGGCCCCTGGCTGAAGTGCGTTTACGAACTGCGGGACTGCCGGTTCCGATCCGTATGATCACAAGCGACGATGTGCGGAACGGGAAGCCGGATCCGGAGCCTTATGCAAAAGGGGCTTCGCTCCTCGGCGTTCCGGCGGCGAAATGCGTTGTATTCGAAGACGCACCGGCCGGAATCCGTTCCGGCAAGGCGTCTGGCGCGCTTGTGATTGCACTCACCAGCACGTCACCTCCAGATGAACTGGAGGAGGCTGGGGCGGACTGGGTCATTTCGGGGTACGACCAACTCTCTCTTGCAGTGCTGGACCACGGGTCAACTTCGCTCAAGCTTATGCTGCGCCAGTAAAGCGCCCCTCGATCGTCCGCTTTCTTGTAAAAAGATTGTCAATCGAGGGGGTACGCTGCCAGCCCAAGGCTAGCAAAGTAGTACCCTTGAATGTAGTTCTCCCAACTCCCGGGACCGCGAGAATAAAAGGGGCATCGATGCTGCGCTTGGCCGAGAATCCAACTTCACCTTCAATCCAATCCAACCCTCACAAATTCCAGCAGCGCATTGGTTCCGTGGGCGCGGAGCGAATTTTAGTGGTCGAGGACGATCAAGCGGTACAAAAGGCCTTACGCCGGTTGTTTGAAGCCGAAGGCTATGCAGTACAAGTGGCGCCCGATGGGAATGCCGCGATCGAGATATTCCGCGGGTCGGCGCCTTCGGCGGTTGTGCTCGATCTCCGTCTTCCCGGTCTCTCCGGGCGCGAGGTTTGCCGCGAGTTCAAACAGCATTCGCCGGCTGTTCCTATTATTGTCCTCAGCGCCACAACTGACGTGTCCGACAAGGTGCTCCTCCTGGAACTCGGCGCGGATGACTACGTAACGAAACCGTTCAGCCCTCGCGAGCTGCTGGCGCGCATGCGGGTTGCGTTACGCCGAACTGTTCACCCCGTCGCGACCGAGAAGTTTTCGTTCGCGGAAATTTCAATAGACTTCACCAAGATGGAAGTGATTCGCGAAGGCAAGGCGATTGCTCTCACCGCACAGGAATTCAAAACGCTGAAATTCATGGTGCAAAACCCTGAGCGCGTAATCACCCGCGACGAACTGCTGAACGAAGTCTGGGGCTATCACAACTATCCCTCCACCCGCACTGTCGACAACCACATCCTCAAACTGCGTCAGAAGCTGGAGAAAGATCCGGCGAATCCTGTGCACTTCCGCACCGTGCATGGAGTAGGCTATAAATTTGTTGCCTGAATCTTCTCCCCGCGCAAAGGTCTTATGGTAACCATCCGGCTGAGAACCAAATTTCTGTTGTCCATGGTTCTGATCTCGGCCGGCTTGACCTGCCTGAGTCTCTTATTGGTCAGGCAGAGTTTGCAATCGCAGGTTCGTGACGACATCTTTACCGAGTTGAGGAATTCTGTCAGCACATTCCAAAGCTTCCGCCAGGAGCAGGAAGTCACATTAAGCCACTCCGCAGATTTGCTGGCTGACCTGCCGAACCTTCGTGCCCTGATGACCACAAATCACGAGGCGACCATCCAGGATGCGTCGATTTCCTTGTGGCAGCTCGCAGGCAGCGACTTGTTCATGCTTGCCAATCGTGACGGCAAAATTGTGGCCCTGCACACGAGTGCCCGCGATTTTACCTGGGACATGGCGCAACACTCATTCACCGGGTCATTGGAGCGCCAGGAAAGTTGGTGGTTCGGTGCGAAACATTTGTATGAAGTCTTTCTGAAGCCAATCTATTTTGGTCCCGCTTCTGCTGACCGGTTGCTTGGGTTTCTAGTAGTGGGGCGTGAGATCGATCAGCATGTGGCTGCGCAAATCGGACGCGTGGCAAGCAGCAAGGTTGTTTTTTACTACGGCGACATTATCGTCACCAGCACGCTCTCGCCGACCAAACAGATGGAGTTGATGCGATGGACGTTGCCGGCTTCCGAGACTTCAAGGCCTGAATCTTTGGAGCTGGGGAGCGAGCGTTTTCTTGCCACCACCGTTGACCTTCCTCCCAAAGGTGATCCCAGCGTGCGCCTGGTCGTCCTCAAATCGTACGATCAGGCAACCGCGTTCTTACGGCGCATCAACCGCTTGCTGCTGGTGCTCGGCCTCATCGCCGTCGCGATCGGCAGCGGTCTGGTGTTCTTCATTTCCCACACTTTTACTCAGCCGCTTTCAAAACTGCTGGCCGGGGTTTCCGCGCTCGAACATGGTGACTTCACCTATGCACTCGACGCCAAGGGCGGAGATGAAGCCGCCGAACTGACCCGCGCCTTCGACCGCATGCGCGAGAGCCTGGCCCGTACCCAACAGAACCTGCTTGAATCGGAACGGCTGGCCACGATTGGACGAATGGCGAGCTCGATTTCTCACGATCTACGGCACTCCTTAGCAGCCATCGTGGCCAACGCCGAATTTCTTTGTGAGCCGCACCTGAGTAGCGGACAACGGGAAGAGTTGTACCAGGAGGTACGGGCGGGCGTGGTGCGCATGACGGAACTGATTGACTCGCTGCTCGAGTTCTCCCGCACTCCCGCTTCCCTGCGACCCATCTACGGCGGCCTGCAGAACACAATTAACGCTGCTATTGAAACCGTGAAGTCAAATCCTCAATTTCGGGAGATACGTATCTCTGTCAAGCGCAGCGGAAATGTCGAAGGATGGTTCGATCATCGGAAGCTGGAACGCGCCTTTTTCAATCTTCTTCTCAATGCGTGCGAGTCTGTGGACAGGCAGACCGGACGAGTGGATGTGCTGCTTAGCGAGCTTCCCGACAGCGTTGAAGCGAAAGTCTCCGATAACGGGCACGGAATTCCAGAGCCGGTGCGCACTACTTTGTTTGACCCGTTTGTGAGTCAAGGCAAAGAAAACGGCACCGGTCTGGGGCTGACAGTCGTACAGAAGATCGTCCAAGATCACGGTGGAGAAGTGGTGGTTGAGAAGACATCGCCGGAAGGCACTACCTTCCGCGTAGTTGTTCCGCGTCCGGCCCCGACCGCGGCAGCCAGCGAACCGGGAACCGGAGAAGAGTCGATCCCAGCAGCTCAGGCTGGCGTAAACTCTACCAAACCGTTCTAATCCCGCCTCGATTGCGGCCACGGTTTTCGGGAGGGTGAACTTGATACCACGAAACATCTCTCTCAGTCGTTCCAAAATTGCGGTGAGCATTGCGCTGCTTGCAACGTCATTTCTTGCTTCGGCGCAGCAGACGACTGTTACGGATTCTGATTTGTCTAAATCGATTCAGGAATTGCGTGACCAGGTCCAGCAACTTCGGGCCGCCGTGTCGGAAATAAAGTCAGAGGCGGCAGAATACCGTGCCGAAAACCAAGAGCTGCGCAAAGAGTTGGAAACGATTCGCGCGACCCCCGGTCCCTCACAAGCGAAGCCAGCGGAAGCCGGTTCAGTCCCCGGTTCAACAGTGGCAGCGGGTGCGACGGCCGAAGAACGAGTCTCTTCTCTCGAGGAGAACACACAACTTGAACAGAGCCAGTTGCGTACTCTCTATCAGACGAAAATTGAAAGCGCTTCGAAATACCGCATGCGGCTTTCCGGAATGGTGCTGCTGAATCTGTTCCACAATCAAGGCCCGGTTGACAATCTGGATGTCCCCACCTACGCGAGCCCGACGGGTCCGTATGGAATCGCTCCCACCTTCGGCGCCACCATGCGGCAGTCTGAACTGGGGTTAGAAGTCTTTGGACCGCAAGTGGCCGGCGCAAAAACCCGGGGTGAGGTGCAGATGGATTTTGGGGGTGGTTTCCCTTCAGGCGCGCTGGATGGAATCAACACTGGGGTTGTACGCTTGCGTACTGCGGACCTGCGTCTTGACTGGCAGAACACCTCCATCGTTGCCGGCCAGGACAGCCTTTTTATTTCTCCCAATTCGCCAACCTCATTTGCCTCTCTTCTTGTGCCGAGTCTGGGCTATTCGGGAAATCTTTGGGCCTGGACGCCGCAACTTCGGGTCGAGCACAAATTCGATATCGCAGAAGGCCAGAACATTTCTGTAGCCGCGGGAATCCTGGACAACGTCACTGGCGAAACTTCTTACGGGTCTCATCGGCTGCCGCAGGCCGGCGAAAGCTCAGGGCAGCCTGCCTATGCAGTTAGAACTGCGTGGAATTCAACCGTTGGTGACAGGCCGCTCATTCTCGGCGCCAGCGGATATTACTCGCGGCAGAATTGGGGATTTGACTGGACAGTCGATGGTTGGGCGGCGTCCGTGGATTGGCGTGTGCCTCTGCCGTCGCGTCTGGAACTCTCGGGCGAGTTTTATCGCGGCCGGGCGATTGGCGGGCTTGGAGGCGGGATTGGGCAATCAGTTCTGTTCAGCGGAAGTCCCTCGAACCCACTATCCGACTTCCGGCCGGTGAATTCCGCGGGAGGCTGGTCTCAGTTGAAGCTTTCAGCCACTTCGCGTCTGGAGTTCAATGCCGCGGCAGGCATCGACAATCCTTTTGCGAGCGATGTTCGAGCATACACGTCGCCAATTGGAGTTTATCCCTCCGTCTTGGAGGCCAATCGTAGCGCAATGCTGAATTTTGTCTTTCGCCCGCGCTCCGACCTGTTGTTGTCAGGTGAATATCGACATTTACGCACCTCTCAACTTGGCACCTTCTTTGGCGCGGATAACGTTAATCTCACTATGGGAGTGCTGTTCTGATGATTTTTCGCTCTGGTGCCGTGACCTGGTTTTTATTGCTATGCGCCGTGATCGCTTCCGGCGAAACAATCACCGTTTCAGGGCGCGTTGCGCTTTCGGGCAACACTACCGCTACCCAGTCGTCACAGTTACAGGGGGTCGTTGCCTGGTTGACGCCGGTTGGCGGACAGTCCAGCCCACCATTCGTGCCTGGCCAGCCTTTGCGCCTAACGCAGCACAACAAGAGCTTCGAGCCACATCTGCTGGTGGTGCCGGTGGGAGCGAGGGTCGAGTTCCCCAACCGCGATCCCTTCTTCCACAACGTGTTCTCGCTTTTTGAAGGGAAAAGGTTCGATCTCGGACTCTACGAAGCCGGTACTACTAGGACCGTAAGCTTCGATCGTCCTGGAATCTCCTACATCTTTTGCAATATTCACGCGGAAATGAGCGCCGTGGTGATCGCTCTTGAAACTCCTTACTATGGGATCTCAAATAAGAAGGGAGAGCTTGTCATTCCCGATGTTCCATCCGGAGACTACACGCTCCGAATTTGGGCCGAGACCGACTTGCCAGAAAACCTGAATGCGCTTACGCGTCAGGTGAAAATATCGGCGAGCAATCCAACGCTTGGCATCTTGCAGATCAACGCGGGCCTGATTTCCACTGCCCACAAAAATAAGTTTGGAATGGATTATGAGCCGGCTTCGCCCGATACCCCAGGGTACAAACAGCCGTAGACGGGTGACAATAAATTTACATGCCTGGGACGGCTCTTTGACACGTTCTCACAAGCCGGGCCTAGCATTTCCTGAATGAACGGGTAAGAAATCCTTTCAGCCCGCTTCTCGTGTAAGGTCCTTTTTGTTCTGCCGTGGTGGTTGGCGCGCAGGCTTGGAGGACCTTTAATTTTTGTCGCCTGCCGGGTCGGCATTGTTATTCCTCCAGTCTCCTCCTGCTTCCTTAGTTCTTGTGCTGGCGGCGCGATGTGAAACCCGAAGCGCATTCCCATTTTTGGAAACTGTCCTATTTACACACACTTCCGTGTCCAAAGGGACAATTACTTCGCGTTACTTGTGTACCGTTTATGCCCCCGTGGTTCTCAGAGACAATCTTCCGAAGGACTAAGAACAGATGCGCTCTCATAACACGCGCGGATTTTCCATCATCGAGATGATGATTGTCATCGTCGTCGGGCTTATTGGCTCAGCCATAGCCATTATGAACGTGAGGCCGATTCTTCAGTTGGCCCACGCCAACAATGCTTACAACATCACTTTGGCAGCTATGAGGCAGGCACGCGAGCAGGCCATTGGAACCCGGCGAGTCTATATCGTTGCGTTCAACAATGCGGTAAACCCGAACAAGATCACGATCACTCAGGGAGATAACGGGGCGCTGATCTCCACTTATACGCTGCCCAGTGATACCGCGTTCCTGGCGCAGGCTGGTTATCCCAATCCTGGACCGGACACTTTCGGTACCGGCGGGACCGCGATTGATTTTGATCAAAACGTTGCCGGTGCATCGGCAGCCGACAAAACCTCTCTTTACTTTTACCCGGACGGGTCAGTTCAGGACATAAATCAAAACACGAATAATGGCGTGATCTATATCGCGCGAAGCGCCGACCTGGTAACACCTCGCGCCATCACGGTATGGGGAGCTACAGGCCGTCTGCGTGGCTGGAAGCTTACCCCGAACGGCGCTACCAGATACTGGAGTCAAATGTGAAGCTATCCAAACGCAATTTGCCACGCATCAATGCCGAGGGGTTCACGCTCATCGAGGTTCTGATCTCGATGTTCATTCTGACTATCGGCCTACTGTCGCTACTCGGTGTGTTCGGGTTGGCTGTCTCGGCAACCATGACCTCAGAAGAGGACGGAATTGCCAAGCAGTTGGCGCAGGATGCCTTCGAAAGTATTTATACGGCGCGGGACAGCGCGAACCTTCAGTGGACTGACATCGAAAATGCGGGTGCGAACGGCGGCATTTTTCTCACCGGTTTTCAGCCCATCTATAACTCGGGCAACGATGCAATCTACGGCACGGCTGACGACTCAGCCGCAGGTGCGCAGACACTGACGTTGCCCGGTCCGGATGGAATCGTGGGAACTGCGGATGATGTTACGGTCTCGCTCACGAATTTTCAGCGTCAGATCACAATTACGGACGTCGTCAGCGGTGGAAGTATTGTGCCGAACTTGAAGACAGTCACGGTGACCGTCCAGTACACCGTTCCCCGGTCACGCTGGCCGAAGTCGTACGTACTCTCCGGCTTCATTTCGCAATATCGATAAGGGGCAACAGGGTGCATAGCAAATCCAAATCGCGCGGTTTCACAGTGGCCGAAATGTTGGTATCGCTGATTGTCGGCACCATCGTTTTGGGAGGGGCCGTCGACATCTTTTCCCGCAGCATGGCAGCGACCTGGGTCGTTTCTCAGAAAGCAGAAATGCAACAGGACGCCCGGGCGGCCGTGACCCTGATGACAAAAGACATCCGCATGGCGGGTGGCGGACTGCCTTCGGGCGGCGTAGCCCTGGCTTTTGGTGCGGGAGTCCCGCCGGCTTATGGCCTGGACTATACCGGCGCAGGCCACCTGGGAACCAATAACAACGCGGGAGTCAATTTTCCTACGCAGGCCGTAGGCGCGAACAACATCCCATATCTGTATGGCGCGATTCCGGGCTGCGGTAAGGGAATCACGTTGAATGCCGGCGCTGGCGCGACCGACATAATCACTGTCGTATACACCGACTCGACATTGCCCCTGCAGGATTATCAAGTCACGTTCAATAACTCAAACGGGACGTCTGTCACCTTTACCTCTACAGTAGCGGGCGACCCGGCAGTCAATAATACCGGCGTCGGGTTGCAACAAGGCGATCTCGTGCTGTTTCAAGCCCAGATCGGAGCTGGCGCAAACGCGACCACAGGCTATGCGATCGGCACCGTAACGGCTCCCGCTGGAGTCGGCGCCGGCCCAAGCTACACCGTGCTGTTTAATAATGCCGACGCGCTTAAGTTAAATCAGACGGCGGCAACTTCTGGCGATGTGAAGCAGATCGTCAGCAACGTTGGGGCTGTCGCGCCGAACACAATTGCCAAACGTATTTGGGCAATCACTTATTACCTGTGGAACGAGCCGAACCCTGCCGGCGGTACCGCCATTCCGGTATTGATGCGGCAAGCAAACGCTCGCCTCCCCGTGCCGTTAGCCGAGAACGTTACTGATCTTCGGTTTACTTATGACAGTTACGACACATCGGGCAACCTTGCGGCCGCGGCCTGCGATGCCGGCATTTCCGCCGGAGTAAGTCCGAATGAGATACGCGCAATCAATATTAAGCACCTCACGATTCGCAGCCAGCTCGCCGGGTCGAGGAGCAGCTACGTCGCAACGAAAGGCTATCAATCGTACGACATTCATGAATCGTTAAGCGCGCGCAATCTCAGCTTTTCGCAGAGGTATCAGTAAGTCACGTTGGCGGACAACAGCTCGAGTTTGCCAAAAAAGGTATTGGGAGCAGAAGGAGTTACGGGGATGAGAAGTCCTAAGACAAAAATGGAAACTTCAACCGGTAAGCGGTTCGTTCGCAGCAGTTCGTCGAAGCGGGGCTTTACCTTAATCGCTTCGCTCTTGCTGTTGCTGATTTTGTCCGGCATGGCTATTGGTCTGTTGATGATGATCAACACCGAGCAGAAAGCCGGCGGCAACGACGAACAGAATACCCTCGCATATCGCGCTGCCGAAGGCGCGATCGAAAAGATGACTTCGGACCTCTCCAATACTTTTTCGCAGATCCAGGCGCCACAGACCAGCGACATCACCACTCTAAGTACATTAGCGCCGAGTGGCACTGGTGTCACGTATATCGATTACACGCTGACGCCTGCTACCAAAGCTGACGGAGTAACGCCGCTGACCAGCTACGCTCCGATTCAGACGGGTCCTTATCAGGGCTTGTCTGCACTGACCTGGCCGATCACGCTAAAAGCCACTGCCCTCGAACCTTTAGGACAGGAAGTCAGCATGATCCGCAACGTCGAAGTTGCGCTCATCCCGGTGTTCCAGTTCGGTGTTTTCTCCGACAGCGACCTCGGTTTTTACAGCAGCCCTGACTTGGATTTCAACGGGCGGGTCCACACCAACGGTGATTTGTATCTTGGCGTTGCGAATGGCAATACACTGACCTTCCACGACAAATTAACCGCCTATGGAAACGTAATTCGGCACAACCTACCTAACGGTCTGCTCGCCGCGAGCTACAACGATTCAGGAACGGTTGATATTCCCACAGCCTCGGGGGGATGCGATGCTGCGCAGCCAGCTTGCCGCGCCATAGGCGCAACCGAAGGTAGCGTGGTCGGGGCAGGCGGCAACCCGCCCCAGTCGGCTTACAACAGCGGTCCGCCGTCATGGCAGAACATCTCGAAGAGTACTTACAACGGGATGATCACCGACGGCAACTATGGAAATAACGTCAATACAGGAGTTAAACAGCTTACGCTTCCGTTTGTAACTGGAGCGTCCCTGACTAACCCGACGAACTCGCCAACTGCCTATCAAACGTTTGAAATCATCCGTCAGCCTCCAGCTGGCGAAGCGGCAAGTTCCGCGATTGGACAATCGCGCTTTTATAACGAGGCGCAGATCCGCGTCTTGCTGGTTGACGATCCCGCCGAGTTGCCGGGCGGCGCCGCCGATCCGCAGAACATCAGACTCTCCAACGGCCAGTACAACGGTGGTCCCGACTACAGCAAGGGTGTTCCAGCCGGGGTTCCGGCTGCATTGCCCGCTTTGGCTACGGGCGGTAGTTATACCACTTACTTCGCAGAAGGGTCTACGGCCATTCCGGATCCAGCGACGTGGAACAACACGCTGACTTCTTTGCCGCCGGATTGGGCAACACAGCCGGCAAATCCTCCTGCAGGCACCGTGACACTGGTTCCGAATCCGGGTTCTTCTCCATCTTCACCGCTATACGCACCATTGTTGACGAATGCGACAGGCGCGATTCCCGCCAGCATCAATATTTGCAAGGCCGTCGCTTGCAATGCATACCCTTACTTCACGCCACCAGCGGCCGCAAATACCAGCACCTGGAACCTTATCGATGGCTGGATACGGGTAGAAGTAGAGATCAACGGCGCATTTACTCCGGTAACAAAACAGTGGTTGCAGCTTGGGTTTGCCCGAGGCCTTGCTCCACCGACAGCACCTGGGACTAATCCGGTAAACCCCAACGCCATTCTTGTATTTCAACAGATCGCGGACCGGGTCGGAGACGGCAACATCGATACTGCTGGCGTTGCGGCCTCCAGTTGCGGAGCTGTTAGCTGCACCAAAAGCGCTCGACCTCCAGAGGACCAGCTTGATGGTTCAACCGGCAGGCCATACTACGGCGATAGCACAAAGCCGACAAGCGTTACCCGGAACAATTGGTATCCGATTAACCTTTACGATCCTCGCGAGGGTGAACCACGCGACACGAAGGCAGGCAACAATAGTTGCACTCCGAACGGCGTGATGAATGTTGTCGAGCTCGATGTAGGCAACCTCAAAAACTGGTTGGCCAACGATGCCGTGGGTAGCACGGTCAACTATACCGACAATAATGGTTACATCCTGTACTTCTCTGATCGTCGAGGAATGCTGCCGAGTCCGAATGGAACACAAGACCATCTAGCCGGCAGTAAGACGGGCGACTCCGGTTTAGAGGATGTAGTAAATGCCAGCAGCTCTACCGGTAACCCGGACGGTTCTCTTGAACCACTGCCTGCCGGCAAGAACGAGTCGCCGGAGGATACGAACAATAATGGTCGGCTTGACAACTTCGGTTCACAAAATCTTGGCTTAGGATTTGGGGTTGGTATTACGACCTCATCCACCACGGCTGTGAACACCGCCGTGAACGGTAATGCTCTGAAGCAATACGTGAGAATGAGCAGCTGCCTCAGTCAAGGCCGTCCTAATTGGGTTAGCGGAGCCCGCCATGGATTAAAGCTCGTGGATGGTTCACTGGGCAACGTACCTGTCATGCCGAACGGCCAGGGCGGTTTCACCGTTGCCGCTGAGAACCCCGTGTATATTGGTGGCGACTACAATAGCAGCGCTGCTGATCCTATGTGGGCCAACCCGAACGGAGCGGAGCCGGCGCACGCTGCGGCATCCATCGTGGCAGACGCTGTCACTCTGCTTTCGAACAATTGGACAGACATCGAAAGCTTTAATAACCCCAGCGATGCCAGTCAACGTCCCGCAGCGGCGAACACTTACTACCGTGTTGCCGTAGCTGCAGGTAAGAGCATCAATTTCCCATTTCCTAACTGGGAGAACGCCACCGACTACGGCTTCGGCACGGACGGCGGTGTCCACAACTTCTTGCGCTACATTGAGAGCTGGAGCGGCGATACGCTGAACTACAAAGGCTCGCTGGTCAGCATGTATTATTCGACTTACGCGACGGGCACGTTCAAGTGCTGTACCTATGCCGTGTATCAGCCGCCGGTGAGAAATTACATCTTCGACCCGCTGTTCTCGCAGCCTCAGAACCTGCCGCCAGGCACGCCGATGTTTCGTGACATCGATAACCTGAGCTACACGCAGAACCTGACGCCGCGCGGCGCTGGCGACTACTGATCGCACCGCGCAGTGAGTGCGCGTTCATAACAGCCAGGGCTCAGAATCGCTTCAGATTCTGGGCCCTGATTTTTTGCATCCTCGCTAGGCCGCCTGCGATTCCCGGCTGAGGACTTTCCGCAGTTGCTCGGGGGTACTTACCGGCGGCTTGCAATTCATGCCGGAGCATACAACAGCCGTCGTGCTGCCTGCCTTCACTGCCGGTAATTGCGGGATGGTCGTAGCCAACGACGGCGGGAGGTTCTGCTCAACCGCCTGGTTGAGTTTCAATCGGATCACGGTTCGGCCGAAAACAGCAGAAGATACCGCTTCCAAATAAAGCTGCTGCGCCGTTTCGTCCTCACCAATAACTACAACCTGAGAATGTGGAGAAGACGCATGCACCGCGGCAATTCCATAAGTGGCCGCAAACAATCCGTACTGTCCGGCAGATTCAGATAGGAGACTTAGCGTGTGTTCAACCTTCTCGCGGTAGCTCTCCTCGCCGGTGTATCCATGCATTCGCAGCAGAGCGATCGCTGCCGTCGGATTGCCTGCTGGTGTTGGAGAATCCTGGAAAGGTTTGCGCGGAGCTGCGAGTACGCCTAGCGCGGACCCCGCTTTTGGAGCAGAATCAAAAAAACCTCCGCCGGTTACATCGTAAAACTTCTCGATCATCTGGTTGGTGATCTGCTCAGCTTCGCGATAGTAGGTAAGATCGGCCGTGGCTTCGTAGGCGTCCAGACACGCGATTGCCATGCATGCGTAGTCGTCGAGGAATCCTTGCCCGTCGCGGTTCTTGGAGTTTGCGTCCCCGTAGGCGACCACGTGCTTAAGTCCGGTCTCCGGCCGCCAGGCTTCAGCGAGAATGCGATCTAGCGAGCGCAAAGCAAATCGTCGTGCTTCATCGAGTCCGAGAGCGGCGGCCGCTTTGAGATACGCCGAAATGCAGAGCGCGTTCCAGCTCACGTAAACCGTCTTGTCGATGTATGGTGCTTGCCGCTTAAGTCGTGCCGCGTACATCTTCTCTTTCGCCGATTGCAGGAGTTGCTGAACGCGCTCTGCTGGAAACTTCATCCGGGCCGCAATTTCCGAGATAGGGGCCCGCTCATATAAGACGTTCTTCGCCGGATTGTGGTGCATCTCGCCGATCTCATTGATGTCGTAAAAGAGAGCTGCGATCTGCGCTTCTTCATCGGTCAGAACTGCTTTCGCCTCATCAAGCGTCCATGTGAAGTAGTCGCCGTCATCATCGAGCGAGATGTCAGCGTCCTGCGAGGCGTAAAAACCACCATGCTGCCGGTCAGTAAGCCATTCATCCATCCACCGAATGATGTCGCGAGCGACATTGCCGAAGAACTCGTTGCCAGTGGCCTGATAAGCGTGAACGTAGATCTTTAGCAGCTCCGAATTGTCATACGACATTTTCTCGAAGTGCGGAACGATCCATCTCTCATCGACCGAATAACGGTGAAAACCTCCGGCGAGCTGATCGTAAACTCCGCCCCGCGCCATTTTCTCGAGTGTGACGGTAAATACTCGGAGCAATTCCTGATTGTGAGTGCGCAGGTACTGGTCGATCAGTAGATCAAGAATCGAGGGATGCGGAAATTTCGGGGCGGTGCCAAATCCGCCATTCGTCTCGTCGAACATCTTCAGTGCGGAGTCAACGATTTCCTGAATGACCTTGGGCGAGAACTGGCGGGGTTTGCCGGAAAAGGACTCCGAATGCGCAATCGCTCCTTCCACGAGATTTGCCTGTTCAAGTACGTCACCATTTTTCTCACGGAATGCATCTGAGATTGCCAGCAGCACTCGACGAAAGCTTGGCCGCCCGTAGTGATCTTGAGGCGGAAAATAAGTGCCTCCGTAGAATGGCCGACCGTCTGGGGTCAGGAAACCGGTCAACGGCCAGCCGCCTTGCCCGCTGATGGCCTGCACGGCAACCTGGTAGCGGCTGTCGATATCGGGGCGCTCATCCCGGTCCACTTTGATGGCGACAAAACGCTCGTTCACGATCTGCGCAATCTCGGGATCATCGTAGGATTCGCGGTCCATCACGTGGCACCAGTGGCACCATACCGCGCCAATGTCCAGCAGGATGGGCTTGTTCTCCTGCTTGGCTCTTGCGAATGCGTCTTCGTCCCATTCATGCCATTGCACCGGCTGGTGCATGGCCGAACGCAAGTAAGAAGATGACGCGTGGGCGAGCGAGTTCAAGCTTTGGCTGGACATCGACCTAGTCTAACTCGCCTTGCCACGTGTTTTCGCGTAGCCGCTCGCTGAGGAATGCCGCGGCTGACAAGCTGAGTAAAGGTCCGGCAACGTCGAAGATGTAGCGTCCAATTCCTCCACCTCCGCCGCCGACCGTGCTGTGGTAGGCGTTGAGCACCAGCGCAGTGATTGTGCCGAAGGCAACGGCTACGACCCAGGGACGCGGAAATCGCCTAATATCCGCAAGTCCCAGTGGCAAAAGCCAGGCCAGGATATACCAGGAGTTGCGGTCTACAAAGGAATGCGCCACGTTTGTCAGAAAGCCAGTTTGCGAATTCAGTGCGCGGGCGAAGTCCCATGGCCAGATTGCTTTGCCTGAGATTGCAGATTGCAGCACCATGATCGTGATCAATTCCGCCGCCACCATGCTGGCAATCCACAAGGCACCTCGCCGTTTCCGTTTGCCGGAAGCAATCCACCAGGCGATTGCCATCACTACGGAGAACGGGACGAAAGATTCTTTCGCAAGCGCGCCGAATACGCCCCAAACCGGAAGCAGTGCCCAGCGTTCACGAAACATGCTCGCGACCATCGCCATCAGGAAACAAGCTTCGGCAGCATCAACCAGTCCGGCGAGTTGCAAGTTTGCGATCGCGAAGTTGAGGAGATATAGCGCTGCGCCAAACAATGCGACCGAGGTGCTGGGGAGTTGCGCGGAACCGATCTTGAACGTCACGTATGCTGTCATGGCGACGAACATAGCGTTCACAACCAGGAAGGAAAACGTGAGCGGATCCCATGTTCCCGTGTGCCCATGTGCAAACCGGTTTACAGCGCGGGCCAGCAGCGGGGTGAGAACGCGGAACCGAAAGTGATTTTGAATGGCTTCAGGTCCGGAGTTGGCGAGTTGGGCATAAGCGGCCGCATCGGGCAACTGCTTTCGAGGGTCGTAACGGTTGAGCGTGGAGTAACCCAAGCCAGCGGCAATCAGAAAGAATACAAGCCAGAGGACAAAATTCCATAAAATTGCCCGTAGAGTTCTGGAGTGCGCAGCCATTTAATGGATCTTTTTTGCGATCGATGCGTACAACTCCACCGCCTCGTGTAGTTGTTTCTTCTCGATGTGCTCGCCTTCGGTGTGCGCAACGTGAATCGATCCCGGCCCAAGGAGCAAGGGCTGCCCCCAACTGCTCAACGCTGGGATGTCAGTCGTGAATGCCGCAACCATCGTGGGCAGGCCTTCGAATGTGCGCAGGTGGACGAAAGGAATTTCCAGCGTGAAGTCGACTCTAGCAAGATCGTCCACGGTTTCGACAATCTCGCGCCGAAGATCATCGCTCGGGCCAATCAGGCGATATAGGAGCAACGCGTGTGCTTTGTCGGGGATCACGTTCGGAGCGCGGCCCCCTTCGATCAACCCGATGTTTAGAGTGCAAGGCCCGACAAGGGGGTCGGAAGGAAGCTTTATCGCACGCAGTCGATGCAAGGCTTCGATCAGCTTGTCGATTGCCGATTCTCCCAACTCCGGATAGGCCGAGTGCGCCATGCGTCCGGTGGAAGTAAGTTCAACGCGTAGCGCTCCTTTTGAGGCAATTGCGACCTTGTTCTCGGTCGGTTCACCGTTGATGAGGAATTTGCACCGGTTTGCCCGTTGATTTGCGACCTTTGCGCCCAAGCTGTCGCGCTCTTCGCCGACCAGGAAAAGAAGGCCGGCATAGATTCCTTGCTGCTTCAAGCATTCTGCTGCGGCGATCTGCGCTGCAATGATTCCTTTTGCGTCGCATGAGCCGCGTCCGTAGATTTTGTGCTCGTCTTCTCTGGACGGAATAAAAGGCGGCACGGTATCCATGTGGGTAGAAAAAACAATTGCCGGATTAGGCTCCTGCGGAGAGGTAGCAAATATGTTTGCGCGCTCGCCTTCCGCAACCGTCCGCTCAACTTTGTAACCGAGTCGCTGGAGTTCTTGCGCGATGAAATGGCCGACAGGCCCTTCATTTCCGGTGATGGATTCGACGTCGACCAGTTTGCGAGTTAGAGCGACGACATCCATAGGGATGGAAAAGCATAAACCACGAAGGTACACGAAGGAAATTTAGTACGATCGCCGGCCATAAGAGATCTGCGACCTCAGCGATTTGAGCAGTGGCGCGAGCCACCTTTCGGCTACTTGGCGTCCCGTATACTGCCGCAATGCAATCCCAGGCGGGAGCGATTCGTTCGTTCTTTCTCGATGGCTATGCCGGCCAACTCGAAGCCCTATTGAATTCAGGCACGGAAAAGCCTACTCATGCCGCTGTCGTATGTCATCCGCATCCGCTGTTCGGCGGTACCATGCATAACAAGGTTGTCTTCCATGCAATGAAGGCCTTGAACAGCTTTGGGCTGCCGGTGCTCCGTTTTAATTTCCGCGGTACTGGCCTGAGTCATGGCGAGCACGACTACGGCAAAGGCGAAGCCGAAGACGTGAGAACTGCGATCGAATGGCTCGACTGCGAGTACGGTTTGCCACTCATTTTTGCCGGATTTTCGTTTGGAGCTGCAATTGGACTGCGAGTGGCGGCAGGTGATGATCGGGTAAAAGCTCTCGTGGGCTTGGGGCTGCCGGTCTCGCCGGTGGATGACCGCAATTACGATTTCGAATTTTTACAGTCTTGCACCAAGCCCAAGCTCTTTGTGAGCGGCAGCCGTGATCAGTTCGGCCCGCGCGCGAAGCTTGAAGCAACCATCAAGCCTTTTGCGGATCCGAAAAAGCTGGTCATCATTGATAGCGCCGATCATTTTTTTGAAGGCAGGCTTCGCGAAATGCGCGATGCTATCGAACGCTGGGTCTACGAAACCCTCAACTTGCAAGTTCAATGAAAGCGATTGCCGGTCATATTTTTGATCATGCCTTGCGCGAATCCAGCATCAGCCGCGCCTTCGCCCGGCATGTGCATTGCGATCGTGGCGTATTGCGTATTCGCGAAGACCTGTACGATCTGAACGCCTACAGCCGGGTGTTCGTGGTTGCAGTCGGCAAAGCGGCCCATTCCATGCTGACCGCGCTTCACGAACAGACCGGAGAGCGATTCGAAGGGATCGTAGCCAGTTCTATAGCGCCGGAATTCCACGTTCGCGGATTTCGCTATTTTCAAGGCGGACATCCGCTGCCGAATTCCGATTCGATTCGGGCTGCCGAGGCCGCGCTCAAGTCACTCAAGGCTCTGAATGAAGCGTCGCTGGTGATCTTTCTGGTGAGCGGCGGCGGGTCCGCCATTTTCGAGAAGCCTATCGACGATGAAATCTCGCTCGGCGACCTTATCCGCACTTATCAGACACTCGTGCATTCCGGTGGCTCGATCAGCGAGATCAACACCATTCGCAAGCATCTGTCGGCGGTCAAAGGCGGTCGATTGGCACAGGCTACATATCCTGCACAGCAGGTTTCGATTTTTATTTCCGATGTTCCGGATTCCACGCCGGACGCGTTAGCCTCCGGCCCGACCATGCCGGATGTAACGACCGTTGCGGATTGCCATGAGATTGCAACCAAATACAAATTGCTCGATCAATTTCCCGCATCTGTGCGCGAATTGTTCGAACGTGATGCGCTCGAAGAAACTCCCAAGTCCGACGATCCGGCCTTCATTCGCGCCCGCTGGTGGACCGTTCTTTCGAACGCGGCCCTGCTTGATGGGGCTAGGAAAGAAGCCGAGCGCCAGGGGTTCGCGGTTGAAGTCGACAACTCCTGCGATGACTGGGATTACGCGAAGGCTGCCGACTACTTGTTACAACGGTTACGCGAACTACGCGCGAAGGGCGAACGTGTTTGCCTGCTCTCCGGCGGTGAAGTCACAGTACACATGGAGGACGGAGGCGTGGGCGGCCGGAATCAGCAATTTGCGATTTATTGTTCCGCCAAAATTGAAGGAGAGAACATCTGCGTGCTCAGCGCTGGTTCTGATGGAATCGACGGCAACAGCCCCGCCACTGGTGCCGTGGTGGATGGAACAAGCGTGGAGCGAGCAAAAGCCCGCGGGCTCGATGTTGAGGCTCACACCCTCGGCTTCAATGCTTATCCACTGTTTGAAGCACTAGGCGACGCGATCACCATCGGGCCCACAGGCAATAATCTTCGCGACTTACGAATTTTGTTGGCGTATTAAGCAGTTTTTCTTTCAGCCGATGGCGGTGGCATTTTGGCCATCGCCTCTTGCATCGCCCGGTCCATTTCTTCCGGCGACATATCTTTGATGTGTGCGGCCAGAGACCACCTGTGCCCGTAGGGATCGGTGACCGTGCCGTAGCGATCTCCCCAGAACTGATCCATGAGCGGCATGGTGACCCGCGCGCCGGCGTCGGTTGCACGTTGAAATGCAGCATCAACGTTGTCGATGTAGATGTGAATTGCGACCGAAGAGCTTCCGCCCGAAAGCGGAGACAAAGCGCCGTATGCTGGCATTTCATCATTCAACATCAGATTCGAGTCACCGATCCGCAAAAGCGCGTGCATGACTTTCCCGTCGGGCCCACGGGCGACGTCGCCCTGAAGCTGCGCTCCGAAAGCCTTCTTGTAGAACTCGATTGCCTGGTCCGCATCGCGGACGATTAAGTGTGGTGTCAGGGTGTGAAATCCTTGAGGAACTGCTTGAACCTTCTCTGCCATGGAAACCTCCTCGGCGGAAGATTTTAGACCTTGTGAAGATTAAATTGTGTCAAAAAATTTTTGTGATGCCCTCGGGCAAAACCAGCACCCGGTCACGGATTCCAGCTTTTCTCGCCTCCTCGTCGAGTAGTTCCAGCGGCTCTTCCATGGGTTCATGGGAAAGACGAAACGTGCCATAGTGCATGGGGACCATCCAGCGCGAATTCAGGTCGAGAAAAGCGCGGGTCGCATCGCCGGGGCTGGTGTGAACGTTGCGAAACTGAGGCGGGTTATATGCCCCAATGGGCAGCAGCGCGACTTGCGGTGACAGTCTCATACCGATCTCCCTGAATCCTGAGAAATAGGCGGTGTCTCCCGCGTGGTAAACGGAATGTTTGCCGTCGCGTAACACATATCCTCCGTAACCTCTATGCGCATCGCGCAAAATCCGCGCTCCCCAGTGCCGCGAAGGGACATGGGTAATGGTCACATTGCGATGACGGTAGCTGTTCCACCAGTTGAGTTCCACCACATCACGAAAGCCGAGGTCTGATACCAGATCGAACACGTGCTCAGGGACGACAATGGTAGGCGCAGAGCCGCGGTATTGCTTGGTGTGATGCACCAAAGCGCGGAGAGAAGGACGATGCAGGTGATCGAAGTGAGCGTGAGTGATCAGCACCAGATCAATCGGCGGCAGATCGCGCACCTTCACTCCCGGCTGACGCAGCCGTTTCAGTACAAAGAGCCAGCGAGCAAAATTGGGATCGATGGCAATGTTTTCGCCTCCAATCTGCAGAAAAAAGCTGGCGTGGCCGATGAACGTCACTCCCATCTGCCCATTCGCAACCAATACGGGCTTGTGAGATTCCCCGACCCGCGGAGTCACTGCCGAATGGCGCACCAGACGCCCGAATTGACGGGCGCGCTTGCGCATTGCCGGACTCTTAATGGCTTGTCGGAGCATAGAGTGGTTAGTGGCTAGTGACTCGCGATCAGCAAAAATTCGTGATGCTAGTCGTCAGCAGCCATGACCAGCAGCCACTCGCAATCACTTGTCGCCATCTACATTTTACCTGCATGCGGGATTTTCTTGACCGTACTCCGCGCGTCATTTCTAATCCTGTAGTTCCCAATTTCAGGAGATCTCATGCGAGTTGCGTTTTTGGGCCTGGGCATTATGGGCCATGCCATGGCCACGAATCTGGTAAAAGCTGGTCACGAAGTCACCGTGTGGAACCGCACGCCCGGCAAGGATGTAGAAGGAGCTCGTTCTGCGGCTACTCCGGCGGAGGCGGCGCAGGGATCTGAGGTTGTATGGTTGTGCGTCTCTGATACGGCTGCGGTTGAGAACGTGCTATTCGGGCAAAACGGGGTCGAGCAAACGCTGACCCAGGGCATGATCATCAGCGATTCCAGCACCATCTCGCCGACAGCTACTCGAAAATTCGCCGAGCGTGTCCGCAGCAAAGGAGTCGAATACGTGGACTCGCCGGTGACCGGCTCAAAGACTGGAGCCGAAGGCGGCACCTTGCTGTTCATCGTCGGCGGAGATGAAGCAGTCATCGAAAAACTGAAGCCGTTGTATGCCGCGATGGGAAAGAAAATTTTCCGCATGGGTGAAACCGGCAAAGGGCAATCGGCGAAGGTAGTGATGAACCTGCAGATTGCGCTGATCTATGAAGGCTTCGCCGAGGCACTGACCCTGGCCGCGAAACTTGGAGTGAACACAGCAGAGCTGATGCCGCTGATAAATGCTTCGATGGTGAGATCAGGCGTAGTGGAATACAAAGCACCATTTGTCCTCAAACGTGATTTTTCTGTGAACTTTCCTTTGAAGTTGATGCGAAAGGACATTCGTCTCGCGCTCGAGGCTGCTAAAGAGTCACGGATAAAACTACCGGGGCTTGAGACCGTGGAAGAGATTTACGACATGGCCGTCGAGGATGGCCACGCCGATCTCGACTACGCCGCTACCCTTCTGTTGCTCGAGAAGTGGGCCGGAGTTGAAGTGAAGGGCGAAGCCGCCTAACGCTCCATGGCAGACTTCGTCGGCGCCATCGATCAGGGAACGACCAGCACTCGTTTTATCATCTTTGATCGCTCCGGCAACATCGTTAGCTTAGCACAAGAGGAGCACGAGCAAATCTACCCGCAGCCTGGCTGGGTCGAGCACAATCCAGAAGAGATCTGGCGACGCACGGAATCGGTCATCGCTAAAGCGATGCAGAGCGCGAAGCTTCAGCCAACTGATCTCGCTGCCGTCGGCATTACTAACCAACGCGAAACAACAGTCGTCTGGGAAAAGAAAACTGGCAAGCCTGTCTACAACGCAATCGTCTGGCAAGATACGCGCGTTGCGCCAGCGGTATCTGAGTTTGCAGCGCAGGGCGGGCAAGATCGTTATCGCGCAAAAACCGGCTTACCGCTTGCGACGTATTTCAGTGGCCTGAAAATTCGCTGGATTCTGGAGAATATTCCCGGCGCTCGAACACGTGCCGGTAGCGGCGAGCTGCTCTGCGGCACTATCGACAGCTTTCTCATCTGGAGTCTCACCGGTGGCGCGAGTGGCGGCATTCACGTTACCGACGTGACCAACGCCAGCCGTACCCAACTCATGAGTCTCGCTACGCTGCAATGGGATGAACGCATCTTGCAAGATTTCGGAATTCCAAAACAGATTTTGCCGAAGATCGTTTCCAGCAGCGAAACCTACGGGCGCGCGGTTGTTCCGGCGATTCGCGGTGTGCCGATCGCCGGTGATCTTGGTGATCAGCAGGCGGCCCTGGTCGGCCAGGTTTGTTTCAAGGTCGGCGAAGCCAAGAATACATACGGCACCGGCTGCTTCATGCTGCTGAACACCGGCGAGAAAGCCGTGCCCTCGAAATTTGGCCTCATCACCACTGTTGCCTACAAACTTGGGTCGCAACTGGCCCACTATGCGCTCGAAGGCAGTATCGCAATCACCGGCGCTCTTGTGCAATGGCTACGCGACAATCTCGGCGTTATCTCAACCAGCGCCGATGTTGAATTTCTCGCGCAAAGCGTGAAGGACAACGGAGGAGTTTATTTTGTCCCGGCATTCTCAGGCCTCTACGCTCCTTATTGGAAAGATTCGGCCCGAGGCGTCATCACGGGACTGACCCGCTACGCGAACAAGGGACACCTGGCGCGCGCCGTTCTCGAAGCCACTGCGTTCCAGGTCCGCGAGGTGGTCGAGGCCATGGCCAAGGACTCGGGCATTAACCTGGACTTCCTGCGCGTCGATGGAGGCATGGTGGCTAACAATCTGCTCATGCAGTTTCAGGCGGATATCTTAGGCATCCCTGTAGTACGCCCCCGCGTAAGCGAAACCACGGCTCTGGGCGCCTGTTACGCTGCCGGCCTCGCAGTTGGCTTTTTCAAAAATACCAACGAGCTCTGCGCGAATTGGGCCGTCGATCATCGTTGGCAGCCGCAGATGCGATTGTCTGACCGCGACCGCCTCTATCATTTCTGGAAAAAAGCTGTGACCAAGTCGTTTGACTGGGTGGAGTGAATCTCGTTACGACTTCTGGGGTGCGCAGCACTTGGAAAACTCGCGCAGATATCAGCTTGCAGATTTTGGGTGGAGCAGGCCTTCAGGCCTGCATTCTCATGACTAATTTTCTCGCCGCTGAGGTACTTCGTCCGAAGTACCTCAGCGGCCAATATTAAAGCTTCAAACTGTAATGCAGGCCTGAAGGCCTGCTCCACCCGTGCGCTGTAGAGTCCGCGACGCTGGCAGCACTGAAAGGAGAGGCCTAGATGCATGGACCATTCATGGGTGAGTTCATGGGCACGCTGGTTCTGGTTCTGCTAGGCGATGGCGTAGTCGCCAACGTTCTGTTGAAAAAATCAAAGGGCGAAAACTCCGGCTGGATCGTCATCGCGACCGCCTGGGGCCTTGCCGTAGTCGCAGGAATCAGCACCGCAGTCGCCTGCGGAAGTCCTGGCGCGTACATCAATCCCGCGGTCACGCTGGCTTCAGTTTTACTTTCAAGAAACTGGTCGATTCTTCTTCCATTCTGGGCGGCCCAGCTTCTAGGCGCATTCTCAGGTGCAATTCTGGTGTGGCTGGCCTATCTGCCGCACTGGAGAGAAACCCAGGATTCAGGGGCAAAACTCGGAATTTTCTGCACAATTCCCGCAATTCGAAATTTGCCGGCGAACGTCTTGTGTGAAGTCATCGCTACCATCAGCCTTATCGTCGTCGGCTTCAGCTTCGGCAGCAAGGCGTGGGCACCCACGCTCGCTCCCGGTTTCAACCCCTGGTTTTGGGGAATTCTAGTCTGGGTGATCGGTTTGAGTTTGGGCGGGCCGACTGGTTACGCAATCAATCCTGCACGTGACTTTGGTCCGCGAGTTGCGCATTTTATCTTGCCGATCAGCGGCAAAGGCGGTTCAGATTGGAAATATTCTCCCGTTCCAATTGTTGCTCCGCTGATCGGGGCCGTACTTGCCGCGCTCATCATCAAGGCTGTAGGAATAAGTTGATCGAACTCTCGAGGGCCTTGATTCCGAGTTTCGCAAGATTCCGAGTTTCATAATATGAATCGCTCAGAAGTGTGGGACCGCGTCCGCGGACACCCCAAGCCGTGGGACATTATCGTGATCGGCGGCGGCGCTACCGGCGTTGGTGTGGCCATCGACGCCGCCAGCCGCGGCTATGAAACGTTGCTCCTTGAGCAGAGCGATTTCGGGAAGGGGACTTCCAGTCGCAGCACTAAGCTCGCGCACGGCGGCGTGCGCTATCTGGAGCAGGGAAATATCGGCCTGGTGATGGAAGCGCTGAAAGAGCGCGGGCTTTTGCTGCAGAATGCCCCGCACCTGGTGCACGATCTGGCCTTCGTTGTTCCCAACTACGACTGGTGGGAAGCGCCCTTCTATGGGCTGGGTCTTAAGCTGTATGAACTACTCGCGGGGAAATATGGCTTCGGCAAATCTCGTCTGCTCTCGCGCGAAGAGACACTGAAGCGGTTGCCGACTTTGAAAACGGATGGCCTGCGGGGCGGAGCGGTTTACTACGATGGGCAATTCAACGACGCTCGCCTGCTCATCCACATGGTGTTCACAGCGTTTGAGCAGGGTGCGACGCTGCTGAACTATGTTGAGGTCACTGGCTTCACCAAAGATTCGCAGGGTTTTGTGAACGGAATTCTTGCACGCGATGTCGAGACCGGCGAACAACTGCGGGCATCGGCAAAGGTCGTAATCAATGCGACGGGCGCATTCAGCGACGGCTTGCGGCAGAAGGCTCTCCCCGCCGCTGTGCCCATGATCCGTCCTAGCCAGGGGATTCATCTGGTGTTCGGTCCGGAGTTTTTGCAATCAGAAGCGGCAATTCTGGTTCCGCATACGAGTGACGGTCGCGTCTTATTTGCAATTCCGTGGCACGGGCACACCTTAGTGGGAACGACAGATACTCCGGTTGAAAAGGCAGAACTCGAGCCAGTCGCATTGGAGCAGGAGATCGAATTTATTCTTGCCACCGCCAAGCAGTATCTGGAGAAGCCACCGCGCCGCGAAGATGTGCTCAGCGTGTTTGCCGGAATCCGGCCGCTGGTTCGAGCTCAGGGAGCCGGAAGCACGGCCGCGCTCTCGCGTGATCATGTGATCCAGATCGACACGTCCGGTCTGATGACGATCACGGGAGGGAAATGGACCACCTATCGACACATGGCAGAAGATTGCGTCGACCAGGCCGCCACTTTGGGGCAATTGCCTGAATATCCATGCATGACCAAGCATCTGCGAGTCCACGGTTATTACAAAGAAGCGCAGCAATTTGGCGAATTGGCGGTTTACGGGAGTGATGCGCCTGAAATCCAGAAACTCGCAGAAACCAGACCCGATCTGGGAACAAAATTGCATCCGGCGCTGCCATACATTAAAGCTGAGGCAGTTTGGGCAGTGCGTGAAGAAATGGCGCGCACCATCGAAGACGTTCTGGCCCGGCGCACACGGGCCTTATTTTTGAACGCCAAAGCCGCTCTGGAAATGGCGCCAGTCGTGGCGGATCTGATGGCGACCGAGTTGCATTGGAATGACAATTCAAAAAAGAGGGAACTCGAGTCTTTTTGCTCCACGGCAGAAAATTACCTGCTTAAGGAATGAACGGAAGTGTACGTTCCGGTATTTACCTTCGTTGACACTATTCTTGCGCGAAAGTTAGAATTATAAGTTCCAGAAATCCTTTCGGCGGTTCCTTAATCAGCAGAAAATATGGATGAGACCCTCAGACAAATAGGCGAATTACTGCTCGGTTCCATCCCGACCATCATTTTCTTTCTGCTGCTTTACGGCTTTTACACCTTTATTGTGCACAAGCCGCTGACGCGGATTCTGGCCGAGCGTCATGGGCGAACGCAAGGCGCGATCGAGAAGGCTAAAGCTGACATGGCGACGGCCGAAACCCGCACGGCGGAATACGAGCAGCGCCTCAGGGAGGCACGTCTCGCATTGTTCAAGTCGCAGGAGACGCGCCGGGCTAAGGCGGCACAGGTACGCGCCGATGCGGTGGCCGAAGCTCGCCGGAAGGCGCAGGCCCAGATCCAGGAAGCTCGCACTGCAATTGAAAATGACAAGAAATCTGCAATGACTTCGCTCGAGGCCGAATCCGGAAGACTGGCGTCTGAAATTGTTCGCGCCGTGCTCGAGCCTGCGGTGGCGTCGGCAGGTGGACGATGAAACTGTCTGCTCAAAAACTTCGTGTGTTTCTGCTGCTGTTCGCGGCGCTGTTCGTTTTTTCCACCGTTTTGTGCGCGCAGAATGCTTCAGAGCCGGAATCCGGCGGTTCCGCTCAGAATGCTCCCGCGAATGCGTCGCCGGAAGCAACAAAATCGAATGACGAGACGGAGCAGTTCAAGCACTCGGCATCCGTGCAACTCCTATCGCGAATCACGGGACTAAGCACGGAAGGCGCCTATTGGTTAGCCGTACTCCTGAACTTTGCGATCATTGCTGGCGTTATTGCCTGGGCATCGAAAAAGAACTTACCGGCGATGTTTCGTAACCGGACCGCGTCCATCCAAAAGTCTCTGGAAGAGGCACGCAAGGCCAGTGAGGATGCGAATCGCCGCTTGTCAGAGATCGAATCGCGGCTGGGGCGACTGGATAGCGAGATTGCCCAAATGCGCGCGAATTCAGAAAAAGAAGCGGCCGCAGAGGAAGAAAGGATTAAAGCGGCTGCAGCGGAGGACGCGCGGCGCATTGCTGATTCTGCAGGTCAGGAAATTGCCGCCGCAACCAAAGCTGCCCGCCGCGAGCTCACCGCCTACGCTGCCGATCTGGCGGTGAATTTAGCGGCAAAGCAGATTCGCGTGGATGCGGCGACGGACCAGGCCCTGGTGCGTCGCTTTGCTCAGCAGGTTTCAAATGGCGGTTCGGGGAAGAAGGCTTAGGGATGGCGACTGTCGTAAGCACCTACGCCCGCGCGTTTGCCGATGTGGTCACAGCCAACCGGCTTGACGCAGCAAAGACGCTGGCCGAGACGCAGCAGATCGCTACGATGGTGAAAGGAAGCAAGCCATTGCGAGAGGTATGGGAGAATCCGTCGATCCCGGCAGATCAAAAGCGCGCCGTGCTCGATGCGATTGCGAAGCGCGCGGGGACCTCGCGCCAGGTGCGGAACTTTGTCGCCGTGCTGATCGACAAGAACCGCGTGAAATTTCTGGCTGAGATCGTTAATCAGTTCGCGCAGGAACTGAACCAGCGGCTGGGCTTCGCCGACGCGCAAATCATAACCGCCCGGGACTTAAGCTCCCAGGAGCGCACGTTGCTCGAGAGCGATCTGGCAGCCGCTACCGGCAAGAAGATCAAGGCCACGTATTCGGAGGACCGCACGATCTTGGGCGGCGCCATTGCCCGAGTGGGTAGTACGGTTTTTGATGGTTCAGTGAAAGGACAATTAGAGAGAATCAGGCGGCAGTTGGTGAGTTAGCTTTCAGCCGTCAGTAATCCAATGACGGTGTGGCTGAGAGCTGACAGCTGAAGGCTGAGAGCATTTTTTATGCCCCAAATCAAAGCAGACGAAATTACACAACTAATCCGGCAGCAGATTGAGAATTACGAAACCAAAGTTGCTGTCGATGAAGTCGGCACCGTCATCACTCTTGGCGACGGCATCGCCCGCGTGCATGGTCTTGAAAAAGTTATGGCCGGCGAACTGCTGACCTTTCCGCACGATGTCTCGGGCATTGCCATGAACCTGGAAGAAGACCAGGTCGGCGTGGTGCTGCTCGGCGACTACACGGAAATCAAAGAAGGCGATGAAGTGAAGCGCACCGGCCGGATCATGAGCGTGCCCGTCGGTGATGCCATGATCGGACGCGTGGTGAATTCGCTCGGGCAGCCCATTGACGACAAAGGCCCAATTGCAACATCTGAATTCATCCCGCTTGAGAGGCTTGCCCCAGGGGTCATTGATCGCCAGCCAGTTCGCGAGCCGATGGCGACCGGACTGAAAGCCATCGATAGCATGATCCCGATCGGGCGAGGTCAACGTGAGCTCATCATCGGAGATCGCCAAACCGGAAAAACCGCCATCGCGATTGACACGATCATCAACAACAAAGGCGGCGACCTGATTTGCATTTACTGTGCGATCGGCCAGAAGCGTTCTTCGATCGCGCAGGTGGTGAAAATCCTAAGCGACTATGGCGCCATGGATTACACCATCGTGGTCGCGGCTTCCGCATCTGAGCCGGCGCCGATGCAGTACATTGCGCCATATGCTGCTTGCGCGATGGGCGAATATTTCCGTGACACCAAGCGCCACGCGCTCGTCATTTTTGACGATCTTTCAAAGCATGCGGCTTCGTATCGTGAGATTTCTCTTCTGCTGCGCCGTCCGCCTGGCCGCGAAGCGTACCCCGGAGACGTGTTTTATCTTCACTCGCGTTTGCTTGAGCGCGCCGCAAAATTGAGCAATCAGAAGGGCGGGGGTTCGCTCACCGCTTTGCCGGTCATTGAAACTCAGGCGGGCGACGTTTCGGCGTACATTCCGACGAACGTTATCTCAATTACTGATGGGCAGATATACCTCGAAACCGACTTGTTCAATCAAGGCGTGCGCCCTGCAGTGAACGTCGGACTCTCGGTTAGTCGTGTCGGCGGGTCTGCCCAGATCAAAGCCATGCGTCAGGTCGCGGGCAGCCTCAAACTCGAACTCGCACAGTATCGCGAGCTCGCGGCCTTTGCGCAATTCGGCAGCGATCTGGATAAGGCCACACAGGCCCAGCTCAATCGTGGCCAGCGACTTGTCGAAGTTCTAAAACAGCGCCAATACTCGCCGCTGCCGTTTTCAAAACAGATTTTGATCATTTTCGCCGGAACCAGTGGCGTGCTCGACGATATGCCAGTCGAGCAGGTGCGTGACTTCGAAGCCGAGCTTTACCGCTACGTCGAAGGAACGAACCCGTCGTTGCTAAGCACGATCATGGAGAAGAAAGTTCTCGACGACAACATCAAGGCGGAGATGACGAAGTTGATCAAGCAAGCAAAAGAGGCCTTCGTGCAGGAACGTCAGGCAGTGGGAGCGGGGAAGTAAGTCAAAGTTCCCGCCCTCTCCCGCCAAATACCGGCGACACAAGAATGGGGTGCCCCGGTTTTGATTTGGCTGAAGGCTGAGAGCTGACGGCTGAAGACTTGTTTTATGGCCAACATTCTCGATATCCGGCGGCGCATTCGCAGCGTGACCAACACGCGGCAGATCACGCGCGCCATGAAGATGGTGTCGGCGGCACGGCTTCGCCGCGCGCAGGACCGTGCTCTGGCGGCGCGACCCTATGCCCAGATGTTGACGAACGTTTTGAAATCTCTGGTATCGCGTGTCGATACCCACGACGCTGAAACTGGGGAGCCGTTGCATCCGCTGCTTGTGCGCCGGCCGGAACAGAACATTTTGTTGATCGTCGTTACTGGTGACAAAGGTCTGGCTGGAGCGTTTAACTCGAATATCCTGAAAGCGGCTTCGCGATTTTTGGATTCAAAAGCCGGCAAGAACATCGAGATTCTCCCTATCGGTCGCAAAGGGCGCGATTTCATGCGCCGGCGTTTCAAAAGCGCCGAGCCGCGCAAGCCTGACTCCTCTGCGCCGCCGCAAACGACGCTCATCGGCGAATACGTCGGAGTTCTGAACAAGATCGACTACTCCTTGGCTTCGGAGATTTCCGAGACAATCGTCGAGCGCTACACGCACGCGGAAATCGATTCCGTCTACCTCGTCTTCAACGAATTCAAGTCGGTTATCGCCCAGCGGCTGGTGGTTGAGCAGATTCTGCCGATTGAGCATATCGGCGCGCCGGAAATTGCCGAAGCACGGGAGATGCAGCTCGAAGAAAAGCAGCGTGCCATTGATGCGGCGAAAGGGACCGGGGTCGCTCTTCGCCCTGCTGACACAACCGAATCTGACAAAGCCGCTGCCCAGTTCGCCACCGCGCCTGTTGACTATATCTACGAGCAGCCCCCGCGCCAGTTGTTCCGTGCGCTATTGCCAAAGTATGTCTCGATACAAATTTTTCATGCACTACTTGAATCGGTTGCTGCCGAACATGCAGCGCGCATGACCGCAATGGAGTCGGCGACGAATAACGCAGGGGATATGATCGATTCGCTGACGCTTTCGATGAACCGCGTGCGCCAGGCGAAGATCACGCGGGAGATTATTGAAATTGTGAGTGGAGCAGCAGCGTTGTAGAGCGGCGAGGATCGAGCCGCGAGCGATGAGCAACAGGGTGCTCGCTCACTGCTCACCGCTGACAGCTCACAAGCTAAAGGCTAAAAGCTTCTTTTATGGAAAACATCGGACAAGTCATCCAAATCACCGGTCCCGCAGTGGACGTGCAATTCACCGAGTCGGCCATGCCGCCGATTTATCAAGCCGTGCGCGTGATCAGCGACGGCTTTAATGTTCCAATGCCGATCAATGTCATTCTCGAAGTGCAACAGCACCTGGGCGAAGGACGTGTGCGCGCCATTGCCATGGAAGCGACGGACGGCATGGTGCGTGGCATGAAGGCAGTCGATCTTGGCGGACCGATCTCGGTCCCTGTCGGTCATGGAACGCTTGGCCGGGTCATGAACGTCATCGGCGAGCCGGTGGATAACCTTGGCCCAATCCAGGCCAAAGAGCGCCATCCGATCCATCGCGCCGCGCCCGCGTTCGACGAGCAGGCAACCACCGCCGAAATGTTTGAGACCGGAGTCAAGGTCATCGACCTGATCCAGCCGTTTTTGAAAGGCGGCAAGATCGGTCTTTTCGGTGGGGCGGGCGTCGGCAAGACCGTGGTCATCATGGAATTGATCAACAACGTCGCTAAGCAGCACGGCGGCTATTCCGTCTTTGCGGGTGTCGGCGAGCGTACCCGTGAGGGCAATGACTTGTGGCTCGAAATGAGCGAATCGGGTGTGATCAAGCCAGGCGACCCGGAGAAATCAAAGGCCGCGCTGATCTACGGCCAGATGACCGAACCGCCGGGTGCGCGCTTGCGCGTTGCCCTGACCGGACTCACAGTCGCCGAGTATTTCCGGGACAAAGAAGGCTCGGACACGTTGCTCTTTGTCGACAACATTTTCCGTTTCACCCAGGCAGGTTCTGAAGTTTCCGCGCTCCTCGGCCGCATGCCGAGCGCCGTCGGCTATCAGCCAAACCTCGCAACCGAAATGGGTGAACTGCAGGAACGCATTACCTCCACAAAGAAAGGTTCAGTCACGTCCGTGCAGGCGATTTACGTGCCTGCCGACGATCTCACCGACCCGGCGCCGGCAACCACTTTCGCTCACCTCGATGCCACCACGGTTTTGTCGCGTTCTTTGACCGAAATCGGAATCTATCCTGCCGTCGATCCGCTGGCTTCCACTTCGCGCATTCTCGACCCGCGAATCGTTGGCCAAGAGCACTACGATGTCGCCCAGTCGGTGAAGAAGACCCTGCAGACCTACAAAGACCTGCAGGACATTATCGCGATTCTTGGTATCGACGAATTGAGCGAAGATCAGAAGCTCACTGTCGCGCGCGCCAGAAAAATTCAGCGGTTCCTGTCGCAACCTTTTCACGTGGCCGAGCAGTTCACCGGTGCTCCTGGCCGCTACGTGAAAATTGCCGACACAGTGAAGGGCTTTAAGGAAATTGTTGACGGAAAACATGACGACATCCCCGAGCAGGCCTTCTACATGAAGGGCACAATCGACGAGGTTGTGGAAGCCGCGGAGAAGCTGAAGGGAGCAGCGTAGAAATTCGTCGTTGGTCGTCGGCTCTCGGTCGTTGGCCTGAAACGGCGAAGCCAAAGTTTGCCGACGACCGAGGACTAACGACCGAAGACTCTTCATGCCTGACACTTTCCAACTCGAAATCGTAACCCCGGAGAAGCTGGTGGTGCGCGACCAGGCAGAAGAAGCGCAAATACCCGGCCTCAACGGCTATCTTGGGATTCTTCCCGGGCACGCCCCGCTTATCACCGAACTCGGCGCCGGCGAGATCAGTTATCGCTCTGGCGGCCAACTACATCGTTTTTCCACTGCCTGGGGATTTGCCGAGGTCCTTCCCGATAAAGTTACTGTGCTCGCCGAAACAGTGGAACGCGCCGATGAAATTGATCTGTCCAGGGCTAAGGATTCGCTGGTGAAGGCAGAAGACGCGCTGAGACAGGCGCAGACGGAAGAAGAAGTGGACAAAGATCTTGGTAAAGTGCGCAGGGCGCAAGCCAGGATCGACGTCGCTGAGCATAAACATTCCTGATCGTTTCTACAAAAATTTTTAATTCCGAGAAAATCGTTTCTGCGGTTAGCATTCCGCATTGGATTTTTGAGATCGTTGTGTCGATCCATGTCTATCCACGGAGGCTCCGCGTTGAGACTCGGGCGTTTTCTGTCGGCATGTACTCTTCTTTTTCTGCTTAGCTCTAACCTTTGGGGATTTGTTGCGCCCGAACTCGGCAGCAATGCCGGTGATGCCCAAGCGCAGCGTATTGCTGCCCTTGAACAGCAAACTGCGGACGCCAAAAGTTCAGCCGACAACGCCTGGATGCTCACCAGTTCAGCGTTGGTGCTGATGATGACCGGGCCTGGTCTCGCACTCTTTTATGGCGGCCTGGTTCGAAAAAAGAACGTGCTCTCCACCATGCTGCAAAGCTTCGCTATGATGGCCGTGATCTCCGTTTTGTGGGCGCTGTGTGGATATAGTCTTGCTTTCGGCCCGGGTAGTAGTTTCATAGGCGGCCTTCATCACCTCTTCTTGCACGGCGTGGGACTTCAGCCCGATGCGGCTTACTCCGCAACCATTCCGCAGCAGACCTACATGATTTATCAGTTGATGTTCGCCATCATCACGCCTGCGCTGATCACCGGCGCATTCGCAGAGCGGATGAAATTCAGTGCCATGCTGCTGTTCATGATTCTGTGGTCGTTTCTTGTTTACGATCCCATGGCGCACATGGTTTGGGGAAAGAGCGGCGTGCTGAATGCCGCGCTGGGCGGGCATTTCCCGACCCTCGACTTTGCCGGCGGCACCGTCGTGCACGTCACGTCCGGGGTTTCGGCCCTGGTATGTGCGCTCTATCTCGGTCGCAGACTTGGTTATCCGCATGAGGCCATGCCGCCGCACAGCGTGGTCCTCAGCTTTGTAGGCGCCTGCATGTTGTGGGTAGGCTGGTTCGGCTTCAATGCTGGCAGCGCCCTGGCGTCAGGCGGTTTGGCTACCAGCGCCTTCGTTGCCACTCATTTTGGAGCCGCTGCGGCAGTAATCGGATGGGCTGCGGCGGAGTGGTTGCGCAACCGCAAAGTTAGCGCGCTGGGCGCCATCTCTGGCGCGGTGGCGGGACTCGTGGCTATCACCCCCGCGGCCGGATTCGTCGGTCCCATGTCTGCCTTGTTGATTGGCCTGATTGCTGGCGCCTTCTGCTTTTGGATGGTCGCTGCGGTGAAGGCCCGCTTTGGTTATGACGACTCTCTCGATGCGTTTGGTGTCCATGGTGCAGGGGGCACGTTAGGCGCAATTCTGACTGGGATCTTCGCGTCCAGCGCAATCAATCCCATTTTCAAGGATGCGAACGGAAATACCCTTGCCTCCGGCATGATCGAGGGAAATTTCCATCAGATATTGAATCAATTGGTTGGTGTGGCGATCGCATGGGGGCTTGCCATTGTAGGAACCCTCGTGATTTTGAAGATCGTGGATGTCACCGTCGGACTACGCGTCAGCCAGGAGCACGAGGTGATGGGTCTCGATCTGTCGCAACACGGCGAGGAAGGATATTATTGGGAAGTTTCGGTTTAGAAATTCGCGCTGCGTGCACCTGCAGGACCGCAAAAGCCCGGACCACACCATGACAAAGATAGAAGCTATTATCCAGACATCGAAACTCGAATCGGTCAAGAACGCCCTTCATGAAATTGGCGTGGAAGGCATGACAGTACTCGAAGTTCGTGGTCACGGCCGTCAGAAGGGCCATACCGAAGTCTACCGCGGGCGCGAGTACACGGTCGATCTGATTCCCAAAATCAAGATTGAGATGGTAGTCAGCGACGATGCAGTCGAGAAAGTCACGCGCGCCATTGTTGCTTCGGCCCAGACCGGCAAAATTGGCGACGGCAAGATTTTCCTTTCGCGCATCGATGAAGCCGTTCGCATCCGCAACGAGGAACGTGGCGAGAACGCATTGTAAGATTTAGCTTGCGATCTGCTCGCTGTTGCAATCAAAAGACGCGGGTAAAATCCTCCCAAGTCCCAATCGCAAGTCGGACGCGAACGTCACCCGCCAGCCTCACGCGACCTTTCCTGTGCGAAATTTGCCAGGCTGGTAGTCGCCAGGAACCGTTCTGGCTGAAATGTTCAGGCGGTTCCAGCCATTGATGGTCACGACGGCCAGTGTAAGATCCGACAACTGCTTTTCATCAAACTGCTGACGGACTCTCTCATAAACTTCGTCAGGCACGTGGCCGTCGGTGATCAGCGTAAGAGCCTCTGTCCACTCCAAGGCCGCACGTTCCCGGTCCGTATAAAACGGAGACTCTCGCCAGGCATCTAGCGAGTAAAGTCGTTGTTCGTTTTCACCACCCGCCCGCAGGTCCTTCCAGTGCATGTCAATGCAGTATGCACACCCATTGATTTGCGAAGCGCGCAAGTCTATGAGGTTGAGCAGAGATTCTTCGAGGCCGCAGCCATGAAGATATTTCACCAAACCAAGCATTGCGTTCATTGCGCCTGGCGCAGCTTGGCCGTAGTTGAAACGAGCTTCCATAGTTCCTCCTTCAATTTTATCGTCAACGGTTTCGATGTTTTCCTGGGGCATGAGATTCACGAACCAATGCTGAGGTTTTCAACAGGACTATAACTACTTCCTCGGTGAGGCTTACTTTTTGAGGTGAGTGAAGAGGAAAAACAGTCCGAATAAGACCAGCGCCGCAAGCAGGAAGCGGAGGAACGAATTGTTGTTCGCGGGAATGATGGGCGAGCCGGTGTCGAGTTGCGAGTTGGAGAAGGACGCAGAAACGGGCGTGGCTGGCTGTAACGCGTTGGATGCGATCTGGTCCGGCGATTCAAGTGTGAGCGGCTGCTTTTCATCCCCAGCGGAAATCACCTTGGTACTCATATTAGTGCCGTGGCTGGTGGTGGTAGTGGTTGTGACCGTGAATTGCAGTTTTCCGTCGTGGGCTTGAGCTTTCAGTTGCTCGGCCAATTCAGGTGGAAGTTTTCCCTCAATAATGGCGGCAATATTTTTGGCGACCCAATTTTCGAGCGCGGGCTTGACTCCGCTTTCCATAGACTGTGAGACGTCAAGCGCGTCGGATTTGGTCGACGACTTATCGAGCGCAATTTTCAGGTTGGGGAATCGCGTGGCGAGTTGCGCGTTAAGCCTCTCGCGGATTTGCTGTTGAAGCTCTGCCTGAGTAGCGCCTTCGAGAGGCGGGACCGTGGCATCGCTGCAGCGAGCGATGTATCCACCGCCGGGCTTAGGCTCAATGCGCCATGAGATTTGCAGAGTTGTGTGCGCGATTTCCATCCGTTGATCTAATTTTATGGGGGCTGCCGTGGAATGCGGACGAACTTAAGTGGGTGTACTTGTGGAGGTAACCATAATCAACATCCCCACCCTGTCGTTCCAAAATCGGGAGCGACAGGATAGGACACCGGCCTTAGCAGTTACTGTTGAGCGGGCTGTTCGATGTGATCGATGACGAGAACCGGAACGCGGTCGGTCTTGGGTTGAAGCATGAGACCAAGTTGTTCTTGAATCGCGGTGAATAGTGGAGGGGCGGAAGAATTCGAATGACCAGAGTCGGGCGCGATTAATTCATCATGCCGCATGCGCGCCTGTTCGTCGGCATCGGGAGTCCAATGCAGAGAATAGGCATAGTTGCCCGCGAGGCCTGTTTTGTCAACGACGCTTCGACCGAGGCGCATTGACAACTGCGCTGCCAGTAAATCGAGTGGGGCCCCCTTCGAACTGAGCTCCCCCATTCCCATGTGCATGAAGCCGTGTTTGCCATCCGCCATTTTTTGCAGTTTGCTGCCACCCTCGGCAACGGTGAGTTCATATGCCGGAAGGTCTCGCGTTTCCTGATGCACTTTCAACTTGAACTGGTCGGCTAACAACCCCTGGAGCATTTGTCCGGCCAAGGCGCCGCGCTGATCTTCGCTGAGCTTCTGCCATTGGTCAGCTGCAGTTTTATCCACGTTTGCGTCAATGTCGAATTTTGCCGACTCCAACCAATCCGGGGACGCTACCAGTTGCGTGTCTTGCACGCGATATGCAAGTTGAATCAGGCTTTCGAGCGACACTCCTCTCGCGGTGAAGTTAGCATCTATCAACGAAATCATTACCTTTGCTCTGGTCATACCGTTGGGATCTTCCGGATGAGGTTTGATGGAAATGTTCACATAGCGCGGAGCAGTCCCGATCTCGGAAGCTGCATGCCCCGGAGTCGGGTTGAAGAGGCCATAGAAAACAGGGACAGCAATCGCAAGGCAGGCGGCGGTCCATAACAGCACTTTGCGAGTGGGATCTATTTTGCGGACGATGTGATCGGTCATGATGTGAACCATCCTTTTCTTTAAATCGGAACCGGTTACGCCGGAGACGCAGGTGAGCGGGGAACTCAGGCAAAATTCGCAGACCTTCAATATGCTTTCGGCATAGGTGTGACGACCGCTGCCCATTGCAATGACGGCTTCATCGCAAGCATGTTCGCGTTCGGCGATCAAACGCGAGCCCAGCCACCAGACGAGTGGATGAAACCAGAAGATGCTTTCAACCAGCATGTGCAACGCCGCGGCGAGATTGTCGCGGCGGCAAACGTGGCAAATTTCATGCGCGATGATTGCTTCGAGATGAGAGTCGTCGAGATGTTTGGCAATAGACTCAGGCCACAACAGAACCGGGCGGAGGATTCCGAAGACGCCAGGTTCAAGCGAGGTTGGCGACGATAGCAGCTCGAGACTGGTCGCAAGATTTGCTCTCTGCTCTGCGCGTCGCAGAGCAAAAAGTTCCCGTCCTTCGGAGAGCGCGGTCGCGTTCCGCCGTGCATTCAATACTCGCCGCCAGCGTGCGATCCAGATAGAAAGGACGACCATGAACCCGCAAAACCAAAGGGGCAACAAAAGTTCTTTCCAGGTAAGAAAGAATGCAGGTCCTTTTTTTACGATCACTGCCGCCGTTGAAATCGGCTGCGTGAATGGATTGGTGATCTGTTCGACGAAATAGAAACCGGAGCCTGACGTTACGGGGGCGCCTCCGGGAGCAAAATGGCTGCCGATTGCAACGAGCAGCGAGAACGGCACCAGAAATTTCAACGAAGCTGCCAACCACACGATGTAGCGGATGGCCGCCGATTGTCTATGCAATGTCAAAGTGAGCAGGGCAGCTCCCAATAAGAAGAGTGTCGATTGCCAGAGATGATCGGCCAGAAGCGGAAGCACCGAGTTCGCGAGATTGGAGAGAGGCGTGAGTAGCGGAGTCATTGTTCCTCCCGTTTTAGCCGGCGGAGGGTTTGCTCCGCTTCCTTCAGGTCGGCGGCGGTCAGCTTGCCGGATTCGATCAAGTGGGACATTACGGGCTGGATGCGGCCGCCAAACAGGGCCAGAAAGTCATCGACCAATTTGCGCTGCGCGATTTCGCGGGAAACTGCGGGTTCGAAAAGGTGAAAATTGCCGACTTTTTTCGTGCGGCGGACGGCGTTCTTGGCTTCGAGCCGATAAACCGTAGTCTGAATCGTTGTGTAGGCAGGGCGGCGTTTCTCCGGGAAAGTTTCCTGGACGTCTCGTATGGACGCGCTGCCGCGGGCCCAGAGTACTTCCATGATCTGGAGTTCCAATTTGCTGAGGCGGATATTGGCCATTTCGTCTCCTATGCGTGTATGCAGTATTACTACAAATGTAGTAGATGTCAAGGGAGAAATTACTCGGAGATCGCTCCTAACGTCGCGCTTTATCATTTCTGGGCTTTTGTAGGCACGACTAAGTCGTGCCGTTCGGCCCACACGGGCACACAAGCAAAGTCAACGCCGTCGGACAGGAGTGTCCGACCCCCACGAGCAGGAGTGCCAAACAGGAGTTTCCGAGTCACACGAGAAACATTGTCGGACAGGAGTGTCGGACCCAAACAGGAACTCTGACCGCAGGGGGGGTGAAATAACACAGAAAAGTTACACGGGAAGGCCACGAGCGGAGCGGTATAGTTTTAGAACAGCCACTCTCGACCAGGCTCTGCAAGCCAATCCACGCATAATCAGGAGACCCTATGTCCTCATCTTTGTCTGTTGCTGAACCCGAAATCCGCCCAGTAGCTCCGCAACCGCCTGACCCTGCACAACACTTACTGCAATTCGCTACCGGATATGTTCCTTGCTCGGCATTGTGGGTTGCGGCGGAACTAAAAATCGCGGACCTCATCGGCTCGAAATCAATGCCCGTTGCAGAACTCTCGAAGAAAACGAACACCAATGAAGACGCGCTCTTTCGTACGCTGCGTTTACTGGCGATGGTCGGCATCTTTACCGAAACCGAGCCTCGGCATTTTGCATTGACACCGGCAGCGGAACTTCTCCGCTCAGATCATCCACAATCGATGCGCGATACGGTGGTATGGCTCGCCGATCCCTTCCACTTTCAGATTGCCGCCGAGTTGCTGCATTCGGTGCGTACCGGAGAGCCGACGGTGGAACACGTGACCGGCAAGCCGGCCTTTGAGTACTTCGCAACCGACAAGGTGGAGTTCGACCGTTTCCATCTGGCGATGACGAACCTGAGCGCGATGGCGGTGAGTGCGGCGCTTGAGGCATACGATTTTGCCGGTTGCAAGAAGATCGTCGACGTGGGCGGCGGGCACGGATTTGCGATCTGCTCGATTCTGGAAAAGTATCCCGAAATGCAGGGCGTTCTTTTTGATTTGAAGGACATTGTGCCCGGGGCGGACCAGCGGATTCGCGAATTAGGCCTGGAGAAACGCTGCCGGACCGAGCACGGGGACTTTTTCAAAGCTGTGCCGGAAGGGGCGGACGTTTATTTCATGAAGCACATCTTGCACGACTGGACGGATGAGCAGGCGACAACGATTTTGCGAAACTGCCGGAACGCGTTGAACGGTCGGAGAGGAAGGGTTGTGCTCCTGGAATTCGTGGTGCCGCCGGGAAATGAGCCACACCCGTCGAAGGTGATCGACATTGAAATGCTCTTCTTCCCTGGAGGCCGCGAGCGCATGGAAGAGGAATGGCGTGCTTTGTTCGCGGGCACTGGACTCCGGCTGACGAGGATTGTGCCGACGAAATCTCCCTTCAGCGTGATTGAGGCGGAGGTGGCGTGAAGCACATGTTCTCGTCCTCTGAAAATGAACGCGACAGGTGAAACCGATCAGTAAAAGTGAAATCCCCGCCCTGTCTCGCAAAAATCGCGAGACAAGGACGGGGCACTCTCAATGGATCAGGGTCGCCGGATTCGACATACGATTGATGATGAGCGGCTGGCCGACCATTTCCACGTAAATGGTCCACGTGCCCGGAGGCACAAGAGCTGAAAGATCAAGCGTGCTGCTGGTGGCGGGAATGTTGGTCGCTGCGACATAAAGGTTGCCGCCCGCGTCCGCAAAGTAGACTGTGAAGTGATGGATCGTCGCGGGCGACGCGTAGGTGGAGTCCGAAGCAGTTAAAGACCAGGACAATTGATTGCCTGAAATCGAAGCGTTCACGGTGTAGCAGTTGTCGATGCCGTTTTCGACAGCGGTGCCTTCTTCGTAGTCATTCCAGGTGATCACCTGCACATAAGGAAGCTGAGGGTTTGCGCCGCCATAGTATTTCGAAATTTCCTTCGCGGTATTGAGCAGGACCTGGCCGCACTGCTGGGCAATCACCCGGTTGCCGCCCCATGAAGCATTGTTATCGTCGAACCCCTTCCAAATGCCTCCTATTGCGAGCTGCGACGGATGCGCGATTGCGGCGGCATAAAAGCTATCGAGGTAAACGGGAGAGGCATTGCTATTCGAACCCCACCAGAACTGCTGGGCGGTGCTGAATGCAGGCGGCTGGACCCAGGCGAAACGACCATTGTCGTAACCAGAGGAACTGAACGAACCGAACTGATGGATGTACTTAAAAGGAGCGGTGTAAGTGTCGGTGTGCGCTTTGACGGCTGACCAGATTGTGTCCCAATCAGTCGGGGTCAGGATGGGCCAAACCTGCTTGGTGACGAAGGAAAAAATGACGGGCTGACCACCATCGGTGAAATAGACACCACTGCTGGCGTAGTTGCTGTTGATGTAATCCATGTCAGCGATCAACGCGGATTCCAGGCATGCAACAGTTGCGGCCTCAGCCTGATTTGTAGTTGGGCAGCTATAGGTGAGCGCACCTTTGTCTTCCATGATTCCGAACTTCAAAGGGAAGCCGGCACGCGAAGCGAGATCCGCAAAAGCCGCACTGGTGGTCGCCAGATTAAACGTCTGATTGGAATTGAATGCGCCGTAGAAGTCGATGAGGTTGACGTCGCAACCCTCGTTGATCATGAACGAATCCTGGGCGGCGACCGTGGAGGAAGCGTTCTCGTTGTAGCCGACGCTGGCGTGGGTACTCATACCAAACCATGGTTGGTACTCGCAGAGCACTCGGCCGGTCCACCCTGGATACATGAGCTGCTTGATGCTGATGTTGGAGATGTGCCCGGGAGCGGCATCTGGCATCAGCGTTTGCGCACCCGCGTTGTTCAAATTCGTACTGAAGCCATTGAATGGCGCAAAGCAATAGGGCCAGTTACCCCCGGGATCATTGAGCGACGAGCACAAGCTGGAAAGGTTGGAGGTCTGCTGCACCAAAGTTCCGACTGGAGCCGGGCCGCCGACACCACCTGTCAATGTTGGTCCAGAGGACGTCACCTGAAACGAAGCCGTCGGAAACAACGCGCTATGGGAGACGGATGTCACCAAGCTGTAATTCGACAACGCGCCAGTCAATTTGGACGTGAGCGTAATTTTCGATCTTGAAACCTTGGCCGTTACTGGAGATGCGGAAGCATTCAATAGCGCCCCGAGAGTGGTCGCCAGCTGTGTCGGTGTTTTTTCAGAAATCACATGACCGTAGTTCGCGACAACAGTGAAATCAGCGACGGTGATCTGAATTTGTCCGGAATCGTAGGTTACGCATGACCTGCGTCCGCAGGGATAGATGGGACCCTGAAGTGTGCCCGAGAGCGCAACTGTTCCGCTTCCGGGTGTCTGAGCTAGTAGTGTGGCAGCGAAGGGGAGCAGGCACGCAAGGGTGGCCAGGAGTTTGCCAAAGCAGCGCATGGGAGACAGCCTCCAAATTTTTAGCTAAGTCGGGCTCAAAATTAGGCGGGATCCCAACGCGAGATGGCGACCCCGAAATCCTGAATAGATGATCGAAGTATCGCCGATAACTTTTTCAGTGGGAAGAACTTTGTTGGAACGATGGTCGATAAATTTCCAAAACGGCAACGATTTTTAAGGGGTTCTACTTAGAAAAAGCTGCCCTAGTCGAAATCGCAGCGGGATGGGTCGAGCGCGAACACTGAGTTCGTGGCTTGCGCTCGGCAAATTGAAAGGAAAATCTGGCGGAGAGAGGGATTCGAACTTGAGGCGTTTAGCGGGCGTCTGAGCCCGTTGCCGAAATCCCGAGCGAAGTCGAGGGACCTCAAAATTATGGCGGAGAGAGAGGGATTCGAACCCCCGGTGCCCTTTTGAGGCACGGACGCTTTCGAGGCGTCTGGTTTCAACCACTCACCCATCTCTCCGCGGCGAAAATGCGCGATTCGTGAACTGAGGGAATCTGATTGTGTGCCGGTTTTCGTCATCATTTTAACAGTAGAGGATTGCGATCAGGCAGTACAATGCTCAGTTTCGAAAAGGATAGCTATGAAACTGAACCGCTTAATAGTGCTCGCCGTGCTCTGCGGATGTTGTATTTCGTCAGCCGCGCAAGAGAAACGCAAGGTCATCATCGATCAGGATGCGGCAGGCCCGGGTGGGACCGATCAGCAATCGATGCTCATGCTAATCCAGTCGCCAAAAACTGACGTGCTGGGAATAACCGTGGTGACTGGAGATTCGTGGCTGCGCGAGGAGGTGGCGCATACGCTACGCATGCTCGAGTTGATTGGCAGGACGGATATCCCGGTATTTGCGGGCGCCGAGTATCCGCTGGTGAGACGGAAAGAAAGCACCGAATTGTGGGAGCAACGCTTCGGCTCGTTTGTGTGGCTGGGGGCGTGGACGCCAGGCCGATATCATGCGGCTGAGGACCTTGGCGAAATGCCGGAGGGGAGGCCCAAAACCAAGGCAGCAGATGAAGACGCGGCACATTTTCTGGTTCGGATGGTGCACAAGTTTCCGCACGAGATCACGATCTATGCTGGCGGGCCGATGACGAACCTGGCTCTGGCGCAGGCGATCGATCCGGAGTTCGCGGGATTGGCAAAGGAATTGGTATTCATGGGGGCGAGTCTGAATCCGCAGACCGACAATCCGGAGTTCGTGAATGATCCGCGGCGTGAGTTCAATTTATGGTTCGATCCGGAAGCGGCGCACATGGTGCTCACCGCACCGTGGAAGAAAATTGTTTGCACTACGGTGGATATATCGGTGAAAACAGAACTGACGCGTGACCTGATCGAGCAGATCGGAAAGAGCAGCACGCCTGCGGCGAAATACACTGCAAAGTATTCGCAATTGCGGGGCAAGTACGATTATCTGTGGGATGAGTTGGCTTCCGCGGCTTGGCTGGATCCAAGCGTGATCACAAAGAAAGAGATCAGATACATGGATGTGGATTTGGACAAGGGCGCGGGTTACGGGAATACGCTCAGTTGGTCAGACGAAGACAAACCGAAGGTTTCCGTGCAGCCGGTCGAGATTCAGGATGATCTGGACAAACAGAAGTTTTACAAGATGTTTGTGGATTTGCTGAGCGCGGAAACGCCTCATAGATAGATCAAAACTCGAAGGGTAACGAACAAAAGTCAACATCCCCAAAGTTCACTTACCAAACGGCTATGCCCCCGCCGGCTGGAAACCCTCCGCTACTCAGACTAAGCAGCGAGCGACGAAGGATTACACGTTGCGAGAATCCCTCGGAAAGTGGCAATGGTACGCCCTGTGGGGAATGTTGTTCCTGAACACGTCGGCGGGGATTTCGATCATTTCGCAGGCAGCGCCAATGGCGGGGGAGATCACGCACGTCTCCGCCGCGCTAGCCGCAGGAATGGTCGGAATTATTTCCATTGCCAATGGCAGCGGACGGTTCCTGTGGGCGTGGTTCTCTGACGGAATCGGACGCCGGGCGGTTTTTCTCATCATGTTCGTTGCGCAGGCAATACTTTTTGGGCCATGCCGCACGTTACTGGCTTCGGCTTGTTCACGACACTAGCTTTCATTGTTCTGCTGTGCTACGGAGGCGGGTTCGGCACCATGCCCGCTTTTGCTACCGACTATTTCGGACCGACGAACATTGGATCGATCTATGGCCTCATGCTCACGGCGTGGGGATTTGCCGGCGTATTCGGGCCGATGCTGATCGCGAACATTCGCGAGAGCAGCGGTCACTATGCAGGAGCTCTGAAGGTAATCGCGGTCGTGGTGCTAGTGAGTGCCGTCCTGCCGCTTATCACGCATCCTCCGAAGGAAGAGCAGAGTACAGAGGGCGTGAGACCGCGCGCGGCGTAAGGCAAAACTGGAAAACCACAAAGGACACGAAGTAACACGAAGGAATTCAAGTTTTACCTTCGTGTTCCTTAGTGTCCTTCGTGGCGATTGATTCTTTTAAGCACCCGCCATTGCCGGTTCCACAGCGTAGATCGGGAACCATGACGTGGCGGTCTTCAGCTTTTCGTTGACATTGGCAATGTTCTTCACGCCTTCGGTCTCAAGCCATTTGCGGAACGCGCTTGCGCCTTGCTTGGCGTACACCGGAATCCCATCTTTCCAGGTTGCGCGGCCGCAGAGGACGCCATTGTATTTCACGCCGGTTTCACCGGCGAGTTCCAGCGTTTCGCTGAATTCCGCGTTGCTCACGCCGGCCGAAAGATAAATGAACGGCTTGGTGGCGACACTCGCGGCTTTGTGGAACAGATCGATCGCTTCTTTCTTCGTGTATGCCTTCTGGCCGCCGAAGGATTTTGTTCCTTCGACATATTTCATGTTCACCGGAACTTCGACCTTCAGCACGTCGACGCCGTAACGATCTTTCGAGAATTCACGCATGCTTTCGGTCACAATGTGAGGCTTCTTCTTCGCGAATTCCAGTCCCTTTTCGTCTGCGCCTTCTTCGTAGCCGACGAACTCAAGGAAAAACGGAATGTCGTTGGCACGGCATTCGTCGCCAATGCGCTCGACCCACGCGTGCTTATGGTTGTTGATTTCTTTTGAATCATAGGGAGTGTAGTAAAGAAGGATCTTTACGCAGTCGGCGCCTGCTTCCTTAATGCGTTTTGCGGACCAGTCGCCAAGCAGATCCGGGAGGCGACCGGGGCCGGTCTTGTCATAGCCAGTCTTTTCGTACGCGAGTAAGAGCCCGGCATTCTTGGCGCGGCGCTTTGCGGCAGGCAAGCCCCACTCGGGATCGAGAAGAATAGCGCTGGCATGGGGCGTAAGAACTTCAGTGACCAGAGACTTGAACTCTTCCATCTCGCTATCGCCAACGGCCGAGCCCTTCTCTTTTGCCAGCGATTTCTGCAGTGAACCGCGCTGGTCCATGGCGGCGGCCGCGATCACGCCGCGCTTGTCTGACACGCGCTGCAAGCCCGCAAGTTTTCCGGGCGTTAATTTCATAGCTCCTCCAGATGAGTGCAGTGGAATGTACCGGCCAACAGAAAGGGGACGGCTAAATATTGTAATACGCCAGCGCGATCTGGATGAATTTGCCGGATTGAGCAAATTGCAACCCGCTAGCCGATCAGAGTTTTTTCCATCCACAACACATCCCAATATTTGCCGAATTTCCTGCCGACTTCAGTGAAGGTGCCGACCTTCTCGAAACCGAACCGCTGATGAAGAGCCACCGAGGCTGGGTTTGGCTGGGCGATCCCAGCCACAACGCGATGAACATCTTCACGCTCGAGCAACCGAAACAGGGAGGCATATAACTTGGTGCCGATACCTCGCGTGGTCGATTCGTGACTGCAAGCAATGCTTACCTCAACCGTTGTTTCATATGCCTCTTTCGTCCGGAACGAACCCGATGCTGTATAACCGACAATCCTGCCGTCGCCTTCTTCAGCGACCAGTATTCGGTGACGATGTCCGTCGGAGTGGTCGTTGAACCAGGCGACACGTTCCTCCGGCTGAAAGGGGCGAATATCAAACACTATGTGCGTATTCTGAACGTAGTAGTTGTGAATTTCTGTAAGGCGCGGCAAGTCGGCAAGAGACGCCTCGCGAATGATCATTGGCTCACTCCGTCACTTCGGCCTGGCTCCATTGGTATTTTCGAATATTTCTTCGATCCGCAGTTTAAAAAGTTCAGCAAGGCGAAATGCCAGGGGAAGACTGGGGTCGTATTTTTCCGTTTCAATGGCGTTGATTGTTTGCCGGGAGACGTTGAGCTGCTTTGCCAGATCGGACTGCGACCAGCCTCGATCGCTCCGAAGTTCGCGAAGCCGGCTCTTCACCGGTACCTCCAACGCGCAGCCAACAAACCGATTGTCCAAAAAACCGCCATTATCGGCCACACCCATACCCAGTTCACATCTGGCAGCCCGGCATTCTGAAGAAAGCCGTAGCTCAGAGTCGAGAGGGCGGTCGCGGCGAAGGCGAAGCCGAGCGCTTCGAGCTGAATTTTCTTCTGCAGTTCATCGAGGTTGCGGAAATACTCGATTACCAGCGCCGGCATCAGGAAGATCGGCAATACGGGCAAAATCGCAATCACGTATCGCCAAGGTAGAGCCGGCTGGCGATGAAGCCATCGCACACTGGCATAAGTTAGTGCCATATAAGCCGCCGCCACTACCAGCGTCCTGAATCTGTATTTCCTGCTAGCCGCTTTATCGACGCATTCTCCCATCATCATGACTACCCCTCCAATGTCAAGGGAACTTGACATGACAAACATACTTTACATCATGGCGGATGTCAAGCATTCTTGACAGGAGCGAGAAAAATGGTTTGCACAAGGCTTAATGGTTTATTAAAACCTTTCAATATCAGGTGATTCGAAGGAGGGGGCGTTCGTGAAAACTGGGCTTGAACCGCAGAGTTTTGTTAAAGGGCCGATCTCGCGTCGCAAATTCCTGGGCAAGACGGCAGCCGCGGCAATCGGAATATCGGTCGTCCCGCGGCATGTGCTTGGCGGTGTCGGGCATGTCGCCCCGAGCGACAAGGTCAACATCGCGTTCATCGGCGTGGGTTCGCAGGGATTCCGCGTGATGCTGAAATTTCTGCAAGAACCAGACGTGCAGGGAGTCGCCGTGTGCGATCCGAATACATCAAGCGCCAACCATCCGCAATGGGATACGCATGAGTTTTGCAAATCGGTGCAAGATCTTCTTGGCGTCAGCAGCGGGTGGGATTGGCTGAGCCCCGATACCCCGATTCAGTTGACTCACTCTTTGCAAGTCACAAGCGGTGTGTCCGGCCGCGAGCCGTCACAGAAGATCGTGAATGCCTACTACGGAACTCAGCAGCGATCAGGCAAGTATCAGGGATGCTCGGCGCATAACGATTTTCGCGAGCTGCTGGAAAAAGAAAAAGATGTGGATGCGGTCGTGGTGTGCACGACCGACAATTTGCACGCGGCGGTTTCGGCTGCCGCAATGAAAAATGGCAAACATGTTTTTTGCCAGAAGCCTTTGACTCATACGATTTACGAAGCACGGCGAATCGCTGAAATCGCGAAACAGACAGGAGTCGCCACGCAGATTGCGGTAGCCAATCAGGCTTCTGAAGATACACGCCTGCTCTGCGAATGGATTTGGTCGGGCGCAATTGGGCCGGTACGGGAAGTCAAGAACTGGTCGAGCAGGCCGTTCTGGGCGCAGGCAGTCGAACGTCCGAAAAATGGTGAGCCAGTGCCCGCCGGTCTTGATTGGGACCTGTGGCTTGGTCCGGCCCCAGAACGCCCGTTCAATCAGGCTTATTTGCCGTTTGTGTGGCGGGGCTGGACCGATTTCGGATGCGGCGCGCTGGGCGACATGGGTTCCTACAGCTTCGACACGATTTTTCGCGTGCTGAAACTCGAAGCTCCGGTGAGTGTTGAGGCAAGCTCGACCGATCGCTATGCGGAAACATATCCGCTTGCATCAATTGTGCGCTACGATTTCGCGGCACGTGACAATATGCCTCCGGTGAAATTCACCTGGTATGACGGCGGTTTGAAACCAGAGCGTCCGGAAGAACTGGAACCAAATCGTCCATTTAAAGGCGAAGGTGAGGACGGCGATGAAGGGCTGCTGTTCGTAGGTGATGGCGGCAAGATTCTGTGCGGGTTCAACGGCTCGAATCCAAAACTGATTCCGCAATCCAGAATGGACAGCTACAAGCAGCCACCGAAAACGCTGCCTAGGTCTCCCGGTAATGAACGCGAGTGGCTTGATGCCTGTAAAGGAAGCAAGGTGAAGCCCGGAGGCAATTTCGAATTCGAGGGCATGGTGACTGAGACGTTGCTGCTGGGCAACGTGGCGGCGTGCACTGGGCAAAAACTCACTTGGGACCGAGCGAACTTGAAAGTGGATTCCGACGCGGGACAGAAGTATGTGAATCCAGAACGCCGCAAGGGCTGGGAGTTGTAGAAGGAATGAATGAGGAGGTCACGATGTCCGGAATTTCCAGAAGAGACTTCGTTAGAACGGCTGCTGCTGGCGCGGCGGCAGGTGGGCTTCTAATGTCGAGTGCGGTAGATCTGAATGCCAATCCGCTGGGTTTGCCGATCGGTTGTCAGACATGGCCGGTCCGGGAGATGATCTCCAAAGATTTTCCCGGCACTCTCAAGCAGCTCAAAGCGGCTGGCTTTCAGAGTATCGAAATGTGTTCGCCGGTCGGCTACTCGGATAACGACTTCGGAGGCCTCACGAAGTATTCCGGCAAGGAGCTTAAGAAGGTCATCAACGATGCGGGGCTTAATTGCGTCAGTTCGCACTTCGGCATGGATGAGCTCCGCAAAAACCAGGAAGACCGGATAGCGTGGGCGAAGGACCTCGGCCTGACGCAAATGCTCGTTGCCAGCCTGGGTGGCCCTAAGAACCCCACCATGGATGATGTGAAGCGCGCCGCAGATGAATACAACCAGTTCGGCGAAAAAGCTGCCCAGGCGGGAATTCAACAAGGACTGCACAACGAAGATTTCGAGTGTTCAACAGTGGATGGCAAGCGCACATATGACGTGTTGTTCGAGTTGCTTGATCCGAAGCTGGTCAAGTTCCAGTTTCAGGTCTCGACTATCCAGCAGGGCTTTGACGCCGCCGAATACCTGACCAAGTATCCGGGGCGGTTCATCTCCATGCACGTTCAGGGCTGGTCGGCGACTTCGAAGAAAATTGTGCCAGTCGGGCAGGGCACGCTGGACTGGCACAAGATTTTTGCGGCGGCAAAAGTCGGTGGAATCAAAAACTACTTCGTCGAAATGAGCCTGCCGATGATGAAGGCCAGTGTGCCGTATTTACGCAAGCTGCAGGTTTGATTCGGTCGAGGTAGTTCGAGCTTTCCCATGAGAGGCATTATTCCGAAGCCCCGCGTTCTCACCAGCGGGGCGAGGAATCTAGCGTGGAGCGTGGTTGGCTGGACTGCACGCGAGATCCAATTCGACTCGCTGCTCTCGCTCAGGGGAGGCTAGTTCGTTCGGGAAAGCTGCGATTCGCTATACTAATAGTGCATGCCGATCCTCGAAAACATTGCCGCAAT
>Ga0070741_10000385_pt1 | contig 163485 bp, 120 predicted proteins | sample Coa_R1_4_FD_66440 | JGI IMG/M metagenome (GOLD analysis project Ga0070741, IMG submission 66440) | Surface soil microbial communities from Centralia Pennsylvania, which are recovering from an underground coalmine fire - Coalmine... | ecosystem: Environmental > Terrestrial > Soil >... | reverse complement strand
GATCTTAGCAGCGATGCTTTGACGAGTTGGGCGAGGGTGTCCAGTTCGCCTACATGAAATTTTTTCGCAAAGGAAATGCTGTTCACGCCGGCGCGCTGCAAATCCAGCGCCAGAGCGTGCAGCTCGCCCTTCGCATCGGGCAGGTGCGCTTCGCTAATGGCCGGCGCGACCAGCCCGCCGCGCTCGACCTGAATTTCGAATCCATTCCAGGCCGCGGCGATTCCGCGAAGGCTTTCGTAAGCGGCCTCCAGGCTCTCCAGACGCCGCGGATGGTTCTTGTCGTAGAGGCGCTCGGAGCGGAGCAGCAGGTTCAGTTGACGCAGCCCGCGATGGAGTTCGGCCGTCTTCGCACTGAGTGAATTTGGCAAGCCTGTCGAATGGACATCGGAAGGCAGCGCTTCGGAGAGAGTTCGCGAGGGTGCAACGGGATCGGACGCGACGGCGCGGCGCGCCGGCTGCGCTTCCACCTCGATCGGCTTGATGGCTCGGTTCCCCACGTGTTCCGCTTTCTCTAGTTGCGCCCGCAAGCAGCGCCCCGGCTGACCCGCTTAGAGGGTCAGCCTGCTCAAAGAGGGTTTCTCCGCCGGGCAGGCTAGCCCCAGTAAGAATGCAAGCACGCCTCCGGCCCCTGCTTTCGTCCCGTAACTGCTTTGTATTCAGTAAGTAGCTCAGAGGTAGTGTGAGGCTGGTTCCAAGGCTGTTACAAAAAGTTACATTTTGGCCAGCAGGGGCAGCCGAATATCGGCGTGTAGCGCCTTGGGTTAGGGTTTCGTCTTCAGTGGCTGGTCAATGGTCACTGTGCCGCCTTCGCTGGCCTGCACAATGCGCCGCGCGGGCACATATCCATTCAGCCGCAGAACGACAACGTGCGTCCCCGAGGCGATCTGCACGCGTGCCGGAGTTACATCACCGGTTGGAGTTCCATCGATGACGATTTCCGCTCCGGGCGGGTTCGTCGAAATCTGCGCCCACGCCACATGCACGGCCGAGCGCTCGGTCATGGTCACATTCAATTGCGTCTGCGCGTTGTCCTTCACCTGCACCTCTTCGGAATGTCCCTCATAACCCGGCATGCGAAGCACGAGATTGTAGTTGCCTGCGGCGAGCGGCAGAGTCACGGGCGTTTGTCCCGGCTGTTTCGCGCCGTTGATAAAGACATCGGCTCCGGGAGGTTGCGTGGTGATGCGCAAGCCCTTGGCGAGCGATTCAAGGTTAAGCCGCTGATCATTCACCTGGCCGGCCTTGATCTGCAGCGCGGTCTGCACCGGCTGATAGCCGTCCTTCTGCAACTCGAGGCTGTAGTCGCCCGGATTCAAATTGTTGAAGCTGCAGGGGGTCTGGCAGCGGTTCAGCACGCGCCCGTTGGCTCCGTGGAGGATCGCGGTACCCTCGACATTTGCCGTCACACGAATGGCGCCTTCGGCCGCGTTGGGCACGGGCCGTGCGCCGTTGGCGGCCGTGCTCGCTGCGGCAGCCGAAGTGTCGTCGTCCTCGATATGGTCCACCAACCGAACATCCGAAGGCGTGTTGCGCAGAAATTTGAGCAAAGCACTGTGTTCGGAAGGGCGCAGCCTGCCGGAAAGCGTCAGCGTATTGCCGGATCCTTGTACCCTTGCACGGTTCGCCAAGCCGTGCTCGGCGATCGCTTCTTCCACCCGCCCCTTGTATTCCGCCGCTCGCGGAGTCAAGCCGCCTTCCGGTTTCTTCCCTGGTGGGTTCGCAGCGGGTTGCGGCGCGCGCTTCGGCTCGAGGAGCGGTTCCGCAGCGGCCGTCGCACTCGGACTGTTCTCTGGCGGCACGGCGGCATCTGCAGGCGGTTCGGTGACCGGAGCATTTGCGGTGCTGGTTTCCGCCGGCGTTTGCGCCGTATTCGCCGGCGCTGGGTTCTGATTCGCATTCAGGCGGCGTGTTTCTTCCCAGACCGGCCGCACGTAGTGCCATCCTGCCGCAATCACTCCGATGAGGAGCAGGAACAGAAACGCTGTGCCGAGAAAACTCTTCTTTTTCGGTTCGGGCAAGGGCGCAAGCGGTCCGGTCCTGCGCAGGGCGGGATTGTGTGCCGGTGTTACGGCGTGCGCGTGCAAGGGAGGCACCGTTGCGGAAACCGTGGAATCCTGCGCCACCGCATCGCGTCCGCCGAGCGCCGCATTCAAGGGCAGCGTCGCGCCTGGCGAAGCCGCCGGATTGGCCATCACCACGGTCGACTGCGGATTCCCCGCGGCTGCTCCTGCTCCCGCGAGCGACCGGTAATTCTTCAAGTCCTCGAGCATGTCCCGGCACGATTGATACCGCTGGTCAGGCTCCTTCGCCAGGGCTTTCATCACAATCGCGCTGATGCCCGGATGAATTGTCGGATCAATCTGCCGGGGCGGCACGGGATCTTCGTTCACGATTTTGTAAATCACGGTGGTGATGTTCTGCCCGGGAAACGGCTTTTCGCCGGTCACCATTTCGTAGAGCATCACGCCCAGCGAGAAGATATCGCTGCGCCCGTCCACGGCGCGCCCCTTTACCTGCTCCGGCGACATGTAGCTCGGCGTGCCCATCACGTGGGCCGTTTGCTGTACGGTGCCGAACTGTAAAATTTTTGCCGTGCCGAAGTCCGTCACTTTCACCGTGTCGTCGGCGGTCAGCATCAGGTTGGCCGGCTTTACGTCGCGATGCACCACGTTGCGTTCGTGCGCGAATTGCAGCGCGCTGCACGTCTGTTCAAGGATGCGGAGCACACGCGGCAGTGGAAACGCCTGGCGGGCATCCAGCATCGCTTGCAGGCTCTTGCCTTCCACCAGCTCCATGGTGATGTAATAGAGCCCGTCTTCCTCGCCGGCATCGTAGACCACCACGATATTGGGATGTGTCAGCAGGCCCGCCGCGCGAGCCTCGGTTTGGAACCGGCTCAGCAGCTCTGGCCGTGATAGCCCGGTGCCTTCCTCGCTCAGGCGAATGGTTTTCACGGCCACTGTGCGGCCAATAACCGGGTCAACTGCTTTATAAACGACACCCATCGCGCCGCGGCCCAGCTCGCCGACGATCTCGTACCTTCCGGCCTTTGTGGCTGTTGCCATCAATCTCGCTTTCCCGGCGCTTCGCCGCCAGGTGTGCTGCCAACCCGGGGCACACACCCGCCCCAGGCAGCTACCTTATTTATCGTCGGTTTCCCCAAAATCCTTGCGTGGGACCACCACCGCCGACACCCGGGCGCCCTGATGCCACACTACCCACCGCTTTTTCAGCCGGTCAACGCTACTGACGTACCAGAGGCGCGAAAACGGCACCCTCGCGCAGGACGGTCACAAGCACAGCCGCCGATGCAGACCCAAGGTTCGCGCCCGCGGCAACGGGAAACTGCCTGCGTCTCCCGGTACCGTCGCGGAAACCCGGCATTTGGTTTCTTCTGGCCATCGGTTCAGTTCGGAGGGAACTTCATTCTTGGCATCAGGGTACTTTCGGGAGCCGGCACGTTCGTCTCCCGCACGGGCCGGTCCACATCTCCCGGCCTCGCCGGAGCCTCCAGTCCATCCGTCAGCAAGAATCCTTGCAGCGTGATCCCATTGATCCACAGCGATTCGAGCGCGCCGATATACTCCGCGTGCAATTCGAAAAGGCGCCGCTGCGTCTCAAGCACTCGCGGATAGGACGCCAGCATTTGCCCATAGCGGTCGAACATCAGCGAATACGCTTTGCGCGCCCGGGGCAGCAGTGCGGCTTTGTATTCGCGCACCGTCAGCCGCGCATTCGCGTATTCATCCGCCACGCTCGATGCGCGCTCCCGCAGCGCCAGCGAAATCCTCCGTTTCTCCTGCTGTGCCCGGTCAAGCTGCGCGCGGGCCGCCGCCACGTTCCCCTGATTGCGGTTGAAGAGCGGAATCTCGACGCTCGCTCCCGCGATTCCCTCCCAGCCCGTCGCGTGCGGCGGCGCTCCAAGTTGCTCGTTGTTGTACTCGAGTCCGCCGCGCAGCACGACGTCGGGAATCGCCTCCTTTTTCGACCTTGCCAGCTCAGCTTGCGCCCGCTCCGCCGCCGTGTCCGCGATGCGCGCCGCCGGGCTATTTTTCACTAGCGTCTCGATGGCATCCTCTTCCTTCAGGTCCACCCAGCCCGTCTCCAGGTCGCCGCCTACCACTTGCAGCGGCAGCTCCGGCCGCCCCAGCACTGCCGCGAGCGCGCGCCAGTCCTCGCGCAGCGTGTTCTCCTGCATGCGGGCCGCGATGCGCATCCGCTCGGCGTCGATCTGCGCCGTCAGCACCTCCGTTTCGTCCGCTTGCCCGGTGTTCGCCAGCCGTTGCTGCGTCTCTTCGGCTTCGTCCGCGATATTGGCCAGGCCGCGGCGAGTCTCGAGCATCTCCTGCGCCGCCAGCACGCGCAAAAACGCCAGCCGCACCGCTGTCTCCACGCGCGTTTTCTGTTCTTCGGCCTCCGTTGTCGCCAGCTCCGCGTCTTTGCCAAAAACGGCTTTCGCGGCGCCCAGCTTTCCTCCCGTCACAATTCTCTGTTCCACAAAAAATCCCTGCTTCCCTCCGCCCGCGGTTCCCCCGCGAATTTCGTCGCCCGTATAGCCGATGCTTGGATTCGGATAGAGTCCCGCCTGCCGCTGCCGTGCCTTTGCGCTGCGCAGCTCCGCTTCCGCTTGCTGCAAGGTAGGATTCGATTCGCGTGCGATTGCGAGCGCGTTTTCAAGCGTTAGCACTTCGCCATGGGCTTGCTCTTGCGCGCGCCCCATTTGCGGAAATTGCGCCTTCGGCGCTTCGCCCATCTGCATCCCGGTATGTTCCGGCATTTCCTGGGCCCGTGCTGCTCGCCCGGGCGTCAAACCCAGCAGCGCCGCGCAAACCACCACCGCCATGCGGTGGCCGGTCGTCAGAGCGGCTCTGCCCGGCGTCGTCGTTCTTCTTGTGGCCTTCTCGCACAGCGCGCCCTCTTCCAAGCGCTCCCTCTGCGCCCGCCGTTCTCCTCGCCCTCTGTTCTCCCTGCTGAACTCCCGCGCGCCCGCCCCGCTCATCGTCCGCCTCCCGCAGCTGCCTGCTTTAGCGCCACAATCTCCTCGTACTCTCGGTCGGGCAGCACGCGAATCATCGTCATCATTCCCATCATTCCCGCGCTCCAATTTTCCGGCAGACCATGCGTTTCCGGCTTCGCCACGACTTCATCCATAGCCATCTCCATGAAGGCATCCTGCGGAAATCCCGGCACGGTGTTGGCATTGGCCGCCACCGGCGAGGGATGCCGGTGCGCGAATCCCACGTCCTTTGCCAGCGCTTGCATTTGCGCCATCGCGTTCGCAGGCGTAAGCGCCGCCGTCTGGATGGCTCGGTCGCGCAGCAGATCGCTCATGCTGTTCATCATGTGGTGCGGCAGGTGGCAATGAATCATCCACGCGCCAGGATATTTCGCGTCAAACTCCACGACGCGCGCCTGCGCCACGCCGACCAGCACCGTGTTCATTGGACTCCAGGTCGTCTCCGGGGCGCGTCCGCCCTCCGTTCCCGTCACCACGAATTGATTTCCGTGCAGATGAATCGGATGATGATCCATTCCCAGGTTCGCAATGCGCAGCCGGACGCGGCTTCCGAGCCGCGCGATCAGCGGCGTGGTCATCGGCGCGGAAACTCCATTGAACGTCAGCCAGTTGAATTCCATCGCTGCTGTATTCGGCACGGAGTTGCTCGGAAGCACGGCCCATTCCTGCAAAATCAATCCGTAGTCATGCTGCACAGCCGGGTGATACGGCCGGTCCGGGTGAGCGATAAAAAATCCGATCTGCCCGATCATTTCCTGCATCGCGCTGTGTGCGTGATAAAAAAATGTCCCTTCCTGATGCACCGTGAATTCGTAGATGTATTTCTCGCCCGGCGCGATGGGCTTCTGGCTGATCCACGGCACGCCGTCCTGAGCAATTGGCACCTCGAGGCCGTGCCAATGCGGTGAAGTCGCTTCCGGTAACCGGTTTTCGTAAATGATGCGAACGCGGTCGCCCTGCCGCACCTGGATCGTCGGCCCCGGGCAGCTTCCGTTGTAACCCCAGGCGTCAATCGTCTTCCACGGTGCGATTTTGCGCTTTACCGGCTCGGCGATCAGATGAAACACTTTCACGGCGCCGTCCCGTTCAAAGGGCAAATCCGGGACGTCCGGTGTCACCATCGGCAAGAAGTCAGCCGGCCCTGCCGCCGGCGCGTTTGGTGCTTTTTCGTGCGCGCTTCCCTCGCGCTCGAGTCTTCGCCGCTGCGCTTCTGTTGCGGAAGCGGAGCGTTGGCTCTCGCTCGTCTGGGCTCCGCGCATCGCCGAGCTCAATCCCAAAAATCCGGCGCCCAGCGCCGCCGCATCCCGGAAAAATCCTCGCCTGGACCCATTCATCTCTTTCTCCTTCAGCTGCCTTTCAATTGCATTGCTAGCCCTGCTAGCAGGCCTATGTAGCGGCCCGTCTTTAGACCGGCCGGAGGGTGACACATTGCTCCGCTTTCGTTTTTTCTTGCCTGGGGAGGAGCCGGAATTTGAATTACCAAGGCTGCCTGGCCCCGAGCGCTCCGCAGCGGATTTCGCCAACGAAGCAAGCCGGCGCCTTTCTTTCGCGGGCACTTCAACGCATCCGGCGGTCTCCGCCGAGAGAGATCTCTCCGCTGAGACGCCGCCAAAGCCCGGGCCAACTGTGTGAGGGAATCAGATCCGCAGAACTACGCTGGAAGGACAACCCAAAGGCGGAGAATTCACCGCATCCCGCAGGCTGCGCTCAACCCCAACCTGCTCTTGTGCCGTACGCAACCCAAATGACCTAGCCATCGCCCCAGGCTGGCCGCCAAAAGGAACTTTCGGTCCCGCGTCTTCGTTGCGCACAACCGCCGGCGCCTCGGTCACCGGGCAGCTCTTCACCCCGCTCCATCGAGAATCGTTTCCATGCTCGCGCATTTCCATCGCGGCGCCGCAGTGGCCGGCGCCGCTCGTTGCGATTCTATCCGCCTTTTCCGGGCTACAACTTCCAGAAGCGCACCACGGCGCGCACAGGGGCGCGACGAGCAGCGCCACGGCCACCAGCGCGGCCAAACTCGCGCTGCCAAAAGGTTTTCGCAAACTCTTCATCTCACGCCACGCTACGCCACCGCCGCAGTCCCGTCAAGCCGAGCCTTGCCGCGGCGGCCAAATTTTTTCGCGCCCTGGCCGTTGACAGAATCGTTGTCGCGGCCTATGTTTTCGCCGGACGCGAAGCCCCATCCGAAGCGCAACTCCGCGCTGCCAACCGTTCGTGGGCTGCCCGGCGCCCGGAAGCCAAACCATTCGCCACAGGAGCACGCCATGAGAAAACATCCGCTCGCCCTGCTTTCCCTTGCCGCATTTGTTCTTGCCGCGCTGATCGCCGCTTGTGCCAAGCCCTATCACGAGGACACCGAGCATTACATCTTCATCGCGACCAACATCAATCTGCCGTATTGGCAGCAGGCTCGCTTCGGGTTCGAGGATGCCGCCAAGACGCTCGGCGTCAAGGGTGATCTTGACGGTCCGGCCACCTACGATCCCGACGGCGAACTCACCGCGTTTCGCCAAGCCATCGACCAGCATCCCGCCGGTATTTGCGTTTCCGCTTCCCGTCCAGAGCTCTTCCGGCCCGAGATTGACAAAGCCATCGCTGCCGGCATACCCGTCATTTGCGTGGATTCGGATGTGCCCGATTCCAAACGCGTCCTTTACGTCGGCACCGACAACCAGCGCGCCGGCCACGAGAGCCTCAAGCGCATGGCCGCGATTCTTTCCGGCAAGGGCAATCTCGTCGTCATCAGCATTCCCGGCCAGCTCAATCTCGATAATCGTCTCGCCGGAGTGAATGACGCCCTCAAGGCGTATCCCGGCCTCAAGGTCGTGAAGGTTCTCGACGATAAGGGTGACCCTCGCAATGCCTATGACGCCATCTCCGATCTCGTCCAGAAGAAGGAAAAGGTCGACGGCATCCTCTGCCTTGAAGCCAGCGGCGGAGCCGGAGCCGCCGGCGCCCTCCATCGTTTCAGCATGGAAGGGAAGCTGCCGATCGTCGCGTTCGACGATGATCCCGAAACGCTCGACTGGATTGAACGCGGTGCCATCACCGCCACCATCGCGCAGAAGCCCTACGTCATGAGCTACTATGGCCTTAAGCTGCTCGACGACCTCCACCACAACGCCGTCCATCAATATAAGGACTGGCGTACCGCCGTCGCCGCGCCCATGCCTACCTTTGTGGATACTGGCACCGTCGTCGTGGACAAGAACAATCTCAAGCTTTATCGCGAAGCGCTCGCGCCTCACACCCAGCCCGTGATTTAACCGCCGGGCGGAACTTCGCGGTGACGGCTGCTTGTCCTCAGTCGCCGTGAGTTGGCAGCGAGTGCTGCTGGAAGAACGCCCAGGCGTCCGCGTTCACTTTGTCGGCGGCGGCGGCATAATTGTGGTCGTGATTCTTGATCTCCACGTAGCGCAGCGGAAACCCCTTTTCCCGCAGCAAATCCCGCGTCTTCCGGACGCCGGCGAGCGGGACCAGCGGGTCCTCGAGCCCGATGTAGATCGCAATGGGCGTTTTTCGCTTCGCGCGCTGCACGATCCAGCGGTAGTTCTCGGCGATGCCCATGGCGTGCACCGCAACAGCGGCGAAGAATTCGGACTGAAACATCGCGGCGTCGTAGGCGAGATAGCCGCCCATGGAATGCCCGAAAACGTAGATGCGCCGTGGATCGAGCGATGCCGCTTTTTCCGCGTCCTCGACGTCGCAACGGAAAATTTGCGGCGCGATCGGCTCGAATTTGGCGTCGCGCGGAAGCTCCGGCGCGATCAGCACGATGCCCTCTTTTTTCGCCAGGTCTTTCCAGGCCTCGACCATCGGCTCTGGCTCGCCGCCCGCTCCGTGAAGCAGCACAATGGCGGGCATGGCCTTGCCCGCCGGCACGAAGAGCACGTAGCGCGACTTCGCTTCGGCGCAATGCGCCGTGTGCGACGTCGTGTCACGCGCCTGCGCGCCCGCCGCGCAGATGGCGAATAGCGCCGCGCCGGCCAACAGCCCGCGGAATCGAGCAGTGATTGCGAGTAATTGTTCCAGCATGCGTCCCTTCGTTTGCGCTGCGGCTTCCATCGAAGCCTGGAGAGAACACAAGAACAAATCAGTTTGCCGGCGCTTCGGGCTTCAGTAAATCCGCGAGGTAATCGGGCTTGCCAGAGTCGCGTTCGAGGTGCGGGAAACGCTTTCCTCCGTGGTAGTCAACGGGGCAGGTCCGGTAATAGTCATTGTCAATCAGCAACAGTTGGATCGGTTGCGAACTCTCTCCGCTGCCGGCAATCGCGTCGCTCAGGATTTCCGGCGTGTAAACGCGTCCATCCACACCGGCCACTTTCATGCCGGGAGCCGCGCCACAGCGAAACGCCGGGCCACCGTAGATGACATCGGAAATCGTTCCATCGCGGCCCAGCGTCAAGCCGATGGTGAACGTCGTGTCCGAAGCGTTGCGGGACGCGCGGCCGCCCGAGGGAGGCTCTCCGGTGAAAACAAGCTTCCAGCCGCTCGCGGTAATGCCGCCCGCGGGTGCTTCGGGTGAGGTCGAATGCAGACGAGAATTCCAGAACCCCGCCCAATCGTATTTGACGACTTCGTTGAACGCCTGCATGAGCTGGTCAAAGGTGTACGGCTTGACCTCCGGTCCGTTGTTCGCGCCGCCATAAAACAAACGAAAGAAATCCTCGAGGGATTTCCGGCCGCCGCTTTGTTCATGAATCACATGGGCGGCTTCGAGCCACAGCAGCTCGCCTTCTTCGTAGTAATCGGATCCACGCCGGTAATTCAGCCAGCCTCCTCCATCGCCGCCGGTGAACTCCGCCGGGACCGCCGAGGCGGTATCGAGGACGGGCCTCCAGGTTCGGCCGGGGCGGCCGGGTCCCAGCGCCGCCGCGTAGGTGGCCAGCGCCTGCCGGTAGTCGCCCGCCGTCCAGAGTCCGCTGCGCGTCGCCAGCAAGTCTCCGAGATACGAGGTGTTTCCTTCGTAAACCCACAGAAGGTCCGTCTCCATCGGAGTCTGAAAATCCGGCGTGTCCATCATCTTCGGACGCCGGAACTTTCCGCTCCACGAATGCGCGAATTCGTGAGCCAGCAGTCCGCCAACCTCGCGCGCGGCCCCGGGCGACAGCAAAACCCGTTCCGGCAATCGGCTGTCGTTCGATTCGTGATGCTCGACGCCGAAGTGCGCGGTGTGATCGCTCAAGGTGAGCAGAAAGCGGTATTCCCGGTAATGCCGCGCGCCAAAGAGCGCCCCCGATTCAGCCACTAGATTCGTCAGGCCCTTCTGCACCTCGGCGCTCATCGCCAGGGCCGCCCGGCTGTCCGCGACGATATCGATTTCGTGGTGAATAGGCTCGCCGCGCGGCGTCAGGTCAATCGAGCGGAAGAATTCGCCCGCAATCAGCGGGGAATCGAGGAAGCGGTCGAGCGGAACGCTCTTGAAAACGATATCTGAGCCGCTCGCCGTCTCCATGGGCAGCGCGGTTGCGAATTTCCAATTCGCGGGTAAGCGCAGTTTCGGCGCGACCGTGATGCGTGCCGCCGGCGGCCCGGAGGGATAAAGCACTACCTGATACCAGTTCAGGTCAAGGAGTTTGTTCGTGGCCGATCCTCCGACGGGTCCGCCGAATCCCGAAGGCTCGAGATACTCGAACTCCAGATCCAGCTTCGATACGCCGGCTGGCGCCTCAACGTGAAAGGTGTAGGCATCGTCCAGATCTCGCGTCCACGCGAGTGGTTTTCCGTTTGCCGCGACTTTCAGGCCGGCGAGATTCCCGATTGGGCCGACCGGGGCGTGAACGCCCTGAATCCACTTCGGGTAGCAGAGCGAAATCCGCCCGGGCGCGACCGGGAGCGATTCACGCACGGTCAGGATTTTTTCCGGGGCTCGCGACGCATCCACAAAGAGGCCAATCGCCGGCGATTGCGCCCGGGCTGCGCCCCCGGCCAAGGCGGCCAGCGTAAAAAGGCAAGCGCATCGCAGAGCGGCAAAACCCGGCCAGGAACTCCCAAACATTCTCACGCAGCGTTCTCCTCTCGCGCTTTGTTACATCCTGCACGCTCATCGCGCGGCTCCGAATGCCGAAGCGGCCCCAGGCGGGCGCATCATATCGCCACAAAGGCGGGCGTTCAACGGAGACCGCAGTCACGGCGAGCGGCGTGGCGAAGCGCGGCCGCGGCAGCCGCAAAGAGCGCGCAAGTTAGAAACCGGAGGATTGGCAGGCCGGCGACTTGCCGTGGATTTCGCGTGCGACTACCATGCAGAGAGGTTGTTTTGTGGTGTCGAGGACAGGTGCAATGCGTTTGAAGGATTTCGCCGCGGCGAATCGCCGCGTTTTTCTTTTTCTTTCCGCGCTGGCGTTTGTGGCGGCGGCCACGCCGCTTCCGAGGCACGCAGCCGCCGCCCCGGGTGCCGCAAAAGGCGCCGCGCAAAGCGCGCCCGTGCGGCAGGTGATCGAAATCGATGTAAAGGCGCCGGCGCATCCGCTGCCGCATTTCTGGGAGGAGATGTTCGGCTCGGGGCGGGCGATTCTTGCGCTGCGCGAAAGTTATCAGCGCGATTTGCGCGAAGTGAAGCGCATCACGAATTTCGAGTACATCCGGTTTCACGCGATTCTGCACGATGAGGCCGGGGCTTATGACGAGGATGCGAGCGGCAAACCCGTCTACAATTTTTCCTATGTGGATCAGATTTACGACGCACTGCTGGCGAATCGCGTGCGCCCGTTTGTTGAACTGAGCTTCATGCCGAAAAAGCTGGCGAGCGACACGAATGCCCTGCATCCCTTCTGGTACAAACAAAATGTTTCGCCGCCGAAGGACTGGGGAAAATGGGATGGACTCATCGAAGCGTTCACTCGGCATCTGGTCGAGCGCTATGGCGAGGACGAAGTGGCACAGTGGTACTTCGAGGTGTGGAACGAGCCAAACATTGATTTCTGGGCCGGAAGTCCGAAGCAGGCGACGTATTTCGAGTTGTACGACCACACGGCGCGCGCGATCAAGAGAGTGAGTCCGCGGCTGCGTGTCGGCGGCCCGGCGACGGCGCAAGCGGCCTGGGTGGACGCGTTCCTCGCGCACACGAAAGAAGCGAACGTCCCCGTGGATTTCGCTTCGACGCACGTTTACGGAAACGATTCCGCCGAAGACGTTTTCGGCACGCACGAGAATATTCCGCGCACGCAAATGGTTTGCCGCGCGGTGAAGAAAGTGCACGAGCAGATTCTCGCGTCGGCGTATCCGAAATTGCCGCTGATCTGGTCCGAATACAACGCCGACTACGGGAATCACACGGAGGTCACGGACAGCGCCTTCATGGGACCGTATCTGGCGAATACCATTCGGCAATGCGATGGGCTTGCCGCCGTGATGAGTTACTGGACCTTCTCCGACGTGTTTGAGGAGCAAGGCGTGGTGAAGACGCCCTTCTACGGTGGCTTCGGGCTCATCGCCGAGCGCGGCATCCCGAAGGCATCGTTCAATGATTTTGCGCTGCTGCATCATCTGGGGGACGCGCGGCTGGAGATCCATTCGGATTCGGCGCTCGTGACGCGGCGCAAGGACGGGTCGTATGCGATTGCCGTCTGGAACTTGAATTTGCCCGAGCAGCCCGGCGAACCGAAAACGATGGTGCTGCATTTCCGCAACCTGCCGGCACCTGCACGCGGCGCGAGAACTGCTCGCGTGACGGTTGTGGACGCGACGCATGGCTCGCCGCTGCCGGAATGGGAGAAGCTGGGCAAGCCGGCTTCGCCGGCCATGACGCAAATCGAGGAATTGCGAAAAGCCGCGGCAATGCCCGCGGCGAAGTCCATGCCGGTGAGCGGCGGAACCCTGACGCTGACGCTGCAACCACAAGCGCTGGCGCTGGTGGAAATCGGCAAGTGAGGGGCGGCCAGTTGGGAAGGCTTGGAGAAGCGGCCATGCCTGAGTCCGGAGTTTTCGCTCACGATCGCAGGCCGCTGTTTCTTGGCGCCCTTGAATCGCCTGTGACGGGAAGAAACCGGCGGCTCAGGGCACTCTTACGAATAACTCATTGCGGCGTGACCGAGACCGGGAAAGCGACAGGCGTGTCGGCAGCCTCTTGGGTTCGCGTCAAGATGAGATTGCAACCTTTCGAGTAGATATTGCAGTTGAGCGTGGCTTTGCGAATGATTCGAGTGGGCGTGGCGTCGGGAATCGGCGCGAGAGCGGATTTCCGGCGTGACCGCCGCTTTTGGCTGCGCGAGAGCAGCGAACCACGCACCGACCTCTTCCCAGGAGGTGAAGGACGAAAGCTGAACGTCGGGAGGCTTGGCTCCGCCGAAATTGGCTTCCCAAGCAGGAACTTTGGACTCTTCGGAGCGTTTGAGGTTGGATGTCTCAAAGCTATAGATGCGCCTGTCGTTTTCCTCACGAATGACCGGCTGGACATCGGTGTGGTTGAACGTTACAGCGGAGGCACGCGGCAAGTTAAATTCGAGGACTTCCTTCCGGCAGATGCCGCTACGAAAGAAATTGTGCGTGTACCAGAAATGACCAGGAGCAATGGCTTCGTGAATCATCCAGCGAACGTGTAGTTCAAGGACATCCCCTGCGGAAAGAGATTTGATCGCAATATGCTTTTCGCGCTGGTCGGTGTACATCGGAGCTTCGCGGCTGACGGCGGAGTCCAGCTCCTGCACATCGGATTCCGGCGTATTGACGATGGTGCCATCGGGCTTGCGGACGCGGGCGTAGACAATCTCGAGCGATTCGAAGCTGGAAGCAAACGGATAGACCAGCAACCCCAATTCCCGAACGGCTGATTCGGAATTGATATGAGCGCTGAAGATGAGATCGCGCTGGCCCAGGCCGCTTGCCTCAAAGCGCACCGAGTTCTGAATAAGATCAACGACGTAAGCATCCTGTGCCGGCGGCTTGGAGTGCGAATCGGCCATTGCCGAGGAGGCCTCGGCTGGCTTTGTGGAGGTCTGCTGGGCTGGCGCCACAAAGGAAAACGAAAGGCACAAACAGGCGAAGGCTAGGGGGCGCATATGTTTCCCTGAAAAGCGGGTAGATATTACCCCAGAGTGCCGTTGCATGCAGCCCACCTAAGACAGCACATCTGAAACGGCACGAAGAAAGCGGAGGGGACCGGGCCAGGCAAGACGGATGTGTGAGGTTGCTGTCGTGCTGGCCATAGGCTGGCGGGTTTCAAAAAGCGGTCACCGGTTATAACAGCACGCGAGCCTTGGTTATTTGCGGGTGGTGGAGACGGACGTAAATTCGGGCACGGGGCGGGGGTGGGCATCGGCGGATTCGACGGGATGGAATCCGGCCTGGGACATGCCGCGCTGAGCTTCGGGATTTTTCATGAAATGATCCCAGACGAAGCCAGAGCGGGCGTTTTCGGCCATGAGGAGGGTGATGCCGGCGTCGATGCCGAGGACGTCCTGGCTGTACCAGTTGGTGAGCGGATTGAAGGCGTCGACGTAGCCGTAGCGCTGCCAAGCGCGGGAGCCATACTTTTCGCGAACCGTTTGCAGGACGCGAATGGTCTCTTCTGGCATAAAGGGAAGAGAACCGCCGGCGGCACAGGGGACGATGGAACCGTCGATGTGGCCCATCGGGGGAGGTCCGCCCCAGGCGGTGTAGCCGTGGGGAGAATCGGAGGAGGTGATGCCCCAGAGGTCCTCGGTGTAATCGGGAAATTGCGTGGCAAGTTCGAGACACCAGAGTTTGTGAACTTTGGTGGCGATGATGGAGTTGGTGAAATAGTCGGCGTGCCGATCGCGGACGTTGCGGAAATCGAACCACGCGTGCGAATACTGATGCACAAAGAGCGGGGCGTGCGCGCCCACGTAGCGGATGCCGTCAAATTCAAAGTTGGGACGGGACCAGGCATCCCAAACTCCCGGCGTGAGCGGGTGAGTGGGCGAGCCCAGAGCGAGAAGGGGCAGCATCATGAGCTCGCTGTAGCTATCCCAGCGGGAACGAAGGAAGCCGGATTCGGGAGTCCAGCCCATCGCGATGGTTTCTTCGTTGCGAACGAGCCAGTTCCAGTCGGCGCGCTGGTAGAGGCGGCTGGCGAGGTCCTGGATTTCGAGGTCATCGAAATAGCCGCGGCAGGCGAGCGCCCCACAAAGGAAGATGGCAGTGTCGATGGACGAGACTTCGGATTGAAAAGCACGCTGGCCGTTCGCCATGTTCATGAAGTGCCAGAGGAAGCCGCGCTGGTGCGGCAAGCGCGTGCAGGCGAAGCGCAAGGTGTTCTTGACGCGCTGGAGGATTTGCAGCGGGTCCTGCCAGGCGCGCTGGTGAGCGATACAGAGCGCGGTGAGGCCAAAGCCAGTGGCGGCGATGCTGGCGACGTTGCGCTCGTCTGGAGCGGCGGCGAGGTTGCGGTCCTTGACGAGGCCGGTTTCGGGATGAGCTTGCTCCCAGAAATATTGGAAGGAGGTGCGCTCGATATTTTCAAGGAGCGCGTCTTCGTCGAGAGTGAAGCGATACCTGGTGGGGTCGGCAGGAAAGAGATTAAGGTAAGCCTTACCGGGATCATTTTTGCCGGGAGCATTGCGGAGAACGCGAGCTGCGAGGGCGGCTTCGAGCGGCGCGGAGGCGAGCGGAAAAGCAGCCGCAAAGCCAGCGGCTTGGCGCAGCCATTGGCGGCGGGAAATACGATGCGTCGTCAAACGAGGCGCTCCTCAACGCCCTTACCGAACTCCGCCACAGGCAGAGGAGGCTGGGGTGTTTCATCGGCGAAAGTCAGTATTTTACTGGACGGGAATGCACGACGAAAACAGGAAAGCGAATTGGTTCATTGCCCTGAAACCGCTTGGCCCGCATGTTGATGAAAGGCAAAGGACGCGACATGGTGGCTCTCGCTGACGATCTTAGAACGATTTCACCGGGTAAGGATCGTCGCGGGAACTGCGCACATTCGAGATCTCTAGCTGCTCTGCTTCTGACAGTAGCTGTTCCGTTGACCTAGCACCTGCCGAAGCTCCGGCGAAGAACAGGCTGCGGCGATTCGCTTCGCAAAAAGACCGCGGACGAAAACCTCGATTTGGGCGGAGCGACCCGGCTGTTTGTGCGGTTTCGCCGCGCAAGGCGCCTTGAACCTTCGAAGACCAAGGGAATGGTGGGGCTGGGGAGATTCGAACTCCCGACACGCAGTTTAGGAAACTGCTGCTCTATCCATCTGAGCTACAGCCCCGCCGAGAATTGGCGCCGCGCTGAAGCGACGCAACGACGCGCCGACAAGCCGCGCCGGGCCCGAAGCGAGGCCGCGCCTCCGTAACACCCGATGGCGGGCAACGCAAGCTATAGCCACGCGCGGTACCTTGACATTGTAAACCAAGGCGGGACAGCAGGACTGATCGTTCCGGAACTTGCGAGGCGCATGGCCGGTGATATCATCGGCTTTGGAATTGGAGCAACCATTCCTTCACTTCCTTCATTCGCGAGCAGGCCCTTGGGGGCGCGGAAGGATTCCAGGCGCGGTCCGATCCAGAGGCGGGCCGCTGCCTTTCGGCTGGCAGGCTCCCCACCGTTGAATTCAGTGCGGAATCTCCGCCGCGACCTGCCTCACAAAACACTTCGAGCGAAGCGGGCGGCGCAAGCCACCAAACAGATTCAGGGAAATTGGAGGTCACCATGAAAGCCATTCGATGGATTGCAATCGTCGTTGGAGCGCTGATTGTAATCCTGATGGTCGCGCCATTTCTGATTCCGGTGAATCAGTTCAAGCCCGCGATCGAGCAACGGGCTTCGGCGGCCATGGACCGGAAGGTGGCGATCGGGAATTTGCACCTATCGCTGATCAGCGGGTCACTCGGCGCGGACGATATTTCAATCGCGGATGACCCGAAATTCAGTAAGGGCGCCTTCTTGACGGCGAAATCGGCGAAGGTTGGCGTCGAGATGATGCCGCTGATTTTTTCGCGGACACTGCATGTCACCGGCGTGACGATTGAAAAGCCGGAAGTGCTGCTGCTGCACGATGCCGCGGGACGATGGAACTATTCTTCGATTGGCGGCTCATCCCCCGGGGGCGGGGAGAAACCGGAAAAGCCGGAAAAAGCAGAGAGGCCGCCGAAGTCCGGCGAGGCGAGCCCAGGCTCGCCGGCGCCCGCGGATTTCGCCGTGAACAAACTGGAGTTGACCGATGGGCGGATCACGATTGGATCTACTACATCGCAGAAGCGCAGCGTTTATGATCATGTGAATGTGACGGCGTCGAACGCAGCAATGACCTCGAAGTTTCCGGTGACGGTAACGGCGGACCTGCCGGGTGGTGGAAAATTCAAGCTGGACGGGTATGTAGGTCCAGTGGATCCGGCGGATGCGTCCCTGACGCCGGTGGACGCGAAGCTGACGGCGACTTCAGTGAATCTGGCGGCGACGGGACTATTGGATCCGTCGCTGGGGCTGGGCGGCGACCTGGACGTGGACGCAACAATCCAATCGCAAGGCGGAATCGCGAGGACGAAAGGCACAGCGAAGCTCAGCAAAGCGCTGCTCGTTGCGGGCGGATCCCCGTCCACTCAGCCGGTGACGCTCGACTACAGCACAACCTATGATTTGCGCAAGGAAAGCGGCGTGCTGAATCCCTCGGCGTTGAAAATCGGGAATGCAGTCTCGCACCTCAGCGGAACCTATGAGAATCGAGACGATGAAACAATCTTGAACGTCAAGCAGAGCGCCGAAAACAATCCCGTGGCGGACTTGCAGGCGTTTTTGCCGGCTGTCGGAATCCACGTGCCAAAGGGCGCGTCCCTGCAGAGCGGGACGATCAGCTCGAACTTTACGCTCACCGGCCCGGCGAACCGGCTGGTCACGAGCGGCAACGTTGCGCTGGCGAATGCAAAGCTCGCGAACTTCGATCTCGGATCGAAAATGTCCGGCATTGCCGCGCTCGCGGGCATTAAGAGCGGCAAGGATTTGGAAATCGAAAAGCTGACCGCGGACGTGAAGGTGTCGCCCACGGGGGTAGAGGCGCAGAATTTCGTCGCAGTGGTGCCGTCGGTGGGAAATCTGGCGGGCGGCGGAACGATTGATGCCAAGAACAATCTCGATTTCAAAATGGCGGCCACGCTGGCGACTTCGAGCATCGCGGGCGGAGCGGCGAGCCCGGTCACCGCGGGCGCCGGAATCCTCGGCAAACTGGGCGGCGGATGCAAGTCCACCAGCATTCCGTTCCTGATCAAGGGGACGACATCCGATCCGAAGTTTCTGCCGGATGTTGGCGGGATTGCCGCGAGCATGCTAAAGACGCAGCTTGGATGCGCGGGAAACGTGGCCACAGGGAAAACGGGTGGGCAGCAACCCAGCGCCACGGACCTGATCAATGGAATTTCCGGCCTGCTCGGGAAGAAGAAGCCGCAGCAGTGAGTATTTTCATGGCTCGTTGCGGCCCGAGGAAGCCATGAGTTATTCGTAGCGCAAGGCGACGAGCGGATCCACGCGCGTGGCGCGGCGCGCCGGCAGATAGCAAGCGGCCAGCGCGACTGCGGCGAGAATCAGTGCCACGCCGAGAAACGTGAGTGGGTCGTCCGCCTTGACGCCGTAAAGCAGAGTGGCAAGAACGCGCGTGGCCAGCAGCGCGCCAGCGATGCCAAGTCCAATCCCGAGCAATGTGAGACGCGCGCCGTGTCCCAGAATCAGCCGCAGCACGTCGCGTTGCTGCGCGCCAAGCGCGGAGCGGATGCCGATTTCCTGCGTGCGCTGCGCGACGTTGAAGGCCATAACGCCGTAAATCCCGACGGCCGCAAGCACGAGCGCGGCGCCCGCGAAGATGCCCAGCAGCAGCATTGTGAACCGTGAACGCGCCAGCGAATCGCCGAGAAGTTGTTCCATTGTGGCGATGTTGGCCATGGGTTGCTCGGCATCCAGCAAGCGAAGCTGATCGCGCGCCGCACCTGCGAGCGAAAGCGGGTCGGTGGAGGTCCGCACCAGGATGGTCATGCGGGTCATGGGCAGTTCGGGATGCGGCCAGTACACGATAGGCTCGGATGCTTCGTCGAGACCCATCACATGGACGTTTCCGACGACACCGATGATTTCACAGGGCGGATTGTCCTTCTCCTCCAACCCCCGCATGTAAACGGCGACTTTCTGGCCAAGCGGGTTTCCGCCAGCGAGATATTTTTTCACGAAAGCCTGATTGACAATGGCGACGTGGCGACTCTCGGCGAACTCCTCCGGACGGAAGACGCGGCCCGAGAGAAGCGGTATGCGCATGGTGCGAAAAAAACCGGGACCAACGGTTTGCACCGCGGCGTTGGGCAGGTCATTCAATGGCAACAGCGGCTGACTCAGGATGTGTACCGCCGTTGAGGCGCCGAGTCCCGCGAAGGGCGGGTAGCTATCCATGCTGACGGCTTGCACACCCGGCAGGCTCTCGAGTTTTGCCAGCAATCGTTGAAAGAAGACGAGCGTTGCGGAATCGCTGCTGAATTTCGAGCGGGGCAAAGCCACCGTGAACGTGAGGAGGTTGTTGATATCGAAGCCGGGATCGACGCCGCTGAGGCCGATGAAGCTGCGAATCAGCAGGCCCGACCCGGCCAGCAGAATCAGGGCTAGCGCCATCTGGGCGACGACAAATCCGCTGCGCAGCGCACGCCGGCCGCGGCTTGATGTGGCAGGCCGGCCGCCTTCCTTGAGCGTTTCGGCAATCGCGGAACGCGCCGAAAGATACGAGGGCAAAAAGCCGAAGAGCAATCCGGAGAGAAGCGAAGCCGCGGCCGCGAACGCGAGGATTCGGCTGTCAAGCGAGACCGCATGCAGGTCCAGCAGGTTCTTGGGGCTGATGCCGAGCAAGGCGTTGGTGCCACAGAAGGCGAGTGCAGCGCCGAGACTGCCGCCGATCAGAGCAAGCACAACGCTTTCCGTCAGCAACTGGCGAGCGATGCGCCAAGTGCCGGCTCCGAGCGCGGAGCGGATGGCGATTTCGCGTTCCCGAGCTGCCGCTCGGGAAAGCAGCAGGCTGGAAACATTGGCGCATGCGATCAGGAGCACTAGGGTCACCGCAGCGAATAGAATCAGCAGGGCTGGGCGAAGATTGCCGGAGAGCTGCTGGCGCAGCGGTACTACGGTCACTCCCCACTTCCCGTTGTAACCGGGATATTGCTGTCTCAGGCGCTCGGCGATGGCGTCCATTTCCGTTTGCGCTTGCCCCGGAGTTACGCCGGGCTTCAAACGCGCCACTACGGTCATAAAACGCCCAACCATCCCGCGATTGGCGAACATAGCGGGAAAGACAAAGGGTCTCCAAACTTGCGGCCTGCCGCTCGTCAGGGAACCCTCTTGGATGAACCAGTCGAAGTCCTCCGGCGCCACACCCACAACGCTCGCGGCACGCCCGTCCAGTGCGATCTTCTTCCCGATGATCCCGGGATCGCCTCCGAAACGGCCCTTCCAGTAACCGTGACTGAGGATCACGACATTGTCCTTGCCCTCTTGGCCGTTTTCCGGAAGAAATCCCGGGCCGAGCTGCGGCTCGACTCCGAGCAGCGAAAAGAAATTGACGGAGACGGCCTGTACGACCACTTGCTCAGGATCTCCGTTGCCGGTGACATTCACTCGCTGGTCGGCGATGGCCGCCATTTCCGTGAAGATGTCGTTCTGCTTTTTCCAATCGAGAAAGTCCGGCGGGCTGACCGTGTTGTGGGGCTTGTGGCCCTTCAGATTGTGTTCCCACAAGACCACGAGACGGTCCGAATCACGGTAAGGGAGCCGGCGCAGCAAGACGGAATCAATCACCGAGAAAATGGCGGTATTCGCGCCGATGCCCAGAGCGATGGTGAGCACCGCAACGATCGTGAAACCGGGAACCTGGAGGAGCGCGCGAACGCTCACCCGCAAATCCCGCAGCGTGTCTTCAAGCCAGGGCAGGGAGCGGCGCTCGCGGCAGAGCTCCTTGGTCTGCTCCGCGCCGCCCAGTTTGATCAGCGCCTGGCGGCGCGCTTCTTCGGGACTCATACCGGCGCGCAGATTGTCCTCGACGTGCATCGCGAGATGGCTTTCGATCTCGGCGGATAGCTCGGCGTCGCGTTCATCGCGGCGCAGCGAGCCGAAGAGGCGTTGCAGGAAAGCGCGAAGGCTTCGCATGGCGTGCGTCCTTTCCGGCCTCAGCCCTTGGCTTCGAGAAATTTCGCAAGGATCGCGGTTGTCTCGGCCCATTCGCGCGCTTCCTTCTCCACTTGCTTGCGGCCCGCGCGGGTCAGCTTGTAATACTTCGCTTTGCGGTTGTTCTCGGAAACGCCCCACTCGGACGAGATATAGCCTTCCTGCTCGAGCTTGAGGAGAGCAGGGTAGAGCGTGCCGTAGTTGACGACGAGTTTTTCGCCGCTGACCTGCTCGATGCGGCGCGCGATGCCATAACCGTGGAGCGCGCCGAGACCTTGCAGCGTCTTGAGGATCATCAGAGCCAGCGTGCCTTGCCAGACGTCTTGCTGCTTGGGGCTCATCGGTTCGGGACTCCTAGGGGTTAGCCATACGGCGCGATGCTGCGCTGCGCCCTATGGGATACCAATAGAACAGACGCGCAAGCTTGCTGAACGTTTCAGGGAAATCGCGCGTCTTCCAACAAAAGCCGGCCAGCGATACGCATCGGCATTCCTTTCCGGCGCCCATCTCAGCCCGGCCCGCGGCTTGACTCCGGCGTAACTTCCTTTTAGCCTCGTGCGTCTACTAGGACAGTTCCACTGGCTGCCTGTTTCAATCGAAAAGGAGTTCCCGATGCGTGTGCTTTCTGGCCATCGCTGGGTGTTCGTCCTCTGCGCGTTGACTCTGGCGCTCGCCGTTCCTTCCGTGCTGCGAGCACAGGGCGGAGAGCCGAAATACTTCGCAATTCGCGGGGCGAAGGTGATACCCGTCTCCGGGCCGCCGATCGAGGACGCGACGATTCTCATGGCGCATGGCGTGATTACCGCCGTGGGCAAGGACGTGAAAATTCCGGACGAGGCGTGGGTCATAGAAGGCAAAGGACTGACCGTGTATCCGGGCTTGATCGATGCGTACACGGATATCGGCATCCCCTCCGCTCCTGCGCCTCCCGCGGCGGAAGGCGGCGGGGGCCGGCGCGGCGGTGGCGGCGCAAGCCCTGCGGAGCCGCCGGCGCGCGGTCCCGAAGACCGGCCGCAGTCCACTCCTTGGCGCAGCGGCGCGGACGAAGTCAGCCTCACCGATAACCGCATCGCAACGTGGCGCGAAGGCGGATTCACAACCGTGGTTTCCGCCCCGAAAGGCGGTTTTTTCCCCGGGCAAGCGGCCGTCCTGGATCTTGCGGCGGCGGAACATGCGGGCGAGATGGTGGTGAAGTCCCCGGTGGCAATTCCGCTGAACTTGAACCCCTCGCGCGGTTTCGGCGGAGGCTTTCCGGATTCGCTCATGGGCGTGCTCGGCTACGTACACCAGGTTTGGCTGGACACGGCGTGGAGCATCAAAGCACAAGAAATCTACGAAAAGAATCCACGCGGGGGGCCGCGACCCCGCTACGACCGCACCGAGGCGGCCCTGGCGGATGCCCTCGAAGACCACGCCATTGTGCTGATTCCCGCGAACAGTTCGCTCCAGTTGCGCCGCGGACTCGAACTGGCGGACCGCTGGCAACTGAAGGGCGCGGTCCTTTACGGCGGACAGATGGCCTACGAAGTGGCGCCCGAAATCGCCGCAAAAAAGATGGACGTGCTGGTGGACCTGAAGTGGCCGGAGGCGGAAAAAGACGCCGATCCGGATCAGACGCCGTCCCTGCGAGTGCTGCGCTTCCGCGACCGCGCCCCTTCGTCACCCGCCGCGCTGGAAAAGAACGGCGTAAAGTTCGCCTTCTATGATGGCGGTATCTCCACGCCAAAGGACATGCTAAAGGCCGCCAAAAAATCGATTGATGCAGGCCTCGCGCCCGATGCGGCGCTGCGGGCTCTGACGCTTTCCGCCGCCGAAATCTTTGGCGTCGCGGATCGGCTTGGCTCGATTGAAAAAGGCAAGATCGCAAACCTGGTGGTGACCGACGGCGACCTCTTTGATGAGAAAACCAAAATCAAATACGTCTTCGTGGACGGCGAGCGCTTCGACATCCGCGAACCGGAAAAGCCGAAAGATCCGCCGAAGGGCGACATGAGCGGCACCTGGAAGCTCTCTTACACGACGCCCGAGGGCCCGGAAGAATCCACTTTGAACGTCGAGATGGCCAAGGACGGCACCCTCAGCGGAACGGTCAGTGGCCGGCGCGGCACCTCGAACATCATCAGCGGCTATCTGAGTGCGGACAAGTTCAGCTTCGTCATCAATCTGCCGGTGCAGGATTCGCCGGCGGATGTGACCTTTTCCGGAACGTTCGATGGAACAGCACTGAAGGGGACCATCAGCGTTCTTGGGTACGCGATTGATTTCACCGGAACCAAGCCCATGGCTCAAGCGGCCGAAGAAAGCGCGAGCCGGCAAGGAGACCTGCGATGATTAGAAAGACCTGGCTGGGAGCAGTTGCGGCCGCCGGGCTGGCGCTTGGCGTCCCACTCGCGGCGCAGCCGGCGACACCGCCCGATGCGCCCCCTGTGATTCTGATTCAGAACGCCACGGTCATGACCGTATCGCACGGCATCATCGAGCACGGCTCGATTCTCATCCGGGACGGAAAAATTGCCGAAGTCGGTCAAGCCGTGAAGGCGCCGAGCGGAGCGCAGGTGATAAACGCCGAAGGACAGTACGTGATCCCAGGCATCATCGACTGTCACTCGCATATCGCCGTGGATGGCAGCGTCAATGAAGGCAGCATCTCCGTTTCGTCCATCGCCAACATCGCCGAAGTGCTGAATTCCGACGATCCCGACATTTACCGCGACCTTGCCGGCGGCGTCACCACGGCGAACATCCTGCACGGTTCCGCCAACGCCATCGGCGGACAGACCGAGGTCATCAAACTGCGCTGGGGCCAGCCGGCCTCGAAGCTGCCGTTTGAAGGCGCCCTGCCCGGGATCAAATTCGCCCTCGGTGAAAATCCCAAGCGTTCCAATTTCAGCGTTCCCGGCCAGCCCAAGCGTTATCCGGCGACCCGCATGGGCGTCGAGGAAACCATTCGCGCCGCCTTCACCGAGGCGCGCGATTACAAAGCGGCCTGGGACGCCTACAACAAGAGAGTTGCGGCCGGCGAGAAAAACCTGATTCCGCCCCGCCGCGATCTGCGCCTTGATCCCCTCGTCGAGGTCCTCGAAGGCAAGCGCTACGTGCACTCGCACTGCTACCGAGAAGACGAAATCCTGATGCTCCTGCGCGTTGCCAGGGAGTTTGGCTTCAAAGTGCGCACCTTCCAGCACGTCCTCGAAGGCTACAAGGTCGCCGACGAAATCGCGGCCGCTGGTTCCGGCGCTTCCACCTTCTCCGATTGGTGGGCCTACAAGGTGGAAGCGTACGGTGCCATTCCTTACAACGCGGCCATCATGACGCGGCGCGGCGTGATCGTCTCCATCAACTCGGATGACGCCGAAGAGGCCACGCACTTGAATCAGGAGGCGGCCAAAACCATGAAGTACGGCGGCCTTTCGCACCTCGAAGCGCTGAAGCTCGTCACGCTCAATCCCGCGATTCAGCTCGGCATTGATAAGCGCGTCGGTTCGATCGACGTAGGCAAAGACGCCGACTTGGTCATTTACAATCACGACCCGCTGAGCGCCTACGCCGTCGTTCAAAAAACGCTCATTGATGGCCGCGTCTATTTCGACCGCGATCGCGATATCGCGGCGCGTCCCGAGCTCGAAAAGGAAAAGAAGGCGCTGCTCGAAAAGGAACGCAAGGCGGGCGAGAAGAAAGCGGAAGGGAAGAAGCCCGGCGAGAAGAAACCGGACGAGAAACCGAAGCCGCCTTCAGCCGCCGCCAGCCGGAACACTCACGTGAGTGATCCAGCGGACGTCGCAGGAGGTGCCCTGTGAGGACATCGGTGAAGCTCCAAATGGCCGTGATTTCCTTGTCTCTTCTCATTGCTTTCGGTCTATGGTTTGCGGCTGGCGCCTCCGCCCAATCGCAGCCGGCCGTTTACGCCATCACGCACGCGAGAATCTTCACGCTTAATGGCGCGCCCATTGACGACGGCACCATCGTTCTGCGCGATGGGAAAATCGCCGCTGTCGGCTCGTCGGTGGACGTGCCGTCCGGAGCGAAAGTCATTGATGCCAAAGGACTGCAGGTCTATCCCGGCCTTTTTGACTCCGTGACGCAGATGGGCTTGCGTGAAATCGGCGCGGTCAGCGCCACGGTGGACTCGACCGAAACCGGCAACTACAACCCGGACGTAGTCGCGGCCACCGCTGTCTTGCCCTCGAGCGAGCACATTCCCGTCACGCGCGCCGCTGGCATCACGGAAGTTCTGGCCGTCCCGGCGAGCGGCGGAATGGATTCTTTTGGCTCGCGCGGCGTCATCGGCGGGCAAGCTTCCGCCATCCACATGGCCGGCTGGACGATGGAGGACATGGCCATCAAGAGGTCCGCTGCGATGGTCATCAACTGGCCGGAAATCTCGACGCGCAGCTTTGATTTCAGCACCTTTTCCACCCGCGAAAAGCCCTACACCGAAGCGAAAAAGGAGTACGACAAGCAGGTGAATGAGCTCGCCGAATGGCTGGACCGCGCGCGCCACTATGCGCAGGCGCTCGGCCACGGCCAGGGCGCGGATTACGAAGCCGACGTGAAACTCGCGGCGCTTGTTCCTGTCGTCCGCGGTCAGTTGCCGGTTCTCGTTTTTGCCGACAAAGCGCGCGACATCCGCAACGCCGTCAATTTCGCGGACCAGCAGAAACTCCGCATCATCATCGCCGGCGGCGCGGAGGCCTACAAAGTGAAAGACCTACTGCGCTCCAAGGGCGTGCCCGTCATTCTCCGGCCCATGCTCACCTTGCCCATTGAGGAAGACGATCCGTACGACCGTTTGCTGTCGCAGCCCGCGGAGCTGTACCACGCCGGCGTGAAATTTGCCATCGCCAGCTTCGACAACTCTTTTGCGCGCCGTCTCGGCCAGAACGCCGCGAACGCGGTCGCTTACGGCTTGCCCTACGACGAAGCGCTAAAAGCCGTCACGCTGTATCCCGCGCAAATCCTCGGACTTTCCGATCGCATCGGCTCGCTCGAAATCGGCAAGGACGCCAATCTTATCGTTACCAATGGCGACCCCCTCGAGCTCACCACCGACGTGCGCTATCTCTTCATCAAGGGCCAGCTCACTTCGACGGAGAATAAGCAGAGCCGGCTTGCCGAAAAGTATATGAACCGGCCCAAGGCCACAAACTAGCGCGCCAGCCGGGCAGTTCCTCGTGCTGAACCGCCGCGTGAGGCCGGTAAGATTTCCGGGCGTGCCACGTCTTGAAACCTGGCTTCCGGACTGCAAAGAAGCGCACGTCGGCATGCTCGCCCTGCTGCGGAAAGGCTTCCGGCTGAACGCTGTGGCGCGCTACTCCGACTACAAGCGCTTCAACATGGAAACACTCGCCACCATCGCTAAGCCCAGGCAGCGGCCTCCAGCCGAACCGCGCCCCCGGCGCTTACGCCGAGCGCGTGGGCTGCGGAGCGTCCAGCACGTCGCGAATCTTCTGCTTGAGCATTGCGGGAGTGAAAGGCTTCTGTAGGAACGCGATCCCCGGCTCAAGCAGTCCGTCTCTTGCAATCACGTTGTCCGTGTAGCCGGACATATACAGCACGCGCACCTGCGGCGCCCGCGCCTGAATTCGCCGCGCCAATTCGCGTCCGCTCATTCCCGGCATTACCACGTCCGTCAGAAGCAATTGAACTTTTCCTTCACTCGCCGCGCAGAGTTGCTCGGCGTGTATCGGGTCCTGCGCCACGAGCACGGTGTAGCCGTCCGCATTCAGCAGTGTTTGCGCCAGCTCCCGGACGGCTTCTTCATCCTCCACCAGCAAAATGGTTTCCGAGCCGCTCTTTGCGCTCCCTCTTTTCGCCGGAGCCGGTTCCGCCTCGGCCGGATCCTCGACAACGGGCAGGTAGACTTTGAAGGTCGACCCGCGCCCAAGCTCGCTATACACCCAGATATATCCGCCGCTCTGCTTGACAATGCCGTACACCGTCGAGAGTCCCAGCCCGGTTCCGCGCCCGCTGGCCTTCGTCGTGTAGAAGGGCTCGAAGATGTGGGTTTGCGTTTCCGCGTCCATTCCTGTACCCGTGTCGGAGACCGCGAGCATCACGTAGCGTCCAGGCTTCACTGTCGCGTGGTCCAGCGCGTAGTCCGCGTCCAGGTCCACGTTCGCGGTTTCGATGGTTAGCCGCCCGCCGTTCGGCATGGCATCGCGCGCATTCACCACCAGATTCATGATCACCTGCTCGACTTGCCCTGGGTCGGCCTTCACGGTCGCGACTTTCTTCGCGCACTCCAGAACCATCTCGATATCTTCGCCCATTAGCCGCAGCAGCAGTTTGTGCAACCCGAGCACGACGCCATTCAAATCGATCGCCTTCGGCTGCAATACCTGTTTCCGGCCGAAGGCAAGCAGTTGCCGCACCAGTGTCGAAGCTCGGTCCGCCGCTCCGTCGATTTGCTGAATGTCGCCGGCCAGCGCCTCCGAAATTCCCGCGCGTTTCAGCGCCAGCTCCGTGTAACCCTTGATGATCGTCAGCAAATTGTTGAAGTCGTGCGCGATCCCTCCTGCAAGGCGTCCCACCGCTTCCATGCGCTGCGAACGCTGCAGTTGCATCTCGAGCTGCTTGCGATCCGTGATGTCCACGATGATTCCTTCCATCACCGGATGCAGATCGCTGCCGTGCACGACCACGGCCGTGTCGCTCACCCACACCGTTTTTCCATCTTTCCGGAGCAGCCGGTACTCCGCCTGGAATGGCTCCCCGCGCTCGCTAGCCGCTTCGGCGGCTTCCACAATGCCCCGGTCCTCCGCCGCCACGAAGCGAATCCACTCGTGTGAATTGGCCAGCCACTCATCCGGCGTGTAGCCCAGGATTTTCTCCACTTGCGGGCTAACGTACAGCCATTGGCCTGTAATGCCGAGCTCCGCGATATAGCTGATCGCGGCCACTTGCTCGACGAAGGTTTGATATTTGAACTCCGCTTCAATCCGCGCCAGCTCCGCCTTCCTGCGGTCCGCGATGTCGCGGCTGACGCAGACCACGCCGCCCCCCGGCAACGCTGTGACCGCCATTTCCACGGGGAGCGCCGCGCCGCTCGGACGGTGCAGGGTCAGCGCGCCGAACCATTTCCCGCGCTCCGCAAGCGACCTGCGTATCTCCATCTGCATTGTCTCTACATCGCGTTCGTTGGCGAGTTCGCGCCACGGTTTGCCCAGCAAAAACTGCAGATTCTCGTATCCCATCATTCGCGCGTACGCCGAGTTCACATACGCATAGTGTCCCGACTTGTCGATGATGGCCATGCCGTCCATCGCGCTGTCCAGAGCCAGCGCGTGCTGCCGGGCGCTTTCCGCGCTTTTTGCCTCGAGCGATTCGCTGAGCGCCAGCCGCGCAGCGAAGCACAGAATAGAGATAGCCAGCATCGCCGAACTGAAATACCGCCACCCGGAACCGAGCTGCGCGGTTTCGAGCAGCACGAGGAGAGGAGCCAGCGCGAAGGTCGTATTCGTGATCAGCGTTGCGCCGATGGTTCTCCCGCGCGGCGCGAAATCTCCCGTGCTGTCCGGGCCGGGATGCCATTTCGCGGCCCAGAAGATGGCGTAGAGCAGCGGCATCGTCCAGCAGAAATCCCGCCAAGTTCCCGCGGGTAATTCCTTCGTTAGCGCCTGGTAATCGGAAATCGCCGCGCCCATCGTGTAGAGCGCCAGAAAAATGGCCAAACCGCCGTACAAGGACCGCAAGTGCTTGGCCTGTGTGCGCAGGCACTGGATTCCGGCAAGCACGAGCAACGCGGAGTCCTCGCCAATTTCCACCCAGGATTGCCTGACCATGGCGGTATGCGCGTCAGTGTGCAGCGAAGGCACGTAGTAAAAACCCAGGTAGACCAGCGAAAAAACAATCGCCAACTGCACGAAATCCAGAACCGACTCGAGGTCGAGCCGCGAAGCATCCTTCTCGCCATCCAGAAAAAGCGCCATGGCAAAAAAGATCCTGTGCACGGCGAAAACGAACCGCACGGCGGAGCCGGCCGGCGGTTCGGTCCCTGACGCCACCTCGTAGTACATCCAGCCGAGGTTCGCGACGCCCCACATGGCCAACCCGTAGCCGGTCAGACGCCAGAAGGGGCGGCTGAGTCCCTCGCCGCGGCGCGCCGCGCCAAAACAGAGCGCGGCCGCGAGCGCGCTGATGGCCACCTCGATGCCATTACTGAAGAGAGAACCATTCGCGCTGGGGCCGGCCCAAAGAATAGCCGCGACGTGCAGGGACACCAGTCCAGAAGTCGCTATGAGCAACTTGCGAGGCATGCCGCTCCCTCTTCCGCGCGACAATGCAATCACCATGGAACGCGAGATCAGTCTGGACGCTAGTTTATGGGATTAATCGCGCCCCGGACGCTGACCGATGGGCCAGTTGTGTCCATGTATGCAGAAGCCCGCGCAGACCTTTTGCGGCGCCGGCGCTTGGGCGATTCGCATCGGCAAACAGCGTGGAGACGGTCACCAGGTTCTACGCCTCGCCGCCCTCATCGTTCTGCGCCGTCATGCACGCGTGCCACACTTCATCCTCCGCGTGCACATCGCAGAACCACAAATCGCATAGCACGCAATGGACGGTAGCCGAGAGATTGCAAGGCAGTTCCCCATGGGGATTGCCCTGGCATGCGCGGTCGGATGGTTCCCGGGGTTCGGGTTCCCTGAGCATTCTTGCACCCCACGCGAGAGGATTCGACTCCGGGCCCGGTTGCGGAAATTCTATCGTCCTTCGAACGGGTAGCGGTCCTGAGACTGCACGGCCGCAGCCACGCTGCGCCGCAGCGCGATCGTGTCCACGGGTGCGCGTTTTGCGAAGCGCCGCAGCACCGCCATCTGCGTCGTCAGCACATCGCCTTCGTGCACCGCCGCGATGACCCGCTTTGCTTCGTGCTCCGCGCGTTCCGCGGCATCGTGGATGAACGCGCGCGCCGCATCGGCCATGATGGCTGCTCCTGCGGCGTTCTTCTTCGCTGCCTTTTGCGCGCGTAACAAGCAGCTCTCCATCGCGTAGATTTCCATCACGATGTTCGCCAGAGCGGCCACCAGTTCTTGCTCCTCCGCCAGCTTATCGCGATACTTCTGCACCGCTCCGCCCGCGGCTTGCAAAAACATTTTCTTGGCGTTTGCCACCACGCGCGCTTCGTCCGCCAGCACGCCTTCCGGTGTTTCCTCGAAGGCTGGCCCGGCCAGGATTTCGTCCGCCAGCTTCATCGCCGCCGGAATCAGCGGAAGTTGCCCGCCCATCGCGCGCTTCATCAGCATTTGAATGATGAGCATGCGGTTGATTTCGTTCGTGCCCTCAAAAATCCGGTTGATGCGCGAATCGCGGTAGGCGCGGCACACCGGATAATCTTCGTGAAAGCCGTATCCGCCGAAGATTTGCACCGCCTCGTCCACCACGAAATCCAGCATCTCGCTGCCATACACCTTCGCAATCGAGCTTTCAATCGCGTACTCCTCCAGCACCTTCATCGAGTGAGCGACTTTATCGCCGGAAGCGGAACTCATCGCCGCTTCGATGTTCCCCGCGCTGCGATACACCATCGATTCCACCGCGAAGATTCGAACCGCCATGTTCGCCAGCTTTTCCTTCATCAGGCCGAAATCCCCGATTTGCCTCCCGAACGCTCTTCGTTCCTTCGCGTACTTCGATGCGGTCATCAGCACGTGCTTCGCGCCGCCAACGCAGGAAGCACCCAGCGTGAAGCGCCCGGCGTTCAGGATGTTGAACGCCACGATGTGCCCGCGGCCGATTTCGTGCAGCAGATTTTCCTTCGGGACCGCGCAGTTTTCGAGGAAAACCGGCGTCGTCGAGCTGCCGTGAATGCCCATCTTGTGCTCTTCGTTCCCGGGCTTGCATCCGGGGAACGCGCGCTCGACGATGAATGCCGTGAATTTCTCCCCGTCGATTTTCGCGAAGACCACGAACAGGTCCGCGAAGCCGCCGTTCGTGATCCACATCTTCTGCCCGTTCAGGATGTAGTGCGTGCCTTCCTTGTTGAGCACGGCCCGCGTCAGGGAATTCTGTGCGTCGGAACCCGCTTGCGGTTCGCTGAGGCAATAGGCGCCGATGTATTCCGCGCTCGCCAGCTTCGGCAGATATTTTTTCTTTTGCTCTTCCGTCCCGAAATAGACGATGGGCAGTGTGCCGATGCCCGCGTGCGCTCCGTGCGTTACCGCAAACCCGCCATAAATCGAGATTTTCTCCGTGAGCACCGTCGTCGAAATCTTGTCCAGGCCCGCTCCGCCATACTCTTCCGGAATTCCTCCGCCCATCAACCCGACTTCGGCGCCCTTTCGCACCAACTGCGCCATCAGGCCCGGCTTCTTGTTTTCGAGGTCCTTGACCAGCGGCAGCACTTCCTTCACGACGAACTCTTCGGCAGTCTGCCCAATAAGCCTCTGGTCGTCATTCAGGTCCGCTGGCGTGAACACATCCTCGGGAGCAGGCGATTCCAGCAGGAATCCGCCCCCCTTTGCTGCGGTCCGGTTCAGCGTTGCTGTCGCCATGGGTTCTCCTTGCGATTCGCTGGGCGCAAAATTCCTCTCTTGAGCGGCGGAAACAGCTTTATATTACGCTGCCGCTCCAAGCCCGGCAATCGAGTCAAAACCGGCTGTGTCGCGCCGCTCGCTCCGGGCTTGCCACGTCCGCAGCCCCAATCGGGCCACGATTCGCGCCGCACGATCGCAAGATCCGCCTCTACAACATACCTGAACCGAAGGACTCTTGCGCAAAGCTCCCGCTCGCGCGCAGGTTCAGGCCTGCCCAAAGAGGCTGTAACACAAAAGCCCAAGCACGATCAGCGTGATGACCACGTACTTCCAATCCCTTTGCACGGCGAAGGCCGCCACGGAATACACCACTCGCGCCACCGGTGTAGCGATCAGCACCAGCAATCCCAATTGAATCAGTCCGCTGCCATTCAGCGCTTTCGCATTCGCGATGATCCCGCGGATACTTCGCAAATCCTGCGGCTCGCCGTGAAATTGCCTGTAATCGGTGGGCATGGGGTGGCGCAGCAGGTAAAGGACGCCGCCCGCCAGCACGAGCGCGGCAGCAAGCGTCACGCCGCCCTGAAGCAGCCGGCCCATCCACTCGTCCATCCGTTGTTCCGCCCCGCGATCCACCTCGCGAACCACTTCCGCTCCTTCGATCTCACCCATCTCCAGCTCTCATGTCAGCCCGGCAAGAGTCGCCCGCTGCCAGAATCGCTCACTTTGCAACCTAAATCCTTCCGCTCAGCCCGTTCAAAATCATTTCCACCGCAAGCGCCGCAATCACCACGGCAAAGACGATCCGCAAGACTTTTACCGTCGCGCCAGTCAAAACACGCGCGCCCAAGAGCGAACCGGAAAGCACACCGAGCATCACCGGCATTGCCAGTCCCGGGTCGACATATCCGCGGCTCAGATAAATTCCCGCGCTTGCGGCGGCGGTCACACCGATCATGAAGTTGCTCGTCGTGGTCGAAACCTTGAAAGGCAGCTTCATCGCCTGATCCATGGCGAGCACCTTGACCGCGCCCGAGCCGATGCCGAGCAGACCGGAGAGCACACCCGCGATGTACATCAATCCGAATCCCTGCGGCACATTGCGCACGTGATAGGCTTCGCGTCCATTTGCCGTCGGATAGCTCCCATCCATTTGCAGCCACCGCGCGAGCCTTCCGGTTTCCACCTGGCCTCGAGCGTGCGGCTTCTGCCGGTACGAAAGAAACGCGGAATAGAGCAGCACCGAGCCAAAGATCACCGCGATGACCGACGCGCGCAGGTAAATCGCGATGACCGCGCCGCAGATCGCGCCGATCGTCGTCGCGATTTCGAGGAACATCCCCACGCGGACGTTCGAGTACCCTTCGCGAACGTACGCCGCCGCGGCTCCCGATGACGTGGCGATCACCGAAATCAGCGCCGCGCCGATCGCATATTTGATATCCACTCTGAAGAGCAGCGTTAGCATGGGCACAATCACCACGCCGCCCCCAAGTCCCGTGAGCGCCCCAAGAAATCCGGCGAGACACGATCCGACAAAAATGAGCGCGCTGAACTCGGCCGTGTTCAACGCGGCTCCTTCGCGACCAGCAGCATGAGCCACAGCGTGGCGCCGTACGCGGCATACCACAGCGCTTCCTGCGCCGGCGTGACCCCGGATGGGCCGAAAACCACTAACGAGCCGGTGGAAGCGCCGTGTATCAACTGCGAAAGCAAGATGCTGTCCGTGCCCAGATACGCCTTGACGATCAAGACGCGCACGGCCGTGAGGATCGACGCAAACGCCAAGAAAAACGGCACAAAATATTTTCCGTGCGGACTGGCCGCGCCAAGGAAGTCCGCCACCGGAAGATGCCAGAGCGCCCAGAGAATTCCGATGAGCAAGCTCGGCCAGCCCGCATTTTCCCGTGTGACGAGTTTCCGGGTCGCAAAGCCGGTCCACCCGATTTCTTCCAGCAAGCCCGCCGGAAGTCCGAAAAGCACGCCCATCCAAAAATGATTCGGCGAGTATTCGGGCGAAACAAAGGCTTTTAGCAAGTGGAGGACGGCGAGAATCGCTGCGGGAAAAATAAGGAGGATCGTCCACCAAAGCGCCGGAACACGCGGCCAGAAAATGCTTGCGAAAAGCGCGCGCACTCCCGCTTTGCCGTCGTAGAAGCGCGTGAGTGCGACGCCCGCGACGCTCGGGCCCAGCAGCATCACTGGAAACATCATGAGCCCCGCAACCTTTGGCACGGGTTCCTGGCGCAGCCAGTGTGGCGCGGCGACGGCCAACGCTCCAACCCACGAGATCGCGAAAGTCAGAACGAAATAAGTTGTCAGCTTGCGGCGAAGCGTTTGCGGCCGCCGGGCCGTAACACTCATTCGTGAGGACATGGTCAGTCAGCCGGTCGTTCCCTTCGAGCGTGCCTCCTCTGCAGTATCGCTTAGGGCGGCGCCGTATCTGCCGCGCGCAGTTCAGGTGAGCCGCTCAAAAATTCCCGCGGCGCCCATGCCTCCCCCGACGCACATCGTAACCATGCCATAGCGCGCGTTCTTGCGCTGCAAATCGCGGATCAAAGTCGCGGTGAGTTTCGCGCCCGTGCAGCCCAGCGGATGGCCGAGGGCGATGGCGCCGCCATTCGGATTCACCTTGGCGGGATCAAGATGCGCCTGCTGAATCACGGCGAGCGATTGCGCGGCAAAGGCTTCGTTCAGTTCAATCACGGCCACGTCATTCAGCGAGAGCCCCGCTAGTTTCAGCGCCTTGGGAATAGCGAAGACCGGGCCAAGACCGAATTCTTCCGGCGGGCATCCCGCGGTCGCATAGGCAACGAAGCGCGCGAGCGGCTTAATCCCAAGCTCTGAAGCTCGATCGGAGGACATGATGACGGTCGCCGCGGCGCCGTCGCTCATCGGCGAACTGTTGCCCGCCGTGACCGTGCCCTTCAGGTGAAACGCGGGTTTGAGTTTGCCGAGAACTTCGAGCGAAGTGTCGGCGCGCGGCAGTTCTTCCGTTGCGAATCGAAAACTCTCGGTTGTTGGTTTCGGCGCGGCCTTGGATTTCGGCGAAGCTCCGTTGCCGTTCGGCACGGACGTGATTTTGACCTCCACGGGAATGGTTTCGTCCTTGAAGTTGCCGGCTGCGATGGCCGCCAGCGCCTTCTTGTGCGAGTTCAGCGCGAATTCATCGGCTTGCTCGCGCGTGATGCCAAATTTGCGCGCGATATTTTCGGTGCCCAGGCCCATATTGATGTACGTATCGGGGTAGTGGTCCATGAGCCAGGGATTCGGTGAAATTTTGTTGCCGCCCATGGGCACCATGGACATGGATTCGGTCCCGCCGGCCACGATCACCTCCGCTCCGCCCGAGCGAATGCGTTCGGCCGCAATGGCAATGGCTTGCAGGCCGGAAGAGCAGAAGCGGTTGATCGTCATGGCGGAAGTCTCCACGGGCAGGCCCGCTCGCAGAGACGCGATGCGCGCCACGTTCATGCCCTGTTCGCCTTCGGGCATGGCACACCCAAGAACCACATCATCAATATTTTTCGGATCGAGCGCGGGAACCCGCGCGAGCGCTTCCTTGATCGCCAGCGCGGCCAGGTCATCGGGGCGCGTTGTGCGGAGCGAGCCTTTGTACGCGCGCCCCACCGGGGTCCGCACTGCGGAGACGATTACGGCTTCGGGCATCGGTTACCTCTGTGCGCGGCACTTGGCCGCCCAACCCGATATTGTTGGGCGGGCCGGGAGAGAAAAGCAAACTGCGCACCGCTGCCCCGCACGCCTGCCAACCCGATTGATGGAAAACTCAGGAGACCTGATCCTTGCCACCGGATCGCATTTGACAGACGGCAAGAGAAGCTTATAGAAGGGTTCCCGGCCGTGGGATCGCTTGGCGCGCAAAAAGCGCGAAGGAGAAAAACATGATCATGGGGCTCGTTTGGGCCATTGTGATTGGCTTGATCGCGGGCTGGCTCGCGGGAAAGGTCATGAAGGGCGGCGGGTACGGGTTGCTGATGGATATCGTAATCGGCATTCTGGGCGGAGTCATTGGACGATTTGTCTTTGGACTGCTCGGCTTGGGGGCTTGGGGGCTGCTCGGATCGATTGTGGTGTCGTTTGTGGGAGCGGTTATTTTGATTTGGTTGGTGCGCCAGTTAAAGCGCGCGTGACTCGGGGAAGAGGCATCGCCACGGATCTCACGCAGGGGAGACAGGCAAAGAGACTTGCCAGCGCGAGAAGCTGGCGCGGCAAAAGCGCCATCTTCGGCACCCTGCCGCGGCAGAGCTTGGGGAAAACCGGAAACCGCGGCGCTACTGGACGGCGGCGGATTCAGTGTTCGCCGCTTGCGTGACGAGATACCACTGAGGAGTCGGGGCGCGAAGATACCTAAGGCGATTGCGCGCGAGAGCGGCGGAGCCCGGATCGCCGAGCTTTTCGTAGGTAAGAACGATTTGCCGCGCGACCAGCGGGTTCTGCGTATCGGTGCTCAGTTCCTCCAGGGCGCCCGAGTAGTCACCCTCCGCGAATAGCAGATAGCCGCGCGCGGAATCGTAACAATCCTCAATAATTTGGTCGCGGGTGCGAGTGGCGAGCTGCTCGAGCTCCTCGACCGCTTTGCCCGCGGCGGCCCGCTGGCCCTTGAGACTGAGCAGGCGTACGCGTTCGCGAAGCATCGAGGCCAGCGCCGTGTGGCGGTCGGTGTCGCTCATGCCCGGAACGGAATGGGCGAAGGCGGTTTCGAGCTCGTCAAGAAGGGATAGCTCTTCTTCCATATCCTTGGCGAGGAAGGCGCGGCCCAGGCCGATTTCGTATTGGGCGTAGGCGTCTTTTTGATCCGCCGCCTTCGCGGCGAGAGTGGCGAGTTCGGCGCGGCCTTGCTCGGGCTTGCCTTCCCAGAAGCTCACCATGGCTTTCTCAAACTCCACATGGAGCTTGTCGCGATTGGTGGGCGCCAGGGGAAGCGCCTTGTCCAATTCCGCGCGCGCCCGGGAATAGTCGCCCATGAGCGCGGAGGTATCCCCAAGACCGATCTGAGAGGTGTAGAACGTCGGAGAGATTTTCAGCGCAGCGGCGTAGTGCTCGAGCGATGCCTTGTCGTCCCCGATGTAGCGCGAAATTTCGCCAAGAGAATCCTGGGGATTCGGCTGATTGGGCAGCAGTTCGGCGTACCGGCGGAGCGCGGCGAGGGCCTTGGCAGGATCGGGCTCTCCGGTTTCAATCGCGGCGTACCCGAGCATGTTGAGTGCCGGCGGAAAATTCGGATCGAGCCGCAGGGCCTCCTCGAAAAGCTTGCGCGACCGGTCGTAGTCCTGCTGGAAGTAAAGCCACTCGGCGGTCAGATAGAGGATGTGCTTGTTCTTGGGAAATTTGGTCAGCAGATCGTTCATGGCCTGAATCGCTGGAAGGAGATCGGGCGATTGCGTGGCGGTCATCCAGTGCACGAGGAGCCGTTCCTCGGCGGGAGCCGCAGCGGCGAGCTGGTTGGCTTTGGCAATCGCTGCCGGAGCGGGCTCATCCCGGCGCGCCGCAAAGGACCAGACGGCGTAGGCAAGGGCAAACTGGGGATCCTGTTCGGTGGCTTTGCGAGCCGAGGCGAGACACGTATCGAGTTCCACGTTTTCGTACTGCTCGATGGCCTGCTCAAGCAGCTTGCGGGCTTCGGGAGAGCGGGTCGCGACGGGCAGGGAACCAAAAAGCTGCTGCGCAGGGAGCGCAACGGAAGGCTCGGGAGCCCGGCGGAGCCGCGCATCGGTCACCGCTGGCTGAACCGACTCGCCGGACTGGTTGGCGGATTGGGAAGAAGACTGGGCGCCAACGGACTCGGCGGAAACACAGAAGAAGAGCGCGAGCGCCGGAGCAACAGACAGGAGCGTCAGACTTCGCAGGCGGATCATGGGCACACGTTTCTCCTGCGGGCAAGTTAGCCTGCGGCGGCACGCGGAGCCTACTGGTCCGGCGGACAGGTGTGACGGCCTGCGCATTGGCAAACGACTTGGGCACAGCGCGCGAAACGAGCACTTGCCGCCCGTGCCGCGGCGTTCCGATACTGCGGAGAGCAGGAAAGCGAGTTGCACGATGAAACCTCACGCGAAAGCGCGATGGCTGAAGTTCGCGGCGGCTTTTGGCGCGGCGTGGATACTTACGGCTTCCGCATCGCCGGCGGTGAAAAACATGGCCGTTGTCGTTTCCGCCGGCAGTAAGCTCACCGATTTGCCGCTCTCCGATTTGGTCAAGCTCTGCAAAGGCGCGATAAAGTCATGGCCGGACGGGAAGGCGTTCCTCTTGGTGGTGAAGGAGCCGGAGGGCGCCGAGATGCGCTCGGCGTCGCTCAAGCTTTTTGGCGCTTCCGGCAGCGATGTCACGGCGGTGATAGCCAAATTGAATGAAGCGCATACAGTGGTCAAAATCGTGGAGAGCGACGAGGATCTGCTGCGAACCGTTGCAGCGACGCCTGGCGCCGTCGGAATTGTGGATGTGTACGCGATTAACAGCGCTGTCAAAGTGCTGCGAGTGGACGGGAAGCTGCCTTTTGACCTGGGCTACGCCCTGAAGAGCAACCAATAGCGGTCAAAAGCCTTCGAGAATTGCATACCAGCGCGTTTCTGCTCGCGCTATGTGCGTCTGTGTCCCCTTCCATGAACTCCTCGGCTAAGGCCGCATGTTTTGGGTCTCGGCAAATCCCACAGAAACCCGGCCTTCAGTTTGCCTAATTCAGCCTGCTGTACGGCGTCGGCGCCAGCCAGCCCGGTCCCGGAACGGCTGGAAATTCACTTGACAATGGCGAAATAAAAGCGAAGAATGCCACTGCTCTTGCGCTTCTGCCCCGAATGGGGCGAAACGGCCAGGCGGTAATGCACACCATTGTAGTGAAGGAGGTTGCCCCTGTCCCGAAGGCCAGGTTTTCCACAGCTAGTACAGCAAAAAACAGGCGAATGCCGCGGCGAAACAGCTATTTCATGTAACTCATAGCAAAACAATACTTTAAGCCGCCTTCTGTGCCCCCAAGGCTGGTACTAGGAGGTTGGTTTACGACCAAAAATGTGCCTTCTGTACCATCGTCTTTTCACAGCCCCCCTGTCAAACTGTACAGGTAATCCGATGGACCAAAGGAACAGGGGAACGCATCTAAGTGACAGGTACCAGTCAGATAAGAGAAGCAGGACGTAAAGCCGTGAGCGGGAACCGAGGTGGGGGCGGGTCAACCAACAACATGACGAAGAAAGATGCAAGCCGGAAGTGGATGTGGTGGTTTCTGGGGACGGTAGTGGCGCTGCAGCTCTACTTTGTGAGGGAGCTCCTCGCGGCCTTCGCGCTGTTCGCCCTGGTATTCGGCCTAATCGCCTTCCTCGCGGGCGGGCTGTACATGCTGCAGAAAAGCTGGGAAGTGGCGGTTCAGCGCGTGGCGAACAGCAGCCATCCGCTGGTGAATGTGGCGCGGCGCGGAGCTGAAGCCGTCGAGGATTTGGTGCGCCGGCCGCTGCGCGGTCCGCGGTCCGCGGCAGCGCGATAACCGAATTTCTGGTTTGACCAGAGCACAAGCGGTCTCGGGCTGGGCCTGCCTCCTTCAGGCTCCGCCAAATGCCGCAAAGAACGGGGTCAATCGTGAGAACCACGCGGTTGGCCCTTTTTCTTTTGCGTGGGGATGCAAAAGGGGCGGCGGCCGGGATCAAAGATTATCACTTGCAAAAAGCAAGTTAACGCGCAATACTGGGGCGCCAGCAGGCAGCGATCGGAACGCCGGCGAGGACAGCGCCAGCGGAAACAGCCAGGCGGCTCACGCGTATTCTAGGCGCATGGCCTTCATGGATTCTTCAGCTTGGACCGCCGAGTTACTCGGGTTGTTGGGGCAAGGGCAGGAAACTATGCTACGGAGTTCGCAGAGGAGAAATCAATGAGCGACGTAAGGGTGCTGGTGGGGACGCGAAAGGGCGCGTTCATCCTGACTTCCGACGGCAAGCGAGACAAGTGGGAGATCGACGGTCCGCATTTCGCGGGCTGGGAGATATATCACCTGAAGGGATCGCCGGCGGACCCGAACCGCATCTACGCGTCGCAATCGAGCGGCTGGTTTGGTCAGGTGATGCCCCGGTCGAATGACGGCGGAAAAACCTGGGAAACCATGGACAACAAGTTCGTATATGACGGAGTGCCGGGGACGCATCAGTGGTATGACGGCACGGCGCATCCCTGGGAATTCAAGCGCGTTTGGCACCTCGAGCCGTCTCTCACGGACCCGGATACGGTCTATGCAGGGATCGAGGACGCCGCACTGTTCCGCTCGACGGACGGCGGAAAATCCTGGGAAGAGCTCTCCGGATTGCGCAAGCATGGCTCCGGCCCGCGTTGGCAGCCGGGCGCGGGCGGAATGTGCTTGCACACGATCCTTCTGGATCCAAGCAACGCCCGGCGGATGTACATCGCCATTTCGGCGGCCGGCGCGTTTCGCACGGATGATGGAGGGGCGAGCTGGACACCCATCAATCGGGGCCTCCACTCGCAATATATTCCCGACCCGAACGCCGAGGTGGGCCACTGCGTTCATCACGTCGCGATGCACAAGTCGCGGCCCCACGTCCTTTTTATGCAGAAGCACTGGGACGTAATGCGCAGCGACAACGCCGGCGATTCCTGGACGGAAGTCAGCGGTAATTTGCCCACGGATTTTGGTTTTGTAATTGACGTCCACGCGCACGAGCCGCAGACGATTTACGTGGTGCCGATCAAGAGCGACTCCGAGCATTTTGTGCCGGATGGAAAGCTGCGCGTATTCCGCAGCCGAACGGGCGGCAACGAATGGGAGCCGCTGACGAAGGGGCTGCCGCAGAGCAACTGCTACGTGAACATCCTGCGAGACGCGATGGCCGTGGACTCGCTCGACCCTTGCGGAGTGTATTTCGGCACAACAGGCGGACAGGTCTATGCCTCATCCAATGCGGGCGACGAATGGAAGCCGATTGTGCACGATTTGCCGGCAGTCCTTTCCATCGAGGTTCAGACACTGGCATGATCCGCGTGGAATTGCCGGCGCATTTGCGGACGCTGGCGCGCGTCGGGCGCGAAGTGCAAGTGCGGGTTGACGGCGACGTCACCTTGCGGTCGGTGCTGGACGAGCTCGAGCGGCAGTATCCGGCGCTGAAGGGCACGATTCGCGATCACGTAACGTTTCAGCGGCGGGCCTTCCTGCGGTTTTTCGCCTGCCAGGAGGATTGGTCGCACCAGGCGCCAGATGCGCCTTTACCGCCGGAAGTGGCGTCGGGGCGCGAGCCGCTCTTGATCGTGGGAGCGATTGCCGGAGGTTAAGTTCGCATTTGCGAAGAGCTCCCGCTTCAGGGTAGAGCGCCACAACGCGGAGCAAGCAGGGATTCCCCCTATTCGTGTTTGGAGCCCTCAGTGTGGCGCCCCGGACCGGGCCTCTCCTCGGCTTTTTCGCCGCGGGCTCTTTCCCCCCGCTGCGTCCTTGCGCGATACCACTTCATATAAAGCAGCCAGGAACTCACGCCCGTCACAGCCAGGGCGATGAGGCCGTACAGGACGGGTTTGTAGTAAGGATGAAGCGCGCTGATGATGGCTTTGCCGTAAACGTGTCCGATATAGGCAACGGCCAAAAAACGCGTTGTACGGCCGGTGCTCAACGCAATCAGATACTTCTTCCGCGGATAGTGCAGCACTCCCGCGGCCATGAGGACGGGAACCGTGGGAAACGGCGGAGGCAGAACCGCACCAATGACCACGGTCGCGAAACCGCCCTTCTCGAAGTACTTGTACACTTTCTCCGCCCGGCGCTTGCCAATTTTCTTTTCCAGAGTCTCCTCGCCGCCCTTCTCTGCAAGCCGGTAGGTAATGTATCCGCCCGCAACCGCGCCGATCGCCGCCAGTAAGCCGTAGCAAGGCCACGAGGCCCGGCGATGGGCGGACAAAAGAATGACAAAGGCGTCCATGCTTCCCGGCAGAGGAACCACCGAGTTATCCACAAGTCCCAGGAGAATGAGGCCGGGTCCGCCGAGCTTGTAAAGCCATTCCCAAACCGGATTGGCAAAGAAGGCCAGGAGCAGGCTTCGCATGGAATCCTTCGAACTACGTTGGTTGGAGGGAATACCGGTCGGAAAGGATTCCCTCCCGTGGTGTCACCAGAGGCCGGCTACCTGTTCGCCAACGCCCTGAACACACAGCTGCACGATCTCGAGAAAGCGGGTTGGGCTCCTGCGGCTGGGCTTTTCACCGCGGGCGATTTGCTCCGGCGGCCAGAGAAGCTCAATACAAACAGAGACACAGACAGAGGCAAAAGGCTGGCCGTGGGCTCAGTCGCTTCGCTCTTCCATCGGCCTACGCCGGCGGGAGGCTGCGCCGCTCCTTGAGTTCGCTCAGCAGGCGCTCGACTTCGGCGTCACGGTCGAGGCGAGCAAGCCGGTCGCCGACGTCGTCGCGGAGCAACTCGACTTCGGCCGTGGCGACGCCTTCGCTGTGATGCACGCGCTCTTTCAGACGATCGAAAGTGGCGGAGTTGGCCTGCGCGCCGAGCGCGCTCTGCGCGCGAGCGGCTTTGTTGAGAGCGATGCTGCGGCGATGGCGGGCCAGCAGCAGGTCGCGCTTGGATTTGGCTTCGTCTAACTTGGCCCCGAGTTTTTGCAGCGCCGTTTTCAGCGTTTCCACTTGTGCGCGCTGGTCCTCCACCTGTTCACGGAAACTTTGGGAGAGGCGTGCGGCGGTTTGATAGCGGTCCAGCGCGGCGCGAGCGAGATCGTCCTCGCCTTTGTCCACGGCCAGCTCGGCTTTGCGCATCCACTCCTTGCCGGCGTCTTCGTTTTCCTTCAATTTCTTCTCGAGCATGTGGAGGTCGGCGATGGAAACGGCGACCTGCGTTTTCACCTGGATATATTGGTTCTCCATGTCGAGGATGACTTGCTTGATCATCTTCTCGGGGTCCTCGGCGCGATCCACGAGATCGTTAAGGTTGGCTCGAATCAACGTGCTGACGCGTTCCAGAAGTCCCATCATGTTGCTCCTTTCAAAGAGGCTTTCGAACGACTACGAACTCCAGCCGCCGGAAATCAGGGCTGCGAGCTTGACGAAGGCGGCGGCAAGACCGAAGGCGAAGGCGTTCTCGACGATTGCGGTCACCGCAGTGACGGCATAACTCGCCAGCAGAACCAGCGCCGTGAGGACCACCATTGCGAGGACTAACAGTTTTTGTTTGACAGCCATCTCCATTCCCCCGAAGAGCTGCGAAGCGCCCGGTGAGTCCTTGCGGACTCACCGGACGGAAGCGGCGGTTAGGATTTGCTTGCGGGCGCGCCGGGCTTCGGCGCTTTTTCGCCGATCAGCCGCACCTTGGCGAGCAGGTCCGACATCTGCATGCCGGAGAGCGCTTCGAACAGCGCAGGGACCTGCGCGGCGATTTTGGTCACGTCGCCGGTGAGTTTGTAGGCGCCGGCGGCATCGCCATTGCCCGTGGAGACGATGGTGACCTTGTCCACCTTGCTGAGCGGTTCGCTGAGCGCGCGAACAACCTCGGGCAGGCCGGTGAAGAGTTTGTCGATCACGGCGGCCTGGTTGTACTCCTGGAAGGCTTCCGCCTTGATGTTCATGGCCTTGGCTTCGGCTTCGCCCTTCTTGAAGATGATTTCGGCTTCGGCTTCGCCCTGTGCGCGGGTGGCGGCGGCGCGGCCTTCCGCTTCGGTCATCAGGCGCTGGCGTTCGGCGTTGGCCAGCGTCTCGATGCGCTGGCGCTCGATTTCGGCCTGCTTGAGGACGGTGGCAATGAGTTCGCGTTCGCGCCGGGCAATTTCGGCTTCCTGGACTTTGATCTGGGCTTCGCGTTCGACTTGCTGGACGCGGACGGCTTCCGCGATCACCTGCTGCTGTTTGATGTTGGTTTCGATTTCGTAGGCTTTATCGGCTTGCGCCTGGGCGCGCTTGGTGGCTTCCAGGAAGCTGGCTTTCTTGATGTCGAGATCGCGCTGGGCTTCGGCTTGCTTGGCGAGGGAAGCGGTTTCCGCGGCGACGCGCTCCTGGTCCGCTTGGGCTTTCGCCACGGCGGCGGCGCGAGTGGCTTCGGCGCGCTTGATGGCAATGTCGCGCTCGGCTTCGGCGGCGGCAACCTCCGCGTCGCGCTTGATGCGGGCGACATCCGGCCGGCCCATGTTGGTGATGTAATCGTTTTTGTCACGGACTTCCTTGATCGTGAAACTGACCACCTCAAGCCCCATTTTGCTCATATCCTCGGCGCAAGTGGAGCGCATGCGGTCGCCGACCATCTCGGGTTCCTTGACGATTTGCTCGACCGTGAGCTGGCCGATGATGCCGCGCAGATGGCCTTCCATCACGAGGCGGATCAGCGCTTCGCGCTGCTCAGGCTGCTTGGTGAGGAACTGCTCGGCGGAAGTCAAAATGGATTCGCGGTCGTTTTTGACCTTGATTTGCGCCACGGCTTCGACGGTCACCGCGACGCCCTGCTTGGTATAGAGATTCTGCTGCGGAGCGACATCAAAGGACATCAATTCGAGGGAAAGCTCGCGGCAGGTCTGCACCATGGGAAAGATCAAGGCGCCTCTGCCGGAGAAAACCTGCGTGCCGCCCATTCCGTAGCGAATGAGCGCTTCATTGGGACCCACTTTTCGATACATCCGGGCGATCACAATCATGACCATCACGATCACGAGAACGAGAAGCCCGGCGATAACCACCACATCGTTCGGCAACCCAAACATACATTCCTCCTTCCACCGTCCTCCACCTAAACCGGTTTCGAAAGACCGCGGTTCACCAAACTCAAGACGCGAACTCGTCCCAGCGCTTCACGTAAGCGATGCCCTTTTCATAGCGCGCGATGACGACTTCGGTTCCTTTATCGATCGGCTTGCCATCTTCGGCACGAGCGCCTGCACAGCGCCGCAGGCCGTTGAGCGCAAAGATGATTTCTCCGGTGCCGCCTTCGCGAATCGGCATGCTCAGGGTTCCGACTGCGCCTTCAAGGCGGCCTTCGTCGCTGCTCATGGGCTGGTCGCTTCCGGAGACAAGCTTGACCATGAATCGAAACACGCTCCATCCGGCAGCCAAACCGGCCGAAGTAGAAAGCACGAGAATCACAAGTCCCACCAATCGTGAGTGCCGGGTGAGCAAGTAGCCTGTTCCTCCGAACCAGGCGAGGAAGGCCATCGCCGAGGAAGCGTTAAACCAGGAGATGTGCGTTCCGCTCCCGTGGGGCGGCGCAGCTCCGTGCTGCCACAGATGAAACGGCAAACCCAGCTTGAAGGGCAGGTCAATGTGAACAGCGCCGGCTACGAACGAAAGAACGCTCAAGAAGAAGCCGGCCAGAAAACAGACGAGATAAAAATCAGACCACGTCATAAGACACCTCGAAACACACCGCAGCACCCGACCCTAGTGCGAGCCGAATTCGAGAAGCCGAAGCCTCCTAACTGCCCTTCAGTTGCGCACCAAACCAGGCGGCGGATGGGCACCCCGCGGCTGCAAGACTTCGCCGAGGCGATCCGCCAAGCCGGGCGTCCGCAGAATCTCTGCGAGGAGCAGCACGGCTCTTCGTGAGTCCTCAAATTGGGCGATGGCCAACAGCGCATCACGGAGTTCGGCATCCGCGCAAAATTCTTCGGCGCCGGCGAAGAGCCACGAATCGATCTTGGCATCCACGGTGCGGAGGTCCGATTGCAGGCCGGGCGTGAAGCCCTCAGGATCGTTGACGAGGAAGCCCGGATACACGCGGAAAAAACGGGCGAGGAGCTCCCGCGTGGTGTGCGACAGATGCGGGCGCATGCCGCTTTCGATTTGGGAAAGATAGGCTTGGCTGATGCCGCGGCCGAGTTCGCGCTTCATGGCGTTGGCGACCTCGAGTTGGGTCATGGGGCGGCCGAGGCCGCGAAGCGAGCCTTCGACAGAGCGAAGGGAGCGAAGTTTGTCGCCGAGAGTCATGGCCCAATAGCGATACGCAATTTATATATAGCGATTTGTAATTTGTCAATAAAAATCGGAAGGAGCGGCTATTTCCCATGTAAGCGACTGAAAATGAGCGATTTGTAGGAGATGACGCGCGGGCGCGGTTTCGTGAAGCGTGCCGCTAACGGAAAAATCTACTCAGGTTTGCGCAGGGCCTGGAGATCAATACCGAGCTGCTGGCATTTCTTGTACACGTGGCTGCGCTCGAGGCCGAGCGAGCGCGCGACGTTGGTCATATGGAAATTGTGGCGGCGAATTTCCGCAAGCAGGACTTCTCTTTCGAAAGCTTCGCTGCGCTCCGCGAGAGTCCCTGATCCCGTGGCGGGAGCAGCAGCGGCCGCGGCGCTCGTTTCCGGCAGAACCAGCTTCACGTCCGGGGCAGTGACGGAATCATCCGCGGAAAGCAGGACAAGCCGTTCGACGACGTTGCGCAATTCGCGCACGTTGCCTGGCCAGGAATAGTTTCGCAGTTCAGCGATGGCATGCTCGGCGAAGAGTTTCTCTTTCCAGCCATTTTGCGCCGCTACTTGCCGCGCGAAGTGCCGCACCAGGGCGGGAAAATCCTCGGGACGTTCCCGAAGGGGCGGAAGCAGCACGGGAAAAACGTAAATGCGGTGAAAGAGGTCGCGGCGAAAGGCATTCTGTTTGACGAGATCCTCGAGGTTGCGGTGCGTGGCGACGACGACGCGCACATTGACCTTGATGGGTTTATCGCCGCCAACGCGCTCGACTTCGCCCTCTTCGAGGACGCGCAACAGCTTGGCTTGCATGGCGACGGGCATATCGCCGATTTCATCGAGGAAGAGAGTGCCGCCATCGGCTTGCTCGAATTTTCCGGCATGGCGAGCGGCGGCTCCCGTGAAGGCGCCTTTTTCGTGGCCGAAGAGTTCGGATTCGATCAATTCGGCGGGGACGGCGGCGCAATTGAGCGTGACGAAGGGATGTTCACGGCGGGGTGACTGCTCATGAATGGCGCGCGCGACGAGTTCCTTGCCGGTTCCGGTTTCGCCGAGAATGCAGACGCGGGTTTCGCTGGCGGCGACGCGTGCGATCTGCGCCATGAGCTTTTGCATGGCGGCGCCGGAGCCGACGAGTTCGTGTTTGCCCAGGCGCTGCTTCAGTTCGCGGTTCTCGGTTTCGAGACGGTTCAGGCGCAGAGCGTTTTCGACGGTGACGAGAAGCTTATCCGTCGAGAGCGGCTTTTCGAGAAAATCGAGAGCGCCGAGTTTGGTGGCGCGAACGGCCATTTCGATGTTTGCCTGGCCGGAGATGAGGACGACGGGCGTCTTGATGCCGCCGGCTTTCAAATCCTCAAGCAGCTCGATGCCGCTCTTTCCCGGCATGACCACGTCGGAAAGGATCAGATCAAAGGAGTCCGCTTTCAGCAGTTCGAGGGCGCGAGCGGCGTTGTCGCAGACGGTGGCTTCATGTCCCGCGAGACGAAACGCACGGGAGAGCGAGGCGAGCGTGCTGGGGTCATCGTCCACGAGCAGAAGATGTGCTTTGCGGGGCAAGAGCCGGTCCTGGGGTTCAGTCGGAAGCGGCCGCCAGCGTCGAGAGCGGCGGTTTGGTGTCCGGCGAGGCAGCATCGCTTGCGGGCGGCGAGGAACGCTGCGCCTGGCGCTGGGGTAACTCGATGCGAAACGTTGTGCCGCGGTCCTCATCGCTGGTCACCGAAATACTTCCGCGATGATCGCTTACCACGGACTGCACGATGGCGAGGCCGAGGCCGGTGCCTTGCTGTTTGGTGGTGTAGTACGGCGTGAAGAGGCGCGAGCATTCCTCGGGCGTCAGCCCCTTGCCGGTGTCGCTCACTTCGATGCGCACGTTGCCTTTGCTTTCGGCGCTGCGGAGCGTGAGTGTGCCGCCCGCGGGCATGGCGTCCAGAGCATTGAGGACGAGATTCTGGAAAGCGCGGTGCAGCAGGTCGGGATCGGCGTCAATTTCTGGCAACGGCTCGGTCAGGAGAAATTCCGTGGCGATGGCCGGCTTGCCCAGAGCGGTGAACTGCGGCTCAAATAGCTTCACGGCATTGCGAAGGGCTTCGTTCACGTTCACGCGCGAAAATCGCGGCGCCGGCATTTTCGAGAAGTCGCTAAAGCGTCCGACGATCGTATTCAGGTTGGCGAGTTCGGCTTTCAGCGTGGCCGTCGATTCGTGGAAAACCTCGAGAAACTGTTTGGCTTCCAGCTGGCGGGCACGCTGAAGATTTTCGACGGTGATTTGCAACGGAAAGAGCGGATTGCGGAGCTCATGCGCGAGGCGGCGGGCGAGTTCGCGCCAGGCGGCGACGCGCTCGGCTTGCACGAGCCGTTCCTTTTGAGCCGCGAGCGTGCGCGTCATGTCATTGAAAGCGGTGCCGAGCTGGCCGATCTCGTCCGTGGCGCGGACGTCAATGCGCGTGTCCCAGCGGCCGGTGGCGACTTCGCGGGCCGCTTCGGCCAACTCTTCGACGGGCCTGGTGATGCGCGCCGAAATCCAAAGGCTGATCAGCAGCCCGATGAGCAGCGCGGCGCCGGCAACGGCGGCCGAAATCCTGATGATTTTGCGCGTCAGCAGAACCAGCTCGCGCTGGGAACTGCCGACCAGGAGCACGGCGAGAAGCTCGTTGTTCGGACCCAGCAGCGGAATTTCGTGAAACGTTTCGGCATCGGCGGCGTCGGTGGTCCAGTCAATCCGGCCCACCATGGCGTGCGGCTGTTTCTGGATTTGCTCGATGAGCGGCTGAAAACGGTCGGCCTGGGGAAGATTGCCGCTGGCGCCGGTCAGCGCGCTAGGAACGAAGCCGGGCTCGAGATTTCGGTAGAGCAGCGCGCGCATGCCGGAAGGCAGAACGAGCGAGGAGAGAAAATTCTGATCGAGGCGGCGGCCGCCCACCACATACAGCGTTTTGTCGTTGCCGCCGGAAACGGTGCGCACGACGGTGAGCGAAAGTTCGACGCCTTCGGGCAACTCCTCCTTTTTCAGGAACGGCGGCGAATTGTCCCAGTCCTTCTTTTCCGCGAGCCAATCGACTTTGTAGCCGACGCGAGCGGGATACTGCAGGGAGGAAACGAGCGTGCCGTCGGAGCCGGCAAACTGCATGAAGTCGAGGTTGTGGTCTTGCGCGGTGCCCTTGGCGTCATTGAAATAGATGGAGGCGTCAGCATCGGGCCGGGCGAGATCGATGGCCATGCGCAGCGTCACCGAGGAATCGGCGATGTTTTTGACCTGCTGCACCACCTCTTCGCCGCGCTGAGCGTACTCCTTCTTGAACTGGGAAACGAGAGCTTCCGTGCGTTCCCCGTCCATCTCCTCGAATGCGGCCTTGGTGTAGTAGGTGACGCCGTAGGCGACGACGGAAACCGACGCGAGGATGGTGAGCAGAACGGTCAGCAAGAGTTTGCTGCGAAAGGTCATGGTTTCACTCCCGCCGGGGCCCCGATCGACGTTTCCGAAGGCCGCGCAGTTCTCTTTCGCGCTCGCCATCGGACTCGATGCTGAAGAGAGAAGCATAGCCCGATCGCCATTCCGGCAAAAGGGCCGCTGCGGGTTGTGCTTGCCTTTGCAGCAATACGCCCGCCTGCGAGGCGGCCTCCGCCCGCGTCGCGAAAGATGAAGTAGCGCGGCCGGAGGCGACTTGCCCGGCGAGGGAGTGCACGGCTTCCGAGAGCGAATCCGATTCGGCCGCCGCGCCTGGGCCGAAAACGCTCAAGAGGCAGGTGACACTCAAAGCCAGCCGGAAAGACCGCGCCGGCAGCGAGTTTCCATTTGCGAACACGGGAATAAAGGTGAATCATATCATGGCTTGTCACGGTCGCCGGTCGCGCGGAACTGGGACGCCGCGTCTACCTGCCTGAACGTCAAGAGAACTTTTTCGGGCCTTCTGCGTCTATAACCATGTCTTGGTTTGCCCTATTCGTCTGATGCGGAGGAAGTGATGAAAACGAGCCTTCGGCGGCTGGCGGTGATTCTGTGCGCGACGGCGGCGGCGTGCTGCTTGCCCGGCACGATGGCGGAACGAGCCACGGCATCTCCAGAGCGGTCGCCCAGCGGTCCCACGCGTCTGCTGCGTTACGCGGATATCTCGAAAGATAGCGTCGCGTTCATTTATGCGGGTGACCTGTGGGTGGCCTCCCGGCAGGGCGGGGCGGCACGGCGGCTCACTTCCAACGCGGCCGAGCTGTATCCGAAATTTTCGCCCGACGGCAAATGGATCGCCTTCACCGGGAACTACGATGGCAATCGGGATGTTTACGTCGTGCCTGTCGCCGGAGGTGAGCCGAAGCGCCTGACGTTTCACCCGTCGAATGACATCGTTCTTGGCTGGTCGCCCGACGGCAAGGACATTCTCTTTCGCTCGGACCGCTACAGCGCGCCGCCGGGCCGCTACACGCGGCTGTTCCTGATTTCGCCGCGCGGCGGTGAGCCGCACATGCTGCAGGTGCCCCGCGCGGATCTAACCAGCTTCTCACCCGATGGGACGAAGATTGCGTACATCGAAACGTCGCAGGAATTTCGCACCTGGAAGCGCTATCGCGGAGGATGGAGCCTGCCGATTGCCATCTTCGATCTCAAGCAGAACACCTATGAGGAACTGCCCAAGACGGACGGCATGGACCTTTTCCCCATGTGGCATGCCAATACCATTTATTTCGTCAGCGACCGCGGCGACGGCGTGATGAACCTCTACAGCTACGACCTCGGCTCAAAGCAAACCAAGAAGCTTACCGACTACAAGGAATTCGATATTAAATGGCCGAGCCTCGGGCCTGACGCGATCGTCTATGAGAATGGCGGTTTGCTCTACGAATACAACCTGGAAACCGGAAAAACGCGCAATATTCCGATTCAGGTCCATGCGGAGGACATTCAGACACGGCCCGAATTCAAGAATGTGGCGGAGCACATCGGCAGCTTTGCCATTTCGCCTTCGGGCGTCCGGGCCGTCGTCGAAGCGCGAGGGAACGTGTTCACGATTCCCGCCGAGCATGGCAGCATCCGCACGCTGAGCACGGATAACTCCGGCGTGCATGAGCTGAATCCAGTCTGGTCGCCGGACGGCAAATGGATCGCCTATCTCTCGGACAAAACGGGCGAATACGAAGTGTATCTGCGGCCGCAGCTTGGCGGCGCCGATATTCGGCTGACGACCGACGGCAATATGTACCGCTACGGACCTACTTGGTCTCCGGACAGCAAGAAGCTGCTCTATTGGGACAAGCTGCATCGCCTCTGGTGGATCGGCATTGACGAGAAGAAGCCGGTAAAGATTGACGAAGGGGATTACGCGGACATCAGCGACGCCAGCTGGTCTCCCGACAGCAAGTGGGTGACCTACTCAAAAGCGGATCGGCGCGGTGCCAGCCAGATGTATCTCTACAACCTGGACGGGCAGAAGGTCTCGAAGATTTCCGACGGTTATTACAGCGATACGAACCCGGTTTTCGATCCCGACGGCAAATACATCTTCTTTCTCTCGCAGCGCTACTTCTACCCGAGCATTGGCCAGCTCGATCAGCGCTTCAATTACTACACGACGGACGGCGTTTTCGTCCTGACGCTGAAGGCGGACGAAGCTTCGCCCTTCCAGCCGCAAAGCGATGACGAAAAGGCGGCCGAGAAAGAGAAGAAGGACAGCGCCGAAAAGAAAGCAGACACGAAAGGCGGCGCCGAGCAAAAGGACCAAGGCAAGGAGGAAGCCGCCAAAGACGAGAAGAAGCCGGAAGCAAAGCCCGTGCAGATTGACCTCGATGGCATCTCAAAGCGCGTGGCGCCGGTCCCGATGCCGGCGGGAATGTACAACTCACTCATCGTTCGCAAGGGGAAGTTCTTTTACATCGCCGTGCCCGAGGAGGCGCGGGCCGCCGGCAATCCGCAGAACCACGGTCCTCACGGCGTCCTGCACGTCTACGATCTCGAGAAGCGCGAAGACAAGGAGCTGCTCTCAGGCATTGAAGGCTACGACGTCGATAAAGACGGCAAGAAGCTGCTCTACAAAGCCGGCCCGGTCCTGGGCATCATGGACGCCGTTCCCGGCAAGAAAGTCGGAGAAGGAAAACTCAACCTTTCTGGTCTGCAAGTCCGGATCGATCCGCGGGAAGAGTGGCGGCAAATTTTTCATGAAGCCTGGCGCATCGAGCGCGATTTTTACTGGGATCCGGCGATGACCGGCCACGATTGGAAGAAAATCGGCGACCGCTATGAATCACTGCTGCCGTGGGTTTCCGATCGCGCCGACCTCAACTACTTGATCGGTGAATTGATCGCGGAACTCAGCACTTCGCATACCTACGTGGGCGGAGGAGACCAGCCTCAGCAACCGCACGTCAGTGTGGGCTTGCTCGCGGCGGACTTTGCCGCGGACGGCGGCTACTACCGCATCAGCAAGATCTATCCCGGCGAAAACTGGAACGAGCGCACGCGCTCGCCGCTCACCGAGCCCGGCCTTAAGGTCAAAGCTGGAGACTATCTGATCGCTGTGGATGGGCAGGAGGCCAAGGCCACGCAAGACGTATACGCCTATTTCCAGAACCTCGCGGAGAAGCAGGTTACTCTCAAAATCAACGACAAGCCTTCCGCGGATGGCGCCTGGGAAATTGTGGTCAAGCCGGTAGCCAATGAAGCGGGCCCGCGCTATCTGGATTGGGTGGAGAACAACCGCAGAAAAGTCGAGGAAGCGACCGGCGGCCGCATCGGCTACATGCACGTGCCGGATACTTCAATTCCCGGCATCATTGAATTCGACAAAGCATTCAACGCACAGTTGGACAAAGACGGGATCATTGTCGATGAGCGCTACAATTCCGGCGGCAACATCCCGGATTTCTACACGGAAAAGCTCAAGCGCCAACTGCTCGCCTTCATCGCGCCACGGGATACCAAGGATGTACCCTGGCCGCCGGCGGGCATTTTTGGCCCGAAAGTGATGATCGTGAACGAACTTGCTGGTTCCGGCGGCGACGCCTTTCCGTGGTTCTTCCGCCGCGAAAAGATCGGCCCCATCGTCGGCACGCGCACCTGGGGCGGCCTTGTCGGGATCGGCAACGCGCAACCGCTGCGGGATGGCGGCTTCGTCACTGCGCCCGGTTTTGGCTTCTGGAGCGTGGATAATGGCGGCGAGTGGGTTGTCGAGCAGCATGGCGTGGATCCTGACTACGTCGTACCGCAGCGGCCCGACCTCGTGGTCCAGGGCCACGACCCGCAGCTGGAAAAGGCCATTGAACTCGCAAACGAAGCACTGAAAACCTACAAGCCGTTCCCGCCGCGGCCGAAGTATCCTTCGGTCGCGCACTAAAAACCGGGCGCACTTGCGGCCGCCAGCCGGGTGGCACGGCACGCGCCGCTGGCGGAGAGAACCGCGCCAGCGCTTGCCCGCTGACCAGCGTTCCAGGGCTCTCCCAGGTCAAGCGCGGCGGTGCTTGCCGTCAGTCCCTCGCGCCGTTCAACGATTGCTGCTCGCATGTTCCCTCCTTTCCAGCGTCGCGTCCGCGCCACCCGCAGGGGGTTTGGCTAGCGGAGCTTGTTGGCGCGAGATAGCGTCCCGCGCCGATTCTCTGCGGGCGCCGATCATGGCCGGTGTTTCCTTGTCGCGGAGAGCGATGCCGCCGGCGCGCCGTCCGGGTCTGCGTCGTCCTGCGATCCGCCCGCGCTCCCGCCCGAAAACGCGGACCTCAGCACGTCGCTGGCGAAGAAATTCTTTCCGTCCGTGGGCACCATGATGATTTGCAGCTTGTCCGAGAGCCGCTCCGCGATGATTTTCTGAATCAGCATCGGGTTCTGCTTCAGCACGGCCGCTTCGAATTTCAGCCGCTCGGCATCAGCGGCGGCTGTGACGCGAATGCGATTCGCTTCCGCATCCGCGGTCACGCGAATCCGGTTGGCTTCGGCCTCCGCCAGGTTCTTCTGCCGCTCGATTTCCGCCTTGCTGTCGATCACCTTCGCTTGCGCGGCGGCGTCCGCGTTTTGCAGGGTCGCTTCCTTGCGCGCCTGAGCTTCGAGCTTGGTCTGCTCGATTTGCTTCTGCTTGAGCGGCAGGGTGTATTGCATCGCGTCGGATTCCGCCTTGGCTTGCAGCACCCGCACTTGCGCCTGGGCTTCGGCTTGTTTCACGTCGCGCGCTTTCTGCGCATCCGCTTCCAGTTCCGCGATTTTTACTTCCTTCGCCTTGATCTCCTGCTCCGTGCCGAGCCGCTCGTTTTCTTGCTCTTTGAGAAGGAGCCCCTCGAGTCCCTTTGCGTATTCCTCGGGCAGCCTTAAATCGCGCAGCAGCACCTCGCGAACGATAATCCCGTCACCCGCCAGCCGCTCCGTGATGAGCCTGGCGGCGGTGGCGCGCAGTTCCTCGCGCTTCGTGGCAAAGATCTCCCGCGTCATGTAGTTCGGCGCCAATTGCCGGTAAATCGTCGTGACCACAGGGGCGACCACCTGCGCATCGACCGGCTGCGGCAGGTTTGCATGAATCGCGGCCAGCTTGCTCGCATCCAGCCGGTAGCGCACGGCCACAGCCAGCCCGATATTCAGCCCTTCCCGGGCCTGGACGATCAACACTTCGCTTTCGTTCTTCGCGGCTGGTGCAGCCGCGGTCGTGAACACCTGTTCCCGCGTATCGTAGGTCGCCACGCTATCGATAAGCGGCGTTACCAGATGCACGCCGGGAGATAAAGTACCGGGGCGCACGCCCCAAATCTGGCTCACTCGCACGCCGGCGGAACCGTCCGGCACTACCACCACTGCTTGCCCCAGCAGTAACGCCAGTGCGCCGCCGGCTGCCCATTGCAGGGCGAGCCGCCAACGCACCGGTCCTAAAGGGCGGCGCGCCGGCTCCGTTTCCGTCACTGCGCCGCCTTCTTCCGATATTCCCCGGCTCAGCAAGCGCCGCAATTGCGAGGCAATATAGATGTCGTAAACAACCAGAGCTCCCGCGCTTCCAAAAAGTCCCAACCCCAGAATTGCCAGCAACCACTTCAAAGCCACCATTGGTTTCCTCCTGCCCCACCCTGCCTTCCGTGCCCACGTTCAAGTCCTTCACTGCACCGCCGCACCGGCTCTTATCTCCGGCTCGCTTTCCGGCGTATTTCGCTTCCAAATCGCACGCGCATGTTGTCCGGGGGATGCCGAGCAACGCCCGCAATCCTTATCGGCGTCCCGCATAAGCCCTTGCCAACTCCACAGTTCCGCGCACGACATCGTTCCGCACTACGGGATGCCGCGCGACTGCTGGTTGCATCAGTTGGAAGGTGATTCGCAGCAAGAGCCAATGGAACGCTACGGCCGCAGCGGCCCCAAGAATCGCGGCCGTCGCCAGCATCGCAAACTGAATCATTGCCATCATGGTGTGCCTCCCGCGTTCGCAGAAGGGATAGGCAGGCGTCAAGCCAATCCTGAGATCGTTGACTCTGCGAGGGTTATGCGGGCGGCCGCCCGGACTCTTTGTGGCTCCCGCCACACGCCGTGGCCATCCAGACGCGCTTCCGCCGTTGCGCGCCAAGTGGCGTTCATCGCAGAATAGCCAGAGGGGAGCACGCCCGCGCCTGCTTCTTGCCAGCCGATTCTTGGTGTCCAGGCTGCCCGTGGAGCGCTTCTTGGAGTTTCCTCTCCTCGTCCTCGGCGTCTCTCTGTTCGTGCTATGGCTTTCCGCACAAGCGGGCGTGCTCTTGCGGCTCCGCTTTTGGGAACTGGCAAAGGATGTTCGCGAGGATTACAGCATTATCATCGCCGCAGCGCTCACGCTTCTTGGCCTCCTCATCGGATTTACCTTTTCCATGGCCACTAGCCGCTACGACCTGCGCAAGCACTGCGAAGCCGAGGAAGCCAACGCGATTGGTACGGAGTACCTTCGTGCCGGCATTCTTTCTCCTGCCGATGCCGCCAAGGTGCGCGCGTTGCTGAAGGACTATATAGACCAGCGTATCCGCTTCTACAGCGCTTACCACGGACGGGATGGCGAGGAGATCTCTCACACATTGGCGCGAACCGCCGAGCTTCAGAACGAGATGTGGTCCGCCGTCGCTATTGCGGCGGGTTCCCGGAGCGATGCGCCGATGGCGCTCGTTCTTTCGGGCATGAATGACGTCCTGGACACGCAAGGTTACGCACAGGCCGCTTTCTGGAACCGCATCCCGGCCGAAGCCTGGGTGCTGATGGGCTTGATCGCAATCGTCTGCAATATCCTGCTCGGATACGGCGCGCACGGGCACCGCAGTTTTTTGCTCGTCGTTTTGCCGTTGACGCTGGCCATCGCTTTCGCGCTCCTTGCGGATATCGAGAGCCCGGAGCGCGGGGCGATTCGCATCCACCCTCGCAATCTCGAGGGCGTAGCGAAGTCTATTCACCAGCAGTGATTCGCGCCGGGCGGCCGCGGAGCTGAAACTGTCTGCACCCACACCGTCGCTCTGGTGCTATGATCTCCGCGCCGGAATGGCGCACATCCTCCGCCAAGTCCGACCCGCATGGCCATGCGCTTCGCTCGGTCCTTTTGTGGATTGAGCCAGCGCTCTGCGCAAAACCCGGGAGTCACAGGAGAAAACCCAGTCATGAATTCGATTGCCGCCGCGCGCCGATTCGCCCTGCTTGCCGCAATTGCTTGCGCCTGGGTTGTGCCGCTCAGCGCCAACGACACTCCCTCGGCGCGCCCGGGCTACTATCGCTTTCCCGCGATACACGGCAACACCATAGTTTTTACCGCCGAGGGCGATCTCTGGACCGTAAGCGCGTCTGGAGGTGTGGCTCGCCGTCTTACTTCAAATCCCGGCGAAGAGCTGCACGCTACGATTTCTCCCGACGGCAAGACCGTTGCTTTCGCCGCAGAATACGAAGGTCCGCGCGACGTTTACACGATGCCTGTTGAGGGCGGACTGCCGCAGCGCCGCACCTGGGATGGCGGCGCACAGCCCACCGGCTGGACCCCGGACGGCCGCCTCCTGGTTGCCACGCGCCGCTATGCTACCCTGCCCGACACGCAACTGGTCGCCATCGATGCAAAAGGCGGCCGCGAACTGATCCCCCTTGCCGAAGCCGCCGAAGCGGCCTATAGCTCCGATGGCCGCTCGCTATTCTTCACGCGTTATGACCGCCAGCCAAGTTCCACCAAGCGGTACAAGGGCGGCACGGCCGAAAATATCTGGCGGTATGACTCCGGCTCGGAGGCCGTTCCTCTGACCGCGGACTATGCCGGCACTTCCAGCAATCCTATGTTCTGGCAGGGCCGCGTTTACTTCGAGTCCGATCGCGACGGCGTGATGAACATCTACTCGATGGACCGCGACGGACATGACCTGCGGCAGCACACGCATCATCGCGGTTTCGATGTTCAGTCGCCCGCGCTTTCCGACGGGCGCATCGTCTATCAATGCGGCGCCGACCTGTGGCTTCTCGATATCGCCTCGGGCAAGGATGCGGTGGTTCCCATCACCCTGCTCTCCGATTTCGATCAGCTGCGGGACCATTGGGTGACCAAGCCGCTGTCTTACGTAACCGACGCTCACATTTCGCCCGATGGCAATGCCGCCGTGTTCACCGCGCGCGGCGAAGTCTTCACCCTTGCTGCTCCTTCGGCGGGCAGCCGTATCGTCAAAGTTGCCGGGGATTCCGCTGTCCGCTTTCGCGACGCGCGCTATCTTCCGGACGGCAAGAGCATTGTCGTGCTCTCGACCGCTTCGGGCGAAACCGAGTTTTGGAAGTATCCCGCCAATGGCCTTGGGGCTCCTGAGCAATGGACCAACGACGCCAAAGTTCTTCGCTGGGAAGGCATCCCTTCGCCGGATGGCCGCTGGCTCGCCCATCATGACAAGGACCAGCAGCTGTGGATTTACGACATCAAAAACAAATCACAGAAGCGCATCGCCCAATCCATGAACGGCGGCTTCCAGGACCTCTCCTGGTCCCCGGATAGCCAGTGGCTTGCGTTCGTAGAATCGGCTGGCAACACCTTCGAGCGAATCAAGGTATTTAACGTGAATACCGGCGCCATGGAGGCGGTGACTTCCGATCACTACAACAGTCGCAGCCCCGCCTGGAGCTCCGACGGCAAGTGGCTCTACTTCCTCTCCGACCGCATGCTCCGCACGACGGTTCGTTCTCCCTGGGGCCCGCGCCAGCCGGACCCGAATTTCGATCGCTCCATGAAGGTTTACGAAGTCGCTTTGACTCCGGGCCTGCGCTCGCCCTTCCTGCCTTTTGATGAGCTTCATCCTGAATCCGCGGAGAAGCCTGAAAACGGTTCAACCAAGTCTAGCGAGCCAAAATCTTCCGAGAAGCTCGCCGAGGAGAAGAAGCCTGCCGCGGAAAAGAAGTCCGTTGTTGTCAACATCGATTTCAACGGTCTGGCTTCGCGTCTCGCCGAAGTCCCGGCCCCTCCCGGCAACTACTCCGACTTGCAAGCCTCCGAAAAGCGCCTCTGCTGGCTCGAACGCGACGATGCTCCTGAGCCCAAGCGCGCTCTCCAGTGCCTGGAGATTGCCAACAAAGGTGACGGTCCCGAACTGGTGATGGCCGATGTCCGGAATTACGAGATCTCGCAGAATCGCAAGAAGCTGCTCATCCGGAAGGGCGACGACTTCTACCTCGTCGATGCCACCGCCAAGGCCTCCAGTCTTTCCGATCCGAAGGCGCTTGCGAAAGCGCGCATCGATTTCTCCCGCTGGAGCTTCGCCACCAGCCCCCGCGCCGAATTTCGCGGACTATTTCTCGATGCCTGGCGCCTCGAACGCGACTACTTCTACGATCGCCACATGAACGGTGTGGATTGGGCGGCCATGCGCGAGCGCTACCTCCCGCTGGTTGACCGCGTTTCCGACCGGAACGAACTAAACGACGTCCTGGCGCAAATGGTCGGCGAACTTTCCGCGCTGCATATTTTTGTGCGCGGCGGCGACTCGCGGAAGCCCTCCGATCACATCGATATCGCTTCGCTGGGCGCCGTGCTGCGCCGCGACGAAAAGGCCGGCGGCTACGTCGTCGAGCACATCTACCGCCACGACCCGGATCTCCCGAACGAAGCCCCGCCATTTGCGAAACCGGATTCGCTGGTCGCGGAAGGCGAAACCATTCTCAGCATCGACGGCGAAAATCTGCTTGGGGTTCCGGACGAGCGCGCTCTCCTCCGCGGCAAGGCCGGCCGCCAGGTGCTGCTCAGTGTGAAATCCGTTTCGGGCGAAACGCGTGAAGTGCTGGTCACGCCCATTTCCCAGCAGGAGGACCAGAACCTTCGCTACAACGAATGGGAATACACCCGGCGCGAGAAGGTCGATTCCGCGTCCAGCCATTCCATCGGTTACGTCCACCTTCGCGCCATGGGTGCGGCAGACATGGACCAGTGGGCGCGCGAGTTCTATCCCGTCTTCGATCGTCAGGGTCTTATCATTGACGTGCGCCACAATCGCGGAGGCAATATCGATTCCTGGCTGCTTTCCAAGCTTCTGCGAAAGGCGTGGTTCTTCTGGCAGCCGCGCGTCGGCCATCCTTACGAAAACATGCAGTACGCCTTCCGCGGCCATATCATCGTGCTTTGCGATCAGCTTACCGCGTCTGATGGCGAGGCCTTCGCCGAAGGATTCCGCCGGCTCGGGCTTGGCAAAGTTCTCGGTATGCGCACCTGGGGCGGCGAGATCTGGCTGAGTTCGAGTAACGTTCTTGCCGATCAAGGCATAGCCACTGCCGCCGAGAACGGTGTGTATGGCCCGGAAGGGAAGTGGCTCATTGAAGGTCACGGCGTCGATCCCGATATCGTTGTGGATGACCTTCCGCACGGGACCTTCACCGGCGGCGACGCCCAGCTGGATGCGGCGCTCAAGTATCTCGAGGAAGAAATCCGCAAGGACCCGCGCCCCATGCCGAAAGCGCCGCCTTATCCTGACAAATCCTTCAAGTATCAGGACTAGGACGCAAAGTGCGGCGACTCCTCACACACTGCCGGGCTTGATGGCTGTGCGCGCTAGTTCTGCGGCGGCGCGGTGACCGTAATGGGAATGGCTTGCCCGACGTCGGTGTAGTGAAGTTGTGCGCTGTCCAGCGGGAGATCCCGTTCAAGAACAATATCGAGCGACGAGCCGCGCGGGAGCTCCGCCTCGGGGCCGCGCGTGAGCAGCACTGCGGCAAGGCCGGCGACGCCTCCAATCCCTGCCCCGATACCCGCGCCCTTCGCACCGGCGGCAATCGCGCCGACGCCCGCACCGCTGCCGGCTGTTTCCGCGATAGTGGCGGCGTCCCGTCCTTTGCCCCCCGGCCCCGTGACTTTTCCTTCCGAGTCCATGGTCTCCTTGCCCCCGGAGTCGGCGCTCCGCGGAGCCGCATTCAAATCCGCCGTATAGCCGTTGGGCAAGATGAGCGTGGTGAGTTTCATGCGAAATTCGCCTTTACCGTGAATACGGCCGGGGCGCTTGGCTGAGACGAGTTCGCCGCGCAGGTACGAGCCGACGGGAATGACGATGCGGTTGTTCTGGGTGACCGGGAACGAAGTGCGAAGATAGACGGAGTCACCCGGTTTGGCGCTGCGCGTGGAAATGCCGTTCTCCAGATACACACCCAAGCGCGTACCCGCTGGGACAATGATCGTTTGGCCGGGCTGAACCGGCGCGGGCGCGGCCATTTTGGCGGTGGTAGCCGAGGACGGAGCGGCAGTTTGCGGGCCGTCGGGCGCTTGCGCGGCGGCGCCCGGAACCCCTATCAAGGAGAAAAGGGAGAATGTGGCGGCGCCGGCGAGAGCACGGCAGAAAGAAGATGCCATCGCGTCCTCCGATGTTTCATGCGATGCCGCTGGCAGGCAAGTTGCTGCCCAAGTATACGCCAGGCAAGCAGAATCAGGCGAGTTGACGCAGGTAACCGAGGTGCGTAGTCTCAAGCGCGGGGGAGACGCAGCAAAATGGCCAAACTGGCGCTTGTGTACGGAATGAAGCTCTTGCCGGAAGAGGATTTGGGCGAGGTGAAGGACGCGGTGGTTGGCTTAAAGAATGGGCGGATTACGCGCGTGAACATGCATCTGATTGCGGGCAGTAAGGAAGAGATTGAAGCCACGCTGCGGCAGTCGATTGACGAATTCTTTGGAATGTACCCGGAGATTTAGGCACGCGAATGCCAGATAGCGCGGGAGGCAAGGCGGTTCGCGAATTTCGGACTCGAACAGGGGCAAGAGAACAGCGGGAAAAGGCTGACCCGGATCAGCGGTTGCCGAAGTTCTCCGGATCAAGCGCCGGGTCACCCAAATTATCGTTGATCAGCACGGTCGATTGCCCGGTCAGTTCGAATCGTTTCCGGCACTTGAAGCAGGCCACCAAGTCATCGAGGCGAACCATATAGGAAGCGGCGCGCGCGAATTTCTTCCGGTCTTCCTCGCCCGCCCCGCGGGGCAGCTCGCGCTTCTTGCGGCAGACCTTCCAGCGCACCGGAAATTCAAATTCGCCGCGGCAGCTCGGGCAAACCAGCTTGATCTTGCGGGTTTCCTCTTTTTCCGTGTAAAAGGCGCGTTCGTCCATGGCTACAACGCGGGCTCGCTCACCGCATCATCAATTGTAACAAATTCGAGTCCGAGGTCACGCCAGCGAGGGAGCCAGTATTTGAGAGCAGCGAGCGTGCAGCGTCGATCGCCATTTTGGAAGCGGTGATTGCCATCGTGGAGACAGAGTATGTCGCCGGCGCGGCCGGCTCGGAAATTGCCGTGGCCATCCGAATTCGCGAGCGCCCGCGAGGCGATGGGTTGCATACGAGGGATGAGCCATTCGGAAGAGGGCGCTTTCCAGTCCCAGCAAATCAGGCTCCAGGTCACCGTCCGCAGACCGAGTCGCGCAGCAGCGGGAACCACCCAAGGATTTCGCAAGCCATAAGGCGGCCGAAACCACCGCGGAGCATGGCCGACCGCTTCGACAATGGCGGCATTGGCGCGTTCAAGTTGCTTGCTGATTGCCATCGGAGAGCGCCAGACCAAGCGCGGGTGCGTTTCCGTGTGGTTGCCCAGGGAATGACCTCGCGCTTGGGTCTCGCGCAGAAGACCGGGTGAGTCGCGCACGAACTTGCCAATGACGAAGAACGTGGCGCGCGCGTTGTACTGGGCCAGGAGATCGAGCATCTGGGGCGTTATCGCCGGGTTCGGGCCATCATCAAAGGTGATCGCCAGCTTGCGCGCCGCATTCGTCGCATGGATGTTGCGGCCAAAAAATTCCGAGCGCGGGTGAAGAGAAAAATAGGCCAAGCCGCCGGACGCTCCGGCAAGCACGGCGGGGGCGGCTGCAAGCCACGGATTCATGCCAGGTATTCTGGCACGGGGATGCCGAAGTCCGAAAAGGCCGTTCTTGCGTCCGCGGACGACTTTGCGCCGGTGCGCAAGCTTCGCGACTACTTCGGCTTCTCGTCGCTTTCAAACTGTGGACAAATGGCCAAGCAAAGGAGCGGGGGGATGACGTACTGAGGCTTAAAAGCGGAACGGACGGCGGGTTTAGGGGCGCTATTCGATTGACTGGCCGCAACCGGGCACGCGCTGTGGGAATGCGATTTGTGATACTCCGAATGCGGGTCGAAATCGGGATAGTCCGCGGGAACCGGCTTCCAGGAATCCCGGTAATCGATTCCGAATTCCGAAAAGACGCGCGTCGCCTGGCCTTGCTGCACGAGCGTGTTTTGTTTCGCGGAGATGACGTTCACCGATCCGTGGTCGCTCGCGACGCGCACTTCACAGCGTGAAACAATGGCCACTTGGCCGGAAGTCAATTCCGATGTAACCGGCACGATCCGAATGTCAGAAGCGTACAAGGTTATATCTTCGCCCGCCGCGGCCGTTGCGTAGTTCACCGCTCCGCGTTCAAGCTCGACAGTTATTTTCCCGGCATTCCGAAACAGCCGGAGCGAGCTGTCCGGCAGCAGGACAAACTGCGTTCGTCCCGCCTGGAGTTGAATACTGCCGTCCGATTCCGTGCGGAGCAGGTCGCCAGAGAAGATCGTCGCGCCGGTGCTTGCGGGAGACGTGCCGACGCGCGCATTGGTGGCGTTCACCACGCTGGCGGCAATCGTCGCCTCCTGGGCATGGCAAGGCGCTGCGAGTGCGAAAGCACTCACGCCGAGCAAGAGCCTGGAACGGAGGAAAAGATGCATGCGACCCCTCACTCTTCCTAGGCTAATGCGAGACGAGGATCGTCCGGCCAAATGAAACGACCCGTGTGACTTAAGCCGAAACGCCCTTTAGTACTAAGGCACCTTAGTACTTCCGTTCCTTATTAATCTTAGGCGACACACCCCCTCTTCGGCCAATGACAAACACCTGTTCGAACCCCACCCTTAAATTAGGAAGCTCTAAGGATTTTGCCTGCAACTTGACCTGGGGGTGCTGTGCCATGCCCAACGTAATCTCCACCGAGGAGTGCTTTCGCCGCAGTTCCAAGGTGGTCAGCCGTCAGATGGAAGGTGAGACTCTGGTCGTGCCGATTCGCGGTGGCGTCGGAGACTTGGACGCCATCTTCTCGTTCAATGCACTCGGCTCGGACCTTTGGGCCTTGCTTGAGCAGCGCCGTTCCCTCCCGGAGATGACCGCATGGGTTGTGGAACGCTACGAAGTAACCCATGAGCAGGCCGGCCAGGATATTCAGGCTTTCCTTTCCGAATTGAAAGAAGCTGGACTGGTGATCTCGGAGGCCGCAGCGGAATAGCGATGCAAGTGGCAAGCTACAGCACGTTTTCAAGCCGGATTCACGCAAGGCAAGCCGGGAAACGCACACCGACCGAGGTGTCGATTGAAGTGACGCGGCGCTGCCCGCTGGAGTGCCGTCACTGCTATAACAACTTGCCCATGGCGGATCAGGAGGCGCGGCGCAGCGAACTTTCGCTCGCGGAGCATTGCCGCCTGCTGGACGAATTGAGGGACGCCGGCTGCCTTTGGCTGCTCTACACCGGCGGCGAGGTCTTCGCGCGAAAGGACTTTCTGGACATCTACACGGAGGCGAAAAAGCGCGGGTTCCTGATCACGATTTTCACCAACGGGACCCTGATTTCGCCGCGCATTGCCGATTACCTCGCCGAATGGCGGCCGTTCTCCATCGAAATCACGCTGTACGGCGCCACGCGCGAAACCTATGAAGCCCTCACGCGAATCCCGGGCTCGTTTGACCGCTGCATGCGAGGCATCCGTCTGCTGCTCGATCGTGGATTGCCGCTAAGTCTGAAAACGGTCCCCACCACTCTCAACCGGCACGAAGTTTACGAGATGAAGCGCATGGCCGAGGAGGATTTTGGCGTCGAATTCAAATTCGATGCGTTAGTGAACCCGCGAATTGATTGCTCGGCGAGTCCACTTGGCGTGCGGCTGAGCCCGGAAGAAGTGGTTGCCTTGGATTTTCACGAGCCCAGGCGGCGCGAAGAGTATCGGCGGCTGGCGCGGCATGATCAGTCGCTCTCTCATGGTGCCAATCAAGATGGCGACAATGTCTATTATTGCGGCGGCGGTATCACCGGTTGCGCCGTCGACCCTACCGGGAAAATCTCCATCTGCGTCATTTCTCAACAAGAACACTACGATTGGCGAAAGGGCTCCTTCGCCGAGGGCTGGAACACTTTTCTGTTGCGGACTCGCACGAAGAAAAAGACGCGCGAAACCCGCTGCAGCCGTTGTCGCATTCAATCGCTGTGCAGCATGTGTCCGGCCAATGGCGAATTGGAAGCCTCTGATCCGGAGTCGCCCGTGGATTTTCTGTGCCAGGTAGCGCACCTGCGTGCCTACGCGCTGGGCCACGAAGTGCCGGAGCACGGCGACTGCCCTTGCTGCAAAGGCGGCGCGGACTTTGCGGCACTTGCGCGCTCCGCCAGAAGAATTCAGCTTGGCCAGGTCGACGTGGGCTCCTGGCAGCCAAAACGCCAGGCAGCGGTACTTCCCATCCTGGAATCAACGGCCGGGTGCCGCAGCGCTTCTTGTGTTTCAGGCGGTTGCGGAGCCGTGAAATAGGAACGTTCGAATGAGCGAGACAAAGCAACCAGAGAAGAAGTCCCCGTACGAACCTCCCAAGGTCCTCGCCGTGAAACTCCGCCCCGAGGAAGCGGTGCTCGGAACCTGCAAGATCGCTGGCGGCGCGGGCCCGATTGCCAGATCTTGCACGGGGCCTTCAGGCCGCTGCAGCGCGTTTGGCTCTTGAGGAGAATCGCGCGTGCCAATTCTCGATCCATATCCCGCTCTTTTGACGAAGGATGGCCTCCGCAACGCGCCTTCAGATATCGCCGCAGCTTCGCGATTTGTGCTGAGTGTTGGGGAAATTTCTTTGGGCGTCACGGCCCGCGGTGGCATGCGTGTTGCCCTCCAGCCGGATCTTCTGCGCTTCGCCTCGAATTCCCGCTCCTGCGATATCGAACTCGAGAGCTGCTGGGCCGAATGCCTGCAGATTCCTTCGATTTCGCCCCTGTTTGTTTCCGGAGGCCTATGGAGCGCCTACGAAGAAGATGGCGGTACCGCCTTCTATTTTCACGCGGAATCCCTGGGTGAAGCTCCTTACAAAAAAGCCTGGTTTGACAGAACTTTTGCCACCGGGCAGGTGTGGCTCTCGAAACGCTACTTCCAGGAAAACGTTCCGGTTTATCCGCTCGAGTATCCGCTTGACGAGCTTTTGCTGATTCACCGGCTGTCCACCGGCCTTGGCGTCGAGATTCACGCGTGCGGCGTCATCGCGAATGGATGCGGAAGGCTTTTCGTGGGCCACTCCGGAGCGGGCAAGAGCACCAGTTCGCGTCTGTGGATGAAGCGGCCTGGGACGAAGGTCCTGAGCGACGATCGCATCATTCTGCGGCAGGATCACGACGAGTTCCGCATGTACGGAACGCCATGGCACGGCGACGCCGGAATCGCGGCGCAGGCCTCGCATCGTCTCGATCGTATCTTCCTCTTGGAGCAAGCCCCGAAAAACGAGATTCTCGCCCTCGAGCCTTCGCGCGCGGCGGCTGAACTGCTGGCGCGCACCTTCGTGCCGCACTACAGCGCGTCTGCCCTTGCGAACACGCTGCTTTTCGTTGAAAAGCTCGTGAAAACCGTGCCGGTAGCGATTTTTCGTTGTACCCCAGAACCTGGCGCCGTCGAGGAGATCCTTCGTGCAGCCTAGCAAGCCTGATGTGTGGACCGACTCACCGACGTTCCGCGCGATGTGCGAGGCCGTGCTGGCCTCCGGGAACCGCGTTCGCTTCCGGGCGCGCGGCTCGAGCATGCAGCCCAATTTGCTGGACGGAGATATCGTCACTGCGGCCCCTTTGGCGCATCGTAAAGCAAAGCGCGGGCAGATCGTTCTGACGCACGGCGCCGCGGGACTGCGAGTGCATCGCGTCGTACGCGTCACTTCTCCTCGTGACCTTGTGACGCGTGGCGACGCGGGACTGGAAAACGACCCGGATTTGCAGCAGCCGCTTGGACGCGTGATCGCTGTCGAACGCGACGGACGGGAGATCCGCGTGGCCTGGCCCGGTGCAACGGCCGTTCACGCCGCGCGCAAGCACGCGACGCGTATCGGACGAGCGATTGGCCTCCGCATGAAGGCCGTAGCAAGCCGCTTGGCCATTTTCGGACTGTTGTTGTGCGTTTACGGCTTGGGCGGAGCCGCGCCAGCCGCCGCGCAAACGGACCTGTCCGTGACGATTACAGCGGGCGCCACCACCGTTTCTCCCAACGGAACGATCACCTACACCATCACTGCGACCAACAACGGACCCCGAAACGCCCAGGCGCCTGTCGTGACGTTTGCCGTTCCCGCGAACACGACCTTTCAGTCCGACAGCGGCGCTGCGAACTGGACCTGCGTTGATCCGGCCGTTGGCGGAACCGGCACCAGCACTTGTACGCGCAACGCGAATATGGGCAATGGGAGCAGCTCGACATTCACGCTGGCCGTAACGGTCAATTCCAACGTTGCGGGCAATACGGTAATTACCGGCACCGCTAACATCGCTTCGACAACGAGTGATCCAAACACCGCGAACAACACCGCTTCCGTGAACGTCACGGTAAACACCGCCGATCTTTCCATCTCACAAACGACTTCAGTCTCGACGGTTCCAACAGGCGTGAATTTTACCTATAGCGAAACGGCAACAAACAATGGTCCCAACACCGTCCCCGCCAATACGCTCGTGATTTATCAGCAGACCCCTGCGAATACCAACTTCCGCGGCCTGGTTAGCTCCACCAACTGGACCTGTACCAATCCGGCAAATGCCGGAACCGGTCCGATCATTTGTACGTACAATCTGGCGCTGGCCCCCGGCGGAACGACAGCCACACTCTCCTTCAACGAACAGGTCAATGCGGGTACGGCGGCGGGCACGACGATTCAGAATTCCGCGACGGTGACTTCCCAAACGGCCGACCCCGCGCCCACCAACAACACCGCAGTCACGACCATTCTGGTCGAGCCTGCTACTGCGGCGGACCTCAGCGTTACCATGACCGCGGCGCCGACGCCGGTCTTCGTCGCCTCCAATCTTAGCTATGCGATTCGCGTCACCAACCTTGGTCCGCAGACGGCAACCGGCGTCACCGTCTCCGATACCATTCCGGCCGGCACGACGCTGGTCTCCGCCACCTGGCCCTTTGGAACCTGTACCGGCACGACGACGCTTTCCTGCGCTTTGGGCAGCATCAGCGCCGGCAGTACCGTGACCGTGACTGTCGTTGTTACCTCGCCGCTTGCGCCTGGCACGATCAGCAACACCGCCAGCGCAACCACCACGGGGACGGATCCCGTCTCCACCAACAATTCCGCAACCGTCGTGACCGTGGTGCAGCCGATTTCCTGCGCGACCCCGGGAAAAGATGGCGCGGGCGGCACGCTCACGGGCATTGTCAATGCCTACTATCCGCCGACGGCCAATGCAGCCGCCGGAGCGACCAGCGTCACGCTCGGCCCCGCTGCCGCGGGCGGCGCGCAAACCGCGATTGCCGCTGGCGACTTGCTCTTATTCATCCAAATGCAAGACGCCGCCATCAATTCGACAAACACGAGTTCCTACGGCGATGGCATTCCGGGCGATCCCGCTCTTGGCTCTACAGCGCTGAATAATTCCGGCAATTTTGAATTCGTTACGGCCACGAATGCCGTCCCAGTTGGCGGCGGCACCCTGCAATTCGTCGGCACCGGCGCCAACAGCGGCCTCTTGAATTCCTACACACAGGCGGCGGCTTCCGGCACGCAGGGCCAGCGCACATTTCAAGTCATTCGAGTGCCGCAATACACCTCGGCCACGCTGAGCTCCGGTGTGCAGGCCATGCCGTGGAACGGAGCAACTGGCGGCGTGCTGGCCGTCGATGTTGCTTCGCAACTCACGCTCGGCGGAACGGTGTCTCTCGATGGATCCGGTTTCCGCGGCGGTGGCGGCCGCATTCTGGGCGGCGGCACGGGTGCCAACACGGACTACGTCACGCTCTCGACCAATAACGCGAATGGCTCCAAGGGGGAAGGGATCGCTGGCACGCCGCGTTATGTCGTCAGCACATTTACAGCCCTGACCAGCACACCCACGAATACCGGCGTCGAAGGCTTGCCGAACGGCAGTTATGCGCGCGGAGCGCCAGGTAATGCCGGCGGCGGCGGCACGGACGGCAACCCAACGAATAACGACGAGAATTCCGGCGGCGGCGCGGGCGCGAACGGCGGCGCCGGCGGCCTCGGCGGTTATGGATGGAACACATTTACCGTTCTCAACTCCACCGATGGCGGCTTCGGCGGAGCCGCTTTTCCCGCCTCGACCGGGTCCCTGACTCTCGGCGGGGGAGGCGGCGCGGGAACCTCCAACAATGGCGGGTACTTCGTCAACAGCGGCACTCATAACTCAAATTGCGGCGCCAATTGTGATGGCATCTTCAGCAGCGGCGCGCCCGGCGGGGGCATCGTGATCATTCACGCTGGCTCCGCTGTCGGCACCGGCACCATTACCGCCAACGGCCTATCGGCTCTTGGCGTTGATCAAGATGGTGCTGGAGGGGGCGGCGCGGGAGGTTCTGTCGTTGTCTATACCAACGCCGGGGGCCTTTCCGGTTTGACGGTTAGCGCCAATGGCGGCAACGGCGGAAGCACGTGGCCCTTGCAAGCGCCTGGAGCGTTCCCCGGAAATCGGCATGGCCCTGGTGGCGGCGCCGGCGGCGGCGTTATTCTTCTTTCCGGTACGCCAGCTTCGGCCTCGGTGAGCGCCGGCACAAACGGATTCACGACCACGGCCTTTGACTCATTTGGCGCGACGCCTGGATCGGCCGGGTTCGTCGCGAGCAATCACGTCATCACCGAAACGCCCGGCACCCAATCGGGCGCCTACTGCGCTTCCGCGGACCTTGCCGTCACCAATTCCGGCCCGGCCGTGACGACTCCCGGAGCGACGATTACCTACACGCAAACCGTGAAGAACAACGGCCCGCTTTCCGCGGTGAACGCCGTATTCAGCGAGGCCATCCCCGCGAACACCACTTTCTCGAGCTTGGGTACAATTCCGGCTGGATGGACGTGCAATACCGCGACCGTCGCTTCCACCGGCGTGCTCACCTGCACGAACCCGCTCATTGGAAACGGCGCGACCTCAACGTTCACCCTCAGCGTCGTCGTTGGGGCCGCTACGCCGAACCAGACCCAAATTACCGACGTCGCTTCGGTCACTTCCGGCACCAGCGATCCGAATCTGGCCAATAATTCCGCAACCGTGGTGACCATTGTTGGCCAAGCGAACGCGGCTGATTTGGTTGTCACCAACACGCCGTCAGCTCCCGTCGTTCCCGCCGGTCAGTCTTACAGCTACACGCAAACCATACGCAACAATGGCCCAAGCACTGCCAATGGAATTGTCCTTACTGAGGCCATCCCGGCCAATACCACTCTGGCATCGCTCAACACGCCGGCGGGCTGGAATTGCAATTCAGCGGGCGGCACCATTACTTGCAACGTGCCGAACCTTGTTGCCGGCGGTCTGGCGACTTACCAGCCCGGTTTCACCGTGATCGCCGGAACGGCCGCCGGAACCGTCATCACCGATACCGTCACGGCTTCGATGACCACCCCGGAGTCCAATCCAGCCACGAATTCGGCGTCCGCGACCATTACCGTGGCATCCAGCGCAACTCAGACGGATCTTTTGGTTTCCACATCGGCCACTCCGAATCCCGTCCTGGACGGCGGCACGCTCACTTTAACTCTCTCCGTTACCAACAACGGCCCCGGTTCTGTTGCGGCTGGCAACGCTACAACACTGACGGACACTTTGCCGGCCAACGTCACCTTGGTTTCCCTCGGAACACTCACGGGCTGGACTTGCACGCAGGCCGCCGGTGTTGTCACCTGCCATCCAAGCGGGACCTTTGCGGCGGGAGCTGTCGCGTCCACAACGATCACCGTCAAGGTCAATCAGGGCGTCGCGCCCGGCACGCCCCTGACAAACACCGTCACGGTCGCCACCACCGCGGGCAATGATCCGGTCGCTGCCAACAACACCGCCTCAGCAACCTCGTTTGTTGCATCGCCGACCCAGGCCGATCTGGCCATCATAAAGACCGCCTCTCCCGAGCCGGTCGATCAGGGAACCAATCTGGTTTACTCGTTGCAGATCACCAACAACGGGCCGGCAACCGCGCAGAATGTGGTCGTCACTGACCCCCTGCCCGCGGAAGTTACCTTCACTTCCGTTTTCACCACGCAAGGAACTTGCTCGCAAACAGCCGGCACCGTCTCGTGCAGTCTCGGCAATATTAGCGTGGGCGGGCTCGTGCTCGTCACCATCAACGTCAATGCTTCCGTATTCAGTTCTTCCACCAGAGCGATCAACACAGCCACGGTCAGCGCCGACACCGGCGACCCGGACTTACTGAACAATTCTTCCACCGCCATCTCGACGATTCAGTCGCCCACCGCCGTACAGCTGGTCTCCTTCAATGCCATACCGCAGGCGGGTGGGGGCGTACTTCTCGAATGGAAGACGCGCGAGGAAGTCCGCAACCTCGGCTTCAATGTTTACCGGCAGGACGCCGCGGGCAGCCATCGGCTCAATCCTTCGCTGATTGCCGGCTCGGCTCTGATTTTGCGAGGTGGCCGGCCGCAACATGCCGCCAAGACCTACCAATGGCTCGATCCCGGGCCCGCATCGCCGGAGGTCAGCTACTGGCTCGAAGACGTGGACCTCAGCGGGGTGAAGAGCCAGCACGGGCCTGCGCAGATCAGCTCCGCGCAGCCTGCGATGCGACTGCAAGCCTCGGCTCAACTGCTTGCGAATTTGAGCCGCGCACTTCGAAGCACCTCGGCCGGTTCGCAGCTTTCTCGTGTTCGCCCGGCGCAGCGCCAAGCCGAATTCGTCTCTTCCACGCCACGTGTTCTCTGGCCGGGTGTCTCGCACCTTGGCAACCCGGAGCTGGACCGGGAAGCCGCTCTGAAAATCTCGGTCGAGAGCGAAGGCTGGTACCACATCTCCCGCCAGCAGCTTGTCGCGGCAGGATTCGACCCGGCATGGGGCGCGCGGAATTTGCAGCTCTTTGCGGAAGGTGTCGAACAGCCGCTGCTCATTCTCGGCAACCAGGTTGGGCCTCTCGGTCCAAATGACGCTATCGAATTTTACGGCACGGCCATCGATACGCCGTACTCCGGCACTCGCGTCTATTGGCTCGTGGAAGGCCGCGGCCCCGGAAAGCGCATCGCGCCGGCGCTCTCTTCCTCCAGCGGTAACGCCGAGCCCGCGAGTTTCCCCTACACTCTGGTTCGCGAAGACCGCACGACCTATTTCGCCGCGCTGCTGAACAGCGAGGATCAGGACAATTTCTTCGGCGATTTGGTTACTTCCGAGCCCGTTGATGAGAACCTCTTCGTCACCCACAGCGCGCCGGCTGACCTGCCCGTCACGCTGGATGTGACTTTGCAAGGCGGAACCGACGCCCAGCAACACAGCGTGTCCGTTGCCTTCAACGGATCGCTTATCGGAACAATCAGCTTCGCCGACCAGGCCCTCTACAAGTCAACCTTCTCCGTGGATTCCAGCTTGCTCCACGATGGCACCAATACCGTCACTCTCACCGCGCTTAATGGCGATAATGACCTGAGCGTTGTGCAATCCATTGCCTTGCACTACGCTCACACCTACGCTGCGGATAACGATTGGCTCCGCATGCTAGCGCAGAGCGGCAGCCGGTTGCACATCACCGGCTTTTCGAACCCGCGCATCCGCGTATTCGATATCACCAATCCGCAAGCGATCGAGCAGCTCGCGGCGTCGGTGCAATCCAATGGCGCGGGCTTCTCTTGCGATGTCGTTGTTCCCGGGTCTGCCTTCGTTGGAGGCCAAAGGACGCTCGTCGCTTTCGCCGATACGCAGCTTGCGCAGCCGGCATCGCTCACACCGCACACACCGGGCAATTTGACGCAGCGGCAGGACGGTGCCGATATCCTCATCGTGACACATCCCGATTTCGCGCCAAGCCTCGCTCCGCTCGTCCAGTTGCGAAAGGAGCAGGGCCACGCGGTCAAGGTCGTCACGATTGACGAGGTCTTTGACGCTTTTAACTTCGCCGAGCGCAGCCCGTACGCGTTGCGCAGCTTCCTGCAATTCGCGGTGAAGAATTGGCGGACGCCGCCGCAATCCATATTGCTTGTCGGCGACGCTTCTCTCGATCCGCGCAACTACCTTGGCCTCGGAGCTTTTGATTTTGTCCCCACGCGCCTCATCGATACCGCCGCAATGAAAACCGCTTCCGACGACTGGTTCACTGACTTCACGCAGACCGGCTTCGGCACCATCCCGATCGGCCGCTTGCCAGTCCGTACCCCGAGCGACGCGCAACTCGTCATTTCGAAGATCGTGAACTACGAGCGAGGCTCGTTTGCCGGCGCATGGAATTCACAGGCCCTCGTCGTTGCCGATCAGAACGTCGGCGCGGACTTCACCTCAACGGCCAATTCCGTTGCCTCCTCGCTGGGCGGACTGCTTTCCGCCAACACGATCCTCGCCGGAAATTTCGATCCCCAAGTGGCCCGCCAGCAAATCATCACCGCCATCAACCAGGGTCAGTTGCTCGTCAATTACACGGGTCACGGCTCGGTCGAACAATGGTCGTTTGCGGATTTGCTTGACGACACCGACGCGGCATCGCTGCAGAATGGGAACTCGCTGCCCGTCTTCTTCCTGATGGACTGCCTCAATGGTTTGTTCCAGGACGTTTACACGCAGAGCCTTGCGGAATCGCTTCTGCTCTCCTCGAACGGCGGCGCCGTAGCCGTATGGGCGTCTTCCGGATTCACCGACGCGCCTCCGCAAGCGGGTATGGACCGCTCACTCATAGATATCCTCGCCGCCGATCCGGCCACTCCGCTCGGCGCGGCGATTCTCCGCGCGAAATCGCAAACCACCGACCGCGACGTTCGCCGCACCTGGATCCTCTTCGGCGATCCGGCCATGCAGCTGCACATCGGTTCGTCTGCGCCCCAGCCGGCCAGTTCCAATACGGTTCGCCCGAATTCTCGGTCAAACCTCCGCTCGGGAACTGCGAAACCCAAGCGTCTCTACTAGCCTTCGTAGCCGCCATTTCCAACTGCCTTCGTTTGCAAAAAAGCACAGGGCCGGACTATCGGTTTAGAGAACCCTGGAGCACGTCGCGCAGCGCGTCTTGCTTTGCCGCGCTCAGCTTCTTGCCTGCGGACGTCAGGTAGAAGACGTCGATTGCCTTTTGTCCTTCCGTATCAATCAGCGCCACTTCGATATTGCAACCCATTCGTGCCAGCACCGATCCGATTTCATGCAGCAGGCCCGGATGGTCCTGCGTCACGATTTCCATCAGCGTGCTGTGCGTCGAGGATGCATCGTCAAAATTGATCCGCGTCGGCACCGTCACCTTTGGCGAACGGCCCTTGGCTTGCGCGATCCGGCTCTTCAGCAGCGGCTCGAGCGCCGCTTTGCCCGTCAGCACGTCCTTGAGGCTCTTTTGGAAGCGCTCGATCTCCGTCGGATTCAGCTCCAGCGTGCGGTAAAGGTCGGTGAAATGGAAAGTGTCCAGCACGACTCCGGCGGCATTCGCGAAAGCATCCGCCTTCACGATGTTCATGCCCCAGCCGGCGAGCACTCCTGAAATCGTCGCAAAGAGCGCCGGCCGGTCCGCCGTAAGAATCGTCAGCGAAAACGAATGCTTGGCGGTGGCGAGTTCCGCCTGCACAGGACTCTCGCTCAGTTGGCGATACAGAAGAAAATGACGCGCCATCTCCGCGGCCGAATGCATGGCGAGGTAACGCCGCGGGAAGCCCTCCAGGAAACGCTCGATTTCCTCCGTCGCCGCTCCCGCGGCCAGCTCCTTCACCTGTTCCAGCACTGTTCCTTCATCGGACGCATGCAGCCGGTCACGGTCCAGCGTGCGGCTGAAGTGGTTGGAAGTCGCCACAAAGAGCTGCCACAGCATTTCCGCCTTCCACGGCGTGAGTGCTTCTGGGTTCACGGAATGAATGTCGGCATAGGTCAGCAGGCAGAGCCGCTGCAGCCGCTCCTGCGTTCCCACAACGCCGGAAAACGCCGCAACTGTCGATGGATCGAAGATGTCGCGGCGCTGCATCGTCGCGGACATATCCAGATGCCGCTCGATCAGAAAGCGGACCTCGGCTCGTTCTTCCCCGGAGAGCCCCAGCCGGTTTGCCGCGCTGTCAAGCGCCTCCAGGCTTCCGGTCACATGATTATCCACGGGCATGCCTTTGCCGATGTCATGCAGGAGCAGCGCCAGAATCAGCAGGTCGCGCCGCTCAACTGTTTTCCATAGAGGCCCAAAGGGCCGGCCGCGCGCGTCGGGGGGATCGCCGAGCTCCTGGAGGTGCTCGATGGTCCGTAGCGTGTGCTCGTCCACCGTGTAGCGATGATAAAAATCGCGGACCACCAGGGAATCGATGCGTCCAAATTCCGGCAGCACATCCGTCAGCAATCCGAGCCTTTGCATCGGCCGCAGCGCCAGTCCCGGAAAATCGGCGCCCAAAATCTCCTTGAAGCTGGACCAGCCCAGTTGCGTATTTCGCGGCGGCAGCTCCGGATGCGACAAAATGTACGCGATGCAGCGTTCCGCCTCCCGGCTGACGGGAATTCCGCTTCGCGCCGCTTCCGAGAATAGCGCGAAGGTTACAGCCCGATCGGAGAGCGCCGGCTGATCGATCACTTCCAACAAACCGTCGCGAACGGCAAACGGCGCGCTCCCGGCTGGCGACCCGAATCTCGGCGCTCGCGCGACGCTTAGCAAGCGCTGCTTCAGCGTCTGCGGCGCCACGCTCTTGTGTTCCAAAACACGCAACAACTGCCGATTTAGCGTCCGCGCATGCCGGAAATACAGCCGCATCCATTCGGATGCGGCGCGCGGGTACCCGTCTCGCACCGCCAGCGCGCGTTCCGCCGCCGCCGATTGCAGCTCGTATGTCAGCGTGTTGTCGTTGCGGCCGTTTCGATAGTGCAAGAAGCACCGAATCGCGCTGAGAAAATCAACGGCTCCGGCGGCCAGATCCTCTTCCGCCGCTGTGAAATTTCCGTTCGTTCCATTGATTTGCCGCAGCCAGGCCGCCGCCTGGTAATCACGCATTCCGCCCGGTGAATCCTTCACGTTGGGTTCCAGATGAAAAATCGTGTTTCCGTAGCGCGCCAGCCGCTCCTTCGTCAGCTTCTGCAACTGCCCCTGCAAAAAGGACCGCGCTTGCTTCTCGCTGGCCGCGAGGATCTTGCTATCCAGGCGGTCGAAAAGTTCCGCATCGCCAGCCACCAGCCGCCGGTCCAGCAGCGCCAGATGAAACTCCGCATTGTCTTCTTCAATCCGCTTGCATTCCTCGATCGTTCGGCCCGCGGAGCTCACGCGGAAGCCCAGGTCCCAAAGCGTCCGTGAAAAATCCGAAATCAGCGGACGGAATTCTTCTTCCGCTCTTTCGCTGCCGAAAAGAAACAGCAAGTCCAAGTCCGAATACGGAAACAGCAGCCGGCGGCCGTACCCGCCGAGCGCCAGCAGGCAGAGTCCCTCTGATTCCCCCGCGTGGACCCGCAGCGCTTCCGCGAACACTTCCTTTACATTGCGGTCCGCGAGTTCGCAGAGGGCGCGCATCGTATCTTTCGCGTTCGCGCCGGTTTCAAATTGCTGGCGTATTCGCTGCCGTTCGCCTTCGGCCTGCGGGCCGAGTACAGACAGCGCCTTGATCGAACCTGCCATTGTTTCTTTGCTGGGTTGAGCCGAGAGCTGGCCCCGGAGATGGAAACCTGCCCTGGTGGCTGTCTTCATTCCGGCTAGAGCGCGCTCTCTCCCCGCTCTTCGTTCCGGATCCGGATCGCTTCCTCAACCCGGGATACAAATATCTTACCGTCGCCGATCTTTCCTGTCTTGGCCGCTTTCAGGATTGTGTCCACCACCTGATCCTTCAGCTTTTCCGGCAGCACCATCTCGAGCTTGATCTTCGGCAACAAATCCACCGTGTACTCTCGCCCGCGGTAAACCTCGGTGTGCCCCTTCTGGCGCCCGTGCCCTCGCACTTCCGTCACCGTCATTCCTTCGATGCCGATTTCCCGCAGCGCGTCTTTGACCGATTCAAATCGCGACGGCTGGATGATCGCCTCAATCTTCATCATCGCCATTTCCGCTCCACCCAGGCAGCTCCGGCTGTCTTCCGCCTTCCGCTTTTGACCTGATTTCTCTAATCATCTTTAGCTTTCCAGGTTGTACGCCTCTTCTCCATGCTGCGTCACATCCAATCCCTCGATTTCGTGATCTTCCGGAACTCGGACTCCCGTAATCCAGTCCGTCACCTTCAGCAGCACAAGCGTGCCCACAGCCGCGATGCCCCACGCCACCAGTACTCCCATCGCCTGGTTCCCCACTTGCCCCCAGTGTCCGTCCAGACCTCCGGTGGGCTTGCCGGCGCCGAAAATCGGGTTAATCGCCGCTTGCGCGAACACTCCGGTCAGCAGCGCTCCGATGGTTCCGCCCGCTCCGTGCACGCCAAAAGCATCCAGCGCATCATCGTAGCCGAATATGACCTTCACCTTCGCCACCATGAAGTAGCAGACGAACCCCGCCACCCCGCCAATGACCAGCGCCGGCATTGGGGCCACAAATCCGGCCGCCGGCGTAATCGCCACGAGTCCCGCTACCGCGCCGGAAATCGCGCCCAGCGCGCTGGCCCGCCCATTCTTGATCCATTCCGCCATGCTCCACGTCAGTGCTGCTGCCGCCGCCGCGAAATGGGTCGCCACAAACGCACTTGAAGCCAGCGAATTTGCTTGCAGCGCGCTTCCCGCGTTGAACCCGAACCAGCCGACCCACAGCAAGCACGCGCCGATAAAGCTCAGCACGAGACTGTGAGGCGGTGTCGGCTGCTTGGGATACCCCGTGCGCTTCCCCAGATACAGCGCGCACACCAGCGCCGAAACGCCTGAAGTAATATGCACGACCGTGCCGCCCGCGAAATCAAGGCACGGAAATCTTCCTCCGAGCGACGCATTCAGGAACCCGCCCTTGCCCCAGACCATGTGCGCCATCGGCGCATATACACCCAAAAACCACAGCGTCATAAAGAGCACGGTACCGCTGAACTTCATGCGCTCCGCTGCCGCCCCCGTTATCAGTGCCGGGGTAATGATTGCGAACATCAGTTGGTACACCATGTAGGTTGATTGCGGAATCGTCCCTGCATAGTCCGGATTTGGCTCCGCGCCCACCCCGCGCAAAAAAGCGTGCGCGAAATCGCCGATTACCGGGCCGCTTCCTCCAAAGCACAGGCTGTAGCCAACCACGCCCCACAGCACCGTAATCAGCGCCATCAGCGCGAAACTCTGCATCATGATTGCCAGCGTGTTTTTCCGCCGTACCAGCCCGCCATAGAAAAGCGCCAGCCCCGGGCCGGTCATCATCAGCACTAGCGCCGCGCTCGCCAGCATCCACGCGTTGTCCCCCGCGGACTGCGCCGCCGCTACTCTCTGATCCAGTTGTTTCAGCTGATCGCTTACTTGTTTCGGGATCTCAGGTGTCGTGCCGGAGGGGACTGCTGCCGCGGAAGGATTGCTCTGCGCGAACGTGGTCACTGGCATGGATCCCAGGCCCCACGCGCATAGAGCCAGGGCCAAACAACAGTGACGTCCCATGCTCCTCATAGTTTTCATGCACTCCGCTGCCGTGAATTTTGCTCTGCGCGCATCACCGGTCCGCGCGTTCTTCAGCCGCTTAGACTCGCCCGTTACGCACCTTACCGGGCCGCTTATCTGCGCTTCCATTGTCTCGGGGACCCCGCAACCGCACCGATTATACGCACGCCAAATGCCCGTCGTTCCGCGAATTTTCAATTCCCTCGATTCATTTCCTGAATGCAAAGACGCCAAATTTTCCGCCTATGCCTCGCCAGACGCTCTCCTGGGCAGGAGTTATTTCCGCCGAGAACTCCGCTACGCGTTCTTCACGCGTCACTAGTCACCGGCCACCGCTCACCCGTATAATGCCCCCATGCCTTTCGTCCTCGTTCGCCCCTCCCATGCCTGAGCGCGCTCCCATGGAAATCACTGTCCGCGATGCCGGCGGAGTTTCCGTTGTTGACGTGCGCGGCCGCCTCACGATCGGTGAGCCGGCCGAGCAGTTGCACGAAGCGCTGCAAGCCTCCATCAAGGAGGGTGCGCGCAAAGTCGTCGTTGTCCTCGATCACGTTCCGCAAATCGACAGCTCCGGCATCTCCACGCTCGTCCGCATCTCCATTCGCCTCGGCCGCGAAGGCGGCGCGCTCCGCCTTGTCTGCGGACCGGGAAGGGTCCGCGACGCCCTCACCGTCACGCGCCTTGTCGAAGCCATTCCCACTTTTGATTCCGAGTCCGCCGCCCTCGCCAATTTCTAGAAACACTCACACCTTTTCCTTTGCGGCACGATAGGCAATAATATCGTTTCATCCGAATGCAAACGAAGCTTCTCAGTGTGTTTCTCGTTGCGCTCGCCCTCCTTTCAGGAGCTAGTTCTTGCCTGGCTCAGTTCGATGACTACGCCAACTTGGACCGGCTTGCTGAAGACTTTTCGAAAAAGCTGAAAGCACAGAAATCGCGCCAGATTGCCGTAACCGACTTGCTCTCCGGAGAAGGGGCGGCGCCGGACCAAGGTCACTATTTCGCTCAATTTCTATCGCAATCGATCAAACGACATGGCAAGAAACTGCAAGTTGTTGATCACCTGAAGTTCGACGAAATGGTTCGGTTCGCCCAAATTCCAGCGGGTGCTTTTGCCTCGCCTGCAATGGCGGCGGCCCTTGCGCCGAAAATTCCACAAGACATCCTGGTAATCGGAACCTTGCAGCGCGACCAGAGCCGCTATCTCTTCCAGATTGCGGCGATTCGCGTGGGCGACGGCCAGACGCTCGCCTCAGGGACGGCCTCCTTTGCGCGAACCGAGTTCATCGACAGCCTGAGCGAACCATTTCCGCCCAAGTTCGATTTTCCTGTCGTTAAACCTTCTTCGAAAGCGGGCATGCAAGGTCCTAAATGTATCTACTGCCCAGACCCGCCGTACAACGAGCGCGCACGCATGGATAGGCTCCAAGGCACGGTCGTTTTCGAAACGGTGGTTTCCGCGGCAGGCTACATCGTCGCACTCCATCCCACCAAGCTCGTTGGCGGCGGACTGGACGAACAGGCTTTCCAAACCATCAAGTCGTGGAGACTGATGCCCGCCACAGACAGGGCCGGGAACCCCATAGCCGTTCAGATTCCCATCGAGGTAACTTTCCGGTTGTTTTGACCGACGGCTTCAGCCGCTTTTCTTCAATTCTGCCAGCACCAGCTTCGCGACTTCCTTCAGGGTCTCGAATACGCCCTGGCCCTGTATGGCAACCGCTTCCATCACCGGCTCGCCCTTTTTCTGCAACTGTTTCGTCAGTGCGGGAACCGGCATGGCATTGGGCAAATCGCGCTTGTTCAACTGCAGGACGTAAGGGATCGTATCGAAATTCAGATTGTGCTCTTTCAAGTGTTCCTGCAGGTTTTCCATTGTCTCGAAGTTCGCATCGAGCCGCTCTTCCTGCGAATCCGCCACGAACACCACGCCGTCCGCGCCCTTCAGAATCAGCTTCCGGCTGGCCTCATAGAAGACCTGTCCGGGCACGGTGTAGAGATGAAAGCGGGTCTTGAATCCCCGGACCGTCCCCAAGTCCAGCGGAAGAAAATCGAAGAATAGTGTCCGGTCCGTCTCCGTCGCCAGGGACACCATCTTGCCTTTCTGCCCCTGCCCCGTGTGGTCATAAATCCACTGCAGGTTGGCCGTCTTTCCGCCAAGACCTGGCCCGTAGTACACCAGCTTGCAGTTAATTTCGCGCGCAGGAAAATTGATGAAAGGCACTGGTTCTCAGTCTCAAAAATGCGTCAGAAACTTATATCACACGCCGTGCGACGCGACCAATTGCCCTGGTCGCGTCTGTTTCTTGCAAGGCATGCTTACAGTTTCCGCGATGCCGCTGCGTTTCGGGATGCTTTTTTCGGCTCTTGGCGCTTCCCGGTTAACCTGCGGGGGCATCCCCGCCCCGGCGCTGTCTGGTGTTAGGCTTGCCATGGCGGGTGCCTCGTGTGCGGTCTTCTCGCAACGGCAGCTGGGAGATTGTTTGAGGTGCAAATCGTCCAGAAGCAGATGTGTTTGGGCCGGCGAATTGACGCGAATGGACTCCTCTGCTAGCATCCCGCTCATGGCAAAGGCCCATAAGCCCTCTCGAGGGTCATCGAGTCGTTCCAAGGGCACCTCCAGGCATTCTCCTAAGTCAATGAAAAAACAGAATTTATCGCCGCCGCCTCCCGCGCAACGTGGCGGCGTCGAACTGGTCGACCCGCGGGTCCAGGCGCAACTGAAGCTTTATGACGAAGCCCTGTCGCTCTTCCACCAGCAGAAATTCGCGAAAGCCAAGGTCGAACTCGAGAAGGTCCTCGAAGGCCCCAGCAAGGAACTCGCCGACCGTGCCCGCGTGCATCTCCGCATCGCCGAGCAGCGCATGAAGCCTTCCGCGGAAGAAAATCCGCGCAGCGCCGAAGATCACTACCAGCGCGGCGTGGCCATGATGAATATCGGCCGCTGGGACGACGCGCGAGAAAGCCTCCTGAAAGCCCGCAAAGCCGCTCCCAAGGCCGATCACATCCATTACGCGCTTGCCGCGCTCGACTGTCTGACCGGTGAAGCCGATTCCGCCCTCGCCAACCTCAAAGTAGCCATCGAGCTCAAGCCCGAAAACCGTTTCCACGCCCGCAATGACGAGGACTTCGGCTTCCTCAACGAGGATCCCCGCTTTACCGAACTCCTCTATCCAGAGAAAGACTTCGGCTAGAAAATTCGATCCAAGTTACTCCGGACGCGAAGGTCGCGTTTCGGCGGGTTCCGCTCCTCCCGTTGCCCGAAACACTCGCCAAAAATTTGGCTCCGCTTCTTTTGTACTCACCCCGCCGCTTGTGTTTCAATCTTCTATTCAGTTGCTCGCAGGAATCGGTTGTCTGTAACGGTATGAAACGGGCCACTCGCCATTCGAATCGAATTCTGCGCGGCTACCGGGTGGTCGCGCTTGGCGGCGGCACCGGCCTCTCTACTCTCCTCCGCGGCCTCAAGGAACACGTCTCCCGCGCCAGCGACCGCACCCTGCATCGCGACCGCCCTATCGTGGACCTCACCGCTATTGTTACCGTAACCGACGATGGCGGCAGCTCCGGCAGACTTCGCCGCGAAAATCGCATCCTGCCCCCCGGCGACATCCGCAACTGCATGGTGGCGCTCTCAAAGGACGAAACCCTGCTCGCGCGCCTCTTTCAATATCGTTTTCACGCCGGCAATGGCCTTGTTGGCCACAATTTCGGCAACCTATTTCTCGCGGCGCTGACGCACGTCACGGGCGACTTCGCGGAAGCGGTTCGCGTTTCCAGCCGTGTTCTTGCCATTCGCGGCCGCATCTTTCCTTCGACGCTTTCAAATGTCCATCTGGTCGCAACCCTTGCCAACGGTCGGCGCGTTCACGGCGAGACCCGCATTACCGCGAGCCGCTCGATCATCAAGCGCCTCAGCCTCTCTCCCCACCACGTCAAAGCCATGCCCAAAGCGGTCGAAGCCATTCAAGAGGCCGATCTGATCCTGCTCGGGCCCGGCTCCCTTTACACCAGCGTCCTTCCCAATCTGCTGATCCCGGAAATCGCTCGGGCCATCTGCAAATCGTCCGCGCCCCGCATCTATATCGCCAACCTCATGACCCAGCCCGGCGAGACCTCCGGCTACGCTCTCGCCGACCACCTCCGCGCCCTCCGCCAGCATGTCCCCGCTCTTCAAATGGACTGGGTGATCGCCAACCGCAAGCCCGTCTCTCCGGCCGTGGCGGCGCGCTACCGAAAACAGGGTGCCGAGCCCGTCGTCGTGGACCTGCCCGCGCTCAAACAACTCGGCTGTCGCGTGATTCTCGAGGACCTCTTGCAGGAACACGGCGTCATTCGTCACGATACCGCGCGTCTCGCCCGCCTTCTGCTCGATAATTTCCTCTTGCCCCGCTGAACACACCACGCCTGCGTCGCTCCAGGGCGGCGGCCCTGAACTCTCCGTACCGTCTTGGCGTTTGTTTGCGGCTATGCCGGTACCGCGCCCTGGAACCGGCGCGTGAGGTTGCGGTGCTCCTCGCGAATCTCCGGAGGCAATCGATTGCCGAACTTCGCAAAAAACTGGGCGATATCGTCCATTTCCTGGTCCCAAGTTTCCGCATTCACCCGCAGCAACTCATCCATGGCCTGCTGCGAGATATTCAGGCCGTCCAGCGTCAAGGCGCCGCGCGCCGGAACGTAGCCGATCGGCGTCTCTTCCGCCTCGCCGCGCCCTTCCACGCGCTCCAAAATCCATTTCAGCACGCGCACATTCTCGCCGAAGCCCGGCCATAGGAATTTTCCATCCGCGCCCTTGCGGAACCAATTCACATGGAAAATCTTCGGCGGCTTCGGAATCTTCCGCCCCATTTCCAGCCAATGCTCGAAGTAATCCGCCATGTTGTAGCCACAGAAGGGCAACATAGCCATCGGATCACGCCGCGTGATGCCCACATCTCCGGTGGCGGCAGCCGTTGTCTCGCTCGCCAGCGTCGCGCCTATAAATACGCCGTGCTGCCAGTCGAACGACTCATAGATCAGGGGTGAAATCCGCGCCCGCCGCCCGCCAAAAATAAAAGCCGAAATGGGTACGCCCTCCGGCGCTTGCCATTTCGGCGAAATGCTCGGCGACTGCTGCGCCGGCACGGTATACCGCGCATTCGGGTGCGCCGCCGGCCCCTTCGAACTGTCCCATCTCTCCGCCTTCCAATTGATCAGTCCCGCAGGCGGCGGTGTGCCAATCCCTTCCCACCATGGCTCGCCTTCGGGCGTCACCGCCGTGTTCGTGAAGAGCGCATTCTTATGCAGCGCACCCATCACGTTGGGATTCGTCGTCATGCCCGTGCCAGGCGCCACCCCAAAGAAACCCGCTTCCGGATTAATCGCGTGCAGGTATCCGTCCGCCCCAATGTGCATCCACGCGATGTCGTCCCCGACGGTCCACACCCGGTAGCCCTGCGACTCCAGCGCCGAAACCATCATCGCCAGATTCGTCTTCCCGCAGGCGCTCGGGAACGCCGCGCCCATGTATGTCACTTTGCCGCCCGGTGATTCCAGCCCCAGGATCAGCATGTGCTCGGCCATCCATCCCTGCTTGCGTGCCATGGCGCTCGCAATGCGCAGCGCGAAGCATTTTTTCCCCAGCAGCGCATTCCCGCCGTAGCCCGACCCCACGCTCCAGATCAGCCGTTCTTCCGGAAAGTGCACGATGTACCGGCGCATCGGATCCAGGTCGCCTAGCGAATGCAGCCCCGGCACAAAATCCTCTGACGAGCCGAGCCGTTCCATCGCCACCTTGCCCATCCGCGACATTATCCGCATGCTCGCCACTACATACGGGCTGTCCGTGGCCTCCACACCGACCTTGCTGAAAGGCGAATCCGCCGGCCCCATGATGTATGGCACCACGTACATGGTCCGCCCGCGCATCGCCCCGTTCAGCAGCGCCCCCACCTTGTACTTCGCCGCTCCGGGGTCCATCCAGTTGTTGGTCGGCCCGGCATCCTCTTTTTCCGGCGAGCAGATGAACGTCAGGTGCTCCGTCCGGGCCACGTCGTTCACGCTGCTTCGGTGCAGGTAACAGTTCGGATAGGTCTTTTCGTTCAACCGCTGCGAATCGCCGGCCCGCAGCATCTCTTCCAGAATCCGCTCGTTCTCCGCCTCCGACCCGTCGCAAAACACGATGTGCTCCGGTTTCGTCAGCCTTGCTGCCTCATTCACCCAATTTTCTAATGGAGTTGCCACCCGCTCCCCCTGCGCGCGAGTTGCCGCCATCCGTGCGCTCCTAACGACGGCAACCAGCCCGAGAAGACTGCTGTGCCACGAACCACGAGACGCCCCGGCCGGTGTCTCGGCCTTCTGCCTCGTGCCGTGGAAAAATGGCATCGCCAGCCGGTTGGTACAGGCGGGAACTTCTCGAACGACCGGCGAACCCTCCGTCCGGCTGCGGCCTTGCACCGCGAAGGCCAAACGGTTGTGCTTCTACCCACTTCCAGTTTATTTCACCTGCTCGGCATGGCGCAAGGTCACTCCAGTGCATGGCGCTCCCGGCTCAGCCGCCTTGGCCTCTGCCGCCCAGCGCGCTCAGAAAACGGCCGGGAGTGTTACCATGGACCCGTGTACGCCCAGAAATTCCGCGTCGAGACGCTGATTCGCGGCGAGAAACGCCTCTGCCCCCTCGAATGGCTGGATCAGTTCTGCATGCGCAATTTCACTAATTCCGCCGATTTCGACGATACCTTGCCCCTCCGCGACGGCGAAATCGAGGCCGGGTTTCGGCTTAGCCCGGAGCGCTTCGCCGAGGGCCTTGGCGCCTGGCTTACCCAGCGCGGCAAAGGCCAGGGCGCACCCGTGCAGGTCCAGGTCACCCGAAGCACCACGATTTGAGCTTTTAGGCCGCCGGATCGTCCCGCCGCTGGCCATTCAACACCGCGCGTATTTCCGGAAGCGCCGCGTGCGCCGCCGCTTCTCCCGCGGTCACCATCTCATTTGCCTTCGAAAAATCGTCCCACACAAAGGGCTTCACGTCCGGTTCGATGATTATGTCCGCCTGCTGCCGCCACGCCAGGTCCGCGTGCCGCTGAATGATATTGAAGGACCGGCTCAAAATATCCGTGAACGTGCGCGGCGCCGCCGAATTGCCGGCCTCCAGATAAACCGCGATCACAATATCTGCGCCAAGCAGCAGCGCGCCCTCTACCGGAACCGGCGCCGTCAGAAATCCATCCACCAGCGTGCGCCCTTCGAATTGGATCGGCACGAAGAGCCCCGGATACGCGCACGACGCGCGCAGCGGCGGCGCCAGCGGCCCATGCGAATAATAAACCGTCACTCCCGCATTGATGTCCGTTGTCGCTATCGCCAGCGGCGTCTTCAACTCCTCGAACGTCTTTGCCGGTGTGAATCGCGCCAAATACTTCTCCATCCGCTGGTTCGTCGCCAGTCCCAGCCACGAGGGCGTCCAGCGCCCAAAGTCCGCGAAGGTGGTTAAGCCGCCGATTCGCTGCATCTCGTCGAGTGAGCCACCGGCGCAGTACGCGGTCCCGATCAACGCGCCCACGCTCGTTCCGGCGACCACATCAATCGGTATACTTGCGGCTCGCAGTACGCGCAACACCCCAATGTGCGCGATCCCCCTGGCAAATCCGCCTGCCAGCGCCAGTCCCACGCGCGGCCGCGTCTTTGGCCGCCCTTCATTGGCATAGGCAAACGCGCGAAAGCGTTCTTTGGCGTTCCGCAACCAGCTCATGGCCTCGGGCACACCCCGCTCAGGTACTTCCCTTATTTTAGAGGGATAACCCGCGGCGCCGGGTTGGTTTGACCCTGCGATGCCCGGTTTTGTAACCTGTCCGTCCATGCCTATCCCGCCTCGGAAGGCCCACTCATGAAACACCGAATCGACAAGGCAGTTGTGCTCGGCGCTGGCACCATGGGTTCTCGAATCGCCGCGCATCTCGCCAATGCCGGCGTGCCCTGCATCCTGCTGGATATCGTCCCGCCGGATCTCCCCTCCAATGCTCTCGCTTCCGAGCGCAACAAAATCGTCCGCGCCGGCCTCGATGCCGCTAAAAAGTCGCGCCCCGCCGCATTCTTTACCGCCGCCCTCGCGGACCGCATCGCCATCGGTAACTTTGAGGACGATTTGTCTCGCGTCGCCGAGGCCGATTGGATCATTGAAGCGGTCGCCGAAAATCTTGAAATCAAGCGCAATCTGCTCGGACGCGTGGCGCCATTCCGCAAACCCGAAGCCATCGTCACCACCAATACCTCGGGCCTCCCCGTCCATCTCATTGCCCAAGGCATGCATGAGGAATTTCAGCGCCATTTCGCCGGCACCCATTTCTTCAACCCCCCGCGCTACCTGAAACTCGTCGAACTCATTCCGGGACCAAAGACTTCGCCGGACGTGCTCGAAACACTCACCGAGTTCTGCGACCGCCGGCTCGGCAAAGGCGTCGTCCTCGCCAAGGACACGCCCAACTTTATCGCCAATCGCATCGGCACATTTTCCATGCTCAACGCCCTCCGGCAGATGAACGCGCTCGCCATGACCGTTGAGGAAGTCGACGCCTGCACCGGACCCGCCGTCGGCTGGCCCAAATCCGCCACGTTTCGGACTGCGGACCTCGTCGGTATCGACGTCCTCGCACACGTCGTCCGCAACATCTACGAAACCGCTCCGAACGACGAATCGCGCGAAATATACCGTGTGCCGCCGCTCATCGAGGAAATGCTGAAGCGCGGCTGGCTTGGCGACAAAACCGGACAAGGCTTTTACAAAAAGCTCAAAAGCGACGGCGAGAAAGAGATTCTGGCGCTCGACACCAGCACCCTCGAGTATCGCCCCCGCCAAAAAGCCAAATTCCCCTCGCTTGAAATGGCCAAAACCATCGACGATACCCGCGAGCGCCTGCGTGCCCTTGTCGGCCCGGTTCTCCAGGGACAGCATGGGGACAAAGCGCAGCAGTTCCTCTGGCGCGGACTTTCCGAGATGTGCCTCTACGCCGCGCGCCGCATCCCGGAAATTTCCGACCACATCGCCGATATTGATCGCGCCATGCGCTACGGCTTCGCCTGGGAACTCGGCCCCTTTGAAATGATGGACGCCATCGGCGTGAACGCATTCGCCGCCCAGGTGAAAAAAGAGGGGCGCGCCCTCCCCCCGGTCATCGAGAAGATGCTCGCCAGCGGTCGCGACGCTTTTTACGAGTCCGCCAAAGGCGCAACCACGGTTTTTGATCTCCTTCGCGGCTCGGAAAAAGTCGAAGAGCCGGATGGCGTCATTCTGCTCAAGTCCCTCAAGGAAGCGGGAAGGGAAATCGAACGCAATCCCGGCGCAAGCCTGATCGATTTAGGCGATGGCGTCGCCTGCGTCGAGTTCCACTCGAAAATGAACGCCATTGGCGCCGACCTGATCGCCATGATTCACAAAGGGCTGAAGCGCCTCGAAGCCGATTTCGACGCCCTGGTCGTCGCCAATCAGGCCGCAAATTTTTCCGTCGGCGCCAATCTCATGCTCGTCCTCGTCGCCGCGCAAGAGCAGGAATGGGACGATTTGCATCTCGCCGTGAAGCAGTTCCAGAACGTCAACCTCGCCATTAAGTACGCGCCAAAGCCCGTCGTCATCGCCCCTCAAGGCATGGCCCTCGGCGGCGGCTGCGAACTTAGCCTGCACGGCGCCCGCATCCAGGCCGCTGCGGAAGCTTATCTCGGCCTGGTCGAGGCTGGCGTCGGGCTTATTCCCGGCGGCGGCGGCTGCAAGGAAATGCTCATCCGCGCCAACGAACACGCTGCCAGCGGCGAGGACCTCGGCCTTTTCCACGCCCTAAAGCCGGCATTCGAGACCATCGCCATGGCCAAAGTCGGTACCAGCGCGGAAGAATCGCGCGAACTCGGATTCCTTCGCCCCCAAGACGGCGTGACCATGAACCGCGACCGCCTTGTCGCCGATGCCAAGGAAGCGGCGCTGGCGCTGGTGCGCGCCGGCTATCGCTCGGGCGCCGCCAGTTGGCAGGAAGGTGCGCAGACCACGCAAATCAAAGTTCTCGGCGAACAGTTCCTCGCCGGAGCGAAGCTCGCCATCCATCTGATGGTTCGCGGCGGCTACGCCAGCGAATACGACGCGCACGTGGCGCGCAAGCTAGCTTATATCCTTTCCGGCGGCCCGCTCAGCGCGCCTCAATTCGTCAGCGAACAGTACCTCCTCGACCTCGAGCGCGAAGCCTTCGTCTCCCTCTGCGGCGAAAGGAAAACACAAGAGCGCATTGCTCACACGCTGAAAACCGGCAAACCCCTGCGGAACTGAGCCGCCTTCAGGACCCGGGAGTTTCCGCTCGCGCCTTGCCCGCGTGCAATTCTCTACGATACCGGCACCGAAAAGTGCTCGTGAACGATTTGCAGCACGCCCTTGCCATCCCGGTGCAGCACGTGCGTGGCCCGCACAATCTCGAGCTTTTCCTCCGCGCGCTTTCCGCCGCCCAGATCCCGCCCGGTCGCCTGGAACTGAAACGTGTAGCTCGCCACGGCCGCGTCCGGTCCGCACAGCACTACGTCAATCGGTCCCAGCTTAATGTCCATTCGCGTATCCGCGTGAAAATATTCGCGCGCCCGCCGCATCGCGCCCAGTCGTCCGGGTTCGCTCCGCCCCATCGCAATCTGAAATACCGTGCTGCCCGGAGCATAAAATGCGTTCAGCGCATCCTCGGACTTGGCGAGAAACGTGGACCAGAATCTCTCGATGGCTTTCCGCGCCTCTTCTGCTGTGATTTTCTCCACGGGAACCCTCGCATGAGGTTTTCTCTAAGCTACCCGGCACGACACCCTTCTCGGAGCGCGATTTACGCTCCGTTGCCGAACCTGCAATGGGCGCATTCTTGCGGGCCATGCTTCCTTTCCGTCCGGGAAAACGCCAGAACCGTATGGAACCGTAGTATACTGACGTTTAGCTTGGACTTATCCGTATGGGAAGGCTTGGCGCGACTGCGATGAACAAAACCGTCCTTCTCCCGCCGCGCGAAGCGGCCCGCATCCTTGGCATCAGCTATCCCACCCTGAAGCAGTGGATTTATCGCGGCAAAATCCGCACCGCTAAGACCCCCGGCGGCCATCACCGCGTCCCTGAGAGTGAAATTGACCGCATGCTTCCCAAGCAACTCGACCGCGGTGCAATCGAAACGCGCCGAGGCGGCTTTCGCAAAATCAGCGGCCGCAATCAGTTGATCGGCCGCGTGCTGGCCGTCAAATATGGCGATCTTCTCGCGCAAGTCACCCTCTCTATCGGCGAACAGCACATCACCGCCATCATTACCGCGGACGCCGCAAAGGAAATGCGCCTCAAGCCCGGCGAGCGCGCCGCGGCGCTCATCAAGTCCACCGAGGTCATGATTTTGCGCGTTTGAAAGGGTCTCTCGATCTTCTGTGAGAACTCCGCTCTTGAGGAGGCCGGAGCCTTGGCTCCCGCATAGCATGCGTGCTGCGAACGGAACTCCAGCCGTGGAAGGCCGGATATCGGCTTGCGCTCGCCACGGTTCTGTCGTGCTGCGGCTCTCCTGCGCCCTCGTCCTTCTGCTCACGGCCTCCAGCCTGTGCCGTGCAGAGGAGCGCGAGATTCGCATCGCCGCTGCTTCGGATTTGAGCTTTGCCATGCACGAACTCGCGCCGCAATTCGAGCGGCAGACCGGCTGTCGCGTAAACGTGAGTTACGGCTCGTCCGGCAACTTCTTCTCGCAGCTCCAGAACGGCGCTCCTTTCGATCTCTTTCTCTCCGCGGATCTCGAATATCCCAAACGTCTGGAAGCCGCCGGCCTGACCGACGGCCGCGTTTACGAATACGCGGTGGGGCGCCTCGCGCTTTGGGCTCCCGCCAACGCCTCGGTGAATCCGGCCTCAGAGCACTGGAACGCGCTGCTGGATCCTGTCGTCGCGAAAATCGCTCTCGCGAACCCGGATCACGCGCCTTACGGCCGGGCTGCGATTGCCGCTTTGAAAAAGGCCGGAGTTTATGACCGCGTCAAGGCCAAGCTGGTCTTCGGCGAAAATATTTCGCAAGCCGCGCAGTTCGCCCAATCGGGCAACGTGCAAGCGGGGATTCTCGCGCTCTCGCTCGCGCGCGCTCCCGCAATGCGCCATGGGAAGAGTTGGGAAATTCCGCCGGAGTTTTATCCCCCCATTCGCCAGGGGGCGGCGGTTCTCAGAGGCGCGAGGAACGCTGATGATGCCCGCCGCTTCCTCGCGTTCCTCCAAAGCGCGAATGCGCGCGAGATTCTGCAAGGATTCGGCTTTTCTCCGCCGCCGGCGGACTAGTTTCGAGAGGGCGAATGGAATCGCTCTGGCTTTCCGTGAAGCTTGCCGCGTGGGTGGCCGGCATCCTGCTGGTACTCGGGATACCGCTTGCCTATTGGCTCGCGTATTCGCGCTGGCGCTGGAAATTTTTCGCCGAGGCTGCCGTTGCGGTGCCCCTCGTTCTCCCCCCAACCGTGCTCGGCTTTTACATGCTCGTCGCCATGGGCCCGCAAGGGCCGCTCGGCAGCGCTTGGAGCAAGCTCTTCGGCCACGGTCTGGCATTTACTTTCCAGGGGTTGATCATCGCTTCCGTGCTGTACAGTTTGCCGTTTGCCGTGCAGCCGCTCGTCGTCTCTTTTGAAGGCGTCGACCGCGCGCTGCTGGCGGCCTCGGCCGTGCTCGGCGCCGGCAAATGGAGCACGTTCCGCCGGGTCATTCTGCCGCTTTCTCTGCGCGGTGTCGCGACCTCCGCCGTTCTCAGCTTCGCGCATACGCTCGGCGAATTCGGAGTGGTGCTGATGGTCGGCGGCAATCTCGCCGGCATCACGCGCACCGTCTCCATCGAAATCTACGACCGCGTGCAGTCGCTCGGCTATGCGGAAGCAAACCGGCTCGCCCTGCTGCTGCTCGTCCTTTCCTTTGCCGTGCTTTCGTTTGTTTACGGCATGAACCGCCGCGTACGTCGGCGTATATGGATTCCGTGGGCCTCGCGGTGACACCGAAAACCCTCAGCGCGCAAGTGCGGTTCGAGCGCCCGAACGACGGCGCGAGCCGTTTCTTCCTCGACGTTGCCCTCGAAATTCCGCCGGGATTCACTATTCTTTTTGGCCCCTCGGGCGCGGGCAAATCCACGCTGCTCGACTGCATAGCGGGTTTGCTGAAGCCGGCTAGCGGCAGAATCGCGGTCGGTTCCACCGTGCTTTTCGATGCCGCGCGCGGCGTCAATTTGCCGCCGCAGGAACGCCGCCTCGGCTACGTGTTTCAATCGCTCGCGCTCTTTCCGCATCTAAGCGCGGAAGAAAATGTCGCTTACGGCCTGCATAAGCTTGACTCCGCGGAGCGCAGGCTCAGGACGGAGCGAATTCTCGCTGCATTCCACCTTGAAAAATTGCGAACGCAAAAGCCGGACGAACTCTCCGGCGGCGAAAAGCAGCGCGTCGCTCTGGCTCGTTCCCTGGTGACCGAGCCGCGCGCCCTCCTGCTGGACGAGCCGCTCACCGGACTTGACGCCGGACTCAAATCGGCCATTCTCGACGACTTGCGCGCTTGGAACGCCGAAGCCCGCATCCCGATTCTCTGCGTGACGCACAGCCGCGACGAAGTGGACGCGCTCGGCGAGCGCGTCGTCGCCCTCGACCGCGGCCGCGTCGTCAGCGAAGGCGCTCCTCTGGAAGTGCTCGAAGCGCCGCGCAAACCGCGCCTGGCGCAAATCGCCGGATTCGAGAACCTGCTCGAGGGCACCGTGCTGGACCTGCGCGAAAGTGACGGCGTGATGCGCATCGCGCTCGCCCAAGGCGGCGCGGAGCTGGAAGTGCCGCTCGGCTGCGCTGCGCCAGGCGACCGCGTGCGCATTGCGATTCGCGCCGGAGACATCTTGCTCGCCGCGGAAAAGCCGGATCGGCTCAGCGCCCGCAACCTCCTGCACGGCCGCATCGCGAATCTGCAGGAACGCGGCGCGCTCTGCTCGGCGAAGGTTGACTGCGGAGCCGAATTTCAGGTCCACGTGACGCGCGGCGCGGCGCGCGAACTTGCGCTGGCTCCAGGCGCGGCCATCTGGCTGATCGTCAAGACGCATTCCTGCCATGTCGTCCGAGATTAGCTTTTGTGTTCCGCTTCAAGTCGCACGCGATTTTCCGCCGCGGGCGGCGCGGTGCGGAAGCCGAAATTCGCGTGCCGGCCGCGCGCCGTTACTGATGCGCGGTGTGCGCAGCCGAACCCGCGGTTTTGGAGCTTGACGGCCTGGAGAACTTCACTTCATTCGCCTCCAGCCCGCCTTCCTTGGGCGTCGCGTGAATCACCACGAGATCCCCGACGGCCAAATCCCTGGCCTGAGCGGGCTTGTCGGGCGCGGCCTTGTCGGCTCCTCTGGTGTGCTCGAAAAAGACCGTCAACGAGGACAGCTTGACCATCACCGAAGTGCCGTTCTTCTGCTGGATGACCAGCGAATCCGGATTGATCTTCTCGACCGTTCCCATGACGTGCTTCTTGTCGCCATGCGCCAGGGCAACCGCGCCAAGGACGAGTGTGAAGACAAACGCAAGCGCGACTTTTTTCATCGGGGGCCTCTCATCCTGAGTCTCAGCCGGAACCTCATCCTGTGGACCGGCACGATGCACATTCTATTCCGCCCGGAACAGCTTTCCTCGGAGCAACCATACCAGCAATCGGACAGATGACAAATGGCTCCCGGCTCTGCCGTTTATCTCAATGCTGGGGCTTCGGCGAAGCTTCGCCGGGCGCGCCTTTCGAAGGCCCCGCGGACTGGCCTCCAAGAAAATCTTCCTCCTGCTGCTCCTCTTCGCGGTCTTCGGGACCTTTCGGATTGTAGCGATCCATCTCGGCGAGTTCCTCGGGAGCGAGGCGCGGAAGATGGCGAATGAAATGAACGAGCTTCCAACTGTCTTCGGTCGCGGCTCCATGGCCGGAGAAGGCGGGCATGCCGGTGAAGCGAACGCCATTTTCAATGATCCAGAATAGTTCGCCGTCGGAGAGCTTTTGTGTGTCGGGTTTGCGCAGATCGGGAGGGCGGGGATACAAGCCGAGGCCGAAGATGGTTTGGCCGTCGCCATTATTGTCATGGCAGACCGCGCAATGATCCGCGAAATGCAGCCGGCCGTCGCGCAGCGTTTGAGGAGTGAGAGCAACGGGATTTGTCAGGCTGCGCGCGTCTGCCGGAGTCGCCAGACGGCGCGCGTGACGCGCCAGAAACGCTTCGAGACGGCTAGGCGTAGCGCGCGAGCTCAGGCCGTCATGCAGAATGGCCGCACCAAACGCGATGGCAAAGCCGATGGCGGCAAGAGTGATGATCAAAATAAAGGGGCCGCGTTTCATGCTCCGCTCGACATGGTAGTCGAAGCGGAGCACCGGCGGCAAGCTAATGAAAACGGAAAGGATAACGATGACGCGGGTCCCTGGGCGATGACCGCAAGCCAAATTGCGCCGCTGATGGTGAAGCAAAGGGCGCGGCGGCTATTAAAACGTCAAACGAGATAAGGCACACTCACTCCCCGTGGCAGGACGCGTGACGCGCGCGGTCTGGCAGGGACGAAAGAGGCCAGGCGGTTGCCTCCTCGTTGTGCTTCGGTAGGGCGCACTTCCCGGCGATTTTCCGAAGTCTGACTGCTCCCCTTGGCTAGCGGGCAGCTGGGGAGGCGGAGGACGGCGTATAGGCGCTCCAAAATTCGTAGCGGGCGCGATGCATTTCGGGCTCTGCGGCGATGGTTTCGCCAAAGTGCATTGCGGCGTAGTGGTCCTTGCTGCTGTAAGCTGGCCAGTGCGGGAGGCCCGTTCCATTGGGATCGCCCGACTTGACGAAATTGGCCCAGTAGGAAGACATAACGTCGGAGATTTTGTAGTCGGCAGGCTGCCAGGGATTGGGCTGCGACTTCAGCGCGCCGAAGACGTATTCGAGTTCGCAGGCGTGGCGTGCGCCGAGTTCCGCCGCGTTCACGCCATTGATCTTCTGATCGGGACCCGCCGGAGGCGTGCGGTCGAAGGAATAGCGATAGACGGCGGCGTGGCCGGTGCGATGCTGTGAATCGAGCCATTGCCAAGTCGAATAGACGATAAAAAGATCGCTCGCGAGGTCAATGGCGGAACGGCGGGCTTCGGCGTCGGTGGCTGCGGGATAAAGCTTGGCAACCTCGCCGGCTTGCTCGCCATACTGCTTGTGCAGTTGCTCCTCGAAGCTCCGGGCACTAAGCGGCTCCTTGGCGAATACGACGCCGAAAGACGCTTCGTCGTGATTCCAGCCGGCCAGCAGCGGAACGTGGCTCTGCTTGCCTTCGGCGAAAATTTTCGCGACGTCTTCGGGAAGGACGTAGCCGTCCACGTTGGGCCAGAACCGGAAGGGCGAATCCTTGGCGACCACGGCGAGGAGCTCCTCGGAAGTTTTGGCGCGAAGTTCCGCGAGCGATTTGGCTCCGGCGAGCGTCATGAATTTCGCGCCGGCTTCCTCAGTTTCAGAAAGCGGCCTCATGGAGAGATTCCCTGCCTTCGTGGGGAAGAAAGCGCCGCTCTCGCCAATCGCGCCGCGGAAGAGGCCTCTGGCGAGAGGCGAAGCCATGAGCGCGCTGACGGAAAGCGAGCCGGCGGATTCGCCCGCGATGGTGACTTTCTCCGGGTCGCCGCCGAACGCCGCGATATTGCGCTTCACCCATTCCAGCGCGGCGATCTGATCCATCAAGCCGTAGTTGCCGGAAGCGTGGTGGCCGGATTCGGCGGTCAGCTCGGGATGCGAGAAAAACCCGAAGACACCAAGACGGTAGTTGGCGCTGACAACGATGATGCCTTTCTTCGCGAAGTTCTCGCCGTCGTAGCGCGGCTCGGAGCTGGACCCGGCCTGGAATCCGCCGCCGTAATACCAGACCATGACGGGCAGGCGGTCGTTCGCGGACTTGGCGGGCGTCCAAACGTTGAGGTAAAGGCAATCTTCGCTCATCGGCTGACTGGGGTTGTCGCGGAAAATCATGTCGGAGTAAACCGGGGCTTGCGTGCAGCGCGAGCCGAACTCCGCGGCTTTGCGCACACCGGTCCACGGCTTAACGGGCTGCGGCGCCTTCCAGCGCAAATCGCCGACTGGAGGCGCGGCGAACGGAATGCCGCGGAAAACGCGGACTCCAGGCGCGGCGGTCGTGCCTTCCACAAGACCCGAGGCGGTCTTGACCTGATCCGCTGCTGCATTCCTGGCGAAGAAAATCGTCAGCATTCCGAGCGCCACCGCGAACAATTGTAAGGTCTTGCGCACAGCCATGGCCGCCTCCTGAAAGCGCGCCTATCATAACCGAACCTGGTCAGGGAAACGAGGCACATCGCCGCTTTGCGCGAGAGCAGCGGCGGGAGCCAGAAGCACGGCAAAGATTAGGCGATTCGGGAACGCCAGGTGCCAACCCCAGCTTGATTCGTACCAGCTTTCTATTCGGATACACGTTTCCAAAAGGGACAATTCGTGAGGGACAAGCGCAGCCGCGCCGGCTCTGCAACGAGAGATCCCGCCGGGGCCGGCCGTCTAGCGAAGCTCCAGGTACAGAAGCTGGGCGTTGAAGAAGAGAATGGCGGCGGCGAGGAGCCACGCGACCAGCGCCGTCGCCCGGGAGTTCGCGAACTCTCCCATTTTGCGCTTGTCATTTGTAAATTGAATCAAAGGAATCACCGCGAACGGCAGCTGAAAACTGAGCACAACCTGACTGAGGATCAGCAGCGAGGTGACTTTCCCTTCGCCCCAGACGCCGATGACGATTACCGCCGGCAGGATTGCCAGCGCCCGCGTGATGAGCCGGCGCAGCCACGGCTTCAGCCGGATTTGCAGAAAGCCTTCCATCACGATTTGTCCGGCGAGCGTGCCGGTGAGGGTGGAATTTTGTCCCGAGGCGAGCAGCGCGAAAGCAAAGAGCGTGCTCGCCAGACTGACGCCGAGCACGGGACTTAGCAGCCGGTAGGCGTCGGCAATTTCAGCAACGTCGTGCAAGCCGCGCGTGTGGAATGCCGCTGCGCCGAGCACCAGAATCGCCGCGTTGACAAAGAGCGCAAATCCCAGCGCCAGCGTCGAATCGAGAATCGCATAGCGCAGCGCTTCCTTCTTGTCCCGCGTGCCGCTGCCAAACGCGCGCGTCTGCACGATGCTCGAATGAAGATAGAGATTATGCGGCATCACCGTGGCGCCGAGGATTCCGATGGCGATGTACAACATTTCGCTATTGCCCAGAATCTCGGCCCGGGGCAGAAATCCTCGCACCGCTTCGCGCCAGAGCGGTTGCGCGAAGAAGATTTCGTAGGCGAAGCACCCGGCGATGGTGGCGATCAGCGTAACGACAAAAGCCTCGATGAGCCGGAAGCCGCGCCCTTGCAGCGCGAGAACGATCAGCACATCGAGCGCCGTTATCAGCACGCCGGCGAGCAGTGGCAATCCAAACAGCAGTTGCAGCGCTACCGCGGAACCCAGCACTTCGGCCAGATCGCAAGCGGCGATGGCGATTTCGCAGATTACCCAAAGCGCCAGGCCCGTTCGCCGGGAATAATGTTCGCGGCAGGCCTGCGCCAGGTCGCGGCCCGAAACGATGCCCAGCTTGGCGGAGAGCGCCTGCAGAAACATCGCCATGAGATTGCTGATCAGGATCACGCTCAGCAGCGTGTACCCGAATTTCGAGCCGCCGCCGAGATCCGTGGCCCAGTTTCCGGGGTCCATATACCCGACCGCGACGAGATAGCCCGGTCCGGCGAAGGCGAGCACCTTGCGAATCCAGGAAGCCGTTGCCGACACCGGGATGGTGCGGTGGGCTTCCGGCAGGGAAGGGAGGCGGGGACGCCAGGCCGGAAAAGACGCCGCGGAAGGCGAGGCCGTATCCGCCGCGAGATCCGCCGGCGATGCGGCGTCAAGCTGCTGTTCGGTCGGGAGTTCCATTGTTCCGTCGGCTTTTGGCCAGGTATTAACCATGGTTAATACTGTTCGTAAACTACGCTTAATATCCCTCGCTTGTCAATAGGTCCAATCACCTATCGTTGCCGCGCAGGCAACCTCCTTCCCTGCAGCAGCGCGGCTTACTCGGATCGGGACCGCCAAAGCCATCTCGCACGCCAGTGAGCGTCACGCCGGCATCCAACAATGGTGGAACCACCGCCCGGAGGAACGAAATGCCCGCACCCGCACCGCGCAACGAGGGGATCAAGATTACGCTGCAAGTTGGAGCAGAGCTGCGCATCCGAAACGATGGAGAAGTCATCATGGACAATCCGGAAATCGAAGTCGCGGCGGACGACCGCGCCCCGGACGCCACCCTCCTCTATCGTTTCGATGCACAAACCGGCGAGCACATTCTCCGGCTGCCCGGCCCGGTTGCCGGTCACCGCCACGCCAAAGTGCGCCAGCCGCACGGCTGAACCGACGTTTTCCGCTGAACCGGCATCGAACCTTGTCAGAAAGGCGAGGGACTGCAGTTCACGGCCCTGGAAACGCACGCAGCTTGGCTTTTGACCCGCGTTTCGGCCGCATGGGATACTTGACGTTTCTGGGGCGATTATGAAATTTGTACGCTTGCCGTTACTGATTCTTGCTGCCGGATGCGCTGCCGGGACTTGGGCCGCGCAACCATCCGCACAGCAAAGCAATTCCGAAGCCGCCTCAGGCGCCGCAAAGCCGGCGCCCGCGCCGCAGAATGCGTCATCCGAAGCGGCGAAGGGCGATTCCGCCCGCGCCGGCGCCTACTACAACTACACCATCGGGCATATTTTCGAGCAACAGTACGAAGCAACGAGCCGCGCCGATTACGCCACGCAAGCCATCGAGGCCTACAAGAAGGCGTATGCCCTTGACCCGCAATCGCCCATCATTGGCGAGCGCCTCGCGGAAATGTATTGGAAGGCGCAGCGCGCCCAGGACGCCATCGCGGAAGCGCGCCAGATTCTGCAGCGCGACCCGAACGACCTGGCAACCCGCCGTTTGCTCGGCCGGATCTACCTGCGGCAACTTGGCGATTTCAATGGCGGCGGCAGCGGCCAGTCCGAAACCGTCGTGAAGGCCATCGAGCAATACAAGGAAATCAACCGGCTCGATCCTTCCGATGCGGAATCCGCGCTATGGCTGGCGCGCCTTTATCGCCTTCACAACGATCACGACAAAGCCGAAGCCGTGCTTCGCGGCATCCTGAAAACGGACCAGGACAATGAAGCCGCCGCCGAGCAACTCACGCAGCTTCTGATGGACGAAGGAAAGAACTCGGAAGCCGTGAGCCTCCTCGAGCAGATGACCGCGCATTCACCTTCCGCCGCCACGCTCGATCTGCTTGGAGACGCCTACACGCAGTCGCACGACCTTGCAAAAGCCGAACAGGCCTATCGCAAGGCGGTCGAACTCGACCCCAGCGAACTCAGCCATCAGCGCGGCCTGGGCCAGACCCTCATGGCGGAAGAGAAGTACGCCGAAGCGCTCCAAGTTTACCAGAAGCTTTCGGACCTTATGCCCGACGACGCGGACATTTATCTCCGCATGGCGCAGATCTATCGCGAACTCCATGACCTCGACAAGGCGGAAGACAATCTGGTGAAGGCCCGCCAGTATGCGCCCGGCAGCCTCGAAGTCATGTACAACGAAGCGATGCTCTACCAGGCGCAAGGGCGGTTCGATGACGCCATCCGCGTCCTCTCCGATGCAGTCGCCGGAGTGAAGTCGGAGTCGCCCGCCCTGCCCTCCCGGCGCCGGTCGCTGGCGATCCTCTATCAGCAGCTCGGACAGCTTTACCGGGACAATCAGAACTATCAGGCCGCCATTTACACCTACGAGGAGCTCGGCCACCTCGGCGATGACGAAGACCGCCGCGCGCGTTTGCTCATTATGGATACGTATCGCGCGGCAAAGGACCTCCCCAAGGCCCTCCAGGCCGGCAAGGACGCCCTGGCCAAGTACCCGGGCGATCCCGCCATCCGGGCCAGTGACGCCCTGCTCCTCGGAGAAAACGGCCAAACCGATGAGGCCGTGAAGATGCTGCGTGCCCAGCTCGTGGGCGGCGAAGCGGACCGCGACGTCTATCTCAACATTGCCCAGGTGTACGAGCGCGGCAAGCGCTACAACGAAGCCGAGCAGGCCGCCCGCGCCGCCGAGGCCTTGCCCGGCCAGCCGCGCGACAACGAAATGGTCTGGTTCCTCCTCGGTGCCATCTATGAGCGGCAGAAATTCTTCGATCGCGCCGAGGAACAGTTCAAAAAAGTCCTCAGCCTGGATCCAAAGAACGCGCCCGTTCTGAACTACTACGGCTACATGCTTGGCGACCGCGGCATTCGGCTCGATGAAGCCGAAGACCTCGTTCAGCGCGCCATCAAGGAAGACCCCTACAACGGCGCCTACCTCGATTCTCTCGGCTGGATCTACTACAAGCAGAACAAGCTCGGCGACGCCGAGGTAACCCTCCGCAAGGCCGTGCAGCGCGAAAGCCACGATGCCACCATTCACCAGCATCTGGGCGACGTTTACGCCAAGTCCGGCCGCAATGACCTTGCCGCCGCCGAATGGGAAAAGTCGCTCGCCGAATGGAAGCGCTCGCTCCCTGCCGACCTGGAAACCGATAAAGTCGCCGAGATCGAGAAGAAGCTCGCGCAAACCAAGCATCGCGTGGCGCAAAAGAACGCCCCCGGCGAACTCAAGCCCTGACCCGAGCAATGCGAGAAATTCGCGTTCCAGCCTGCGCGAAAGTCAACCTCCGCCTCGAAATTCTGGGCAAGCGGAACGATGGCTTCCACGAACTGCGCACCATTTTCCAGACCATCTCGCTCCACGATGAACTTCGCCTGCGCCTTTCGCGCAAACCCGGCATTTCGCTGAGCGTACAAGGCGACCAGTCCCTTGCCGGCGAGCCCCGGCAAAACAATCTCGTTTATCGCGCCGTCGAAGCCGTGCGGCGCCAAACGAAAGCACGGCCTGGCGTCGAAATCGAGCTCTGGAAGGCCATTCCCGCGGGTCGCGGCCTCGGAGGCGGCTCGAGCGACGCCGCCGCGGCGATGCTCGGCTATCTCCGCCTCACGCGCCAGCAACTGCCCCTCCCCAAACTTGTCGAGCTTGCTGCCGGTCTCGGCGCCGATGTCCCGTTTTTCCTCTTTGGCGGCCGCGCCCTTGGCGTCAACAAGGGCGACGAAATCTACCCGCTCCCCGACATCGCGCAGCAAGCCCTTCTCGTCATTTCACCGCGGAATATTCACGTGCCCACGCCGGCCGCCTACCGCTGGCTAAACGCGCCGAGATTGACAAATTCCGCCGCTAACCCTAAACTTTGGGGGTTCTGTGCTCTATGTTGGAGCGCGCCGGGCGGCGGTCTCTCGAATGATTTTGAGAGCGCGGTCTTCCGGCGGCATTCCCGCCTTCGCAGCATCAAGCGGGAATTGCTCCGTCGAGGAGCGACAGAAGCCTTGCTGGCGGGTAGCGGTTCGGCGGTGTTTGGTGTTTTCCCGAGCCCAGCGAAGGCGCGCCGAGCCGCTGTCGGGTTTCCGGACGACCAGACCTTCGTTTGCGAAACAATTTCGCGCGAGAGGTATGCTCAAGGGTTGCTTGCGCCGTAACGTGCGCTTGACGTCCGCTCCGCAGCGTCTCCTGTGCAATTCGCCGCGCACCTTCGTGGCGGGCCGGTCTCTGGACCGGCCGCCAATCGCGGAATAACGTCACTCTGGATCGGGATATGGGTCCGCTCCCTGGTGACGTTTTCAGATCGGCCGCGAAATCCTCGGGAGCCGCGTGCTAGGCACGCCTTCTCGCCACACCCGGCAAACGGGAGCTTCGGCTCTCCCAGCACCTGTGACCGCGGTTCGGTCCAGAGGAGCACGCATCGCGTGAACGACGACCGGTTCAGAATCTTTAGCGGCACGGCGAATCTCCCGCTCGCCGAGAGCATCTGCCGCCATTTGAACGTTCCGCTCGGCAAGGCCAAGCTGGCGCGCTTTAGCGACGGCGAAATCTACTTTCAGATTCTCGAAAACGTGCGCGGCGCCGACGTGTTCGTCGTGCAGCCCTGCTGCTATCCGGTGGATAGTCACCTGCTCGAGCTGCTGCTCATGATCGATGCCTTCAAGCGCGCTTCCGCATGGCGCATCACCGCCGTGCTGCCCTATTACTGCTACGCCCGCCAGGACCGCAAGGATAAGCCCCGCGTCCCGATATCGGCCAAGCTCGTCGCGGATTTGCTCGAGACCGCGGGCGCCAGCCGCGCTCTCACTCTCGATCTGCACGCGCCCCAGATTCAGGGCTATTTCGACGTGCCGGTGGACCATCTTTTCGGCTCGCCCGTCCTGGTCGAACACTTCCGCCAGCTCAATCTGCCGAACGTCACCGTGGTTTCGCCCGATGCCGGCGGCGTCGAGCGCGCGCGCTTCTTCGCCAAAAAGCTCGATGTGCCTCTGGCCATCGTCGATAAGCGCCGCGTGGATATGGACGTCAGCGAGGTGATGCACCTGATCGGCGATGTTCGCGGCCGCACCGCCCTCATCGTGGACGACATCATCGATACCGCGGGCACGCTCGTGAAGACGGCCGAGGCTCTGCTGCGTGAGGGCGCCACCCGGGTCTATGCCGCCTGCACGCACGCCGTGCTTTCCGGTCCGGCCGTCGAGCGCATCGCCAATTCGCAAATTACCGAAGTTGTGGCCACCGATTCCGTGCCGCTAAGCGAAGACGCGAAAAAAGTCTCCAAGATCAAGGTGCTGAGCGTGGCGGATTTGCTCGCGCGGGGCATTCGCTCCATTCACGAGGAAACGTCCATCAGCGAATTGTTCATCTGAACCATGTGGCGCGGGCCTTGGCCCGCCGGGAGCAAGGAAGGAACGACCTATGGCTGAGAAGGAAATCGTGGTGCAAGGCGCTCCGCGCTCCAAGCGCGGCAAAAACGAAGCCCGCCGCTTGCGCGTGACCGGCGAGGTGCCGGCCGTGCTCTACGGCGGCAAAGGCTCGGCGGTCACCCTGTCCGTCAACGCCAAGCAGGTGGGCGCGATTCTGCGTTCTCCCACCGGGCACAACACTCTTTTCCAGGTCAAGCTCGGCGGCAAGAACGAGCCCGCCATCCTCAAGGACTGGCAAATCGACCCGCTCACCGGCCGCTTGCTGCACGTGGACCTGTTGCGCGTCGCGATGGACGTCCGCATGCGCGTCAAGGTTCCCGTGCACACCGTCGGTGAAGCCGCCGGCGTCAAGCAGCAGGGCGGCATCTTCGAGACCGTCACCCGCGAAGTCGAAATCGAGTGCTTGCCGACCGAAATCCCCACGGAATTCAAGATCGATATCAGCCACTTGATGATCGGCATGCAGTTGCGCGCGAGCGATCTGCCGATTGACACGGAAAAAATGAAGCTGATCACCGCGCCCGACCGCGTCCTCGCCCACGTCGTCGCTCTCCGCGAGGAGGAAGAGAAGCCCGCCGAAGCCGCGGTCGAAGGTGCCGCTCCGGCCGAGCCTGAAGTCATCAAGAAGGGCAAGAAGGAAGCCGAAGGCGAGGAAGCTGCGGAAGGCGAGGTCAAGGCCGAAAAGGGTGAGAAGAAGAAATAGCGATTTCGCGAAGCGGGACTCCCGCCTTCGCAGCGTTGTTCGTGGCGCTGGCGTCTCGCCGGCGCTGGTGCAGTCACCGCGATTGCAAACGCGGCTGGATGCGAGGCGATGCGGCTCATTGTCGGACTTGGCAATCCTGATCCGGAATACCAATGGACGCCGCATAACCTGGGCTTCCTGCTCGTTGATGAACTGGCTAGGCGGAGCGGGATTCGCGTTTCGCGGCCGGAAGCGAAGGCTCTCGTCGGCATCGGCAGACTGGCCGGCGAGGAGGTCCTGCTGGCCAAGCCGCAGACATACATGAACCTGAGCGGCATCTCCGTGCGGGAGCTGCTCGGCAAGTACGAACTGGGACAGGAAGATTTGCTGGTGGCCTGGGACGAACTGCAGTTTCCGGCAGGCACGTTCCGGATTCACCGGCGCGGCAGCGGAGGCAGTCACAATGGCGCGAATTCCGTTGTGAACGCCCTCGAAACCGAAGAGTTCGCGAGGTTGCGGCTCGGCTGCGGTCCCGAGCATCCGCTCACCGGACGCAAGGAGTTTGTCTTGCGGCCGATGCGCAAGCCGGAACTCGAAGTGGCGTCGGAGATGCTGGCCGAAGCAGGGGACGCGGTCGAGCTGCTCCTGACCAAAGGCATCGACGCCGCGATGACGAAATACAACCGCCGCGAGAAGTTGGAAAACGGAAGCGAGACCTAGCGGCGTCCGGGTAGTTTTGGCAGCAAAAGGAAAGAAACGAGGCCATCATGGAAGAGCGTTTGTACGACCTGATCTTTATCACTCGCCCGGCCACGCCGGAAGACGAGATCAAGCGTGTGCTTTCGACCATCGAGCACACTTGCGCGGAAAAGAACGCCAAGATCGAAAAGACGGAGAATTGGGGCACGCGCAAACTCGCCTATCGCGTCGCCAAGCATCGCGAAGGAATCTACCTCTATCAGCAGATTCGCACGACTCACGGCGAACTCATCGCCGAGCTCGAGCGGCGTCTCCGCGTGCAGGATTCCGTCATTAAGTATCAGACCGTGCGGCTCGATGAGGACATCAAGCGGCAGAAGAAACTCGGCGAGCGCCGCGAACGCCGTGCCGCGCGCCGCCCGCGCCGCACGGCGGCTCCGGCAGCCGAGCAGCAAGCCGCCGGTTGAGGTCCATTCGGGAGATTCGATCGCGGCCCGGCCGCGGTTCGAGAAGGAAACGAAAGGTAGGAAGGCATGTCCGAGGAACAGAAGCAAGCGCCAGCGTCGCCCGCGGGGGCGCCGGCTCAACAGCAGCAGGGGGGCCAGGGCGCTCCGGCAGGTCACGCCCAGGGCGGCGGCCACGCCGCTCCCGGTGCCCCCGGTGCTCATGGAGGCGGCGCGCGAAGTCCGCGTCGCGAAAGCGCCTCCGCAGGCCCCGGTGGTCCCGGCGCGCGTCCGCGCGGCAAGCGCCAGTATTTCCGCAAGAAAAAAGTCTGCAAGTTCTGCGTCGAGAAGATGGACCTCATCGACTACAAGCGCGCCGATATTCTTTCGCAGTTCGTGCAGGAGCGCGGCAAGATTTTGCCCCGCCGCATGACCGGCGTCTGCGCGCGTCATCAGCGCTGGCTCGGCGTCGCCATCAAGCGCGCGCGCAATATCGCCTTGCTGCCGTTTGCCGGCAGCGCGGCCGGCACGCCCGCGCCCAAGCCCATCGACGCGGCGCACAAGGGTTAGTGGCGTAAGTTCTGCGTCGCTGCTTGCCCCGGCCTTCGTGGCTTTGAGGTTTGCTTGCTTCGTGATTTCGCGTGACCGATCCCTGATCGGCCATGTGAAGGCATTAGCGTTTTACCCATAGGAACCGAGGAAGAACCATGCAGATCATTTTGCAGGAAGATGTCGAAAAGCTGGGTCATCGCGGCGACGTGGTCACCGTCAAGCCGGGCTACGCCCGCAACTTTTTGCTGCCGCGAAAGCTCGCCATTGAAGCCACCCCCGGCAACATGAAGGCTCTCGAGCGGATCCGCGGTGCCCTCGCGAAGAAAACCGCCACGGAGCTCGATGCCGCTCACAAACAAGCCGAACTCCTGAACCTCGTTTCGCTCAGCTTCACGCGCAAAACCGGCGAAAACGACCAGCTCTTCGGCTCCGTCACTTCCGCGGACATCGCCGAAGCTCTCGCCGCTCAGGGTTTCAACGTGGATAAGCGCCAGGTGCAGTTGAGCGACCCCATCAAGGCCCTCGGCGACTATTCCGCCACCGTCAAGGTGTTCCGGGACGTCACCGCCAAGGTCAGCGTCCACGTCGGCAAAGAAGAATAGCTGCATCTGCGGGAAATCCGGCGGCAAAAACGAACGCAAAAACAGGCCGCAGCCGCGCTGTTAATCTCTGCTTGCGCGTTCGTGACCGGCGCAACCTGCTACATCGTCAGCACTACGCGAAACTGTGCTTTCCCGCTCATCATCCGCTCATACGCCTCACCGGCTCTCGATAGCGGATATTTTTCGATCATCGGTCGTACGCCGGTCAGCTCGGAAAAGCGCAGCGTATCCTCGGAATCCGTCGGAATTCCAGACGACCAGCCCTTCAGTTCCTTCCGCCCGCGGATCAGTTGCATGGGGCTTACCTGCACCGGGTCGGGACTCGCGCCGATCACCAGAAAAATCCCGTTCGAGCCTAGCCCGTCAAAGAGATCCGACATGGACCTGGAATCCGGCGCTGTGGCCAGGATCACTTTCGCGCCGCCAAGTTTCTGCAATTCGTCCGCCGCCTTTTGCGCCTTGCTGTCGATGTACACATGCGCGCCGAGCTTCTTTGCCAGTGTTGCGTTCTCCGGCCCGCGTCCGATAGCCGCCACCTTGTAGCCGAACTTGTTCGCGAACTGAATCCCCAGATGCCCCAGTCCGCCCACGCCTTGCACTGCCACCAGGTCTCCCGCCAGCGCACCATTGCGACGTAGCGCATTGAAAGTTGTCACTCCGGCACAGAGCAGGGGGCCCGCTTCGGCCGGATCCAATCCCTCCGGCATTCGCGCCAGCGATTCCACTGGTGCAATCATTTGCTCCTGATAGCCGCCGTCCAGGTGAATGCCCGTCACTTGCAAATTCGCGCAATTCGCGAAATCGCCGCGCCGGCAGTCCGGGCACGTGCCATCGTGCTTGCCGTGCCAGCCTATGCCCACTCGGTCGCCCTTCTTCCAGTCCCTCACACCCGGCCCCGCCTCGTCCACCACCCCGGCGATTTCATGGCCCGGCACGCGAGGATACTGAATCCCAGGGAAACGCCCTTCTTTCGTCAGGACGTCGCTGTGGCACACGCCGCACGCCAAAACCTTTATCCGCACTTGCCCCTCGCCAGGCTGCGGAATATCGCGCTCCACCAGCTCAAAATCTCCTCCCGCTCGCGAAATCTGTGCTGCCTTCATCGGTGCGATCGCTGTTCTTGTTGTCGCCATCTCTTCCTCAATCCCAAAGAAAATTGCCCGGCAATCCCGTTGGATGTAAGAACCAGCCCAACCGACACACCGCTGCAAACAAAATTCCGTTACGCGCGTGTAACAGCCGGGATTTGCTCGTCGTTCTCCGCCATTCGCGGTTCGTTGTACGGGGCAGCCGGCGCAGCAGGGCACCAAACCGGTGCGAGTTAGCGAGGTGGCGATTCGGACAACCCCGCGCCAGCCTCGTTCCTTTCCAGATCGCAGAAAAACTCTGAACGGGTCGTGCCCGGCCCGCCCTGTGCGCTGGGCATCTGTTTTTGTCCTGGATTTTCTTGCAGGCCATCTGCGCTGCCGGAGCTTCCGTCCAGAATTCCGCGATCATCTTCTGCCGGTCCGTCAGATTCGCGCTCAGACCAATCAGTTCACGCGCTTGCGCTTCATATTCTGGCGAGCCGTAGCGAGCGGGTAGGGGAGCGAGCTGGTCCCGGAACTCCTCGCCTTTCGTCAAGGCGAATGGTGTCACCTGCCCCCAGTGAGCGGCCGAAAACATTTGCAGCACCAGGCTCCCGCTGGCATCGGTAAATGTAAGCACTGCCAATGGTCAGAATTGAGCGGCTTGGTGAAGGGGAAACGAATGGGAACGGAAGCAGCAGGATTCACAGCCGTGTAGCCCGTCCAGTTCTGGTAGGAGCCGGTTTTGTCGGCGTGCCGGCCTTCGCCCGGCTGGCCGGGCGGCAGAAGATCGCCCAACTGGTTGAACTTATGGTGGTGCCGAAATTCCAAGCTGCCCGCCAAAAAAAATGCTTGACATATTCCCATATAGGAATATATTGGGACCATGCCACGCGCTGCTACCACTTCCGACGCTTTCAACGCCGTCGCTGAGCCTCGCCGCCGCGAAATCCTGAATTTCCTGGCGTTGCAGGAGCGTCCCGTTGGTGAAATCGTGGCAGCGCTCGGCTTCGAACAGCCCTCCGTCTCCAAGCATCTGAAGGTTCTAAAGGATGTGGGGCTGGTGCGCGTCCGCCGGGAGGGAAGACAGATGCTATACCGGGCAAACCCAGAGGCCATCCGCCCGATGTGGGAATGGACGAAGACTTTCGAACGCTACTGGGCGCACCAACTCCTGCGCGTCAAGGAACGCGCCGAAGCCGCCGCCAACACGTGCGAAAAGAAATCCGGCGAGGTCTAGTTGAGCTGCAAAAGAAGCTTCAATCGGCTGTAACAAAGGAGGAAGAAAATGAGTACAACCGCGGTAGGAGCTATGGGAGTGGGGGATTTGACACTGCACATCGAGCAGGAAATCCATGTGAAGGCCTCGCCGGAGATCACCTTTGCGTCTCTGCTCGAGCAGTTGGGCCCGGGCAATGAAACTCCGGATGGTAGGCCGATGTCCCTCAAGATCGAACCGTGGCCCGGGGGGCGCTGGTTTCGGGACCTAGGCAACGGCAACGGCCATTTCTGGGCCGTGGTGCAAGCGATCAAAAGGCCGGAATTGCTCGAGTTCCACGGGCCGCTGATGATGTCCTATCCCGTTATTTCCAACGTGCAGTATCGGCTCAGCGCAGCAGACGCCGGAACGCTCATCAAGTTTCGTCATTCCGCGCTCGGTTTGATCACCGAGGAGCATCGCGCGGGCGTCAACAAAGGCTGGGCCTTCATCCACGAGCAAGTGCGCAAGCTCGCCGAAGCCGGCGGCAAGCGCCAAACCCACTGAGCCCGCCATGTGTCCCGTATGCATGGCGAGTGCAGCGGCCACCGTGGCCGCCGCCGCTTCGGGCGGAGGCATCACGGCAATCGTGATCAAGTGGCGTAGCAAGATGATTCCGCGGGCGTTCTGGAAGAAGAAAGCCGCGTGAGAGCACGGCAAACCAAGGGTTTAAAGAGGCTTGCAGTCGGGTCCGGTTCATCGAGTTGAGTGGGCGAGCCTGGTCGAGTTCAGTCAGCAGCAAAAATTCAGGAGGAGAACATGTCCGAGGTAAACATCGAGCAGGTCAATCTGTTGTTGAAGCTGTACGATATGCGCCGCGAGCCGAAGTTGCGCGAGGCCCGCGACTGGTTCATGAAGAACTTCCATCCGCAGACGGTCGAGGACGTGATGAAAATCGCTCCTCCGGGAAGCGAGGAGAACGCCTATATGCGCCAGGTGCTGACCTACTGGGAAATGGTGGCCAGCATCGCGAATCGTGGCCTGATCGAGCAAGAGTTTTTCTTCGAAAACACCGGCGAACAGTGGGGCGTCTTCGAGCAGATCAAGCCGGTCCTCGCCTCCTGGCGTCAGATGTTCAGCAGCCCGAAATTTCTGGCCAACTTGGAAGAGAACGTTACGAAGCTCGAAGCCTGGCGCGAGCGCCGCAACCCCGGCTCGAACGCCGCCATCCGTCGCGTGATGCAGCAGATGCGCGCGGCGATGCAGGAACAGAAGACCCAGGCCGCAGCCGCGGACTAAGCCTGCCGGGAGCCGCATGCGCCGCCGTATGCGGCTCCCCTGAAAATTTCCCGAGAACGAAAAAGTTTGAGCTTCACAGTCTCAGCGCTGTGGAAGCACAGGTTTTGTGTTTTTAAATTTGTTCGCCTAAGGAGGCACCATGAATGCAACGCAAACGGCCAAATCAAGAGTAGTCTTGCCGGGCGAGTGGCTCAAGGCACGCAAAGAGCTGCTCGCGAAGGAAAAGGAGTTCACGCGACTGCGCGACGACATCAGCCGCCTGCGCCGCGAACTCCCCTGGGAACGCGTCGAGAAGGACTACGTGTTCGAAGGCCCCCATGGAAAGAGTTCGCTCCGCGATCTGTTCGCGGGCAAAAGTCAGCTCATTGTCTATCACTTCATGATGGGCCCCACCTGGACCGAAGGCTGCCCCGGCTGTTCCTTCATCGGCGACCATTTGGACGGCAGCCTGCCTCATCTCAGCGCGCGTGATATCCGGCTCGTTGCTGTTTCCCGCGCGCCGCTTGCCGCCATCGCCGCTTTCAAGAAGCGCATGGGCTGGAACTTCCCGTGGTATTCCTCGAATGGCACGGACTTCAATGCCGACTACCAGGCTTCGGCCCGCAAGGAGGAGGCTGGCAAGGACGAAGTCTATTACAACTACGGGATGCAGAAATTTCCGAGTGAAGAGCGCCCCGGCGCCAGCGTCTTCTGCAAAGACGAGGCCGGAAATATCTATCATACCTACTCCACCTATGCCCGCGGACTCGACATTTTTATCGGCGCGTACAACTGGATGGACATCACGCCGAAGGGCCGTGACGAAGAAGGCCTGCCGCGGCCAATGGCCTGGCTGCGCCACCACGACCGCTACGAGCCGGCGCTCGTGGAACTCGGCAAGAGCTAGGCAGGACAGCCGGGCAGAAGAGCGGCCACGACAAGACTCAAAGGGCGCGGCGAGCAGAAGAAAACGGCGATTGTGCGACGCTGGTTTATGCTTGCCGCGCTCATTTGTTTTTTTTGCCGCGCGCGAATCGGCCACAAGCAGGTCAGCCGCCGGGAGCGTGCCACCGCTCCCGTCGCCGCGGGTACCTTCGCGTTACTGCGAAAACCGAAGTTTTGGTTTGGTCAAGCGTCAAGGTTCCGTCATTCGCACAGCCGATTCGGAACCAGCGAAGCTAGCGAATCACCTTTTGCTCGCAGGAATTATGACGTACCCGAAAGCACAATCGGAAAAGTTGGCGTCGCGGCCCCCGGCTCGTTCTCAACCGTTACGGCGAACCCTTTAGCCGGAACCGCCCGAGCAAATGGCGCGGATACAAGTGTCGCGCTTCCATGCGCGTCGGGCCTGAAAGTGCCCGCAGGGATCGGCTGCGCTCCGCTTGCAGGCAATAACCATAGCTCGTACACCTTGTGCGGGGGCAAGGGACTCAAATTACTGGCCAGAAGCACAAGGCTGCGCTGCGGCAAAGAGTACACCGCCTTCGCTTCCGGCTGCGGTCTTGTTCCTGCCGCAACCAGCGTTATGTGCTGCGCGTCGTTCGCGCTCAACATCCGGATTAGGCTCCGAGCCTCCCGAGCGGCTTCTTTGGTGCTTTCGAGCTCGGCAGTGAGCTCCTGGTTCACCTGCAAGGCCGCGCGGTTACGTATCCAGAGTACTGCGACGGCTACAGCAAGTATTGCGGCTGCAAACGCGGGAGCCCAAAACCATCCTGGCCTCAACCGCGATGCGGAAGCTGAACGATCATCACGGGTGGTTGGTCGGATTTCTTCATTTCGCAGGCTGGCTGCCAGCCGCTCTCGCAAACGGGCGGGGGGTGCCGCCGGGTCGACGGCCATGGCAATTTGAGCAGCTGCCTCGTTCAGGACGCGCAGTTCCTCGCGACACGCAGCGCACTCCGCTAAATGACGGTCCAGCGATTCCGATTCCTCGCGAGGCAACGCGCCCACTGCATAAAGCGAGAGGTCATCCCGATATTGATCGTGCGCCGTCACGTCGCGAGTTCCTTCCGAAGGAAGTGCAAACCAAGCCGAATGCGCGACTTTACGGTCCCGAGTGGCTCGCCAATTCGCGCCGCAATCTCCACGTGCGTCAAGCCATCAAGAAAAGCCAGCTCCAACACTTGCCTTTGCTCGGCTGGCAGGCGCGCCATCAATGCTTTTGCCTTCCCTGCATCGGCAACACAATCTGGACGCGCTTCCTCAGATGGCCGGTCAGGCGGACCGGAAGTTTCCCTTGATCCCGCCTCAACTCTTCCCTTTCGCAGCAAATCCACTGCCTTATGGCGCGCGATCACGGCAAGCCAAGCAGCAAGCCGCCCGCGCCGGCTATCAAACGTCGCAGCATTCCGCCACAACTGCAGAAAGACCTCTTGCGCCACGTCTTCCGCAGCCTGTTCGTTGCGCAAGACCCGCAAAGCCACGCCATAGACCAATCCCGAATATTCATCATAAACGCGCACGAATGCACTCTTGTCGCCTTGACGGATTCCGCCGACGACTTCTGAATCGTTCCACGGCCTTTCGCTCACGAAACGCTCATCCATGCAAGAAGTACTTGCTTGGGGCAACGCAAAACAGTGTAACCTCGGGAACTGTGTTCCAACAGGAATGCCTGGAATTGGCATTCTTCCAGGGAGACCGGGCGCGGTCAGCTGGCTAAGCTCCGCGCCCTGCCCCGCCAACACCCTTGAGGATTACATTTCCGCTGAGACAATTTTCACGACGTGGATGGAACCGTCCTTCATCACATCTCCAGTCAGTACCACCTCGTGGCCTAGAGCCTCTTCTGTGTTCACCGCCTCCGGATTGTGGATAGCGTAGACCTTTTTCGTCTGCGTGTTCACGAACACCCAAGAAGCTCCCTTCTCCTTAACACATGTGACGGCGCAGTCTTTATGGCTGGCGCTCATCCCCTTGGCCGCGCAGCTGCTATCGCTGATCCAGCCCTTCCACGAGTGATCCTTTGCATTGGCGCTGTAAGCCATGCCAAACGTGATGAGCAGGGTAGCAAGTAGGCCGAGCAGACTCGTTGCCTTTGTCATCCTTATTCTCCCTATTCCTGGTTTGCGAGCATCCGGGGCAAGAACTCTGCCTTGGACAGTTCAAGTACGTGTCAAAGCATCATGCGGATCACTCTGCCCGCACGAAAGTTTCCTTTCACAGGAGATACCGAGAAATGCGAGCTCTTTGAGTGATCCGAAGCAGCCGGCGGTTCGTACTCTGCTTAAGCAGTCGGGGACTGCGGAAGCGGCGCATTCTGGCGGTCTCTCGGCATCGGCATGAGGAATTTTCTGAGTCTAGCCGCGCCGTCTCGCAGCAGTGAATTGGGTGTGCGGGGGAGAATCAGACCGAAGATCCTCGCCTTTCCGGTGTCCAAATCGTTTCCTTTTCGGAGTGTCCGCGCCGGCAAAAATGGATTCTTTCCGCGCTCTTCTCCAGGATCGGAACAAGGATAAAAAGGATGATGACCGCGATGATGGTCCCGCCGATACCGCTCAACAAATCTTCACCGCTGCGCTCATCGCCGAGGATCTCGCCAGCACGTTTTACTTCAACGCCCTCACCAATCCGAACGTCATCGGCGACCCCAGCTTAGCCAACGGCGGCACCGCGACCAATCCGGGCCCAAACGCTGCCCTGGACGACATCGGTTATTTGCGGGCCGCTTTGCATCAGGAAATCGCCCGCGCAAACTTACTGCGGGGCTTAATTGGCGGATTCTCGTCCTCCGGCGACCCGGTTCAGACATTTTTCTTCCCTGAAGGGACGTTCGATTCGCTCCCTGCCTGGATCGCGGTACTCGAAGCGATCGAAAATGCCTTCATTGGTGCGTATTTGACGGCTGTCCAGGAGTTCAGCAAGATGGCCTCGCACGTTCAACCGGAAGGCCGGCGACAAGTCGATTTCGCTGGCAAACCGTACACCCGGCAGCAGCTCATAGTTTTCGCCAAGGTTGCCGCTTCCATATGCGGAGTAGAATGCGAACATAGGGCGCTCGGGCGGGCCATTGGGAGCGGCGCGATACTTACCGGTGGTTCCGTCCCTGCCGACAACCTTTGCTTCGAACAAACTGACGGACTCAAAACCGTCTTCAACGGCCCACACTCAGCCGTGGCGGCTCTGACTCCCTTCATCTCAGGAAAAGCCTCCGGGTTTTCCACGACTCCCTTCTCGCTGGCGGACGCACTAAACGGCGCCTCGGGCGTCACACTTGATTGCGATCCATCGATCCATCGGGTGCGAATCCGCCAGCCTGATTTGTCCTTAAGTGAGCGGACCGTCGGCGAACAGGAAATGCTGGCACAGCGGCAATCGGGTTCTCATTCGACCGGTGCTTGGCGGCTTCCAAAGGAGAAAACTTCGAGCGGATTTGCCGCCTCGGATTCTTCAGTGCGACGGCGCGATAGCCAGGAAGTTTCCGTAGCCCACAATCATCGTAGAACCGACCAGCACCACCAGGCTCAGCGCCACGAGCAATCTTGTGCGCGTACCCGCGCCGTTCCATTCCTTAAGGGCGATACCCCACAAGGTGCTGAAGATGATGATGCTCGCCATGTGCAGCGTCCAGCTCGAAAACTTGAAGTGGCCCATCTGCGTCTCGCCCATGGTGTAGAAGAAAAACTGGAAATACCACGTTGTTCCTGCCAAAGCGGAAAGGAGATAGTTGGCGAGCATTGGCGCTCTTGGGCCTGCTGTTTGGTTCCCTTCATTCATGGCCGCCACGGCCATTTCCTCGGCGGGAGCATCGGTGACGGTTTCCATGCGGCGCTGGCTGTCCGGGTCGCGCGCGCCTGCGCGTATTTCCGAAGAGAAGTATTGGTAGCCGGTGCGGTTGCGGAGATTCAGTATCACGCACCAGATAAAATTCGTCGTGAATCCGCCGAGCAGAACGACGATGAGAGCCGGGAGGCCCTGCCAGATGGGTGAGGTTCCGTATTTTACCGAGAGCGCCTTGATCGGATCACCGGCCGCGAGACCATACGCGAAACACGAACTCATGATCCCGGAAAACGTCGCGACCAACAGACCGCGCTTCAGGTCGAATTCCTTGATGACCGCGCGCTTTTGTTCCGCGGACATCTCTTTTTCCTTGGACATGCCGGCGGCTCCGGCCACTACGATGCCGAGCAGGCAGACCATCACGCCCAGGAGGATGACCCGGCCGGAACCCGTGCCCAGCACTTCCGATCGAAATACGCCGCGGAAGATTGGAGGCATCAAGGTGCCGAATGCGGCGGTATAACCGAGCGCTACCGCCATCCCCAGCGACATGCCCAGGTAGCGCATGGTGAGGCCAAACGTCAGGCCGCCAAGTCCCCACAGCACCCCGAACGTGTAGGTCCAGAACAAGGCGCTGCCGGGCGTATCGTGAAGGACCTGGACCGCGTTGCGCGTCATCACGAAAGCCAGCACACAGGGCGCAATGATCCAACTGAAGAATCCGCCAACGAGCCAGTACGTTTCCCAAGCCCATCGCTTCACGCCGCGATACGGAACATAGAAACTCGCGGAAGCGAGCCCGCCCAGCCAGTGAAAGAAAACTCCGAGTACCGGATTAGGATTCACAAGCGCCTCAATGGACCCTCAAATGTGAAACACTTCTTCGAGCGGTTGCATGGCCTGGTCTGGAAGCAAACCTTCGGGCTGGACAAAAAAGTCCGCCATCTCTTTTTGCCACCGGGCGTTGACCTCCAAATTCGCCATGCCGGCGCGCGCGCGCGCGAAGTCTTCCGTTTCGAGATACCCGACGAGCAGTCCGTCGGAGCGCAAGAAAAGGGAATAGTTGTTCCAGCCCGTCTTGCGCAGTGCATCGATCATTTCGGGCCACACCGATCGGTGTCTTTCCTTGTATTCATGGAGCCGCTCTTTTTTCACCTGCAAGACAAAACAAACGCGTCGCATGGGATCTCCTGAATCTCCGCCGGTTAACGAAGAAATGCCTCCGTGAGTCCTCCGTCAACGGGAATGACGTGGCCGGTGGTTCGCGCGCTCTGTTCTCCGGCCAGCCACACCATCGCCGCCGCGCAAAGCTCGGGTGTGATCGGTTGTTTCAACAGGGTGCGCTGGGCATAAAACTCCGCGAGCTTCGCCCGGAGTTCCTCGTCGGACTCGGATGATGAATAGGCGAGTTTGTATTTGTCGAGGGACTGCAACACGCGCTCACGCGGAAACATCGTGGACCCGGCCACGACCGTAGCAGGTGCGATGCCGTTGACCCGCGCGGTCGGGCCGAGTTTGATGGCCAACTCGCGGATCAGGTGATTGAGCGCGGCTTTGCTCGTGTCGTAGGCTTCGCTGCCTTTCTTGGGCACGACGGCGTTCGCGGAACCCGTCAGCACGAGGGATACCGGAAGAGTTTGATCACGGAAGACCCAATCGCATTCCTTGGCCAGAAGATAGTTTCCCGTTACGTTGACCAGAAACGTCTTGGCCCAAAGGGCTTCGGAGAGTTCTCCATCGGGCCCCGGAACCGGGTAAATCGCCGCCGTGTTGAGAATGAAGTCGATGCCGCCGAACGTCAAAATCGTGGCTTGTATGGCTTCCGCGATGCTGCTTGCGGAGCTGAGATCGATGCGCACCGACGAAACGGCATCCGCGGCGGAAAGGCCCGCGGCTTGTTTCGCGGCTTTGCCGGCCCCTGCTTCATCAAGATCGGCCACCATGAGATGTGCGCCGCGGCGCGCGAGCATCAGCGCCGCTTCGCGTCCAATTCCGCTGGCGCCCCCGACGATAAGGCCGATCTTCCGGCTGAACTCAGCTTCGGCCGGCATCCGCTGCAGCTTGGCTTCTTCGAGCGCCCAGTATTCGATGCGAAAGGCCTCCGAACGCGGCAGTGCCACATAGTTGTGAGAGTGAGAGAACTCGCCCGACTGCTCCGCATGCCTCGCCTGCGGAAGTGGATTTTCGGCGCTCCCGTCGTCGAGAGCGTTGGCTCCCGCCATCACGTGGATGGCGTTGATGAAAAATTCCGTCGTGATGCGGGCTTCTTTCTTGTTTTTCCCGAAGCCGAAAAGTCCTACTCCCGGGATGATGACCACCGAAGGATTGGAGTCCCGCAACTGGGGAGAATCGGGAGTAGCCCACTTTTCGTAGTAGTCCTTGTACGCTGCCCGGTAGGAAGCGACTTGCTGCGCAATGCCGGCTTTGAGCGAAGGGATGTCCTGCTGCGCCGGGTTCCAGTCGAGGAAAAGGGGGCACACCCGCGTGCGGAGAAAATGGTCGGGGCAACTGGTCCCGAGCGCACTGAGGCTCTTGCCCCAGCGGGAGCCGGCGAAGTGGAGAGCATCTTCGTCGTCCGTGAAGTGGGCGATGACCCTGCGATTCGAGGAAAGGGCTCCTCGCAGAGCCGGGAGAATCTGTGCCGCAATCTGTTTCCGGTCGCTGCGTGCGGGATGTTCGAGACCGCCGAAGAGCGGACCCTTCGATCTCGCGAGAATAAAGTCTCCCATTTGATCGATCGTAGAGATGCTGCTGAGGTAGCACTCGCGTTGCGTATTGCCCCAGGTAAACAGTCCGTGGCCGCCGAGGAGGATGCCGTCGGCGCGCGGATTGTCCCGCGCGGCTTTAGCGATCAGCAAAGCGAGTTCGAATCCCGGCCGTTGCCAGGGAATCCAAACGATCTCTCGGCCATATTCCTGATTGAATTCCGCGAGCCGTCGTTTGCCGTTCGCGCTGGCGGCGAGTGCGATCGACCAGTCCGGATGCAAGTGGTCAACATGCGGAAAGGGCAGGAACGCGTGCAAAGGAGTGTCGATCGAAGGAGCCACGCGATTTTCACCGAACGCCGCGAGAGGGTAAAACGCGACCATTTCGTCTTCGTGTTCTTCGCCGCGATAAAGATTCTTCAGCTCTTCCAGCCGGTCGAGATAGAGAAGCGCAAACCCCGATTCCTTGATGGAGCCGAGGTCGCCGCCGCTTCCCTTGACCGCCAGGACGCGCGTGCGTTTCTTCGTAAAAGGGTCGGGGAGCTCGATCTTGGAACTGGTATTGCCTCCTCCGAAATTCGTGATGCGCAGGTCCGCGCCGAGAAGGTTCGACCGGTAACGCAGCAGCGCGAGCTGGTCGTTTTCCAGCTTTTGGGCGACGGCGGAATCCCAAAGGTCGGCAAGCCGCGTTGTTTTGGCTGTTTCAGACATGCATGGCTCCACAGTAGTGTTCGAATCGCTTCGCGCTCTCGTTCCATCGTTCTGGCTCGAGCGGACAAAATACTTCCGCCGGGAACGAGCGGTCCACGATGGCGCGCACCTCTTCGAGGGAAGAAGCGGCGCCGGTGGCAAGAATCTGCATGGCCGCATTTCCGATCGCGGTTGCCTCGGATGGACCCGCAAGCACAAGTTTCCCGGTTGCGTCGGCGGTGAACTGGTTCAGGAGGCGGTTTTTCGATCCTCCGCCGACGACGCGGATCTTTACAATCGGCTTGCCCGTCAGCGTTTCGAGGTCCCGGATGGCCATGCGGTACTTGAGCGCCAGGCTTTCGAGTATCGCGCGCACGTAGGCTCCATGACTTTGCGGCGTAGGCTGGCCGGTGCTCTTGCAGAAGGCGTCGATGGCGGCGGGCATGTCGGCGGGGCGCAGAAAGGACTCGTGATCCGGGTCCACCAGGGACAAAAAGGGCGTTTCGCGAGCAGCCATTTCGAGGAGTTCGATATGCTCATGAGACTTCCCGGGCGCCAGCCAAGTCCGGCGGCACTCTTGCAGCATCCACATTCCCATCACATTTTTCAGCAGGCGCGTTGTGCCTGCGACGCCGCCTTCGTTTGTAAAGTTCAGGCGGAGCGCTTCACTGGAAAGAATCGGCCGGTCGATTTCCGTGCCGACGAGCGACCATGTTCCGGAACTCAGAAACGCAACTCCGTCCCGGGCCGATATGGCGGCCACCGCTGAACCCGTGTCGTGCGTGGCCGGCGCGATGACTTGCGTGTTTCTCAGGGAACTATCCCCTGCCAGGCGCCGCGCGAGAGTACCAACTATGGTGCCGGGTTCGACAATCGGCGCAAGCAAATGAGAAGGAAGTTCGAGCCGCTCGAGCAGCTCATTCGCCCAGGAGCGCGAGACCGGATTCGCAAATTGTGTCGTGCTCGCATTGGTGAACTCGCTTACCGCGTTCCCCGTTAGCCAGTAGTTCAAAAGGTCGGGTATGGTCAGAAGTCTCTGCGCTGCGCGGAGAATTGCCGGAGTTTGCCGTTGAGCGGCGTACAACTGATAGAGCGTGTTGATGGGCATGAACTGAATTCCGGTGCAGCGATAGATTTCTTCCTTTGTGACTTTCTGAAGCACTTCTTCGATCATTCCTTCGGTGCGTGCGTCCCGGTAGTGATAGGGGTTCTGCAGGAGTTCGCCGCGGTCTCCGAGCAGTGCGTAATCCACTCCCCACGCGTCCACGCCGATTCCGGCAAGCGGTGCGTTTCGCAGTTCACGCAACGCTTTGCGAATCTCGAGCCACAGGCGCGGCATGTCCCAGTGGAACGATCCCCCATATTCCACCGGCTCATTTTTGAAGCGGTGAATTTCTTCAACGGTGAGCACACCCGAGCGGAGGCGGGCCAGCATCGCCCGGCCGCTTTCCGCGCCAAGGTCGAAGGCCAAGAATGGTTTTTGTTCCGAGGCTGGCATGATTTCGAACGGCCATTCTCCAAAGTCAGCGCGAGTTGCGAAGAACGGCCCAGCTCACCCGCTTCCGCCATGGGCCCGCTGCTTCCCCCTGCGGGTCGGCCACTGGCGTGTGCCCGGGGCGGAAGCGAAGGCGAAGCGGCGCGCGGCAGGCGATTTCGCGAGAGATCATGCAAAGAAGCCGGGCATCAGCGGGCCCTTTTCTGCCGGAGATTGCGCACTTCACTCTGCTGAATTGCATCGTCGCGGTTCATGCATAGGAGGAAACGCTGCTCAGATTCCGGGCGCCGCGCTCTTTGGTGATGCGATCCAGGTAGCCGCTCTCGAGAAAGGCCCGCAGCGGGTCGGCCGGCAGTCCCTTCGAGTGGCGCCACTGCTGAATTGCCGGACGAACGTCGGTATTGAAGGCGTCTTGCAGCAAGGATTCGGCTCGGATCAGGTCGCATTTGTTTTGCGCTTCGGAGAGCGCCGCGTGGTCCACCAGGGAGGCTTTGGCGAAGAGCTGCTGTGCGATGACCACCGTCTGGATGGTCTCTTCGATCTTGCCCTTTAGGTTGTGGCTCTGGTCGATCATGTAGGCAATCTGCGGCTTCTTGCCCGTTTCCCACTCGTAAAAAACGATTTCGTGAAAAATACGAAATACCTGATAGGGGTCAATGGAACCTATGGTCAGGTCGTCATCGGCGTAGCGGCGATCGTTGAAGTGAAAGCCCCCGAGCATCTCCTCCGAAAGCAGCCAGGCAACGATCTGTTCAATGTTCTGCGAATGATAGTGGTGTCCGGTATCAACGAGTACTTTGGCGCGGGGGCCGGCATGGCGCGCGAAGTGGAGAGCCATGCCCCAGTCGGCGATATCCGTATGATAGAACGCGGGTTCAAAGGGTTTGTATTCGACGAGCAGGCGCTGATTCGCCGCGAGTTGCGCGTGCGCATCTCGCAATAGCTCCTCGAACCACTTCTTTCGCTGCCGAATGTTAGCCGTTCCGGGGTAGCTCGAGCCATCCGCGAACCAGAGGGAAATATCCTGACTGCCCAGATGCCGGGCGATTTCAATGCTTTCTTTGGTGTGTTCGAAGGCACGCGAACGTACCGAAGGATCGGGATTGCCAAACGAGCCGTGCTTGTATTCCTGGTCTTGAAAAACATTGGGATTGATGGACCCGCTCTGCACCCCAAAACGGCGGGAATACTCTTGAATCTGAGGAATGCTTTTGCGGCCTTCGGGAAAGTCCCAGAGAACGTGCAACGCGATCGTGGGACAAATTCCTGTCAGCGCATGCACCTGACCCGCGTCGCTGAACTTTTCCGCCGTGGTCGTTGCCGCGGCGGGCTGCAGAAACTTGCCAAACCGCGTTCCGGTGTTGGCGAATCCCCAGGATGGAATCTCGATGCGGAACTGGTTCAAAGCTTCGAGAATGATGTCTAACTTCCGTGAATCCATCGCGGGTCCTTGGCGAATCCGCAAGGATACTCGCATGGCGGCGGAGAGGTCACGCAGTTTCTCTCTCCGATCAGGCGTTTCGCGCTGCGAAACGCGCATCGCAACGTCTTTCCTTCCAAGGCCGTGCCGCTGAACGACATTCATCACCGAGCGGAAACGCTGGACGGGATCGCGCAGAGCCGCATCTCTTTGCATGTTTTGCTTTGCAGAACGAAGGGGTGCAAAAGCCGCGGCGGGCAAGGCGCCGCGACGCGGAAACGGCGCGAGGGCCTTCCTCCTTATCGGGAGGTGGCGAGAGACAAACCAGAGGGACGGGGAATTCTTTTCTGATCCGGCTCTTCCTCCAGCGGCCCCCGGTGCGCAGACGCCGCGCGCGGGCGGAATCATCATCGAGCTCGCCAGAGATGACTACATTGTCGCAGGCTTTGGCTTTCGGCTCGCTTTCCAGGAAATGCAGGGCCCACCGCGCAATCCGGAGTTTCTGTCCATCGAGGAAGGAACATTCCAGGATGGGAAGTCGATCGCTCGCCGGCGCCTGAACGGAGATGAACTGCGCGTCACTCTATTCGCCGGGCCCAGGATCCTCCGCGTGCGCCTGCGCCGCTAACGGAAACAACGTGGATGCGGTATTCCGTAAGTTTATTCGGGTGCTCCAAAACCGTCAGTCGCCAGCCACGAATTCTCAAGCCTGCAGATCGCCGGCGACATTGACCGAATTCGTAGCGGTCAGCGAGCGGTCCCTGTCTTCCCAATTTGATGCTGCACGCTCAGACTTCCGGAGTACTCGAGGCTGCCCGGTGGGTCGCTCCCGCTGAGTCGATTATTGCCGTTCGGCTGGACGACGGAATCGGAGATGGTTCGTGGCGAGTCTGCATCCAATATTGATTGGCTCCATGCGCAAGCAGACTTCCGAGCCAGTCCTATGATTGAGACCATCAGAAATGCATGCAAGATGCATGAAAAGTTCTGATACGCTGAACTTGGCATTTCGCATTGTAGAACCACAAAGAGGGCACCGATTTAGGCCGGATCGCCCAACTGTGCGGCGGAACGTCCCCTAAGTAGCTGGTAGGAAAACGGTTCGTCAGGGGAGCGCTGCTAAGGGCTCTATTTTTCACTGCAAAACCCCTTCGTATTTTCATCCACCAATTGACGCTGGGAAAGTGCGGTAACACCATCGCGGAAATTCCGTGATTGCACGGCTCGCGATTTCGTTGGGGTGCGGTGCCGGATTTCTCCGGAAGTCCTGAGAAATCACGGCCGGTCGCGGCGCTGTCAAATTCAATGCGAGTCGGGCAACGCAACAGGCGGCCTGCCGCCACCCGGGAGCCGCTTCTCGGAAAGGGTGCAAGGGGTTGAGGTGTGATTTGGTGGGTCTTTGCAGGAGGAGGGGTGAAGTGAGAAGACAATTGTGGGTCTTACTGGTACTCGCGCTATTCGGAACTGCAGGGGCTTTTGGCCAATCGGGCGTCGGCACCGTGCTTGGGACCGTCACGGACCCGAGCGGGGCCGTCGTCGTAGGCGCAACCGTGGAAGTCACCAATACCGGCACAAACGTAACACAGAAAACACAAACAACGAGTGCGGGCACGTACAGCGTGCCGTATCTCCGCCCGGGCGTTTATCGCGTTACCGTAACCATGAACGGCTTCCAGAAAGCGGTCGTGGAAGGCGTAACGCTCACGGTCGACCAGGAAAACCGCGTGGACGTAATCCTCAAAACCGGAACGATTGCGGAAACGGTCACCGTCGAGGCTTCGGGAGTTGCTCTCGAGACCGACAACGCCTCGATCTCGCAGCTTGTCAGCCAGAAGCAGGTCACGGACCTGCCTTTGAATGGAAGAAACTTCCAGCAACTCTTGTTCATCGGGGCTGGCGCGGTACAGACGGGGGGCGAGCAGGGAACGATGCGCGCCGGTCAAGGGGCCGCGATCAGCATCAACGGCTCGCGCCCGGAATCGAACACCTACTTGATCGACGGCATGCTCAATACCGACCAGGCGCTGAACACGCCCGCAGCCGCGCTTTCCATCGATGCGATCCAGGAGTTCAAGGTTCTGTCGGAAACCTATTCCGCGCAGTACGGATTCAGCGCAAATCAGATCAGCATCGTGTCAAAGGGTGGGACGAACGACCTGCATGGCTCGCTCTTTGAGTTTGACCGTAACGACGCCTTTGATGCCAAAAACTTCTTCGCGGACCCGAACGCCCCGACTCCCGAACTCCGGCAGAACCAGTTTGGGTTCGTCGTGGGCGGCCCGGTGTACATTCCTAAACTGTACGATGGACGTAACCACACGTTCTGGCTTGCAAACTACGAGGGTTGGCGCGTGCGCCAGGGCGTGCAGCAGTTTGCCAACGTGCCGCAAGACCCTGCGGAACTGCAAGGCTTCTTCACCACCTCCATCACGGACCCAACGACGGGGCTGCCCTTTGCCGGTTGCAACAGCGGCGGCGTAGCGTACGTGTCATGCATTCCTCAGAGCCGGTTCTCTCGTTTGGCAAAAGTAGGCATCGCAGCCGGCTACTTCCCGGCGCCGAATTGTGATCCGGCGACCTGCGCCGGAAACAATTACCGGCTTTCCGGCAAGCTCCCGAGTGACACGGACCAGCAGACCTATCGCGTGGACCAGAATCTTGGAAAGTTTGGCACCATCTTCGGCCGCGGCTCCTATCTTAGTTTCAATTCCGTCAATGGATTGGGAACGGCCTCGGGCCAACTCGGCCAGACCGCGTTTGTCGGCGATACCACGAACTGGGCAGTCAATCACATCATCAATTTCGGAGCCAAGACCGTCAACGAATTCCATTTCGGCCGGCTAAACACGACGACGAACCAGACCGGCTTCACTGCACCGGAGTCCGTCATCGGCGATTTGGGCCTCACGGGAATATTCACTACCCTGAGTCCATTGCAGCGAATCTATCCATACATCCAGTTTGCCAACAATGCCGGTGCCGGTGAGACGCTGAGTGTCGCGGGGGGCGCCGTTAATGCCTATACGACAAGCAACAATCCTATGTGGCAGTTTGGCGACACGCTAACGTTGAACCGCGGCGCGCATACCTGGTACGTCGGCGTGGACTACAAACGCTGGGTCCTTAACCGCGACGTCGCCAACAACTTTTTAGGCAACTACAACTTCGCAGGTTTTGCGACTGGCAATCAGTTCGCCGATTTCCTTTTGGGCTACTACTCGGGGGCGGCAGCCTTTGTCCCGGGCGCGTTCAGCGATCCCAACGTTGCGGGGAATCCGAGAACCTACCACTTCCAATACTTCGCCCCGTTTGTGCAGGACGATTGGAAGGTCACAACCCGCTTGACCGTCAACCTTGGATTGCGATGGGACCTCCGCACCGTCCCGTACGAGAGCCACAATCACATGGGCTGGCTCGACACGTCCAATGCGCTCGGGGGGATGTGCATTGCCGACCCGGCTCTGACCACGGACGGCATCGCTCCGAACGGAAATGGCTTTTACCGCTATTGCGGCCGGCGCAACCCGGCGGATTCGGAGAAGCACGATTTCGCTCCGCGCATCGGATTTGCCTTCCGGCCGTTCAATCGGACCGTCATTCGCGGCGGATACGGTATCTTCTGGGACGGCATCGAAGGCCGGGAGACCGACGGTTCCGCGGACATCTATCCTTACGTCAGCCGGTTGAATCTGCAGCAAACCGCGGGAAATATCACCCAGACGACGGACCAGCTCTTCCCCGACTTTACGGCCATCGCTCCGGTGACCCCTGCGGCCAACAGCTTCATCGCCGTGATCATTTCCGAGAAGCCTCAGAATCCGTACATGCAGCAATGGACTCTCTCGGTCCAGCGGGAACTCGCACGCAACACAACGTTCGAAGTGGACTACGTCGGCAACAAGGGCACCCACCTGCTTTCCAGAAACAACATCAACCAGGCCCTCCCGATGACGGATCCGGCGTTCTGCGCCGCCAATCCGGCGCTTGGCGATTGCCCGGTAAGTGCCCGCAGGCCATTTCCGAATTTCGGAACCTACATCGACAGCCAGTGGGACTCCTGGTCGAACTACAACGCCATGAATGTGAAGTTCGAACGGAGAACCTCATCAATGGCCATCACCTCGGTCTATACGTGGGCAAAGAGCTTGGATGACAAATCTGCCGCTGCGGGTATCGGCCAGGGACAGGCCGCAGCCGGCTGGCAAGGCTTTCTGAACAATCACGACCCCGCGCGGGACTACGGCCCGTCGGATTTCAACGTCGGTCAGCGATTCGTTTCGAGCTTCGTCTACCAGCTTCCCGTTGGACGCGGCAAGCGACTGCTGTCAGCAGCCGCCAGGCCGGTCGATCTGCTCGTTGGGGGATGGCAACTCACCGGTGTCGTAACCTTCCAACAAGGGTTCCCGATGTCCATCCTAGCCGGCGACGCTACCGGTTTACTTGACTCCTTCGGTGTAAATCGCGCCGATCAGGTCGCAAAGAACAGCGGATTCACCAAGAGCTTGAACGAATGGTTCAACACTTCGGCGTTCGTGCAACCCGGCCCGAACCAATTCGGCAATTCCGGCCGAGACATCATCACCATGCCCGGCATCAACAACTGGGATATCGGGTTACTTAAGGACCTGGCCTTCACCGAGAGGTTGCGATTGCAACTGCGCCTCGAGTCCTTCAACTCCTTCAATCATCCGCAGTTCTATCCGGATCCATCGACCGCCGCGTTTGCCGGAGGTGGAAGCACGGTCGGCAATAACGTCGGCAATCCCGCGACGTTTGGAAGGATCACCGGCGCCGCCCCGGGCAGAATCGTGCAACTCGGTGCGAAGTTCATATTCTAGGCGTTACACCCGAACCACCCCCGATGGCCAATCCGCCAGGAGCGATTTCCTGGCGGATTTGGTCTTGCTAGAGGTAGATTCAACGCCATGCGATCTCAGTTCCCCGTCTTCTTGCTGGTGTGTGCGGGCCTCTTCGGCGGCGGAAGGCTGCAGGGCCAAGCTACCCAAGCCGATGCTGTTTCCCGTTACGCCGAGGAAGGGCAGTCTGCTCTGGCCGAAGGGCGGTACGCCGATGCCGAGCGCGCATTTGAAAAGCTGAAAGCGCTCGAACCCGCCGTGGCGGAGATTCGCGCCAATCTCGGCGCAATCTACTTTCAGGAGCGGAAGTACGACAAGGCCGTGCCGGAACTGCGGCAGGCGGTCAAGCTCAAGCCGAGCTTAGCCAAAGCTTCGACACTGTTGTCGATCGCTCTCTCCGAAACCGGCAACTACAAGGAAGCGATTCCCGGTCTCGAAAAAGGCTTCGCCCTCGGTTCCGACGCGCAGGTGAAACGCATGTGCGGACTGCAACTGTTGCGGGCTTATTCGGGGCTGCACCAGGACGAGAAAGCGGTTCGAACGGCGTTGGAGCTCGGCCATCTGTACGGGCAAGATCCGGAAGTCCTCTATCATACCGGGCGGATCTACGGGAATTTTGCTTATCTTACGATGAAGAAACTCGGTGCAGTAGCTCCAGACTCCGTGTGGCGAAACGAAGCCGCGGGAGAAGCCTATCAAAGCCAAGGCGCCTACGAGCAGGCGATCAGCGCTTACGAAAGCGTGTTGAAGGTTGACCCGGCGATGCCCGGAATCCATTTTCGGATCGGCCGTGCCTACCAGGAGCGGTTTCGAACCACCCGCTCAGACAACGACATGGCCTCCGCGATCACGGAATACTTGCTGGAACTGAAGGCGGATCCGACGAACGCGAGCGCCGCCTACCAAATCGCGGAAATCCATCGCACGCACGGAGATTTGTCTTCGGCCGAAAAATATTTCAGGATGGCCGTGGAACAGTATCCCGATTTTCAGGAAGCGCAGGTGGGCTTGGGCTCCACGCTAAGTGCTCTGGACAAAACGTCCGAAGCCTTAGCGCATTTGGAGAAGGCCGTGCGGCTGAATCCGGAGGACGAGGTTGCCTGGTACCGTTTGTCGCAGGTACAGCGAAAGCTGGGCAACACGCAGGAGCTGCAGCGCGCGCTCGCGGAATACCAACGGCTTCATGAGAAGGCCAAACAAGCCCCTCCTACGCAAGAATTGTTCTCCCCGGCCGAGATCACCAAACAACAAATCGAACCCAATTCGGAACCGTGAACGGGAATCAACACAGCAGCAGCGTTTGGTCAATCTTATTGGCAAGAAGGGAGAGCTTGCTTGGCGGTTCGCCACACGGCCCGCAATATCCGTCGTGCGTTTCGCATGGCGAAACGTGCCCGGACGGCCGCTTTGACATAAATTATTGTAAAACCGCCAGTTAAGGACAATCGCAGGCTCGCGTCGCAGGCATCCAAAATGTTGCTTGGAAAAATGCGGCCTTTTGATAGTATCCACCAAATTCACATGAACACCCCAATGCGTTCACGCGACCGTTACCTGGTCAAGTCCATCGTGCACTCGGCCCAGGTTCTTTCCGCCTTTCAATCGACCGGTGAATCTCTCTCCCTGCGGGAAATTGCGGCGCGCAGCGCGCTTCCGAAGACCATGGCGTTTCGCTTGCTCTACACGCTTGAAAAGTGCGGAATGATCGACAAGGTGGGAAGCAATCTGTACCAGTCGAGAGTGAGCCCGCTCAAAAAACGGTTGTTCCGCATCGGGTACGCGGCGCAAGGGACCGACTATCAATTCTCGAAAGAGGTTTCGCTTAGCATCGAGCGGGCGGCCAGTCAGGAAGGCATCGAACTGATTTCCGTGGACAATCGTTATAGCGCCAAGACCGCGCAGCGGAATGCCGACTTATTGGTGCGCGAGAGAGTCGATCTGGCCATCGAGTTTCAAACGGATGAAAACGTAGCCGCCATCGTCGCGGCGAAATACCGGGATGCGGGCATTCCCATGATCGCGATTGACATTCCTCACCCGGGCGCGACCTTCTACGGAGCGAACAACTACGAGGCCGGTTTGATGGGCGGCAGGCACTTGGGCCGATGGGCCAAGGAGCACTGGTACGGCGTGGTTGACGAAATCATACTTATGGAGCTTGCCCGCGCCGGCAGTTTGCCCCGCATGCGGCTGACCGGCCTGGTGATGGGCATCAATTCTGTTTTGCCGAACGCCAAGGGTTGCAAGATCACCTATCTTGAAGGCGATGGGAGTCTCGGACCGAGTTTCGAAGCGGTCCGCCGGCATCTCCGCGCTTCGAAAGCCCAGCGCATTCTCGTGGGTGCGGTCAACGATCCGAGCGCGCTCGGTGCTCTTCGCGCCTTCCACGAAGCCGGGTATGCGGATCGTTGCGCTGTGATGGGGCAGAATGCTTCGCCGGAAGCCAGGTCCGAGCTGCGCGAGGAAGGCACACGACTGATCGGATCGGTTGGCTATTTCCCGGAGCGCTACGGAGAAGACCTCATCCGCCTGAGCTTGGATATCTTGAACCGGCGGCAGGTTCCGCCCGCGGTGTTTGTTCAGCACAAACTGGTCACCCCGCGGAATGTAGATCATTACTATCCGAACGATGGCTTGCAGAGAATGGTCACCTCTTCGCCCACTGTGGCGGCTCCCGCGCACCCTAGACATAGCGTCCGCTTTCAAATGGGGCAGCCGGCGTCTTCTTCCGCGAAATCTGCGACCTGAAAAGTGGGCCGCAAAGTCGTGCCGGTTTGTGGTGATGAAAGCCTGGTAATGCCAAGAAATGCCAAGAAATGCCAAGAAATGCCAAGAAATGCGCGGACTTCCGTAGGTTGCTTACACCCGGCCTTGAGCTTTTGCGCTGCCAAAACGAGTGCGCCTGCCTTTTGCTGCGTTGACGGTGACCTCGGCCGGTGGCTCGGTGGACGTCTCCAATACCGGCAAGCGCGCAGGTGCCGAGGTCGAGGAGTTGTACGCTTCGGGTTCGCCTGCTTCAATACCGAGCAGAAGGAATGGAAGGCCCTGGCGGAACCTACAAAGTGCTCGTCGGCGGTTCCTCGGAAGGGATTGCAGTACAAGGAGAAATACATTTAGAAAGGACCCTGACGGGGCTGCCCCAGGAAGGCTTATGGCAGACAAAATGGAAAAAGCGTCGAGAAAAGGGGACCGCTGGAAGCGAAACGTCTTTTGGTGCATCGTCGCGCTGTTGTTGCTTTCCGGTGTGCGTGCGAATGCGCAGCTTCCGCCGGAAGCGCGAAGAGGTCTTTGGCGGGCGCAGTGGATTACTGCTTCGGGGATTTCTCAGCGGGACGTCGCGATCGTGCATTTCCGGAAATTCCTCGATGTCGAGCGCGTCCCGGAACACTTTGTGGTGTACGTCAGCGCCGACAACCAGTTTGTGCTGTGTGCGAATCAGCGGGAGGTGGGGCGCGGCCCCGCGCGGAGCGATCTGGCGCACTGGAACTATGAAACCTACGATCTCGCTCCGTTTCTGCATGCGGGCCGCAATGTGTTGGCCGCCACGGTATGGAACTTCGGAGTGGCAACGCCGCTCGCGCAGATTAGCGACCGCATAGGCTTCGTGGTACGCGGAGAAGGAGAGGCGGAGAGTGCTGCCAATACGGACCCTAGCTGGGAGGTGCAAGAGGAAAAGGGCATCACCATTCTGCCGGGTTCTCCCGAATTGCTGCGCCACTACTACGTAGCCGAGCCGGGAGAACGCCTTGACGCAGCACAATATGACTGGTCCTGGAACGACTCGGCACACTCCAGCGGGAAATGGGAACACGCCCTGCCGATCGGCAACGCCATCGAGCGAGGTGCGGTGCTGCAAAACATTAACTGGCAGCTCGTGGCAGACCCCCTTCCTGCGATGCAAATGCAGGAGGAACCGATCGGGCACACGGTGCGCAGTTCGGGAATCGAAGTTCTGGGAGAATTCCCGGGAACGGGCCTGGAGATTCCGGCGCACTCCCAGGTCAGCATCCTGCTCGACCATGCCACCTTGACGACAGCCTATCCCGAACTCACAGTCGGCGGTGGCGCAAAAAGCAGCGTCCGTATCACCTATGCGGAAGCGCTCATCGACGCCCAGGGAGTGAAAGGAAATCGCAACGACATTGTGGGAAAGCACATCCTTGGGGTCAGCGATGAATTCCTGCCGGACGGGGCCGAGCATCGGACCTATTCGCCTCTTGGCTGGCGCACTTGGAGATATCTGCAACTGGACATCAACACGGAGAACGAACCGCTTCGGATAGAAAGCTTCCGATCAAGGTTCACCGCATATCCGTTCGAGGAGAAAGGCCGGTTCCAATCCGATGATGCGTCTCTCGAAAAACTCTGGGAGATCGCTTGGCGGACAGCGCGGCTCGACGCGCACGACACGTACATGGACACTCCCTATTGGGAGCGTATGCAATACATCGGCGACACGCGCATCCAGGCGCTGATCTCGTATACCGTAGCCGGAGATGACCGGCTGGCACGACAGGCCATCGAAGCCTTCAACCATTCGCGCATCGCGGACGGAATCACACGAAGCCGTTATCCCTCCTCGGTCACGCAGATCATTCCGACCTTTTCCTTGCTTTGGGTAGGGATGATCCACGATTTCTGGCGGTATCGCGGCGATGCGGATTTCGTCAAAGCTCAGATGGCGGGATCGAGAACGGTGATGGACTGGTTCCTTGCGCGGCAAAGAGCGGATGGGCTGCTCGGAGACATCAGCTGGTGGCCGTTTGCCGATTGGGGCAAAGATTTCAGTTTTGGGGTGCCGCCGCAGGATGCGAACGGCGGCTCATCCATCATCACCCTCCAGTTCGTCGAAGCCCTTCGGTACGCCGCCGAGCTGGAATCGGCGTTTGGAGATCCCATCCGCGCCGAGCGATACCGGGCCGCCGAACTGCGGGCGGTGCAGGGTGTACGGAAGCTTTGCTGGAACGCGAACACCGGGCTGATTGCGGATACGCCGTCGCAACAGCACTACAGTCAGCATGCGAACATTCTTGGCGTGTGGCTCGACGTTATTCCGAAAGAGCGGCAGCGCGACGTCTTGACCCGAATACTTTCGAAGAGCGACAAAGGGTTCCATTCGACGCGTCCCGTTCCCGAAATGACTCTCGCGACCTACTATTTTCGCTTCTATTTGGCGCGCGCCGTGAAGCACGCAGGCATGGGCGACCGTTATCTGGAACTCCTGGGACCATGGCGCGAGATGGTCGGCTTGGGACTCACCACTTGGGCCGAGCAGCCCGAGCCGTCGCGGTCGGATTCTCACGCATGGAGCGCGCACCCCAATTTCGACCTGCTGACGATCGTGGCGGGGATCGAGCCGGAAACTCCAGGGGGTTCCGTGCTCCGGATCGAGCCTCATCTCGGCCGGTTGCATCACGTCGCCGCTCGGATGGCACATCCCAAAGGGTTAGTCGAAGCCACGTACGAGGTCGAAGGGACAACCCTCCATGCGACCGTGAGTCTTCCTCCGGCCGTCACAGGAGAATTTGTCTGGAAGGGGAAGACGCACGCCTTGCACACAGGAAAACAAGAACTGACTTTGCCCTGAAGTGACCGGCGCGGGACGGTGAACGCTGGCGACCAAAGCAGGCGAGACACTTTCGATGTCGCCGCTCTTCTCGACGGCGGGCCTTGGTCGGCCTTTCCGAAGCGTCACCGCACGTGCTGCCGTCGTGACGATTTTCAACGGATTCGGCGGCGAATCGCCACCGCGTTTGTTCACCGCCAAGGACATCGGCCCTCGCCTCCGAGCATTGGTGCGCGTTCTGCGCTGCAAAATCTTGCACTTTGCCGGGCCAGCCCTGAATGGGGTGCGGAACGGGCCGGTTCAGCGTAAGTTGCTGCAAGGGCACCGATTGGGCTGCTGGGCGCGCCCCCGTCGCATTTTGCAAGGTAAAACCCGTCGGTTCAGGGTAACCCGAAATTGACCGTAATAGAATCTGGTGCCAGAATCCACGGCTCGCCTGGTGCCCGGGCGAGAGTTTCCGGCAATTTCATCGCCACACGGATCAGGTGCTCGACATGCCAAAACGTATCCTGCGGCTCGTCTTGTTTTTCGCGCTCGCCGCCTGCTTTTGCTCTTTCAGCCCAGCCCAAAAAACGGAAGACGCGCTCCTGGCCGGATTCGAAAAGCCGCCGGAGTCCGCGAAGCCGCGCGTCTGGTGGCATTGGATGAACGGCAATATCACGGAAGAAGGGATCAAACTCGACCTGGAGTGGATGAACCGGGTCGGCATCGCCGGCTTCCAGAATTTCGATGCGGCGCTCGCTACTCCGCAGGTCGTCGACAAACGATTGGCGTACATGACCCCGGATTGGAAGGAAGCGTTTCGCTACGCGATCAAGTTGGGTGACGGGTTCGGAATGGAAATGGCTATCGCCGGTTCTCCAGGCTGGAGCGAGTCGGGCGGTCCGTGGGTTCCACCTTCCGAAGGGATGAAGAAATATGTCTGGAGCGAGACGTTTCTCGACGGCGGCAAGATCTTCAAGGGTAAGCTCGCGCATCCCCCGGGCAATACGGGAGCCTTCCAGAATTTGGGGATCCGCGAAGCGTTCGGCGGACCCGCGGAAGGGCCGATTCCAGAGTTCTACGCCGACGCGGCCGTAGTCGCCTTTCGCGTTCCCGCGCCGGTTGCTGAAGAGGCAGCGGCTGCGAAGATTACAGCAAGCGGCGAAGGGCTCAACCCGGCCCTCCTGAGCGACGGCGATCTTGTGAATACGACACAGATACCGATCCCTGCCATGGGCGAGAAGGCGTGGATTCAATTCGAGTATCCGATGGCCCGCACGATTCGCGCGGTTACCTTCGTCACCAAGGATCCGAACTTCATCGAAGAAGTCTTTGGAGGCGTGGCGATTCCAGAGAAGGAGCTAGAGGCGAGCGACGACGGCCAGACGTTCCGGAAAGTGGCAACTTTGAGCGGGGGAAGAGCGCCGGAACACACCATCTCTTTTGAACCGGTCACGGCGAAATACTTTCGTGTCACCTTCAAACGCATTCCGCCTCCGCCCGCTCCGGCTTGGGCGGAGGGAATCGATCCGGCGAGCTTTGGCCCCCCGGTACAGCCTGCAAAGTCGTACCAGATTGCGGAGCTGCGGCTGCTTTCCGAACCGAGGGTGAATCACTTTGAAGAGAAGGCGGCGTTTGTGCCCGAGCCGGACCTTTATCAGTATGCAAGCCCCCGGGTGGATCCGTCCCTGGCGGTAAAAAAATCGGACGTCATTGATCTGACTTCGAAGATGAGCCCCGACGGAACCCTCGAGTGGGAGCCCCCCGCGGGCAAATGGATCGTTCTGCGAATCGGGTATTCGCTTCTGGGCATCATGAACCATCCGGCGACGAAAGAAGCGACCGGACTGGAGGTGGACAAACTCGACCGGCGCTTCGTAAAGAACTATTTCGAGAAATACCTGGACAGTTACCGAGAGACGGTTGGCGCGGATGAAATGGGAAAGAAAGGCATCCGCTACGTCATAAACGACAGTTGGGAAGCAGGCTCGCAAAACTGGACGGACCACATGCTTTCGCAGTTTAGAAGGCTGCGCGGCTACGACGCGACGCCATGGCTTCCGGTTCTCACCGGGCGGGTGGTGGAGAGCAGCGAAGCGAGCGATCGCTTTTTGTGGGATTTCCGGAAAACCATTGCCGACTTGATTGCGAGCGAACACTACGGGCAACTTGAGGAAACGCTGCACGAGCGGGGAATGGGACACTACGGCGAATCTCACGAATCCGGAAGAGCTTTCGTGGCCGATGGAATGGAAGTGAAGAAGTTCAACGAAGTGCCCATGAGCGCGATGTGGACGCAGAGTCCAGGAGTAAACAAACCGCAATACGGATACAACGCCGACGACAGGGAATCCGCCTCGGTGGCGCACATCTATGGTCAGAACCTGGCAGCCGCGGAGTCTCTCACGGCGGCGGCTGGCCCTTGGGCCTGGTCGCCGGCCACCCTGAAGCCCACTGCGGATCAAGAGCTTCTGAATGGAATCAACCGGTTCATCATCCACGAATCGGCGCATCAGCCTCTTGTGGGGAAAGCCCCCGGGTTGACGCTCGGTCCGTTCGGACAATGGTTCAACCGCAACGAGACGTGGGCGGAGTACGCCGGGCCCTGGGTCACCTATTTGGCAAGATCGAGCTACATGCTGCAGCAGGGGCGGTTCCATGCCGACGTTTTGTACTTTTACGGCGAAGACTCCAACCTGACGGCGATTTTCGAGCGGAAATCTCCGGACGTACCGAAGGGGTATGGGTTTGACTACATCAATGCGGACGCGCTCATCCACGAATTGAGCGTGGCCGACGGAGAGATCGCGACCAAGAGCGGCATGCGCTACAAGGTTTTAGGACTCGATCCCTACAGCAGGCACATGTCGCTGCCGGTGCTGCGCGCGCTTTATGCGCTCGTAGAAGCTGGCGCGAATGTGGCCGGCCCTAAGCCGACGGACGATCCAAGTCTTGCGGATGACCAGGGCGAGTTCAGAAGACTGGCGACGCTCTTGTTCGGAGACGGAAGCGGAGTGCACAAGGCCGGAAAAGGAACCGTCTATGCAGGTATGGATCTGCAGAAGGTCCTCGATGCGCTCGACGTGAAGCCGGACTTTGCATATTCGGTCAGCCATGGCGAAGCAGCCGTGGAATTCGTGCATCGAAAACTGGCGGACGCGGACATCTATTTTGTGGACAACCGCAGCGATGATCCGCACGCGATTCGCGCAACATTTCGCGTCGCGGGCAGGCTGCCGGAATTGTGGCGAGCGGAGACCGGGGAAACCGAGCCGGTGTCCTACGAGATTCGTCAAGGCCGGACCACCGTGCCGCTCAACCTCGAGGGTTGGGGAACCGTCTTCGTAGTCTTCCGGAAGCCTGCATCGAAGACTTCCTACGCGGTTCCGCCGGTAAGCGAAAGCCGTCTGGCGACGCTCGAAGGGCCGTGGGTCCTAAAATTTCAGGCGGGACGGGGAGCGCCGGATGGTATCACGATGGGACAGCTATCGGACTGGAGCCAGAGTTCGGATCCCGGCGTGAGGTATTTTTCCGGAGTCGGGACATACACGAAGACCGTTGATGCGCCCGCCAACTGGTTCAAGAAGGGTTCGCGGTTGTGGATCGACCTGGGTGACGTGAAGAACCTTGCGGTTGTGACCGTGAACGGAAAGGAACTCCCGCAGGTCTGGCACGCCCCCTACCGTGTGGAAGTCACCTCCGCGCTGCGTCCGGGCGCGAACCAGTTCAAGATCGAGGTAGTGAATTCCTGGGTAAACCGTCTTATCGGTGACCGGCAGCCCGGGGCCAAGAAGTTTACGTTCACAACGGTGAAACCCTACAAAGCAAATTCACCGCTTCTTCCGTCGGGCCTTCTGGGTCCGGTGACGGTCATCCGGGCAGATCTAGAGGGCGGATCGCATCCGTAAGCAGCAAAACGCAAATGCCCATCGGTTGATTCTCGAAAAAGGCCGGCCGTTGTGGCATGAAGTCTAAGTCTCGTTCACACCCGAGAAAGGTCGCTGAAAGTGGCCTGGGATCGTGTTATTATCCGCTGAATTCAACGGAGCGATGCATCCGCAAGTCTCCTCGGCGCGAATTTTCCGCTTCGGGCAATTCGAAGCAGACTCAACCAATAACACCCTCACGCGCAACGGGTCACGCGTAAAAATCCAGGAATAACCGTTCCGAGTTCTGATCCTGCTGCTGAAAGCGGGCGGAGATTTTGTGAGTCGCGACGTGCTTCGCCTCGGGGTGTTCGAAGCAGACACCAGAAAACCCATACCCGGCGCGACAGTAACCGCGGCTCTTCAAACGGCTACGGCCGATAGCACCGGCAAATGCAAGCTTACAGCGCTGCCAGCGGGCCTTGTTGTCGCAACCCCCACCTCGCCTGGTTACGACCAGAACTCTGCGGCTGTCGATCTTCCCAGCGGCGAAACCGGTCATGCCGAAATTCTCTTGAGCAAGCATCAGGAAAACACGGCTGCCTTAGAGCGGTCCATCGCGCAAACCGGCTCGGCCACAATCTACGGAATTCACTTCGATACCGATTCCGCCAAGCTCCGTGCCGACAGTTTGCCCGCGCTGAATGCCGTACTCGGCTTGATTCAAAACCACCCCTCGTCGCGCTGGCTCATCGCTGGCCATACAGACAATCAGGGAAACGACGCGCGCAATCAGCCGCTCTCTGAGCGGCGTGCCGCTGCGGTGATTGCCTGGCTCAAAGAGCATGGTGCCAACGTCAGCCAGCTTGTACCTCAAGGCTTCGGCGCCAGCCGGCCAGTTGCGGATAACGCGACCCCGGCAGGCCGCGCGTTGAATCGTCGCGTCGAAGTAGCTCTCGCAAAATGACGACTACGAGGAGGAAATTACGGCTCTGAGAATCTTATTGCCGTCCTGCCGGCAATCTCTGCGGCCATCGTCCCGTCCGCCTCGGCGGCACCCGCCGATGCGTGCTCGTTGCTTGTCCCTTACAGCGTTGTTAAAGCTAACGACAAGGATGGCGGAGCCATAATCTTGACGAAAACCATCAACAGCGCAAAACCGCAGATTACCGCAAGCCTGTGCCGTTTGACCCATCGGTTCTTATGGGTGCGATTGGTCGTCGCCGCTAGTTTGGCGCATTCTCACCTTTCTTGCGAGAACGCCGCCGGAATGGCGGCACAAACAGCAGAACGCCCTTCACAATTACCGACGTAGTTACCTATGAACGCTGGGTTGCCGCGGCAGCGGCCTTTGGATCCGCGGCTGCGAAATGACCGGAGCCTGTGGATCGGGCGAGGATCTGATGCGGAAGAGGTGCGGGCCTCACGGTGGCGATTCTCGCCAGCCTGGCCACCAGTTGCCGCGCTTGCCGCTCAAAAAACAAAACTGCGCCGTACCAGCGTGGCATCGCCCCACTGCATCGGAATGCATTCCGGCGGCCGGCTGATGAGCGAGGTGCCCGGCACTTCCGGCAATCCAGGCGACTGGTCCGTTACCATGAGGCGTACCGGCCCATTGCCGCTCGTATGCAGCAATAGGTCCACGCCTTCCGCCGGCAGGTTGGCATAGTCAAATCCCCAGCTTCCGCTTTTCCATCGGGCTTCGGCAGGCATGCCCAGCCGGTGGCCGTTCACGCTGGCATCGAGCACCGCGCCCTCCGTTGCGAACACTCGAATTTGCGGCGCCTGCCGTCGAGAAACAATTCGCAGATGCAGCGTCCGGCCGGTTTGCCCGGTCGAACTCTCGGCCAGCTCCGCCTCCGGCCCCTCCAGCTTCACGGCGCGAGCGTCGCTCACCAGCAATTCGCTCCGCAGCCACGGAGGATAAAAATACGGCAAGCTCCGATGTGCAGGCGCGGGGCCGACGTAGTGCTCGGTCCAGGGATCAAGCTGCGAACCGCTGCTGGCCCAGAAGGCTTTCCCGGTGTCTCCATCCAGCGCGTAGGCCAGTATCGTCGCTTTCGGATGCTGCGCCGTGTAGCTCGTCGTTGCGGCACCTATTCCGAAAAGCGCCACACAAGCCGCAAGTGCGGCCGAGGCTGCCACTCGGCTTCCCGCGCCCGAAAGCAATCCCATCAGCGGCCCAAGCAGGAAAGCAAGGAAGGCGAAGCACGCGCCAAGCGCCGGAGCACTTTCCCTCGCGAAGCCCATGGCTGTGAAAAAGCCTCTCAACAGCGGCACGAACACCAGCAGAGCCGGCACGCTGCACAAACACACGGGAACGAGGTTGCGCGCGGAGGGCCGCTGCGCCCGTACTCCCGCGCAAGGAATGGCGGCAAGCGAGAAGAGCAGCGGCCATACAATCACCACGCTGACGCCCGGCGTCCACAGCGTGGCGGCCGCCGCGCCGGCAAGGACGACCAGCAAGCCGCCGAGCGAAAGCGCGGCCGCCGAAATCCGCTTGCTGAGCCATGCCCGCGGCGCGGCATAAATGGCCGCGAGCAACGCAAACAGACTCAGCAGATACGGTACGCTCTGCAGCAGTCTCCCCGGATGCAAACGATGCGCGTGCAGCCAATAGACCCCGCCGGCGAATCCCATCGCAACAATGGCAAAGAGCGCCAAAATTCCAATCGAGATCAAAAAGCCGGCCAGGATTTGCCTCCAGCGCGTTTGGAATGCGCCGTTCGCCCAGAACGCCACCGCGACGAACACCGCCGCACACAGCCCTGTCAAAGGCCACGCCCACTTCCCGCTATAGTGAAAAAAGATTCCAGGCGGAATCGAAGCGAACACCGCATCACGTTCGCGGACTTGCGTCAAATCGGCGTTGCCAAGCGCCCGCGCCAGCGATAGCACGTTTTCGCCGCTCTGTTGCAGGCTGCCCGCATTCAGTTGCTCCGGATTGTCGAGCGGCGTGTGATACGCCTGCCAGTTCCCGATGAATCCAAAGTTCATCACGGCGATTCCCGCCTTTTTGAAGATCGTCATATCCGTATCGTTGGGCAGCCGTCTGTATACTTCGTAGGTCAGCGATGAACCGTAGGGATGCTGCGCGGATGCCACGTAGAGCCCAATCAGCCGGCCATTCTCCGGGCTGGTCTCGAAAAGCTGCGAAGGCCCGGACGTTCCCCGGGAATCCAGGTTTACGGCAACGCGAATATCCTTGGCCCACGGATGCTCGGCGGCGAATGCGGAAGCGCCGAGAAGCCCTGCCTCCTCGCCATCCGTGAACAACACGACGATGTCGTTCCGCGCCGGCGGGCCGGTTCGCAGCGCGCGCATCGCCTCCAGAATCGCCGCCACGCCGGATCCATCGTCGCCCGCTCCTGGTCCGGCCGCCACCGAGTCGTAGTGCGCAACCAGGGCGATCGCATCCGGGCCGCCGCTCGTCCCTTTCCACCGCGCCACGATGTTCTCGACGCTGCCCGCCACCTGGTACAGCGCTGTGACGCCGGTCGTCCGTTGAATCTCCGGATTGCCGCCAAGCGCGCTGAGTTGCGCGACCAGGTAGTCCCGGACGTGAGCGTGCTCCCGCGACCCCATGGGATGCGGCTCGCCGGCAATGGCGCGCAGATGATCGAGCGCGCGAGCCGCCGAAAACTCCGCGGGCGCGGCGCTGGCGGGCAGCGGCCCGGGCGGCCGGTCGAAATAGATGCTGCCGGTTGCCGCGGCCGCGAGAAACACCAGAATCCATGTGCCTGCCGCCCTGTTCGTCACCGAACCCTCCGCCTCCGCGCGCCGCCGCGCCACTCTCAGGTTCTTCCGTGCGCTGCTCGAAACGCATCAAGACAAAGCCGCGCCGTCTCCAGCTCGGGAAAGCGGCTGCCTTCCTGCTCGATCAGGTAATACTCCAGGCCTCCTCCGTCTTCTGCTGCCTCGAAAATCTCTCTCCATTTTGCGGCCCCCTCGCCAAACAGCACCGTGTAGCCTTTTCCCGGCTCGGGCGACCAGTCCTTGCAATGCATCGAGCGAATGCGCCCCGGATTCGCTTGAATCCACGCGGCCGGATCGCTCCCGGCCGCAAGGCACGTGCCCACGTCCAGCTGAAGCATCACGGAACGCCCCGTGTTCTTCGCAAGAATTTCCATGGGACGCGGGCCGCCCGGCAACGGCCGGAACTCCTCTTCATGGTTGTGATAACCGGTTTTCAATCCCTCGCTCGCGAGTTTCTCCTCCGCCGAGTTCAGCGTGTCAGCCACTTCCTTCCAGCCATCCGCGCCCGACTTTGCGTTCGCGGACGCCATCACCACGTAGCGGCTGCCAAGAATCGCGTTCCAGTCCGCCGCGCGCCGCAGATTCGCCGGCGCCAAGTAGGAGCTGTCGTTGTGCGTGGAAAAGCAGCGCAGCCCAAGATCATCGAGGAGTTTGCGTGTGTGCTTCGCTTGCGTCTCCGTCCATTCGAAATACGGAGCGTAAAATTCCACGCACTGGTACCCCATCGCCGCCACCGCGCGCAGCGTCGCGTCCGCATCCCGTTTCAGTTCGTCGCGAACGGAGTACAGTTCAATCCCGGCTGGAATCTCGGAAGCCGCCAGCGGCCGCGCCAGCGCCCACGGCAGAGTCGCGGACAGGGCAAGAAAGGAACGTCGCGATATGCAAGGAGGCATCGCCGCATCCTACAGCGGAACCCGCCTGATTTCATCGGAATTCGCTTTCGCCTAGCTCGCGATCACCTTGTTTTGAAACCGCCGCGCCGCAATCACCAGCAGAAACGCTCCCATGGCAAACAGCGCCAGCGCGTCCGGCCACAGATGCTGTAGTCCCGCGCCCCGCAAGATGATTCCCCGCGTGATGTTCACGAAATAGCTTGCCGGCACCAGATAGCTCAGCGCGTGAAAAATCCACGGCATCGTCTCCCGGGGGAAAATGTATCCTGAGAAAAACACGCTTGGCAAAATCGGCAGAAATGCCAGTTGCACCGCTTGCGCTTGCGTGCCCGCTTTGCTCGAAATCAGGATTCCCAGCGAAAGCGATACGAATAGGTACGGCAAAGAGAGAAATGCCAGCAGCGGCAGATTCCCGTGAATCGGCACGAGAAAAATGAACCGCATGAAGAAGACGATCGCGCACAGCTCGAAGAAGCCGATGAAAAAATAAGGCAGCAGCTTGCCCAGCAGCAGCCCATACGGCTTTACCGGCGTCACGAAGAGTTGCTCCAGCGTCCCCTGTTCCTTCTCGCGCACGATCGCAAACGCCGTCAGAAACGTCGTCACGTTCAGCAGCAGGATGGACATCAGGCCCGGCAGAAAAAAATTCGGCGAGCGCGAATCCGGATTGAATAGCAGCTTCGGCCGCATGTCCACGGCGAAATTCTCGCCGTTCGGCAGCGCACGCCGCAGCGATTCGTCGAGCCCAATCGCCGTCGTCACGTTGATCGCCTGCCCCGCAACGGAGGAATCCGAGCCGTCGATCAGCACCAGCACTTGCGCGGACATCCCGTGCAGCAATTTGTCCGAATAGTCGGCGGGAATCTTGATCCCGGCCCGCGCCCCGCCGGAAATGATTTCGTCGTTCAGCTCGCGGTCGTTTTCCACATAACGGATCACGTGAAAGGTGTCCGAGTTCCGCAGCCGGTCCAGCAGTTCTCGGCTCTCCTGCCGCCCATCCGCGTTGTAAACGACCGTATTCACCTGCCGGATGTTCGTGTCAATGCCGAATCCCAGCACCACCATCTGCAATAGCGGAATGAATAGCGAAAAGAAGAGCGTCGCCGGGTCGCGCCGCACGTGCAGCACTTCCTTGAAGAAGACCGCGCCGAAACCCCGGAAGAGGTCACGCACGCGCCGCCTCCAGTTCCGCTTGGCGGCGGTACGTCAGCTCCATGAACACGTCCTCGAGGCTCGGCGTTAGCCCGCGGATCTCCGTCACCGGCATTCCTTCGCTTTGCAGCCGCTTCCGAAATTGATCCGTGCTGAAATCTTCGTCCACCAGCGCGTGAATCGATTCGCCGAAAATCGTTGCGCTCCGCACTCCCGGAACCTTCCGCGCCAGCCGCAGTGCTCGCGTCACCTCCGGGGTTGTGATCTCGATCCGTTTCGCCCCTTCCGGCCGCACTTCCGGCAGTTGCTTCAGCTCGGCAGGCGTTCCATCCGCGATAATCTTCCCGTAGTAGATATACGCCACATGATTGCAGCGCTCCGCCTCGTCCATGTAGTGCGTCGTCACAAAAAACGTGATTCCTTGCCCCGAAAGATCGAAGAGCAAATCCCACAGCTCCCGCCGCGCCACCGGATCGATCCCCGCCGTCGGCTCGTCCATGAACAGCAGCTTCGGCTCGTGCAGCATCGCGCAACCGAGCGCCAGCCGCTGCTTCCACCCACCGGAGAGCTGCGCCGCACGCCGGTCGAGATACGGCCGCAAGCCATTTAGGTGCACGATCTCATCCATCCGCCGCTGCATTCGCGCCGCATCCAGGCCGTAAATTCGCCCGTAAAACTGCAGGTTTTCCGTGACCGTCAAATCGTCATACAAACTGAACTTCTGCGACATGTAGCCGATCCGTTCGCGCACCCCCTCGGAATCGCTCCGCACATCCAGCCCTTCGACCCACGCCGCTCCGGCCGTCAGCGGCAGCAGGCCCGTCAGCATCTTGATTACCGTCGTCTTTCCGCTGCCGTTCGGCCCCAGAAAGCCGAAAATCTCGCCCGCCTCCACGCGAAAGCTCACGTCCGCCACCGCCGTGAAGTCGCCGAACTTCCGCACCAGATGCTCGGCAACCACCGCCGCGTTCGCCGGATTGCGGCCGCTCTCCCCCATTTACGGTTTGCCCTCGCTCAATCTCACGTCCGCCGCCATTCCCGCCTTCACGCGCCCGGATGTGTCGTCAATTCGAATCTTCACGCCGAAGACCTGATGCACCCTCTCCTCGGCCGTCTGCACGTTGCGCGGCAGAAATTCCGCCTGCTGATTGATCTGGTCCACAACGCCGTGAAACACCTCGCGCGGAAACGAGTCCACCCGGACCTCCGCCTTCTGCCCCACCTGCACGCGCCCGATCTCCGTCTCCGGAATGTAGATACGCACGTAAATTTGATCCCGTTCGAGCAGCGTCGCCACCGGAGTGTTCGGCGCTACGATGTCCCCCGGACGGATATCCAGCACTTCGACCGTCGCATTCGCCGGCGCCACTACCTGCCGCTCCCGGAATCGCGCTTCGTCGTAAGCGTAGGCCGCCTTCGCCTCCGCAATGTCCTCCGGACGGTTCCCCCGCTCGTATTTTTCAAGCGTCGCCTGTGCTTGCAGGTAGCGCGCTTCCGCCGCCGCAATCTCCTCGGGGCGATACCCGCGCTTCCATTCGTCCAGCTTGTGCTGCGCGTTTTCCTCCTGCGCCAGCGCCATTTTCCAGTTTGCTTCCGCGGTGTCCCGCTGCTGCCGCGACACTAGATCCTTCCGCGCCAGCGCGTCGTACCGCTCGAAATCCAGCCGCGTCCGCACTTCCTCCGCCTTCGCCCGGTCTAGATCCGCCTGTGCCGCCGCGATGTCCTCTTGGCGGTAGCCATTCTTCTTCTGCTCGTAGTCCGCCTTGGCTTGCATTGCCGCCGCCCGCATCTCCGCAACCTCTTCCGGACGGTATCCGCGCTCCGCTTTCAGCGCCTTGGCCCGCGATTGATTCAGCGATGCCAGCAGCTCTTTGTCATCGAAGGTGATCAGCACCTGCCCCGCCGCCACCGAATCGCCTTCGCGCACCAGCACTTGGTCAATTCGCCCGCCGATTTTCGATCCCACGCGGATGTTCCGCGCCTCCACCGTTCCCGATCCGCGCAGCGTGTTGTCGCGGTTAAACCACCCGCCATACATCGCCGCTCCCGCCAGCCCCAAAGCCGCGAGGGCGCCGATCGCCATCGCTTTGCGCTTCATCGAGCTTCTCCTCTCTCGCTCCCTTCGGCATTCCCGCCGTCCGCAACTCGCGGAGACAAGCCCGTCCACAGCAGGTCAAACGCGCTCCGTATGCGCTCCCCCAGCGCCCCCTCGCCTGTCACCGACCACAACAGCAGCGTCCCGAAAATCGTCTGCCTCAGCACGTGCGTGATCTCTCCCGCCGGCAGGTCGCCCCGCACCTCGCCTCGTTCTTGTCCCATCTCGATCATTTCCGCCATCAATTCATGCCCGCGCTGCTGCTTTGCCCGGATCAATTCGCGCACCGGCGTTTTCGATAGGTACGCCTGCAACAGCGCGCGCACCACCGATGGATTCCGCCCCGGTTCCTCCGTCATACGCACGCTCATCTCTCGCAGAAATTCCGGCATGGGAAGGTCCGTCCGCTGCGCTTCCTCCACCGCCGCTTCCAGTTTCCCGATCTGCATCTCCACAAAAGCAATCAGGATGTGTTCCTTGCTCGGAAAGTAGTTGAAGAATGTCCCTTTGCCTACGTCCGCCGCCTCGGTGATGTCCTCCACCGTCGTTTCCTGCAAGCCCTTTCGCGCGAACAACTCCAGAGCCGCCCGGAATAGCCGCTCGCGTATCTCCGCGCTTCGCCGCCCGCGGCGCGAAGACGTCGGTGCCATGGGCACTCTTGCCGTTCCCGCTCCTGATTTTGCTTTCATCATTCGACCTGGCCTCATAGATGACCATAAGTCATAAATGGCTGGAGGTCAATCCCCTCCCCTCCCTCCGCCCACACAAAAACAAAAGCACCCCGGTTACTGTCCGGGGTGCTTCGCTGGCGTCACCGCAAAAAAGCTTTGCGCTATTCCTTCAGTGAGGCAGGGTCCGAAAGGTTCTTCGGTGATTTCTGGTTCAGGTATGCCACCATTTTCTGCGCCGCCGGCGGCACGGCCACAGCTCCCTTGGAAATGATCGCTTCGGCATCCAGCTTCTTCCCATAGAGCCGCTCGTTGTCGCCGTTGTCCGGTCGCACCGTCGAGCCTTCCAGCGAGACGCCCGCAAACAGTCCGCGCGCCCGCGAATAGCTCAGGATTTCCGCGCGCAGCGTCGCGTCCGTCGCGGCGCTCGCGTCGCGGCCCTTCGGACCGGCCGCCGCGGAAGCGTCCGCGCCCAGCTTCACCTTGCTGTTCAGGATCGAACGCGCTCCGCGCGGATTCATCACCAGCAACACGAAATCCGTGGCTTGCCCGCCAATTTGGAGTCCAAAGCTCCCGCCCTCGAGCGCCATCATGCTCGGTGCGCTCCAAGGACCGGTAAAGTGCTCGCCCGTGCGGCACGTCATCGCTCCACGCCCGTAACTCGCGCCCACGATAAACGCCGCCTTCACCACCGACGGATACACGATCACGCATTCCGCTTTGTCGATCAGGTCTTGCGGAATATCGTCCGGAATATCCATGATCTCCTTCAGAACGGAACCGCAGTTTTCCAGCCGGTCGTTGATCTTCTGCCGGTCGTCCGCCGACAAGGCTGCCGGCAGTCCGAAGAGTATAAGCGCCACGACGAGCGCCTTAAGAGTTCGCATCAATCAGTCTCCTTTGGACAGCAAACAGATTGGGGCCCAGGCAAAACAATGAACTCGAACTGACCGGGTGGCGCTCCGGGACGCTTAGGCGAATGCACTGCCCGCGGCTCGGCAGCGTTTGAACGAGTTCCGAGATGCAATCCACTATACTGTCCGGTCCGCATTTTACCAATAGAGGGTTTTCGGATGAAGGATCAGGTGAATCGTGTAGGCGTCTTCCCTCGCGTTGTTTTGTGCTGGCTGCTCCTGCTCTTGGCGAGCGGCTGCCGCAGCGTCGCCGTTCCGCAAGCCCAGGCGCCGCCCGCCCACCCTGGCCGCTCGGAGCAACCCGCCGCCTCAGCGCCCGCCGCTTTGCCCGCCAAATCTTCAGTTGCGCCCTTGAACACCGCCGCCGAGCGCTTCGCCGCACGCGCGCAGCTTCTCCTGAACGCGGGGCCCGCGAGCAAAGGCGAGTGGGGCATCTTGATTCTCGACGCCGGCACTGCCGATGTTTTGTATCAGCTCAATGCCGACAGATATTTTGTCCCCGCGTCGAACATGAAGCTCTTCACCACCTCACTGGCTCTCGCCACTCTCGGCCCTGCGTATCGCTTTCACACCACGGTCGAGGCCGCTCAGCCCATCGACTCGCAAGGCGTGCTCCCCGGCGAGCTGGTGCTCGTCGGCCGGGGCGACCCCAATCTCTCGAATCGCAAATTCCCCTATGACGGGAAGGAGGAATTTGACGGCTCCCCTGATCGCGTCATCGCCGAATTTGCCGACGCGCTTCTCGCGAAAGGTCTGAAAAAAGTTTCCGGTGATATCGTCGGCGACGACAGCTATTTCCCCCGCGAGCGCTATCCCAGCGGCTGGGAAATCGACGATATGGTCTGGGAATATGGCGCCGCGATTTCCGCCATCGTCGTGGACGACAACACCGTCACCGCCGAACTGACCCCCGGCAATGCTCCGGGTGACCCCGTTCTGCTCTCCGTCGATCCGCCCACCGCCGAATTCACCATCGTCAATCAGGTCGTCACCTCCGCCCGCGGCGTGAAAGCGGACCTCACGCTGACCCGCGAACCCGGCAGCAACCAGGTCGTCGTGAAGGGCGCCCTTCCCGCGCACGCCAGCCCGCGTAAGCTTCAGCTCGCGATCCAGGAGCCCGCCCTCCACGCCGCCGCCATGCTCAAGCGCCTTCTCGAACAGCGCGGCGTCGTTATCACAGGCGCCGCCCGCGCTCGTCACGAGCGCGTGGATTCCCCCGGCGCGCCCTCCGTTGTCCTCGCGGAGCACGTTTCCATTCCCTTAAGCGACTCCGTCAAGCTGGTCAACAAAATCAGCCAGAACCTTCACACCGAGGTCCTCTTGCGCACGGCCGCTCGCCAGAAAGGCCTCTGGACCACTCCCGAGGACCTCGTCAAATTTCCGGAGGCCTTTTACGCTTCGGCGGGCATCGCCCCCAATGACGTGATTCAAACCGACGGCTCCGGGCTTTCCCGTCATGATCTCGTGACCCCGCGCGCCATCGTTTCGCTCTTGCAGTTCGCCCGCACGCAGACCTGGTTCACTCCGTTCTACGCCTCCCTTCCGGTCGCCGGCCTCGACGGCACGCTCGAAAACAACATGAAGGGCACCGTGGCTGCCGGACGCATTCATGCAAAGACCGGTTCCGTCGAGCATGTGCGCACCCGTTCCGGTTACGCGGAAACACCCGCTGGCCGCCATCTCATCTTCTCCTTCATGGCCAATAATCAGGGCGGCACAAATCACGAAGCCAGCGACGTGCTCGACGGCCTGAGCGTAGCCATGCTCGAGGAGTTCGACGCGCCGCCACCGCCGTGCTGCAAAAGGTGACGCGCGGCGCCGGTCGTTCCCTGCTGTGCGACTGTCCGTCCAAGGTCACTATAGTTTTGGCCGCTCTTCCGGCCGGCCAGGCGCGAAATTCATGACCACCGAACGCGTTGTCACTATCTTCGGCAGTTCGCGCCCCCGCGAAGGTGAAGCGGAATACGCCGAGGCCCGTCTCCTTGGCCGGCTCCTTGCGGAGCGTGGCTTTGCCGTCTGCAGCGGAGGTTACGCCGGCGTTATGGAAGCCGTTTCCCGGGGTGCCAAGGACGCGGGCGGAAAAACCTACGGCGTTACCGCGGAATTTTTTCGCGCCGCCGTGTGCAACGCCTGGATCGACGTGGAAATCCGCAAGCAAACCTGGGAGCAGCGGCTCTTCGAGCTGATTCGCCGCGGTGATGCCTATGTCGCCTGCCGCGGCGGCACAGGCACCCTTGTCGAGCTGGCCGTGGTCTGGGAAATGATGAACAAAGGGGTCGTTCCCGGTAAGCCTTTTGCGGTGCTCGGAGAGTTTTGGGTTCCGATTATCGAGCGCGTCCGCGAAGTCGAGCGGGGTCACTCCTCTCCATGGGGCGAAGCCCGTAGCCGCTTGATTCACCCGGCGGCTTCTCCCCTCGAAGCCGCCGAATTTCTGGCTGCCGCCTTCTCGATTTCGCCGGGTGATTGACGCGAAAGCTCCAACTGCTCGCGGACGCATCTTCTGCGCCGAACCGCGCGGCCGGCACATGAACCGGAAACCCATTCTTTTCCGTTCAATGTCACAATATCCGTGGGTTAGCCATGTCGCGCTCCGCCGAAGACCTTTTGGAATTTGACAAGCTGCGGGATTTGCTGCGGCTGCGCACGACGTGCGCGCCCGGCCGCCGCGCGGTGGAATCCCTCGGTTTCGGCCGCGATCGCGCGGTGCTCGAGTCCGATTTTGCGCGGATTCGCGAAGCTCGCGAGTGGATGCGCGCTGGACGCGAACTTGGCTTTGGCTCCCTTGCGGACCCCGAAGGCTGGCTCGCCAAAATCCAGGGCCCAGGCGCCGTGCTCGAAGCGAAGGAACTCCTCAACGCCGCTTCGCTCCTGGAGACCGCCGGCTGGTTGCGCGAGCAATTCCGGGAAGATGCCGCGAAATTTCCGCTGCTCGCGGCGCGCGCCGCCGCGGCGGCTGACTTTCGCGATACTCTCGCCGCAATCCGCCGCTGCATTCTGCCGAACGGCGAAATCGCCGACGACGCTTCGCCCGCGCTGCGCCGTATCCGCGCCAGCATCGTCCAAACACGCGACTCGATCCAGAAAGCCCTGAAGCAGTTGCTCCGCGCCCGCCATGCCGAAGCAGGTGAAGACTACGTCACGCTTCGCAATGACCGCTTCGTGATTCCCGTACGCGCCGAGCATCGCCGCGGCATTCCGGGCGTGGTCCACGGCGCGAGCGCCACCGGCCAGACGGTCTTCCTCGAGCCCCTCGAGACCGTGGAAGCCAATAACCAGCTCGTGCAACTCGCCGAGGACGAAACCGCCGAGATTCTGCGCATTTTGCGGGAGCTGACACTCCGCCTGCAAAGCATCCGCCCGGCCCTGCTCGCGGCAGCGGCAACAATCGCGGATCTCGACAGCATCTTTGCGCGGGCGCGTTTCGCTCGAGATTTCGACGCCGCGATGCCCGAGTTTTCAAGCGGCCATGAACTTCGCCTGACGGACGCGCGTCACCCCGTTCTCGAAGACAAGCTGAAGCGCGAAGCCCGCGCCATCGTGCCCATGACCCTCGCGCTCAGCGGCGCCGAACGCGTCCTCGTCATCAGCGGCCCCAACACCGGAGGCAAGACCGTCGCCCTGAAGACCGTCGGCCTCGCCGCCCTCGCCGCGCAGTCCGGCATTCCCGTCGCCGCGCAAACAGCCGTCCTTCCGCTTTTCGATCGTGTGCTCGTGGATATCGGCGACGAGCAGTCCATCGCCGCCGACCTCTCCACCTTCTCGGCGCATATGCTCAACTTGAAAGCCATGCTTTCGGCGGCCACGCCGGATTCGCTTGTCCTCGCCGACGAAATGGGTACCGGAACGGCTCCCGAAGAGGGCGCCGCGCTCGCCGTCGCCTTGCTCGATGAATTTCGCGCCAGGGAATCGTTTGTGCTCGCGACCACCCATCAAGACCGGCTCAAAGCCTGGGCTTCCACGACGCCGGGCGTGGTAAACGCCGCCGTTGAATTTGACGACGTCAATTTGCGCCCGACGTATCGGCTCCTGGTTGGCGTTCCAGGCGGATCGAGTGGCATTGCCATCGCCCGGCGCCTCGGACTTGCCGCGGAAATCGTCGACCGCGCCCGGACGCTCCTCGCGCCGGAATCGCGCGAAGCTGCCGACCTGATCGCCTACCTGCACCGTAGCCGCGAGGAACTCGACCGCATGCGGCGCCAGATGGCCGCGGATCGCCGTGCGCTCGAGGAAGATCGCGAAAAGCTGCGCACGGAGTGGGTGGATCGCCAGCAGAAACGCATTCGCGAACTCGAAGCGCAATTCGCGGAGATGCACAAGCGCTTCGAGGAAAACGTCGCGCGTGTGGTGGAAGCGGTGAAAGAGCGCGAATTGCGCGCTTCGCTCGAAAAGTCGTCCCGGCGCAAGCTGCAAGAGATCCGCGGCGAAGCCCGCGAAGAACTCAATGCCGCTCTAGTGCAGGCCATTTCGGAGTCGCAGCTCGATTTGAGCGTAAGCGCGGCCGCCTCCGGCGCGGTTGACGTGCATGCTTTAGGCAACGGGGCGCGCATTCGCGTTCGCGGCTTCGCCAGACCCGTGATCTTTCGCCGGCTGGACGGCTCTTCCGCCGAAGTCGAAGCCGGCCCCTTGCGCATGAAAGTGGCGCTCGACGAAATTGTCGGTATCGAACAGCCGCCCGCGCCGGCAGAAACGCCGCGCCGCGGCAACATCTCCGTCTCAACCGCGTCTTCGCGCGCCGGCGGCAATTTTTCCTCCGCGCTTGCTTCCGAATCCTCGAGCGTCCGGTCCGTCGCGAGTGGAAAAACCGTCTCGGGCGAAATCAGCGTCATCGGCTTAACCGTCGAGCAGGCCACGGAGCTTGTGGACAAATTTCTGGATGACGCCGCGCTCGCGCACCTTCCTTCCGTTCGCATCATCCACGGCCACGGGACCGGCGCCCTTCGCCGCGGCCTCGGAGACTTCCTCGAATCCCATCCGCTTGTCGCTGCGCACTCCTTCGAGTCCGACGAGCGCGGCGGCAAAGCCGTCACCGTCGTACAATTGCGTCCGTAGAAATTGGAAAACGGAAAATGGCCGGAATTCTCGCAGGAAGCGAGATCACGGCGGCGAAGACGAAGCGAGATGGATGCGCTTCGTCCATTTGCCAAATTCCAAATTCCAGTTACCCTGAAGCCCAGATGGCGGAAGCCGGTTCCATCGCCGAGAGGGTCAAACAGCAGGCGGACATCGTCCGCGTAGTGGGCGAGTACGTGCGCCTGAAGAAAACCGGAAAGGACTTCAGCGGGCTATGCCCGTTTCACCAGGAAAAGAGCCCCTCGTTCAACGTTTCGCAAATCAAGCAGATGTATTACTGCTTCGGTTGCGGCAAGGGCGGCGACGTTTTCAATTTCGTCATGGAAATGGAGCGATGCGAATTTCGCGACGCCCTGCGGATCGTCGCGGAGAAATGCGGCATCTCCATTCCGCGGCCCAAGGACGGTTCGCCCCAGGACAAGCAGGAGCATCGCCAGCGCGCCGCCCTGCTCGAAATGCACCGCGAGGCGCAGGCTTTCTTTGTGAGGCAATTGGAAGGAACGCTCGAAGGAAAGGCGGCGCGCGCGTATCTGGAGGACCGCGGGCTGGACCGGGATACGATAGGAAAGTTCGGGATTGGCTATGCGCCGAGCGGCGGCGATCTGCTGCTGCGGCACTTCAAATCGCGGTACACGGAGAAGCTGCTCGCGGAATCGGGATTAATTTCCCGCGACCAGAGCGGACGGCTCTTCGACCGCTTCCGCCGCCGCATCACGTTTCCCATCGCGAACGAATCGGGGAAAATCGTGGCCTTCGGAGCGCGCGCTCTCGGCGACGACCAGCCGAAATATTTGAATTCCCCGGAAACGCCGATCTACTCGAAGAGCAACGTGCTCTACCATCTGGATCGCGCGAAGGATGCGCTGCGGCGCCAGGATTTCGCGATTCTGGTGGAAGGCTACATGGATGCGATTGCGGTGGCGCGCAGCGGCATCAGCAACGTGGTCGCGAGCTGCGGCACAAGCCTTGCCGAGCCGCAAATCAAATTGCTAGGAAGATTCACGAAGCGCGTGATCGTGAACTACGACCCGGATATGGCGGGACAGGCCGCCACGGAGCGTTCCCTGGCCATGCTGCTGGAGCAGGATTTTGAAGTGCGAGTCCTGGCACTGCCTCCGGTCGGCGACAAGAAGGCGGACCCGGACCTTTTCATTCGCGAAAAAGGCGCGGAGGAGTACCTCAAACTCCTGAAGCAAGCGCCGCCTTATGTGGACTATTTGATCGCACGGGCGCGGCAGATGGACCTGACGACGGGGGAAGGAAAAAAACGCGCGGTGGAATTTCTGCTGCCGTACGTGCAAAAGATTCCGAATCGCATTCTGCGTTCGGAGTGGGCCACACGAATCGCGCAGCAGCTTCGCCTTGAAGAGCCGGTCCTGCGCGCGGCTCTAAGCAAGGCGGCGGGCGAGCGCCGCAGCCATCTGAACCTTCAGCCGGAGTTGGTGAGCCGGACGGCAAAGCCCGCCGAGCGGAGGCTGATCCGCATGCTGGCGGAAGCGGATGGGTTCCGGCGGGAGCTGGCGGAACAGCTTCAGAGGGGGCAGCTCTACCAGGGGCTTGAGACGGAGAGAATCTTTGCGGGGCTCATCGCGGCGGCGCTTTCGGCCGAGCCCGTGCTGGCAACCGAGGTGGCCGCCGCCCTGGAAGACCGGGACCGGCGACTGCTATTTGAGATTCTCTTTGAACAAGCGAATGAGGCGACTTGGGATGAGGCGCAAAGCTGCATTGAGACCTTAGAGCGGCGGCAGGTGGAGCAGGAGCTGGCGGAGGTGCAGCGAGGGATTGAAGCGCATCCGACGGGACCGGAACTGCGGGATTTGCTGGAACGCAAGCAAAAGTTGATGAGGCGTCTGGCGGGTGTTCGCTAAGTTATTGAATTATAGTCGTTTACGTGACAGCGTCCCCCTGCCGTGCGTTTTTTGTAAGTGCGGATTCTAAAGGGGTTACAGACACGCGGTCTCGTAAGTGCGGATTCCAAAGGAGTTGCAGAGGGACGATTTCGGTCCATTTCGGCTAAAACGCGGAGTTTCCTAGCAAGTGCGGATTCTAAACGAGTTAGCGGCGGACAGACGGCCAGCGCGGACGAGCATCCCTTGGGAAACGGCACGAATTGGGGGTCGGCAGAGGGTGCTGGGCGGCAGAATGGCGACCTAATCCGCCGAGCTCGAGGCAAGCAGAAAGTTAACTGAGAGCCAATATACGCTAGAGATACCCTCCTTGTCAAGAGCACATCAGGCGAAGTCCGTGACGCATCGGAAGCAGGAGCAGGAGAGGAGCGGATTTTGTCTTCTGAGAAGGGCGCACAACCCGATGATTAAGGCGTTGACGTGGCGGGAGTTAAACGTGTAGCGTATGAGGGTTTCGCGAGAAACGGTTTGCCTGGTAACTGCATCTTATAGATGTAGTTAGAGGCTGCCGGGGGCCCAATGTGCGAAGAGCGGGCAGCGCACGGGGCGAGCGGACAAGGCGCGGCGCAAAGCAAAACAGACAAGTCTTATCGTGATCCATTGAGGATTCACAAGCGAACTCGTGTTCGAGACGAAGTCACACGCTTGCGGAGACGCGCTTTTGTGTGGGTCTACGGAATTCGCGGTGTCCCCAAGAGAAGCCCGGAGACTGGGGATGGGTTACGGATTTTCGCGGGAGGGAGTATCTAGTGGCGACGCAGGTATTGGAAGAGAAATACGAAGCAGTGAAGGCGCTGATTGCCATCGGCAAAGAGCGCGGCTACCTGCTGTATGACGAAGTGAACGATTCGCTTCCTGCCGAAGTGCATTCGTCGGAAGAAATTGACGATTTGCTGACGACCTTCGAGCGAAACGGCATCGAGATTTACGAGGATCAGGCGTCAGCGAAAGCGGCGCGAGCCGTGGAAGTATCGGCCGAAGCGGGCGACCGGGATTCCGTGCTTAAGGACGATCATGAAGAGGGCGCGGGAAGCGACCTGGACCTCACGCCGGGTTCGCTCGAGAAAACGAACGATCCGGTGCGCATGTACCTGCGCGAGATGGGGACGGTGCCGCTGCTGACGCGCGAAGGCGAAGTGACGATCGCGAAGCGGATCGAGCGCGGGCAACTGGTGGTGATGAAATCCATCACGCGGTCGCCGATTGTCATCAAGGAGTTGATCGCGGTTGGCGAGGATTTGCGGAAGGGCGCGCGGTCGATCAAAGAAGTGGTGCAGTTTGACGACGAAGAGCTGACCGAAGAGAAGATCGCGAACAAGACGAAGCAGACGCTCAAGTACATCGAGAAGATCGCGAAGCTCTATGACACGGCGCTGAAGCAGGCTGCGCGGCTCGAGAAGATTCCGAAATCGAAGAAGCGGCCGTACGTGCGCGCGAAATGGGAAGTGGCGCGAACACGCGTGCAGATTTCGCTGGCGATTCGCGACATCGACTTCAATCCCTTCGAGAAAAAGCGGCTGATCGACAAGATGCGGGGCACGGTGGAGCGCTTGCAGTCGCTCGAGCGGGAAGCCGGCCGGCTCGAGCGGCGGGTGGACGCGGCGAAGGGCGACGTGGCGGCCGAAGCGCGGAAGGAGCTGCGGACGCGGCGCACGGAACTCAAGGACATCGAGGACGCCAGCGAAGTCGGGCTGACGGAGCTCAAGCGAACGCTGACGCTGATCCACCGCGGGGAGGCGGAAGCGGAGCAGGCGAAGAAGGAGCTGATCGAGGCCAACCTGCGGCTGGTGGTTTCCATTGCGAAGAAATACACGAACCGCGGGTTGCAGTTTCTCGATCTGATTCAGGAAGGCAACATCGGCCTGATGAAGGCGGTGGACAAATTCGAGTGGCGGCGCGGGTATAAGTTTTCGACATACGCGACGTGGTGGATTCGGCAGGCGATCACGCGCGCGATCGCCGACCAGGCGCGCACGATCCGCATTCCGGTGCATATGATCGAAACGATCAATAAGCTGGTGCGGACGAGCCGGCAACTGGTGCAGGAACTGGGGCGGGAGCCTACCAGCGAGGAAATCGCCAAGCGCATGGATATTCCGGTCTCGAAGGTGCGGAAGATCCTGAAGATCGCACAGGAGCCGATTTCGCTCGAGACGCCGATTGGCGAGGAAGAGGATTCGCATCTCGGGGACTTCATCGAGGACAAGGCCGTGGTTTCGCCTTCGGACGCGGTAATCAACCTGAACCTGAAAGAGCAGACCTCCTCGGTGCTCAAGACGCTGACGCCGCGCGAAGAGAAAGTAATCAAAATGCGGTTCGGCCTGGACGACGGCAGCGAGCACACGCTCGAGGAAGTGGGACAGTCGTTCGCGGTGACGCGGGAACGCATCCGCCAGATCGAAGCGAAGGCGCTGCGGAAGCTGCGGCATCCGTCGCGATCGCGGAAGCTGCGGGCGTTTTTGGAAGGGCCGTCGCGGGATTACCTATAAAGGGCGCCCGCCGGCCAAGGCTCAGAGCAGGAAAGCGGTACGAAGAACGCCTCCGGGAAATCGGAGGCGTTTTTGTTGTCAGGCCCATCTCACTGTCGGGTTCGGCTGAAGCGGGTGAACATGAGGCGGGACCAGAAGATGGCGAAAATGGCGAGGCCGATGAGGGCGGCGAAGAACCACGCGATGCTGGGCGGGCTGGCGGGATGGAGATTGGATTGGGCGGCGTAGTTGAAGGCGACGAGAACGACGAAGTAGATGGCGCAGGCGAACCAGCCGAAGTAGGCTTCGAGAAAGGCGTTGGTTTGAGCGCGGCGCTCCGGAGCGAGCCAATAGCGTTTGTTGGGCAGGTTAATGAGCTGGACGGGCAGGCGTCCGATGATGAGGGGTATGGCGAACCCGATGATGGCCATCGTGAGAGTGATCATCGCAAGCGCCACGAAGAAGCCGGACTTGGCTTGCCAGCCGTTGGGCGCGCCCTGGGCGTTGAAATGCGAAGCGATGACGTCAGGCAATTCGGGATAGAGCAGGGAGAAGTGGACGGCGGCGAAGAGCACCAGCAGCAAGAACGCAAGTTTGGGCAGGCGAGAATCCATATGGTAAAGACCATGTTAGCGGAAAGAGAAAGCGTGGACCTGGAAAAAGCAGCCCGGATGTTGCGAATGAGGCGCGTATAACCCGAAGCGGTGGGACCGTGTGAAAGCTGTCAGGCGCGGAGCGCGTCTCTAGACCGCATGGCTTACAAGACGAGTTTTGCATCGCCCGGAAGCCATTGCCGTCGCGACGAGTCCAGGAGATACTTCGCGGCAAACACGGCTCCTCAGAATGACACACGGCTGGGTGTCATCTTGAGAAGCGAAGGTCTGCGCCCGGCCCCTGCCATTCGGCACGCTGGAAGACTGATGAGAAATGCGGGTTAGAATAGCGGCCATGAAATCCACGCAAAAGCTGGCGGCGATCTTGATCGTGGTGTTGATGGCGGCGGCTGCCGCCGGGGTGGTCCTGACTGGCTCTTCGTCCAGCAGCGTACGACTGAGGGGCAGGCATGCCGCGCCGGCGCAAGCGGCGATCGTGGATCAAACGCCGCTGAAGACGGCGCAGCAGCTTGCGCAGATGCCGACGACCGAGGATGAGAAACACCTGGCGGAAGAGGCGCTGCGGCTGGCGGACTACGGCGTAGACCTGGCGTTCGCGCAGGCGCTGAAGGATGCGAAAGAACATCCGCCACAACTGAGCGCGGAGGCGAAAGCAATACAAGCGCGGATGCAGAAATCGCAAAAGCTGCTGGCGGAAGATAAGGCGCGCGTGGAGCAGCTGGACGAGGAGATGGACAAAGCCGCGGGCGCGAAGAAGACGGCGATTGACGAGCAACTGGATCTGGTGAAAGCGCAGGTGGAACTGGATCAGGATGAGTTGGACGACGCGAAGCAGGACCTGATTCGCGCGGGAGGGGATCCCGAGGATCGCATCCGGGCGATGGTGCAGGAGCACGAGGAGCTGGCACACGGGGGAGGCGGAATTGGCGCTCCGCCAGCCGTTGGCGGGCTGGGGCTGGTGAACCGTGTGGAGCGGTGGCTGGCGCTGCATCAGAAGCAGATGGCGCTCTGGAAGGCCAAAGCCGCGGCGGACGCCAAGGCAGGAGCGCTGGCAGCCGAGCACAATCAGCTGGACGAGGAGATCGAGGCGGCGAAGGCGAACTCAGCGGCGCTGAAGCACCATGCGAAAAGCGCCGGAGGGACGGCGGGAAGCTCGGGCGCGAAGGATACGTCTTCCGGCGGGGCGGCCGCGAGCAGCCCGGCGAGCAAGAGTGAATCGGCGGCGGGCGCGGACGATGCGGAAGATCTGCTGGACCGAACCCAGCGGCTGGACTCACAGCAGAAGACGCTGGCGACGCTCGACAAGCGCGCGGAGACGCAGAAGAGCCTTTCGGGCATTTACGCGCAGTGGATCGACGTGGTGGCGGCGATGGAACGAGCCGTGCTGCGGAGGGCGCTGATCGCCTTACTGGTGATTCTCGGGATTCTGCTGGTGGCGATTTATTTTTCGACGCTGATGGACAGAGTTCTGGGCCGGCTCAACATGGACCGGCGGCAGGTGCAAAGCTTGCGGACGGTAGCGCATGTGACGGTGCGAGTCGCGGCGCTGGTACTGATACTGCTGGTGATTGTGGGGCCGCCGGGACAGGTGGGAACGTTCCTGGGACTGGCGGGCGCGGGCCTGACGGTGGCGCTGAAGGACTTCATCGTGGGATTTTTTGGCTGGTTTGTGCTGATGGGGAAGAACGGCATAAGACTGGGCGATTGGGTGGAAATCAACGGGGTAACGGGAGAAGTGGTGGAGATCGGGCCGTTCCATACGGTGCTGCTGGAAACGGGAAACTGGACGGATTCGGGGCACCCGACGGGCCGGCGCGTGACGTTCACGAACAGTTTCGCGATCGAGGGGCATTATTTCAACTTTTCGACTTCGGGGCAGTGGCTCTGGGACGAGCTGCAACTGGTGCTGCCGGCGGGGCAAGATCCGTACCCGATGATCGGGGCGATTCAGAAGCGGGTGCTGGAAGCGACGCAGAAAAGCGCGGAACAAGCGGAAGCGGAATGGCGGCGGGCGACAGGTTCGCGGGAGATGAGTTCGTTTTCGGTGGCGCCGGCGATCAGCGTGAAGCCGGTGCTGGGCGGGATTGAAGTGGCGGTGCGATACATCACGCGGGCGAATGAGCGCTATCAATTGCGGGCGAAATTGTATCAGGCGGCGGTGGATTTGCTGGGCAAGAAGGCCGTGCCGCTCGAGGAAGTGAGCGAGGCGCCGAGTTGAACCTCGCGCGCTAGTCTGGCGTGCCGCGCGCGCGGACTTGCTCCGAGGTGAGGCCGAAGATCGGCGGAGTCGCAACGCCGAGCATTCCCAAATACAAGTAGATTTGACCGCGGTGGTGGATTTCGTGTTCGGTCATGGCGCGGAGCCATTTCCAGACGTGAATTTCCGAGCCGGCGGGAGTTTTGCATTTGGAGTACAAGTCCTCGCCGGTGAGCTGCGCGAAGCTGGCAAGCGATTCCTCGTGGAGCCGCTGCATGAGGGCGAGGATTTCGTCAAGCGTGGCGGCGAGTTCCTTGCCATGGGTGGTATAGCGGCTGGGGCGATTGTGCACGGTTTCCGCCCACAGGAAGCGCTCGGTGACGGCAAGGTGACGCAGAAGATCTCCGAGGGTGAACTTTCCGGGCGCGCAGCTCCAATCGATTTTCTCGGGAGGAATGCAGCGCGCCACGCGAAGCGTGCGTTCGCGGAGATTGCCGAAGTATTGAAGGAAAGACTGGATGGAGGTGATTTCCATGAGCGGTCCTTTCTGGGTTAAGGCGATTCGGGCAAAGCGGCCGCGGGCGCGGCGGCGCGAAGCTGGCGCGCGCGAATGGAAAAGATCGTGGCGATGGCGTAGAGGAGCGCGAGGAGCGCGTAACCGGCGACAAGGCCGGCTTTTTCCGCGACGAAGCCGAGACCAAAGCTCATCAGCAACTGGACGATGGTGGTGAGGATGGCCATGGCCGATTGTGTGCGGCCCATGAAATGCCGCGGCACGATGGCCATGAGCGAAGACTGCGCGATGACGCCGCCGAGGGCGCGGCAGAATCCGAAAATGTATTGCAGCAGGACTGCGGCGGCAAGGAGAGCGACGAAAGGGGTGGTCATGTGGCCCAGGGCCAGGACGGCGCAGGCCGCGACGTAGAGCGACATCCGCCAATCGCCGGGCAATTGGCTGGCGACAAGGCCGCCGCTAATGGCGCCGGTGGCCCAGCCGGCTTCGAGAAAGCCGAGGCCGCGCGCGCCGGCATGAAGGACGTCATTGGCAAGGGCGACGAGGACGACATTCGCGCTGACAACCCCGGCCATCATGGTGGAGTGGGTGATACCAAGCGCGCGAACAATGGGCTGGCGTTTGAGGTAGGCGAAACCCTCCTTCAGGTCGGAATACATGGCGAGGGAGAGGCCGGCTTCGGCTACTTCCGGGTTTTCGCCGGATTCGAGCGCTTCAGCCGTGGCTTCGGTGTGCTCGGAAAATTCGCGGCGATGGCGAAGATACTGGCGCGGCGAGACGTAACCGCGCCGAAGCTGAAAGAGGCAATAGGCCGAGACGAAGTAGGTGAGGCCATCGATGGCCAGAATCGCGGCGATTCCGGCACGGTCATAGATGAAGCCGACAAAGGAGCCGGCGAGGAGCATGCCGCTTTGCACGCCGATCAGGACGGCCGCGTTGGCTCCGGTAAATTCGCTGGCGGGAATGACTTCCTGCACGAGGGAATTGACCGTGGCCCAATACATCGCGGAGCCGGTGCCGGTGATGAGCGTCATCAGGTAGAGGTGCCAGAGCTGAACGTGGCCGCGCCAGGCGATGTACGCCGTAGCGAGAACGGCGACGCCGCGGGCGAAATCGAGCGCAACACCGAGGTAGCGGCGGTCCAGACGATCAATAAGCACGCCGCCGAGAAAGGGCACGAGAAGCCCGGGCAGCGTGACGACGATGACTTGCAGGCTGACCTTGAGCGTCGAATGGGTGGCCGCGAGGATGAACCAACTGACGGCGACGAAATTCATGCCGCTGCCGAAGAGCGACACGAACATGGCAACAAAGAAGTAGCGGAAGCCGCGTTGCGCCCAAATGAGCTTCCAGTTGACGCGCGGCGCTGTGGCGGAGGAGGACATGGGGACGAAACGTCCATTCTAGCGTTCCGGCGGAGAAAGGCAGAAGGCTCAGGAGCAAGGAGCGTTCCGGAGAAGGCAGTCCCAAAGTGGCGGCGTCGCGGAACGCCGCGGCTCTGAAATTTGTTATTGCGGCGGGCAAGCGCCGATGCATTCCTGTCCGGGAAATGCGGGGCCGGACTATGATAGATGCGTGCGCGCACTGCTTGAGGTGCAGGAACTCATCGTAGAACTGCCAACACCGGCGGGATGGATTCGCCCTGTAAACGAAGTCTCTTTGCGGATTGGCGCGGGCGATTCGCTGGGGTTGGTGGGCGAATCGGGCAGCGGGAAGACGATGCTGTCGCTGGCGCTGATGGGGCTTCTGCCGGAAGGCGCGCGGGTGAAGGGGCGCGCGGCGCTCGGTTCGAACGGCGAGCCGCGGGAGTTGCTCAGCTTGGATGAGCGCGGATGGCGCGGCGTGCGCGGGCGCAAGATCGCGATGATTTTTCAGGAGCCCATGACGTCGCTGAATCCAGTGATGCGCATCGGGGCGCAGGTCGAGGAGGCCATTCGCGCGCATGAGCCGGCGCTTTCCGCAAAGGAGATTCAGAGCAGGAGCATCGAAGCACTGCGGCGAGCGGCGGTGCCGGAGCCGGAAGCGCGCGCCGGGCAATTCCCGCACCAGCTATCGGGGGGACTGCGCCAGCGCGCCATGATCGCGATGGCGCTGGCGGCCGGTCCGCGGCTGCTAATCGCGGATGAGCCGACGACGGCGCTCGATGTCACGGTGCAGAAAGAGGTGCTGGAGTTGCTCGCGCGGCTTCGAGGCGAACTGCGGGTGGGGCTTCTTTTCATCACGCACGATCTCGGAGTTGTGGCGCAGGTGGCCGAGCGTGTCGCGGTGATGTACGCGGGACGAATTGTGGAAGAAGGGCCTGTACGGGAAGTGCTCCGCGCCCCGCGCCATCCTTATACTCAGGGTTTGCTGCGCGCATCGCCGAGGCTCGAGCGGGGAAACTTGCATCCGATTCCAGGCACCGTCCCTCGGCTGGGTGCGCTGCCATCCGGCTGCGCCTTCGGGCCACGATGCGAGTTGGTTCGCCCGGAGTGCAGGGAAGCCGTGCCAGCGCTGCGGACGGTCTCAGGACAACACGCGGCGGCCTGCGTACTGGCGCGGAGCGGTGAAGTGTAGTTCGAAAAGGGAAGGGGCCTCCAAAATGCGGAGGCCCTTCATCCACTTCATTAGTTGCTGTGGTTAGAACTGGTAACGGAGGGCGAATTCCATTCTGCGCTCCGTCGTGAGAGTTTGAGTGAAGACGCCGAAGGATGCGGCGTCCGCGATGTTGTTATTGATGCCTTGGGAGTCGAACCGCACCGAATTGGTGAAGTTGAAGGCATAGGCGCTGAACCGCAAAAATTGGCCTTCGGTAAGGCGGAACGTTTTGTTCACACCCAGGTCCGTGCTGAAGAAGCCGGGGCCGCGGAGGTTGTTGCGCTGGCCGGTCTCGCCGACGATGGGCAAGCGGAATGCGCCGGCGGCGGCTACATTGTCGGCGAAGGCGCTGGCGCTGCCATCGGCTCCGGGAAAGACACCGGAGTTCGGCTTGGGGCCGAGGAGGACGCCGTCTCCAGGAAGCTGGAAATTGGTCGGGAAGTTAAAGGCCCCGTTTGCCGCGGACCACGGCAGGCCAGATGACCACCTGCCGAGCCCCGCGATCTGCCATCCGCCGATGAGGGTGTCGAGGAGCCGGTTCGAATTCCGGCCCAGCCACTTGCCCCTGCCAAAAGGAAGATCGGCCAGAACGTTGAAATTGATGGCATGGCGCGTGTCGAAATCCGAGGGACCATAATTCTGATGCGGATCCCACGTATTGACGATGGAACTGGAATTGAAGCCACCGAAGGTGACCGTGCGCTCCGCGTCCGAGCCTAGGTCGAACGACGCGGAATAGGTGTAGTTAAAGTCGAACTGCACACCGTGCGTGGGGCGGCTCCGCAAGGAGAATTGCGCGCCGTTGTAGTTGCTCTTGCCAAAGGTGGACCAGGCGTACAGGGCGGAGAATTGCGGATTATAGATTTGGTAAGGCCCGCCGGGCATGCCGGGAGCAGCCGGAGCCTGCCCTGGCTGTTGGTTGAGGCACGCCGGGTAACAGAACGAATCCAGAATGTTCAGCGCGTTGGTCTCCCCGAGAGTGCCGTTGCCGCTATTGCAGAAGAAGAGTTCGTACATGGCTTGCGTGGCCGTGGGATTGGCTACGCTCCCCTGGCCTGGGACGCTGCAACTGAACAACGGGTTTGTGTTCGAGTGGCCCGCTGCTCCGGGAAACAAATCCTCCCAGAACGGGATGGCCTGAATATTCGCAACCGGCGTGCCAGCCGCGGCCGCCTTGGCGAAGATCTGAGCCGCCTGGAAGTAGGTCATTCCCGACTTGGGATCGGTCAGGTTTAGCGGCATGGCCAAATCGCGCTGCTGCAAAAGACGATGGGCGAAACGGCCAACGTAAGAGGCCTGGAATACGAGGCCCGCGGGGAGTTCTCGAGTAAAGGAAAGGTCGACGGTTTCGGAGTAAGGCGTCTTGATCTGGTCGTCCAGGCCCCAGGCGATCTGCTGCACCGGATGACCGAGAACGCTTGTCGGCGGAGTTGCCGGGAAGCCGCCAGAGGGAGCCGGAGCCAGCAGGACTCCATTCAGGCTCGAAACCGGAATGTCGTGCAATCCCGTAAAGCGTGCTCCGCCGTCCACCGTTTGAATGCTGGCAGGATTTCCGATGCTGGTTGACAGGCCAAAGGCGCCATTTTGATCGAAGGTATTGATGAGGGCCTCGCCGAAATGGTCGTAAACAATGCCAAAGCCAGCCCGGATCGAAGACTTCCCGGGGCCGCCGAAGAGCTTCTTCCAGACCCCTTCCGGCGCATTCGGGGTGTAGGCGATCGCAAGCCGCGGCCCGAAGTCCTTATGGTCCCAAGGCCAATAGGGCCTGCGGCCGTTTGCCGGGCCGGAGAGGTCGAAGTAGAAAGCTGGCGCGACGGATTCCCCGCGAGCCATGGCCGCCGAGCGGTCGTTCACGAAATCACTCAGGCTGATGCTGGGAGATACCTGGGTGCCGTTGGTTTCGTAGGGCGGCTCGAGCAAGGAGTACCGCAAACCGGCGGTCACGGTCAGGTTGGGTTTCCAGTGCCAGATATCCTGAAGGTACCAGTCCGACTCCCAGGACCGGAAATACCGATGGACGAAGGCACCTTGGGGAAGGACGGCTCCGGTCTTGTCGCGATTGTAGCTCGCGGTCACTTGGTCCACGATGCCGACCAGGTCCACGATCGCGTTGTTGTAGATCGAGGCGTTGCCGGGATCCACCGCGGGGAATCCGAAGGCCACCGGGTCCAAGCTTCCGCCGCTCCCGGTCGGCGAATGATTCAGGAATGCGGGGTTGACCAGCCCGTTGCTGAAGGAGGTAGCGTTCGATTCGCGCACGTTGTTGATGAGCCGGACGTTTCCGCCAAACTGCCAGGTGTGTTTGCCGCGCGTCCAGGAAACATCGTCGGTCCAGTTGTGGACAGGCACATGAAACGCGGTGGTGGTTGAGTTTGGCGGCACGAAAGAACTAAAGAACCGGATGTCCGTTTGTGCCTGCGTGAGTAGGCCCTGATTGGAGACGCTCTCACGGGTCAACCCGTAGTGAATGGAGTTGATGAAGGTGCTGGAAAGGACTGCCGTATAGCCAACCGCCAGCGCCCGGCTGGTGTTGCGCGTTACCTGATTCGGTGCGTCGCCGGGAAATTGCGGCAGGCCCGCGGTGCTATCGGTCTGATAGTTTCCCCGCAAAAACAGACGATGAGTGCCGCTCTTGTTGAGGTTGTAGTCGATTCTCGCGATGTTGGTATTCAGGTGTACCGGAGTGGGCGCCGAAAATGAAAAGCATCCGATATTAAAGCCGGTACCGTCGAAGTTAGCGCAATTGGTCGCGTTGACCGCCGGATATTTCTGGAAGACGGCCAGAACGGCCGGGTCGGGGCCATTGCCCAGGGGGCAGGTACCCAAGGCCGTGCAGTTCGGGTCCATCTTCTTGATTTCCGCCGGCCCTACTCCGAATCTTCCCGCGGGAATGTTGTACACGGTGCCGCTCTGGCCGGTCACGCTGCTGGCTGGACATGCGGCTGGGTCGGCACAGGGATAGATGACCACGCCATCACGAAGCGTCATGGAAGGCACGTTTCGCGTGGCCTGCCCGCTCTCCGCTTGTCGCTGACCTTCGTACGTGTAGAAAAAGAAGAGGCGATCCTTAAGCACGGGGCCGCCAAGGGAGCCGCCAAAGGTGTTGCGGAGCTCTCGCGCAGGGACATTCGGCTGGCCATTTTCGAGCTGCGTGTGCTTGTTGAAGTAGCTGTTGGCTACGGTGTTCGTTGGCCGGTTTTGTTCATACAAGGAACCGTGAAAGTTGTTCGTACCGCTCTTGGTTACGAGCGCGACCTGTCCTCCGGACGAGCGCCCCTGATCGGCATTGTCGCCGAGGGTCGTGATCCTGAATTCCTCGATCGAATCCAGTGTGGAACGAACGGCGCCCTGGAATGCGGTTCCCGTCGTTTGCGTATTGTTGTCCACGCCATCCAGGGTGACGTTGGCCTGGTCGCCCCGGCCACCGTTGAGGGCGCCGTTTCGAGTGTCAACATTCGGATTGACACCTACCGGTGTGGGGATATACGCAACGCCGGGCTGCAGCGTGAGCACTCCAGCGGCGTCCCTTCCTTCAAATGGCAACGACAGAATCTGATGAGAGTCGAAGGCGTTGCCGAGCGTGGCATCGGTCGTATTTACCGCCGGACCGGCAGACTCCGTTACGGTGATCGTATCGGCAACGGCTCCCACTTCGAGGGAGATGGCGAGCCGAGTGGTTGTCGAAACCACCGACTCGACGGCGTCCGAAACCGACGTGCGAAAGCCCTTCGCTTCCACGCGCACTGTGTACGCGCCCACGGGAAGCGACAGGAACTGAAAATGTCCCGCATCGTTTGTGGTGGTTTCGCGCACCACACCGTTGGATGCGTTGCGCGCGACCACCCTTGCTCCCGCGACCGCAGCCCCGGAGGCGTCTACGACATCACCAATGACCGCCCCCGTATCTTGCTGAGCGAACGCCGCCGGCGCGGCGACGAGCGCAAAAATGGCCATCCAGCAGCCTGCAACTACATTTCGACAAATGGATCTCACGCGTTCTCCTTCTGACATCTGGCAGGACCAGCCCTGCGTTGTTGTTTTTTTTTTGCAAAGCGGAAGTCTGAAATTGACCGATGCGCGGCCTCAGGGCCTTCGCTCGCCAACCGAACAGCACTCCGGTTCGGATGCGCGCTTGCAATTGGCGCGCCGGAGAGCACGCAGTACAAATAAAAGGCTTGCGTGGATGGAATTTTCTAAATCATACCGATTATCGGATTTAGATTCGGATATCTTGAAGAGCGCGCGCTTCGAGCATCTCGGCACTTTTTCTCCTGCGCATTTTTTCACGCTTGATCACGGCCGCTCTGTTTCTTTCCCGCAGGCTGCGGCATCGGACGCCGCGACTGACAGCGAGTGCTGAATAGGTTTAGAAATACATGAGCAAGAATTGACCCGCCGCGAGCACGCCGGGACCGGTTATGCGATGATGTTGAACGAATCGCGCGGAAGAGCCTGCGGCGGTGGCCAGGTCCGCCAGGTCGCGGCGAGGGGAACAGCATCGTGAACACAGCGGCGCCATTGCTGGAAGCTGCTCGGCTGACGAAACGCTATCCGCGCGCCGGTAGCTCGCTCGCGAGCAGGCGAAACGCGGAAACGAGAGCCGCCGTGGACGGAGTCAGTTTTCGCCTCGAGAGAGGCGAGACTCTGGCCATTGTGGGAGAAAGCGGCTGCGGGAAAACGACTCTTGCGCGGCTGCTGCTGCGGCTGATCGAGCCGGACTCCGGCGAACTGCGATTTTGCGGCCGCGATTTACTGGGAATGAAGGGCGAAGCTTTGCGAGCGCACCGCCGCGAGATGCAGATGGTGTTTCAGGATCCGTTTGCGTCGCTGAATCCACGGATGCGAATCGGCGAGATTGTGGCCGAGCCATTGGCGATTCACGAGCCTGCGCGGAGCGCGGCAGAGCGGCGCGACCGGGCCGCGGCGATGCTGCGGCGCGTGGGGCTCGAGCAGGACTCGCTGCGGCGCTTTCCGCACGAGTTTTCCGGGGGGCAGCGGCAACGCATCGGCATTGCCCGCGCCCTGATTCTGCGGCCGCAGTTGGTGATTGCCGATGAGCCGGTCTCGGCGCTTGACGTTTCCGTCGGCGCCCAGGTCCTGCTGCTCTTGCAGGAGTTGCAGGAAGAGTTTGGCCTTACGTACATCTTGATTTCGCACAGCCTGCCGGTGGTCGCGCAAATCGCCACGCGAATCGCGGTTATGCGCCATGGTCAGTTCGTGGAAATGGGGACTGCCGAAGACGTGCTGCGCCGGCCAAAGCACGAATATACCCGCGAGCTGCTTGCGGCCGTTCCCGCGTTACCGGCTTACGCCGGGCCCGGGGCATAGCAACCCGCCGTGTCGCTGGCTGCGCTAGAATGCCCGCACTGAAATCTTTCCCCGGCCGGCGCGTAGAATAGGGACAAGGGAATTCATTCGCGTCTATTGAATCCGTGGTGGAGGAGTCCGCAATGGCAACAACGACGGTAGCCCCTGCTCCGGAAGCGCAGCCATCGCTGAGCGCGGCTGGCCGCGTATTCGGCGTTTT